>Ga0302279_10004593_pt1 | contig 16144 bp, 11 predicted proteins | sample III_Bog_N3_3_FD_194541 | JGI IMG/M metagenome (GOLD analysis project Ga0302279, IMG submission 194541) | Peat permafrost microbial communities from Stordalen Mire near Abisko, Sweden - III_Bog_N3_3 | ecosystem: Environmental > Terrestrial > Soil > Wetlands > Peat | place: Sweden: Abisko...
CCGGCAGAGGTCTTCGATCCGACGGGTGGGGTCACCCTGGAGGATTGCGTCGCGGTCTCGCGCGGGTGCTCCGCCCTGCTCGACGCCGAGGACTTCATCGCCCAGCACTACCACCTCGAGGTCAGCTCCCCCGGGGTCGACCGGCCGCTCCGCACCGAGGCCGACATCGTCCGCTTCGTCGGGCAGACCGCCAAGATCAAGCTGCGGCAGCCGGCGCCCGACGGCCAGCGCGTCCTCCGCGGCGTGATCGATGCGGCGCCGGCGGGGAGCGTGGCCATGATCGTCGACGGCAAGCGCCTCGAGGTCCCCTACGCCGACGTGGCCGAGGCCAACCTCGTCTTCGAGCTGGCCGCCCAACCGAAGAAGAAACACGCCCCCAGGGCTCAGGGCAGCGCAACCACCTCGGCGAGCGCTAAGAAGAAGACCCCGCAACGACCGGCCACCCTGGGGGCTTCCGCCCCCAAACCACCGGCCAGGTCGTCGTAGTCGGATCAGGAGAGAGCAGAAGTCATGGCAACGATGGCAGCGATGCCGAGCGCGGACAACAGCCTCGGCGGCATCCTCGAGCAGGTCGCGAAAGAGAAGGGGATCGACAAGAAGATCCTCGTCGAGACGATCGAGGCGTCCATTCTCAAGGCCGCGCAGAGCGTCTTCGGACCTACCCGTGAGCTCGAGGCCCGGTTCAACGAGGACTCCGGCCAGGTCGACCTCTTCCAGTACATGACCGTCGTCGAGGTGGTCGCCGAGCCCGAGCGCGAGATCGCCCTCGAGGCCGTCGAGAAGCACAAGCTCGACGCCACCATGGGCGAGGAGCTCGGCTTCCAGGTCTTCTGGCGCCCCGAGGACGCCGAGAAGGCCCGCGAGCAGGACCGCGAGTTCGGGGACATCCTCAAGCTCAAGCAGGGCCGCACCACCTTCGGCCGCATCGCCGCCCAGACCGCCAAGCAGGTCCTCCTCCAGAGGGTCCGGGACGCCGAGCGCGACCTGATCTTCAACGAGTACAAGGATCGCAAGGGCGAGCTCATCCGCGGCATCGTGCGGCGCTTCGAGAAGGGCAACAACATCATCGTCGACATCGGCAAGACCGAGGGCGTGCTCCCCTTCCGCGAGCAGACGCCCCGCGAGACGTACCGGCCCGGCGATCGCATCGTGGCCTACGTGAAGGACATCGACCGGGAGGCCCGCGGGCCCCAGGTCATCCTCTCGCGCTCCGATCCGCGCCTCGTCGAGAAGCTCTTCGAGGCCGAGGTGCCCGAGATCTACGAGGGCATCGTCCGCATCGTCTCGGTCGCCCGCGAGTCGGGCGCCCGCAGCAAGATCGCGGTGACCTCCCGCGACGCCGACGTCGATCCCGTGGGCGCCTGCGTCGGGATGAAGGGCTCGCGCGTCCAGGCCGTCGTCCAGGAGCTGCGCGGCGAGAAGATCGACATCGTGCCGTTCGACCGCGATCCGGCCCGCTACGTCATCGCCGCCATCCAGCCCGCCGAGGTGCACAAGGTCATCGTCGACGAGGCCGACGGCCGCATGGAGCTGGTCGTCCCCGACGAGAAGCTCAGCCTCGCCATCGGCCGCAAGGGCCAGAACGTGCGCCTCGCCGCCCAGCTCACCAACTGGAAGCTCGACATCATCAGCGAGACCAAGTTCAAGCAGATGGAGGAGGAGGCGATCGCCGCCCTCCAGCAGATCGACGGCGTGAGCGAGACCATCGCCAAGTCGATGTACCGCCTCGGCTTCCGCGCCCTCGAAGAGGTCAGCGAGGCCTCCGTCGAGGAGCTCGCCGCGATCCCCGGCTTCGGCGGCGTCGAGATGGCCGAGCGCATCAAGGCGCAGTCCGACACCACCATGGAGCGCCTTCGCCAGCACCGCATCCGCGTGGCGGCCTCGCGCGTGGAGCCCCTCTCCGACCGCGAGCGGCTGATGTTCATCCGCGGCGTCGGCGATCGCACCGTCGTCCTCCTCGACGAGGCCGGCTACAAGACGGTCGAGGACGTGCTCCGCGAGGACGAGGATCGCCTGGCGATCCGCACCGGCCTCGGGATCAAGAAGGCCCGCGCCATCAAGCAGGGCGCCCGCGACTTCACCGACAGCGAGCTCAAGGTCCTCGAGGCCTCCCGGGCCGAGGCCCGGCGCGCCGCCGCCGCAGAAGCTGCGGCGCGAGCCGCTCAGACGGTATGATGACCGGAACCGTCCGGATCCGGAGTACAGGCTAAAGGATGAACGAAGCGATCGAGCACGTGGACAGCGAAGCGACCCCGGAGGCCGACGAGGCTCTCCAGGGACGCACGCGCACGTGCGTCGGTTGCGGCGAGCGCGTCGCGGTCCTCGGGCCGGGGGGAGCGGACTTCGTCCGGCTCATCCTCGGTCCCGGGGGCGAGATCGCGGTCGATCCCAAGGGCGGCGGCTTCGGCCGTGGCGCCCACGTCCACGCCCGGCGTGCCTGCCTCGAGCGGGCGGCCCGCGGCGGCCTCCTCCGAGCGACGAAAGGCAAAGCCCACCTCGTCCTCGAAGGCGGCATCGTCCCCGTGGAAAACCAGGCTGTAGAAAGCGACAAGGGCGCACCGCTGAGCGCCGAGTCGCTCGCCCGAGCCATCCAACGGTCCATGGATCGCCGGATCGAGGGGCTGCTGCGGGCGGCCGGCCGTTCGCGACAGGTGGCCCGCGGGACCGAAGCGGTCACCGCGGCCTGCCAGCGCAGCGAGGCCACGCTGGTGGTGGTGGCGTGCGACGCCCCCGCGGCGGCGGATCTCTCGGAAGTACGCCTCGCGGTGGCCGACGGGCGCGCGGTGGCCTGGGGAACGAAAGAGCGACTCGGGGCCATTGTTGCCCCCTCGGCCGTCCGGAGTAGACTGGGGTCGCCCTTCGCGAAGACCCCCTCTCTGGGGGCTGGGGCACCGGGCCCGGAAGGGGTCGGGGTCGTCGCGATCACGTCCCGGAAGATTGCGGATGCTCTCCGCCAAGCAGTTCAGGCAGCGAACGCTGTCACCCTGGTCGAGCCAGCGCCCAAGCGCGGGTCGATCACGCTGGGGGGAACCCCCAGGCCCCCGGTCACGGGGGCGTCGAGGTCGGGCGGTCGCGGGTCACGCTGGGGGGTAACCCCAGACCCCCGGTCTGCCGGGCCGAGAGGAGCTATGCGTGCGGGAGATCGTCGCAACGACGGCTGAGCGGGGTCAGGTCGACAGTGGAGCGAGGTGCATGAGCAAGGTTCGGGTCTACGAGGTCGCCAAGCAGCTGAACATGGATCAGAAGACGCTGGTTGCGCTCTTCCAGTCCATGGGGCTCGGCGATGTGCGCAATCACATGAGCGCCGTCGAGAGCGACGTCGTCGAGCGCGTGAAGCGCCACCTGGAGCGGCAGAAGGCCCCCGAGGTCGTCGAGGAGCGGATCCGTCCAACGGTGGTGAAGCGCCGTGCCCGAGGCCCCGAAGGCGAGGCCGGGGTTCCCGCGGCACGCCCCTCGGCCCCCGGGTCGGTGTCCGGCCGCGATGACTTCGGTGGCGGCGGTGTGCCCGCGCCTTCGCAGTCTCAGGCGGGCCACTTCGCCCACGAGGCACCGGCGGAAGCGCCGGCCCGCCATCGGCCGCCAGCGCCCGAGCCCTCGGCTCCAGCGCACGCCCACGCTGCCCGGCCTTCGTCGACGACGTCTGTCGCCCCGACGCTCGCACCGAAAGCGCCGGGATCGGTGGCGTCGGCCCGGCCTCACGAGGCCCCGGAGGCTCCGGTGCAGGCATCTGCGCAGCCCTCCGTGACCGAGGCGGCTCGCGCCCCGGCGGCAGAGCGCTCGCGCCCTGCCGTCGCCGCACCTGCCGTGGCCGTCATGGATGCCGCTCCCCCGCCGGCGCCCTCGGCGGGCAAGCGGCCGCGTGCGTCGTCCAAGGCCGCCGCGACCGCGCCGGCGTCCCCGCCGGTCATGGAGATGTTCGAGCCGCTGCCGAGCAAGGCCGTGGTGGCGGCTCCGGCCGCTCCCGCGGTCGTCGAGGCCTCGGCGCCTGCCGTCGCCGCTCCGGTCGTGGCCCAGGCCGTCGTCCACGACGAGGCTCCCGCGGCCACGCCCGTGGCGCGGCCGGCGGTTGCCCCGCCGCCCCCGCTCGCCGCCGAGCCGGCCGTCATCCCGGCTCCGCCGCCCGCCCCCAAGGTGGTCGCACCGCCGCCGCAGCGGCAGGCTCCGGAGCCGCTGCACGCGCAGACCCACACCCGGGTGACGCCGCGTCCGACGCACGAGCGGATCACTCCCTCGCCGCAGACGACGTCGAACGCGCCCCTCGGCGGTCCGCGTCGCCCCTCGGTTCCGCCCGTCGGGGCCAAGACCGGCATCGAGACCTGGGGCGGTCGCCCCGGCGTGCCCATGCCGGCGCCTCGCGTCGCGCCCACCCTCGGGCAGCGTCGCGTCACCTACGATCCCCGCGCGGCGACGCCTCAGACGCGTCCCGGCGCCCCCACGTACGGCCCCAACGCCGGACGCGGTCCGCAGCGTCCCGGGATGGGCATGGGGGGCAGGCCCGGTCAGGGCGGCTTCCGTGGTCGCCCGGGCATGCAGAACAGCGGCCCTCGCAAGCCGTCGATGGTCTCCACGCAGGAGATGTCGTCGCACAAGAAGGTCGTCAAGATCGAGGAGCAGGTCACGCTCCAGCAGCTTGCCGCCAAGATGAGCGTCAAGGCGACCGACGTGCTGATGAAGCTGCTCAGCCTCGGCATGACCGGCGTCCACATCAACTCGACGCTCGACGCCGACACCGCCAAGATCCTCGCCGGCGAGTTCGGCTGGACCGTCGAAGACGTGGCCGTGAGCGAGGCCGAGGTGCTCGAGGAGGGCCAGACCATCGATCTCGTGACCGACGTGGACAACCTCCACCGGCCGCCGATCGTCACGGTCATGGGTCACGTCGACCACGGCAAGACGTCGCTCCTCGACCGCATCCGCAAGGCGAGCGTCGCCGACGGCGAGGCCGGCGGCATCACCCAGCACATCGGCGCCTACCGCGTCGAGACCTCGCGCGGCACCGTCGCCTTCCTCGACACGCCGGGCCACGAAGCCTTCACCGAGATGCGCGCCCGCGGCGCCAAGGTGACGGACATCGTGATCCTGGTGGTCGCGGCCGACGACGGCGTCATGCCCCAGACCCGGGAGGCGATCGCGCACGCCCAGGCGGCCAAGGTGCCGCTGGTGGTCGCCATCAACAAGATCGACAAGCCCGGGGCCGACCCCGAGCGGATCAAGCGCGACCTCGCCGGCCTCGGGCTCCAGCCCGAGGAGTGGGGTGGCGACACCATGTTCGTCGAGGTCTCCGCCAAGACCGGCGTCGGCATCGACTCGCTCCTCGAGTCGGTGCTCCTCCGGGCCGAGGTGCTCGAGCTCAAGGCGAACCCGAAGAAGCGCGCCAGCGGCACCGTGATCGAGGCCCTCCTCGACCGCGGTCGCGGCCCGGTGGCCCGCGTCATGGTCCAGGACGGCACCCTGCACACCGGCGACACCATCCTGGTGGGCGCCGCGTGGGGCAAGGTCCGCGCGATGACCGACGAGCTCGGCCGCAGCGTGGCCGAAGCCGGCCCGTCGACCCCGGTCGAGGTCCTCGGCCTCAACGAGGTCCCCAGCGCGGGCGATCCGGTGCACGCCGTCAAGGACGCGCGCACCGCCGAGGAGATCGCCGAGACCCGCCGGAAGAAGGCGTCGAAGACGCTCATCCCGCAGGACTCGCGCATCTCGCTCGACGCCCTCGCCGATCGCCTCCGCGAGGCCGATCAGCTCGAGCTCAAGCTGATCATCAAGGGCGACGTCCAGGGCTCGGTCGAGGCCGTCAGCCACGCCCTCGCCAAGCTCACCGCGCAGAAGGTGAAGATCACCATCGTCCACGCGGGCGTCGGCGGCATCACCGAGGGCGACGTCAACCTGGCCGTCGCCGCCAAGGCGGTCCTGGTCGGCTTCAACGTCCGCCCTGCCGGCAAGGCAGCCTCGCTCGCCGACAACGAAGGCGTCGAGATCCGCCTCTACAACATCATCTACAACGCTGTAGACGACATCCGCAACGCGATGGAGGGCCTCCTCCCCGCGACCAAGGTGGAGAAGAGCCTCGGCAAGGCCGAAGTCCGCGCCGTCTTCCCCATCGTCAAGATCGGCCTCGTGGCCGGTTGCATGGTGCTCACCGGCCTCATCCGGCGCACCGGCGACGCTCGCCTCATCCGCGACTCGGTCGTGCTCTGGACCGGCAAGCTCTCGGGCCTGCGCCGGTTCAAGGACGACGCCAGGGACGTCCAGGAGGGTTTCGAGTGCGGTATCTCGCTCGAGAACTTCAAGGACATCAAGCAGGGCGACATCATCGAGTCGTTCGAGATCGAAGAGATCAAGACCAAGCTGACCTAGTCATCCTGGAGAACGCCCGAGAGCGTTCTCCGACGGGTCATCCTGGAGAACGCCCGAGAGCGTTCTCCGACGGGTCATCCTGGAGAACGCCCGAGAGCGTTCTCCGACGGGTCATCCTGGAGAACGCCCGATCGCTCAGCGCGAGTAGCGGTCTCCCCACGGTGCCACCTCCTCGATCAGGGGGGGTGGCAGCGTCCATCCGAGCGTCGTCGCCAAGCGCGTGACCAGCTCGTAAAGGATGTACGCGCTCGCTCCGTAGAGCACACACCCCTCCAGCGCGAAGTGAGGCGAGAAGAGCGTCCTCCCCTCCCACTCCACCTGCACCGCTCCGATCGGCCGCTCCCCGCGGAGGATCGGCAGCAGCGGCAGCGAGAGCACCCGCGCGACCTCGGACGATGCCACGCGTGGCGCGGCGCCAGGCCAGAGCACCCCCACGAAGGGATGAATCAGGTACCGCCCGGTGATCACCGGTGTCGGCATCAGCTCGCCGAGGAGCTCGACCTCGCTCGCGGCCACCCCCACCTCCTCTTCCAGCTCGCGCAGCGCCGTCGCCGCCAGGTCGACGTCGAGCGGCTCCGGCTTGCCGCCCGGGAAGCCCACCTCGCCGCCATGGTCGCGGAGCTGCGCGCCCCGGAGCACGAGGATCACCGACGGCTCGGGCTCGAGCCGGAGGGGCACCACCACGGCGGCAGCGCGGGCGTGGGCGACGTCGATGATCCTCCCCAGTGCGGGCAGCGCGACGGGGCGGAGGAGCGACTCGCGGATCAGCGCCGTGGTGATCGGCACGGCTAAGTCACCGACCGAGATTCTCGAACAGTGCGGGCACGACCACCCGCACCGCGACCGTGAGGGAGCGGAGGCTCGGGAGGGCACCCGGGCTTGGTGCCAGCGATGGCCTCCGCTCGCTGACGCTTCGCGGTGCGGGCTGCCGCTGCAGAATCGTTCACGGTGATCTAGTCCTCTGCGTGCTTGCCGAGCCCCTCGGGCGCGGCGGCGCGTCCGGCGGCGAAGCCCAGCACGACCAGGGTCGCCACGTAGGGCAGGAGCTGGATCAGCTCGGCTCCGGCGCTGCGGTTGGCCTGGTCCTGGAGCACGATCTGGAGGGCCTCCAGGGCGCCGAAGGCCACGCACGCCGCCACCGCGCGCTCGGCGCGCCAGCCCGAGACCACCACCGCCGCCAGGGCCATGAAGCCGCGCCCGCTCGACATCCCCGACTCGAAGCGGTGCTGGTCGAACGCCAGGTGGACGCCACCCAGCGCGCAGATGGCCCCCGAGACCGCGAGCGCGGCGATCCGCACCCGGCTCACGTCGATGCCCACCGACGCGGCCGCCACCGGGTTCTCGCCAGCGGCGCGCGTGCGCAGGCCGAAGCGGGTGCGCGCGAGCACGAAGGGCGTCAGCGCCGTGGCGGCGAGGGCGGCGAGGGTCACGGGATCGAGGAAGAAGCGCGCCAGCATCGAGGCGCCGTCGGCCCCGGTGGGCCCGAAGCGGAAGCCGTCGATGCCCGGCGAGTTGGACGCGCTGTCGAAGAGCGCGCGCAGCAGCAGGCGCGTGCCGGCATAGGCGAGCAGGTTCAAGGCGATGCCGCTGATCACCGCGTGGACCCGCGCCCGCTCGACGAGCACCGCGTGCAGGACCGACAGCAGCGCGCCCGAGGCCACGCCGGCGAGGAGCCCGAGCGCCGCGCTGCCGGTCGTGGCCGCGACCGCGACCGAGGTGAACGCGCTGGTGAGGAGCACCGCCTCGAGGCCGATCTGGATCACCCCCGAGCGCTCGGCCCAGATGCCGCCCACCGCCGCGCACGCGTAGGGCGTGGCGATGCGCAGGGTCTCGGCGACCATGGTGAGCGAGAGGACGGAGCTCACGACTCGACGCTCGCAGGCTCCGGGGGCACCGCCGCCGAGCCCCCGTCGGGCGCGGGAGACCCCACGGCCCGACTGGCGCGGTTGGCGACCGCCACGAGGACGATCGCGCAGGCGGTGAGGACGTCCATCGCCTCCTTGGGGACGTGGGCGTTGATGGCGAGGCCGGCCTGCTGGAGCGTCCCGAAGAACACCGCCGCGAGCACGATGCCGAGCGGGTGCCCTCGCCCGAGGAGCGCCACCGCGATCCCGGTGAAGCCCGCGCCCGTCCCCAGCCCCAGCTCGAAGTACCCTTTGTAGCCGAGCACCGTCGCCGTCATGGCCCCGCCCGCGAGCGCGCCGGAGAGCAGCATCGCCTGCACCTGCCGGCGCGGGACGTCGATGCCCTCGGCCCGGCAGGCCTCCGCGTTCTGGCCCGTCCAGCGCATCTCGCGGCCGGCGCGGGTCCGCCGCAGCAGGGCCTCGACGCCGAAGGCGACCGCGATCGCCAGGGGGAACGCCACGCTGGCCGCGCTGCCCGCGAAGGCCGGCAAGGCGCGCTCCAGCTTGGGCAGCGAGGCCCCGGCCACGAGGTCCGCCGTGCGCAGCGAGGTGGCCCCGAGCAGCGTCACCAGGGCGAAGGGCACGATCCCGTCGGCGATGCGGTTGACCATGATGGTGCTGATGATCTCGTGCACGCCGAGGCGCGCCCGCATCAGCCCCGGCACCAGCGCCACCAGCGCGGCCGTGCCCATGGCGACGCCGATGCACAGCGGGAGCGCGAGGATCCACGGCGTCCCGGCGGGGAGCGCCGCCCCCACGCAGCCGCCGGCGAGGCTGCCGAGGGCGAGCTGCCCCTCGGCGCCGATGTTGAAGAGGCCGGCGCGGAACCCCACCTCGAACGCGAGCCCGGTGAACACCAGCGGCGTCGCCTTGAAGAGCACCTGACCGATCCCGTAGGGCGTGCCCCAGGTGCCCGCGGCCGCGGCGCGCAGGGTGGCGAGCGGCGCGACCCCGAAGGCGAACGAGATCAGGTTGAGCAGCAGGACGATGCCCGCCACGGCCAGCGCGACCGGGAGGAGCGACCGCATCCACGGAGGTTCGGCCTTCGGGCGGGGCATGCGGCGCGGAGCATACCCGGTTTGCTGGCCGCCCGCGGCGGGCGCGCGCTACCGTGGACCGAGGAGGTCGGTCGATGCGGGCGCAGATCGTTGCAGCAGGGCTCTGGGCCGTCGTGGGCGCGTCGGGCTGCGCAGGGGCGGGGCTGGTGGCCGCGCGGGCGGCGGAGGACATGAGCTGCCCCGAGAAAGAGATCAAGGTCACCAGCCGCGAGATGGGAGGCTATGACGCCAGCGGCTGCGGCAAGCACTTCAGCTATCTGGTGCGCGGCGGCGAGGTGCTGCCGGACAGCGGCGGAGAGTAGTCGAGCGCACCGCTACGCCGCCGCCACCCCCAGCATCGCCCGCCCGATCTCGGTCTCCGACGCGTCCCGCGGGAGGCTGGCCACGATCTTCCCCCGCCGCATCACCACGATCCGGTGCGAGAGCCGGCGCAGCTCGGCGAGGTCGGCGCTCAGCACCAGCACCGCGATCCCGGCGGCGGCCGCGGTGCCGATGGCCTGGTGGATCACCGCGGCGGCCCCCACGTCCACCCCCCGCGTGGGCTGCGCCAGGATGGCCGCCGCCTTCTTGCCAGGCTCGCGCAGCCGGTCGAGCGCGCGGGCGATGACGATCTTCTGCTGGTTGCCGCCGGAGAGCTCGCCCGCCAGGCGGGTCGCGTCGGGGGGCTGGACGCCGAAGGCCTCGATCCGGCGCGCGATGGTGGCCGGCTCGTCGAGCGGTCCGCCGGGGCCCGCGGGGTCGCCGAGATCACCGAGGACGAGGTTGTCGCCCACCGAGCCGTCGAGGAGCAGCCCCTCGGCGTGGCGATCCTCGTGGACCACGCCGAGCCAGGGGCGCCGCTCCCGGACGCGGGCGCCCGCGAGATCGTGGCCGCCCACGGCGATCCGCCCGGTGGCGTGCGGCTCCAGGCCGGCGAGCGCGCGCACCAGCTCCCGCTGCCCGTTGCCCTCCACGCCGGCGACGCCGACGATCTCGCCGGCCCGCACCGCGAGGTCGATGCCGTCGAGCACCGGCAGCCCGCTGGGCGCGGCGAGGGTGAGCCCGGTGATCTCCAGCACCACCGGCGCGTCCGCCGCGAGCTCCGGGGGGGCGAAGACGGGTGGGGGAGCGCCGCCCATGATGGCGCGGGTGAGCTCGTCGGTGGAGAGCCGTTCTTCGCGATCCTTGCGGTAGGGGCCCGCCCGCTCTGCCGGGAGCGAGGAGTGGCTGAGCACCACGCGCCCGTGGCGCATCACCGTGACGTGATCGGCGAAGCGGCTGACCTCGTCGAGGCGGTGGGTGACCACCGCGATCGACGCGCCGCCGTCGGCGAGGCGGCGCAGGGTGGCGTAGAGATCTTCGGCTTCGAGCGGCGAGAGCACCGCCGTCGGCTCGTCGAGGAGCAGGGCGCGCGCGCCGCGGTAGAGCACGCGGAGGATCTCCAGCCGCTGGCGCTCGCCCACGGTCAAGGTCGAGGTGAGCGCCTCGAGCGGCACCGAGAGCCCGGCGCTGTCCATGATGACGCGGGCCCGCGCGGCGGCGGCGGGCAAGTCGAGGCGGCCCAGCGAGGTGGTGGGCTCGCCGCCGAGGATGAGGTTCTCCACGGCGCGGAAGGCGCCCACGAGCATGAAGTGCTGGTGGACCATGCCGACCCCGCGGCGGATGGCCTCTGCCGGCGTGGCCGGCTGGAGCGGGCGGCCGTCGACGCGCACCTCGCCCGCTCCCGAGGGCGCGAGGACCCCCGCCGCCATCTTGAGGAGCGTGGACTTGCCGGCCCCGTTCTCGCCGATGATGGCGTGGATGGCGCCGGGGATGATGGTGACGGAGGCGCCGTCGACGGCGAGGAAGTCGCCGAAGCGGCGGGAGACGGAGGAGAGCTCGAGGCGCGGGCCCAGCACCGGGGCGACGATACTCTGCTTCGGCCCGAGGCGAGCCCGGAGACGTGCTAAACGCGACCTTTCCCCGGAGGTTCCATGCGCACCGTCATTCTTTGCTTCTCGATGATCTCGCTCACCGCGTGCTCCAGCTCCAGCCCGACCACGGGCGGGACCGGGGGCTCGACCGGCTCGAGCAGCTCCAGCGGCTCGGCCGGCTCCACCAGCTCGAGCGGCTCCACCAGCTCGAGCGGCTCCACCGGATCCAGCAGCACGTCGTCCTCCGGCGGCGGGGGAGGGGCGTGCACGCTCGGCGCGGTGGCGACGACCCTCCCGGCGTGCACCAAGCCGGTGACCTCCTCGATCGAGGTGCCGTCGGGGTGCGCGCCCACGGTCGACGGCGTCTATCACGAGGGCGAGTGGAGCGACGCCACCTGCGTCCTCGTCGGCAGCGATCCGGTCTACCTCAAGTTCTCGGGCGAGACGCTGTACCTGGCCTGGCCGATGACGCCCACGTGCGGCTGCCCCGCGCAGCTCGCCTTCAACACCGACGCGGCGCAGACCCTCGACGGCAAGCAGTTCGATCTGGGGATCTTCGACGACCCGGGCAGCGCGACCGGCGACAGCTCCGAGTACCTCTCCACGGGCGGCGCCTGGGTGGCCTCGAGCAGCGTCGCGTCCGGCATCGTCATCGCCAATCCCCCCAATTCACCGCCGCTGGTCACCTACGAGCTGGCGGTTCCCTTCTCCTCGCTGGGCATCACGGCCGGGCAGGCGAAGACGGTGGGGTTCGCCGTCAATCATCCGATGAGCGGCCTGTGGCCGAGCGGGCTCACCGTCCCCACGGGGATGTACCAGCCGGCGACCCCGAGCAACTGGGGCAAGCTCACCTCGTCCGTGGACTGGCAGTGAGCCCGATGCCGGCGGAAGGCGTCCGACCCTCGGCGCCGGCCGCCGTCACTCCTCCTCGTCGCGCCCCCGCACCCGCTTGAGCAGCCGGCGGAAGTTGGAGCGATCCATCCCCGAGAGCCGCGCCGCCTCGCTGACGTTGCCGCCGGTGCGCTTCATCCGCAGCTCCACGTAGGCACGATCGAAGGAGGCCACCGCCTCGTCCTTGGCCTCGGCGTAGGGCAGCTCGAAGTGATCGCCGCCGGGCGCCGGCTCGTCGTCGTGGTCGTCCGTCGGCTCGAGGGGGAGATCGGCCGGGAGGATCGCGTCGCCGCGGGTCATCACCACCGCGTGCTCGATGGCGCCGCGCAGCTCGCCAACGTTGCCGGGCCAGGGGTGGGCGCGCAGGGCGCGGAGGGCCTCGACGGTGATGCGCCGGATCGCCTTGCCCTCGCGCGCCGCGCACCGGGAGAGGAAGTGGTAGGCGAGAAGCGGGATATCCTCGCGCCGCCGGCGCAGCGGGGGCACCTCGAGGAGGACGGCGGCGAGGCGGTAGAAGAGGTCCTCCCGGAACGCGCCGCGCGCCATCTGCTCGCGCAGGTCGGGCAAGGCCGTGGCGACGATGCGCGCGTCGGCGCGACGGGGGCCGGTGAGCACGCGCAGCAGCTCGCCCTGCGCGGCCCGCGGGAGCGTGCCCAGGTCGTCGAGGATCAGCGTCCCGCCCCCGGCCTCGTCGAGCGCGGCGGCGAGCTCGGCGACGGCGGCGTCCTCGCCGAGCTCGGCGGGGCTGAGCACCACGAGGGGCCCGCGCGCGTGGTTGGAGCGGCGGTGGAGGGTGCGCGCGATCAGATCCTTGCCGGTGCCGCGCTCGCCCAGCACCAGCACCGGGGCCGCCGCCGTGGCCGCCGCCGCCGTGCGCCGCAAGAGCTCCACCATCCGCGGCGAGCTGCCCACGATCTCGCCGAGCTGCTCGTGGTCGGCGAGCTGCTTCTCCAGGGCCCGCGTCCGCGCGACGAGGAGCCGGCGCTCCGCCGCGCGCTCCACCGGCGCGATCGCGGCCTCGGGGCTGGCCAGCGGGCGGGCGAGGACGCTGTAGGCGCCGCCCCGGATGGCGGCGGTGGCGGCCTCCTGATCGCCGAGGGCCACCATCAGCACCACCTCGATCTCGGGGTGGTGTCGCCGCAGCTGCGCCAGCACGGCGAGCCCGTCGAGATCGGGCATCTCGCGATCGAGGAGGACCGCGTCGATGGGGCGCGTCCGCACCAGATCCAGGGCCGCGGCGCCGCTCTCGGCGGTGTCCACCACCAGCCCGCGCGCCATCAGCGCCCGCGCCAGCGAGCGGCGCGCGGCGGGCTCGTCGTCGACGACGAGGACGTGCGCCGCGGTCCCGGTCATGATCCCCTGCGAGCGCGCTCCGACTCGGGCGGCCGCCCCGAGTCCCCGGAGGCGCGCCCCCCGTCTCGACTCCGCGGCGAGGCGGGGCCCGGGTCCTGGGAGCGGGGGGGATCCCCCGGCGCGAGCTGGCTGCTCTTGGCGGAGCCGACGGCCGGCGAGTAGATGAAGCCCTGCTGCTGGAAGACGCAGATGCGGTTGCCGCCCTCGCGCTTGGCCTGGCTCAGCGCCGCCTCGGCGGCGCGGATGAGCGCGTCCTTGGTGCGGACGTCGCGCGAGGGATAGAGGGCGACGCCGATCGACACGGTGAGGTGGCGCGCGCCCTCGCTCCAGCGCGGATCGCTGCTGCCGGGCTCGGGGGGCGAGGTGGGGCGCCGCTCCGTGTCAGAGCGCGCCGCCTCCATCTCGAAGGGCCTGCCGCTGACCTCGCGCCAGATGCGCTCGGCCACCACCACCGAGCCGGCGAAGTGGGTGCTGGGCAGCACCACCAGGAACTCCTCGCCTCCGTAGCGCGCGATCACGTCGACGTCGCGCACCGAGCGCCGCAGCCCGTCGGCGACCCGGCGGATGGCCACGTCTCCCGCGCCGCGCCCCCCCACGTCGTTGACGGCGCGGAGCTGATCGATGTCGACGAGGATGGCGGCGAAGGGCTCGTGGTAGCGCTCGGCCCGCTTGAACTCCTCGTTGAGGCGGGTGTGGAGGAAGCGGAAGTTGTAGAGCCCGGTCAGCTCGTCGTGCACGCTGAGCCGCTCGAAGCGGGCCTTCTGCGCCACCGCCTGCTCGTGGACGCGCTTGATGCGGAGCATGGTCGCCACCCGCGCGAGCAGCTCCGCCTCCTCGAAGGGCTTGCACACGTAGTCGTCGGCGCCGATGCGCAGGCCCTCCACCCGGCTGGCGGTGTCGGTCCTCACCGTGACGAGCACCACGGGGAGGAACGAGTCCAGCGTCATGCCCTTGAGCAGGCGGCACGCCTCGATGCCGGAGAGGCGCGGCATGACCACGTCGAGCAGGACCAGATCGACCCCGCCCTGCGCCACGCGCTCCACGGCCTCCTGCCCGTCTTCCACGGTGTCGACGCTGTGGCCGGCGGCTCGCAGGATCCCCGCGAGCAGCTCGCGGGAGAGGCGGTCGTCGTCGGCGACGACGATGCGCGCCGGCCGGCCGGGCTCTGCGCTGTCCGCCGGGGGGGGCCGAGGTCGGGGGGGATCGTTCGCGGGCACTCGTCCGATCCTCCCTTCTGGAGGCCCCGAGCGCAACGGCTTCGTCGTCGGCGGGGAACGCCGGGGCGCGTTCCCGGGCGATTCACGCCTTCTTCTCGCCCGCCTTGAGCCTCGCCTTGAGGCGCTCGGCGTAGCCTTCCTTGTTCTCCTGGCGCACCCGGGAGATGGCCAGCGCGCCGTCGGGCACGTCGCGGGTCACCGTGGTGCCGGTGGCCACGTAGGCGCCGGCGCCGATGCGCACCGGGGCCACGATCTGCGAGTCGCTGCCGATGAAGGCGCCGGGGCCGATGTCGGTGCGGTGCTTCTTGAAGCCGTCGTAGTTGCAGAAGATGGTCCCGGCGCCGATGTTGGCGCCCTCGCCGATGTCCCCGTCGCCGAGGTAGGCGAGGTGGTTGGCCTTGGCCCCGCGCCGCACCGTGGTCTTCTTGGTCTCGACGAAGTTGCCGACGTGCGCCTCGGCCTCGATGTGGCTGTCCGGGCGCAGGTGCGAGAACGGGCCGATCTGGGCGAGCTCGCCGATCGTCGCATCCTGGGCGATGGTGTAGGGCTTGACCACGGCACCGGCGGCGACGACCGTCGAGGTGAGCACCGAGCCCACGTCGATGCGGGCGCCGGCGCCGATGCGGGTGGAGCCGCGCAGCACGACGGCGTGCTCGATGACGGCTTCGGGCTCGACGGTCACCCCGGCGTCGATGCGGGCGCTGGTGCGGACGGTGGCGCCGCCGCGCCGGAGGGCGTCGGCGAGGCGGTCGTAGAGGAGATCCTCCGCGGCGGCGAGCTGGGCGCGATCGTTGATGCCGGCGAGGGAGGCGGCGTCTCGTGCGGCGACCGGGGCCACGCCGCCGGCGCGGGCGGCGGCCTCGACGACGTCGGTGAGGTAGAGCTCGCCCTGGGCGTTGTTGGGCTGGAGGGCGGCGACGGCTTCGCGGAGGAAGCTGGCGCGGGCCAGGTAGATGCCGGGGTTGATCTCGTCGAGGGCGCGCTCGGCGGGGGTCGCGTCTTTTTGCTCGACGACGCGGAGGACGCGGCCGGCGGGGTCGCGGACGATGCGGCCGTAGCCGGTGGGGTCGGGGAGGCGGACGGTGAGGAGGGCGAGGGGAGCGGAGGGGTCGGCGTCGAGGGCGTGCGGGAGCTGGGAGAGCTCGGTGGGGTCGAGCAGGGGGGTGTCGCCGTAGAGCAGGAAGACGCGGTCGGCGGTCGGGGAGAGGGCGGGGAGGGCGCAGCGGACGGCGTGGCCGGTGCCTTGCTGGGTGTCCTGCACGGCGGTGCGGACGCGGCTGCCGAAGGCGTGGGCCAGGTAGGCGGCCACTTCCTCGCGGCCGTGGCCGACGACGACGATCACGTCCTCGGCGCCGGCGGCCATGGCGGCGCTGACGACGTGGTGGATCATCGGGCGTCCGCAGAGCTCGTGGAGCACCTTGGGGCGCGCGCTCTTCATCCGAGTGCCCTGGCCGGCGGCGAGGATGATGGCGGTG
>Ga0302279_10004599_pt1 | contig 16127 bp, 18 predicted proteins | sample III_Bog_N3_3_FD_194541 | JGI IMG/M metagenome (GOLD analysis project Ga0302279, IMG submission 194541) | Peat permafrost microbial communities from Stordalen Mire near Abisko, Sweden - III_Bog_N3_3 | ecosystem: Environmental > Terrestrial > Soil > Wetlands > Peat | place: Sweden: Abisko...
TCCATTCCGGCACCCATTTCACTGTTGTGCCGCCACCCTCTGCAAAGTTATGCCGTCGCACGATATGACGTTATGCCGCCACTCGATTGGGTAGCCAAGTATCATCCGCGCCGAAGGCGTGTTGGGGGAAAAACGCAGGTTTTCTCAGTTTCTCAAAAGCCCGTATTTCGACAGGAGCGGCTCACGTCGGACCTGACGAAGGTCAACATTGCGTAATCGGACTCAGAGAATTTGGGTGACAAGGGCGTAGTTGCAATGCGCGGCGCGGACTCCCCAATCTTTGCGCAATGAGCTGATCGACAGTTTGGCATTTGCAGCGCGACGATAGACTTCGATTAGCTGCTCGATCGATGACCAGCGGTCTGCCTCGCCCCGTAGCAGACTCTTCCAGACGTGGGTGCGGGCGTGAATGATCTTTGCAATCTCGGCCTCAGTGATTGCTCTTATTTCAACGGTTGGCTGGGCACTTTCGACTTCCACATAGTCCATCAGGCCCGAATCGTAGTGAGCGGCGACCTCCGCCAGAAGATCGCGCTTCTTAACGATTGCTACCCCGTCACCGTCTGTAACGAAGGGCTGCAAGAAGAAATCATTCTTCCTCATCGCAAAAATTCGGATGCCCAATAGAACGTCGGGAACCTGTACCGGCTGGTGGCTCACGTCTTCAAGCCTAAGCGTGATCTCTTCTGGAAATATAAGCCCGTTCAAAAGGAACTCCATTTCCCATCGTCAGTCCAACAGTCTACAAGCTAGATGTTAAGGAAGTATCCAGAATCTTCATAATGCTCGCAGTGCCAATAAAGCCGGGTTGTGCCCCTGAATCGGCATTTTGAGAAACTGAGAATTTAGCCTTCGCTGACTGGCGGAATTCGTCTGAAAGGGTGCCCAGATAACTTTGCAGCGTTGCCTCCGCCAGGCGGCGGCATAACTTTGCAGCGGTGACGGCATACCATTGCAGCCAGCAGTCGATTGCGGGTGGGTTTGCGGAGTATCTGGCGTGGATCGATGGATGCGTTGGATGAGATGTCGGGCGCGTGAGAGGATAGTGCGCAGGGGGGACGGAATCCTTGAGACGGAGCTTGAAACTGGCGGCGCTTGCGGGTATGGCGTTGGCGCTGACGACGGCGGGGCAGGCGCAGGACACCGGCGCGGCGACGTATAAGGCGAAGTGTGAGCACTGCCATGGCGCGGACGGGATGAGCCATACCTTTGCAGGCAAGATGACCCACGCCGCCAATCTGAAAGACCCCAAGGTGACGGGCGCCGCGGACGAGGATCTGATTGCGGTGGTGACGAACGGCAGGAAGAAGATGCCGGCGTACAAGGGCAAGCTGACGGACGACCAGATCAAGGCCGTGGTGGGGTATGTCCGAACGATCCCGGATTAGGGTTGGGTTGGGCGACGGAGAAGACGCTTCAAAGGGTGGCGGCAGCATTGAGACAAATGCGGGGATTCTTCGCCTTCGGCTCAGAATGACAAGCAGTCGAGGGGGCAGGCTTGGCTCAGAATGACAAGCAAACGGGGCAGGGGGACAGCATGTGCGCAGATCGTATCAACTCGAACTCTGGCGCAGATAGCCCGCTCGATGCCGGCATCGCCGAAAATATCTTCGTCACCGCGCCCGGCGTCGATCTGCCCGAGGCGGACTTCGCGGTCCCCATCTACCAGCCGCCCGGCCGCCGCGCTGCCGCTGCCTTTATCTTCATCACCATCGCGCTGGACATGCTCGCGCTGGGCATGATCGCGCCTGTCCTGCCGCGCCTGATCGCCAGCTTTATGGCGGGGAACATCTCCGGCTCCGCGCGCATGCTTGGGCTCTTTGGCACCGTCTTCGCGGTGATGAACTTCTTCTTCTCGCCGGTGCTTGGCTCGCTCTCGGACCGCTTTGGGCGTCGCCCGGTGGTGCTGCTGTCCAACTTCGGCCTCGGCCTGGACTACCTCCTGATGGCCTGGGCGCCTGCGCTCGGCTGGCTCTTCGTCGGCCGGGTCATCTCCGGCCTGACGGCCTCCAGCGTACCAACCGGTATGGCCTACATGACGGACGTTACGCCGCCGGAGAAGCGGGCCGGCGTCTTTGGCCTGCTGGGCGCGGCCTTTGGTGTGGGCTTTGTGCTTGGCCCGGCGCTGGGCGGTATTCTGGGCAGCGTCAGCCCGCGCCTGCCGTTCTGGGTCGCGGGCGGCCTCAGCCTGGTCAACGGCCTGTACGGCCTCTTTGTCCTGCCGGAGTCGCTGGCGCTGGAGCACCGCAGCAAGTTCTCCTGGCAGAACGCCAACCCGCTTGGCTCGCTTCGCCTGCTGCGCAACAACAAGATTCTGCTTGGCCTCTCCGCTGTGCTGGTTCTTGGCTACCTGGCGCAGCAGTCGCTGATGAACGTTTACGTTCTCTACACCGACTACCGCTTTGGCTGGTCGGACCGCTCCGTCGGCCTGTCGCTTGCGCTGGTCGCGATCTTCTCCGGGGCCTACGGCGGGGGCCTGGTCAAGCCGCTGGTCAAGCGCATTGGCGAGCGTAGCGCGCTCTCCTTCGGCCTGATCGGCGGCGCCATCGGTTACGCCATGTTCGGCCTGTCGACGACCGGCGTGCTGATGCTCTGCGGCATCCCGATCTTCAACCTGGTGTCGGTTGCGTGGCCGTCCGCGCAGAGCATCATGTCGCGCGAGGTCAGCCCCTCGCAGCAGGGCCAGATGCAGGGCGCTGTGCAGAGCCTGCGCGGCCTCGCCGGAATCGTTGGCCCCATCCTGTTCACCTCCATCTTCTCCCGGACCTTTGGCCCCACCGCCGCCGTCCACGTCCCCGGAGCCGCCTTTTTCGTCGCTGGTAGCCTGCTCATTGTCTCGCTCGTCGTCGCCCAAACCGTTCGCCCGCGCGGACCCGTGCGGGTTTAGGGAAACACCTGAGACTGCGCCGCATCGGGCCTGCAAACTGCATCTCACTTTTGAGTGGAAGAGGTCCAACAGAATGGTTCATCCGGCACATCGTTGCAGAAGGATCGTCTGGACCAGTGCCGCATGCTTCCTCTGCGGGGCACTGGCTGTGCCGCGCAGCAGCGTCCACGCCGCCACGGTAACCACTTCGCCGACTCCCAACGCCGGCCAGATGGTGACTGCCATGCTCGACAACGAGCTCGCTGCCGGAGAGCACAAGGATCACTATGTCTACCTGTCGCAGGAGCGCTCCGACCGCACTGGCGGCCACCTGTGGACGGAGAAGGTCGTCGAGACCGACGCTGGCAAGATCCGCTTCCTGCTGGCGGAGGATGGCCAGCCACTGAGCCCCGAGCACGAGGCCCAGGAGCGTGGCCGCCTCGCGCTGATCGTCGCCGACCCCGACGGCTTCGCCCGGAGATCCCAGGCGGTCAAGGACGATGAGTTGCACGCGCGCCAACTGCTGGGGCTGCTGCCCCGCGCCTTCCTCTTCAGCGACGCCCGCGGCGAGGGCCCCTACGTCCGCATCGACTTCAAGCCCAACCCCGGCTACCAGACGCAGTCGATGGAAGAGCGCGTGCTGCATGCCGCCTCCGGCAGCATGCTGATCGACCCCAGGGCGATGCGCCTGCACCAGATCGAAGGCCGCCTGCCCCAGGACGTCAGCATCGGATTCGGTCTGCTCGCCACCATCCGCGCCGGCAGCAACTTCGCCACCACGCGCGACTGCTTCGGCCAGCCCGACTGGAAGACCACCCAGATGGATACCGACATCAACGGCCGCGCTATCTTCTTCAAGTCCATCGCCCGCAAGGAGCACGCCGAGCATGGCGGCTTCGTCCGCGTGGACGACAACCTCACCGTCGCCCAGGCCGTCGCGCTCGCCGAGCAGCCCTGACAGGCATACTGGATCGATGGGTCTTTCGTTCGAGATACAACACACCACCACCGCCGGCGGACGGCGCGCCGCCCTGCACCTGCCCCATGGCACGGTGCAGACACCCGTCTTCATGCCTGTGGGCACCGCCGCCACCGTGAAAACGGTCCAGCAGGAGACACTCGAACACATCGGCGCCAACGGCGCTGGCGCAGAGATCATCCTTGCCAACACCTATCACCTCTACCTGCGGCCTGGGCACGAGCTCATCCGCCGCATGGGCGGAGTTCACCGCTTTATGTCCTGGCCGCGGCCCATGCTCACGGACTCCGGCGGCTTCCAGGTCTTCTCACTCTCCAAGCTGAACAAGGTCACCGAGGACGGCGTGGAATTCCGCTCGCACCTGGACGGCAGCAAGCACTTCTTCTCGCCCGAGCACTCCATGGCGATCCAGATCGCGCTCGGCGCGGACATCATGATGGTCTTCGACGAGTGCGTGGAAACGCCCGCCACCTGGCAGCGCACCCGCGACTCCATGGCCCTGACCCACGCCTGGGCCGCAAGGTCCGCCGCCTATTTCGCGGCTCACGAGCATGAAGTCCCCTGGACCGCCGCTTCTGGTTGTCATTCTGAGCGCAGTGAAGAATCCCCGCATTTTGAACCACCGCAAAGCCTCGCCGGTCGTACCCAATCTCTCTTCGGCATCGTGCAAGGCGGCATGTACCCCGACCTCCGCCGCGAGTCCGCCGAGCGCCTGGTGGAGATGGACCTGCCCGGCTACGCCATCGGCGGCCTGGCCGTCGGCGAGCCCCGCGAAGTCACCCGCGAGATGATCGCGCGCACGCTGGAGATCCTGCCCGCGGACAAGCCGCGCTACGTCATGGGCGTCGGCTACCCCGACGAGATCGAGGAGTATGCGCGCATGGGCGTCGACATGATGGACTGCGTGCTACCCACGCGCGCCGCCCGCCACGGCCTGCTCTTCCGCAGCCCCGAGCCGGGGGACGACGGCACCGCCGTCCGCATGAACATCAAGCGCCTGGAGTACGCCGAGGACCAGCGCCCCATCGATCCCGCCTGCACCTGCCTGGTCTGCAAGCGCTATACGCGCGCGTACCTGCGCCACTTGTTCGTGAGCAAAGAGCCGCTCGGCCTGACCCTCAACTCCATCCACAACCTCGCGTTCTACCTGGACACCATGAGCCGGGTCCGTGCCTCCCTCGCTCAAAGCTAGCCAAGATTACAGATAATACATAAATTGCGTATAATACTTACCTACGGGGTATGTCATGCAGACGATCAGCGCTACCGAATTGGCTCGGAATACCAGCAAAATACTGGATCAGGTCGTCAGCCGCGGCGAGAGTGTTGCAGTGGAGAGAAACCGGACCGTTATCGCCCAGATCGTTCCTCCACGAAGAACGATGACTGCCGCTGAGGCAATCGCGGGTCTGGAGGCCTGCTTGTCCGAAGAGGAAGGGACCCGCTGGCTCAGCGACAGCAGGAATGAAGGACCTCAAGAGTTCGATCAGTCGGTGGTCGATCCGTGGGCATAATCTTCGATACCTGCATCTGGATAGGAATCGCTACAGGCCAGTTGAAAGGCGACGCGGTGATCGCGCTTGCAGGTGCGCTGCCGGTCTTTGTGTCGACAATTTCGCTTGGAGAGCTGGAATTCGGCGTACAGTCATGCGCCGAACCCAATGAGAGGTCGAGGAAGGCCGCTTATCTCCGGCGGTTGGAAAGCCGCCCTGCACTTGAAGTCTCGCGGTCGACCGCCGCGGCGTTCGGTGTGCTGGCGGCGGCCGTGAAACACGCTGGCCGCTCTCCCCGGCCTCGTTACAACGATCTCTGGATCGCCGCCCAGGCCATCGAGCACAGCTACACCTTACTCACCATCAACGCAAATGACTTCGTCCGTCTTCCTGGACTCCGGGTCATTGGCCTCTAAAACTGGCCTCACCGAGGGCCTGCGTGATGATCGTTATTCGGGCCGCGCTGGCAGAGGCCGGGAGAAGGCCACAATATACAGCACGACAAGTCCAGCGACAGGCACCATCATCAGCAGGCTGAGCGCTGGATGGAATCCCTCGCGCTCAAAGATCTTCCAGCAGGGTGGAATCCACAGCACGGTGGTCCAGGAAAAGACGAAAAGCAGGAAAAGAATGTGCCACGGCTGAAACAGCTCTCCCATTTCGATCTCCGATGAGCGTAACGAATTGAGCCCTGCCGGAATCACGGTGCAGCCGTTTGTCAGAGAGAGCGTCGTCGAAACTCTATCACTGATTCCCCACTGCCGCGTCCATCATCCGCGATGAATACCCTTTGGCGTTCGCCGCCGACCGCGAGCGGAAGTCGGAGACGCTGGTGGCGTGAAACTCCTGTTCGACGCTGGGTGGGACAAACAAATGCGGGGATTCTTCGCTGCGCTCAGAATGACAAGCGCTTTGAACATGCTCTACTGAAAATTCCAGGTGTGGCCGTGCGGGCGGCCAAGTGTTGAGGCGCTAGATTCGGATGGCTTCTTCCATCATCCCCACGACCCGGGCAATCGGCAAGCCCATCACGTTGAAGTAGTCGCCGTCGATCCGCGGAATCCAGCGCGCGGCATAGCCCTGGATTCCGTAGGCTCCGGCCTTGTCCAGCGGTTCATGCGTGGCGCAGTATCGCGCCAGCTCTGCCTCCGGAATCTGGGAGAATGTAACCAAAGTTGTCTCCACCCCGCTCAGCACGCGCGCCCGCGTGGCCACGGCAACGCCGGTCATCACCTGGTGCGTGCGGCCGGAGAGGCTGCGCAGCATGCGCATGGCGTCTTCCGCATTCTCCGGCTTAGCCAGAATCTCTCCCTCGCACACGACGGTGGTGTCCGCCCCCAGCACCACCAAGCCCGGTGGGCGGCTCTTGACCGCCTCGGTGTCGTGGATCGGGTTCCAATAGCGCTCCAGCACCTCGCGTGCCTTGTCCTCTGCCAGCCGCTGCACGTACGCGCCGGCGGCTTCGCCATGGAGCACGGCCTCATCCACGTCCGCCACCTCCACTGCAAACACGTATCCCGCCTGCGTCAGCAGCTCTTTGCGCCGCGGCGACGCCGACGCCAGCACCAGCCGGAATCCCTGCGCTGGATACAGTGCGTCCACTTACAGCTCCTCCACCGTTACATGCGCCCGCATGGTGTGCGTCTCGCCCGGCTGCAGCGTAATCGCATCGTCGCCCACATTGGCCGTCTCAATGCAGGCCATGTGCAGCCACGCATCCGGCTCCATGTCCGGCATCTTCGCCGTCAGCTCCTGCCAGGGATTCCACACCACGGTCGTCCTGGAGCCGGTCTTGGCCACCGTGATGGTGCGCTTGCCGGCCTGGTCGCGCAGCACGCAGGTCGCCTCGGTATGCAGATAGGGCCGGTCGGTGCGTCCGGCAAACCGCAGCACGCCGTCGGGCTGCACCTTCGGCTTCATTCCGTCCAGCTTGTCCAGATAGGTCGTGCCGGCCAGCCCCGTGATCGACACCTCACGCGCATCGGCCACCGCAAAGTAGGTATGCAGGGCTTCTTCAAACGCCAGCGCCGCGCCTCCGCCACTGGAGTCGTTCGCCACCGTAAGCTCCATGGTCAGGGTCCGGCCAATCGTCATGCGGTAGGCCGCGCGGAAGTGGTCGAAGCCGAGCTCGCGGCTGGCCGCGTCCGGCCCCAGCGTCCACAGCAGGTGCAGGTCGTCCCCAGCCGTCATCGCGGACGCGAGTTGCCACACCGTGGTCCGCGCAAACCCGTGCTGCGGGCCGGCCTTGCCGTCGTGCCGCTCTCCGAACCACGGAAAGCACACTGGCACGCCGCCACGGATGGGCTTGCCGGGGACAAACTCCGCGCGCTGGCTCATAAACAAGACGGGCGCGTGCCCGGCCGGCTGCCAGTGCGCCAGGTGCGCGCCCTGGGTATAGATGGTCGCCGCAGCCGCCGGCGTGCTTACCTGCGCTGCCACCAGGCCGTTCGCCGTCTGCTCGAACGCCAGCACGCCGGGGATCGCGAACTGGTCGCGCAGCTCGGTTACATCTGCCATCGCACTCCTCCACTTGAGGTTCCAGTCTATGCGAGTCGAATCAATTGAGAAACCTCTCTAAGATACAGTTGTTGTTTGCTGGTTGAACCGGCAGTAGGTTCCAACTGAAGAAAGAATGCTATGGCCCAGCAAAAGCTGAATGACGACCGTTTCCACCTGATCGCGAAGGCGCTGGCCGACCCGCGCCGCTACGATCTGCTGCGGCGCATCGCGCTGGCCGGCGACACGCTCTCCTGTGAATCCCTCCGCGGCGGCTGTTGCGAGGTGACCGCTGCCACGATCTCCCACCACATGAAAGAGCTGGAGACGTCAGGCCTGGTCGAGTCCAAACGCGAGGGCAAGTTCGTGATCTACCAGCTGCGGCGCAAGGTGCTGGAAGCGTATCTGGCGCGGTTGGCGCAGCTCTAAGAACAGTACTCGGCCCTCAGTTGGCGGCGAGAGACAAAAGAAACCTGAATCGTTCCCTCTGTCACGCCCATCAATTAGACGGTTGTAAAAGTATCGAATTGATCCGAGAGAGATTCTGAGGAGAGATGTCATGGGAAAACTTGCGAATAAGGTAGCGGTCGTCACGGGAGCATCGAAGGGCATCGGCGCGGAGATTGCGAAGTCGCTCGCGGCCGAGGGAGCAGCGGTCGTCGTCAACTATTCTTCCAGCAAAGCAGGCGCGGACAAAGTGGTTGCGGAGATTGCCGCAAAGGGCGGCAAGGCCATCGCGGTGCAGGGCGATGTGTCCAAACAGGCAGACATTACGCGGCTCTTCGCCGAGACGAAGAAGGCCTTCGGAAAGCTCGACATCCTGGTGAACAACGCCGGCGTCTACGCCTTTGCGCCGCTGGACCAGGTCACGGAAGAGCTCTTCCACCAGCAGTTCAACCTGAACGTGCTCGGCCTTCTGTTGACGACGAAGGAAGCGACCAAGTACTTCAATGGAGACGGCGGCAGCGTGATCAACATCAGCTCGGCGGTGACGACGCTCTATCCTCCGGGGAGCTCCACGTACACGGCTACCAAGGCTTCGGTCGACGCGATCACGGTCATCCTGTCGAAGGAACTTGGCCCCAGGGGAGTCCGCGTCAACGCCATCAATCCGGGCATCGTGGAGACGGAAGGCACGCACACGGCCGGCTTTATTGGCAGCGACTTCGAGAAGGGCTTCGTGGCGCAAACTCCTCTCGCACGCATCGGACAGGTGGATGACATCTCGCCCGCGGCCGTTTTCCTGGCCTCGTCCGACTCCAAATACATGACTGGGCAGACGCTGAATATCTCCGGCGGAATCCGCTAAGGGTGTCGCAGCGCGCAACGGAAGGGTCGCGGCAGGTTCGCGGCCCTTTTGTTAGAGCAAATTCCCTGTTGCTGTGGAGTCGGGAGTTCTAGCGGCTCGTCTGCGTAGGAACAGGCGCCGTCAGCTTGCGCCGCTCCGTCTCCAGGTAGGTGTAGCGGATGCGGTGAATCACGGTCATGGTGGAGAACAGCGCCAGCACCCACAGGCATGGGGCCATCACGCCCCAGCGGTTGAACAGCGCGCCCAGGATGACGCACACAATACGCTCCGGCCGCTCCATGAATCCAACCTTGCAACTGCCGATCAGGGCCTCTGCCCGCGCCCGGGTATAGCTCACCATCACGCACGCCGTCATCACAAAAGCCACCAGCCCAACGTAGAACAGCCGGTTGCCGCGCGCGTAGAAGATGAGCAGCCCAAAGAAGATGGCCACGTCGGAGTAGCGGTCCATCACCGAATCGAAGAACGCGCCAAAGACGCTCACCTGGTTGGTCTTGCGCGCCACCCGGCCATCCACCATATCGAAGATGCCGGCGCCGATAATCACCATCCCGGCGTACACGAACATCCGATTGGCGTTGTGAACCCGGGCAAACCCGAAGAAGCACGCCGCAATGATGTTGATGACCAGGCCGAGAAACGTGAGTACGTTCGGCGAGATGCGCGTCAGCGCCAGACCGTTGACGATCTTCTGCAGCAACCATCCGCTGCCCTTCCCGAAAGCGCTAGTCCAGGTCATCTAAGGCCGATTCACAATCTGCTTCGTCATTCTGCCATGTTCCATCGTCATGCCGGCTCTGGGCGCGCCGAAGGGTCGAAATCTCCGTATTGCCGCCCTACTCGGCCGCCACATCCGCGTCCACAGTATCCTTTTCCACCTCATCGTGGATGGTGATCAGCTTCAGAACTTCCAGCTCGCGCTTGCCGTTCGGGGTCACCACGGTGGCCACGTCGCCCAGCTTCTTGCCCAGCAGCGCGCGCCCAATCGGCGAAGTGGTGGAGATGAGCCCCTGGGTCACGTCGGACTCTTCGCTGGTCACCAGCTTATAGCTGATCTCCTCGTTCTTGCTGGAGTCGAACACCACCACGGTCGCACCGAAGCCGACCTTGTCGTGGGGGATGTTCACCAGGTTCACCATTGCCAGCTCGCCCATGCGCTTTTTCAACTGGCCCAGGCGCGCGTTTACAAACACCTGGCGCTGCTTGGCCATGTGGTACTCGGCGTTCTCGCTCAGGTCCCCGAGCGCGACCGCCTTCTTGATCTCCGCCGGCAGCTCCGTCGTGAGCTCACGCTCCAACAACCTGATCTCTTCTTCGAGCCGCTTCTTAATATGCTCCGGCATGTGCCTTGTGTGCTCCTGACGAGTGCAGCGGTATGGTCTCTGCGGTGGGTGGAATCCCGCCCATATGGCTCTATACAAAGAGCCGGACGACGTTCTTCCCCCGCGGCAAAGCCCATACAACTGCGATACGGCGCCGCCTCCTGCTGCGGTCGCGCGTACTCAACTGACAGACCATTATACTTGGCCCGCGCGGCTTGCCCAGGATCGCCCGGCAAGGGCGTGCCGGCTGCGGCATATCAGGAAAATTGCTCTAATACACCGCGATGCTACCATCCAGGCCCGTAAATGCTGACGAGGAGATCGTCGCTGTGGGAGAGGCGGCGCCGCTCGCGGCTGGCGCGAACACCTGAACCGTGTCGTTCGTCCCGGACAGGTCCTGGCAAAAGACGTACAGGTCGCCGCTGGAGTCCAGTTGCAGGCCGAACATGCGCACCGCATCGTTTGCCGGCGTAATCGTCTTCGTCGCTGTCGTCGCTCCGGCAGCAAACTCCTGGATGGTCGGCGCATACCCGGTCAAATAGCCGTTGACCGACGTGACCAGCGTGCTGGCGACGTACAGGTTCCCGGAGGCGTCCGCCAGCAGCCCGTCCGCCAATGTGTTCGCTGCAAAGGTGGTTACGACTGTCGGCGTGGTGGTGCCGTTCGATCCTGCGGGAAATGTCAGGAGCTGGTAGCTCTTCAGGCCCTGGCTCAGGACCGAGATTGCTCCGCTGGGGCTCAGCGCAATGTGGACGATGGTGCCCGCATTGGCCGAGGGAATCGGAATCGTCGCGGACGGCGCAACATTGCCATTGGCCCCTGCATTGAAGAGCTCGATCGCCTCTGACCCGGGGACATTCAGCCCCACCGCAATGGCGCCGGAGGAGTTTACGGCAATGGGATAGTTGGAGGTGGTGGTGAGAGAGGAAGACGCAATCAGTCCGGTCGCGCTGCCGGAGATTCTGCGGGTCGGCGTCGCGGCACCGCCGGAGCCCGCACCGAACTCCACGATGGAAAAGGTGCTGAAGCTGCTGCCTTGAAACGTCTCCACCGCATAGAAGTTGCCGGAGCCATCCACGCACAGGTAGCCCAGCCCGCCGCCCGAATCTGTCAGCGCGGTCTGCAGCGATACGGTTCCGGTGGCGGTGGCGTTGAAGTCCGCAATCGCTCCCGTCGCGTTGGACAGCGTCTGCGGCAGGTACACATACTGCTGCGCAACCGGTGTAGGCGGCACAAAGGCAGCCTGCTTGGTGCCGCTGGAACATCCTGCTATACCCACCGCCAATACCACCCCGGAGACGGCCCAACCCACTCGAATGACCCGAAGAATACCCATGAATGGAAACTATATACCCGCAAGGTTGAGCCTGCTACCGCGCCCGGCTGCCCCGTCCCCGTGCCGCCTCGCTCGCACCGCAGCCGGAATTCGCCGCCAACGGATGCCGGCCGGGCAGATTGGTCCCAGGAGACCGGGCCCCAAAAAATGCTCAGGGCCGCACAAATTCGAGGTAGAGTGCTGAAGGAGGGGCCACCCCAAGCGACGTTCCCCCCGCCTCCGGAGGACGCCTACGTTTCAGCTTATCTTCGCCTTCTGCATGATGATCGGTGCACGCTCCGCCATGCGCCGCAACCCGGCCTACAGCTCCCATGGAACCCTGCGCTCCATCGTAGTCTTCCTGCTGGCGATCGGCGCAGACATCGGGCTGATCTCCGGCGCGGTCCACTTCACCAGCGGACGCTCGCCCGTGGTCATGGGTGTCACCCTGGCAGTGGTCATCCTGTTCAGTTGCTTCCTGCTGGTTTACGTCCTCTACCAGGTCGCCACGCCGGAGGCCGCCAAGCTGGCCAGCGCCCTCCCTCCCGGCGTCCAACCCGTCCTGATCCATCGCCGGAAGGTCCTGCGCTGGGCCAAGGGCATCGCCGTACCGCTGGCGGTGTGCGCGGTGCTCGCGCTGGTGCTGCCGGGCGACTCCAGAATCGTCCCCTGCATCTTTGCGGGGTTCATCCTGTTCCTCAGCGCGATCCTGCTGCCCATCCTCTACTGGAGCATGCGGAAGATGGACATCTCGCTCACCGCCCTGCAGGCCGATCCCTGGGTCCACTGGGTGTATACGGCCGAGCAGTGGCAGCAGTGGACCGAGGTGCAGGTGGAGCGGCTGCAATCCGCGCCGCCGACCATCGTCCTGCACCAGGTGTGGACGAAACTTGCCTGGGCCATGGTCTTCATCGCCGGCGGTGTCTACTGGCTGGTCCCCGGACCGGTCCTGTGGAAGACTGCGTACATCCTCTTTATCGCCTCGATTCTGATTGTCGTCCCCGTCCTGAGCGCTCGCAGCGCCCGGTCCGCTCCGGCCCGGCTCCGCACCAAGCTGCAGCGCGCCATGCCGGAGGCCTTCTTCGGGCGCGACGGCGTCTTCTGCGACGGCACCTTCACCACCTGGCTCACCGGCGACGTCTTTCTGACGGCCGCCTCCATCGACGAGCGCTCTCCGCGCAGCCTGCTGCTCCGTTTTGAGAAGGATGTGCCCAACCCCTACGGCCCGCTGCAGGTCATCCCCATCCAGCAGGCCGTGCTGCTGCCTGCCGGCGCGGAGCATGACCTCGCCCAGCTCCAGGCGCAGCTCGCCGCCCGCTGCCCCAAGGCCAGGGTCACCCTGGCGTGATGTGCCTCTGAGCACGGGGACAGGGCACGCGTGCAGGGCGTCACGCAGTTGGGCAGTGATTCGCGTCTGAATCGGAGCGCAGAGCAGAGGTCCGGGGCTAAAGCCCGATGATGGATGTGCCCTTGACCGCGGGCTGAAGCCCGCTGCTACTCCGAAAAACCACGATCTGAAACCGACTACGGCAAAACCGCGATCTGGAGCGGACTACGGCGTGCACTCCTGGGAATAGGGGACGGGAAGGACGAAGTAGATGGGCGACCACTCAAACATGAAGCCGCGTTCGAAATGCGACTCGGAGTAGCTGCCGGGAAACTGGACTTCGTTACCGCGGAAGAGCGAGGCAACGATGGCCTTGGCCAGGCTGAGCTCCATGATCTTGCCGAATGCCTGGTCGAAGTGGCCGCGGTTGCGGGTGAACCAGTAGCGCGACTCCGTTGCGGAGGTTGCGGTGAAGGTGACGCCCTTGAGTTTGCCCCGGTGTTCGCCCTCGGTAAAGAACGACGGGGCAGCTGAGATGTGGAATGTTTCTGCCATGGTGTGCGACCTTCAATCCCTGAATTCCGCGGGCCCCGATCGCCGTTATGGAAATGCTGCCGCAGTTCGGCAGCTTTGGTCAGAATAACCACGGCATGGCGAATCTGACTGTGATGCGCATCACACCGTCGACCGTGCGCCGTTGTGCCGCTCCCCAAAGGCTTAACACCGATTGACACAGATTGAACGGATTTTTTAATGAGAAAGAACGGAGAGTAAAGGGCTTAGCACAGACGACACAGATCGGATGGATTTTTAAGTAAGGAAAGCGGGGATAGATCGCTGCCTTTCGAACGAAGAAAAGAAAATCCGTGCTTCTATCCGTGTGAATCCGTGTTAGGGTTTTGGCCCGGCCCCCGGACGCAGTATAGGTTGCACTTCTCCGCGGGAAGCTGGTAGTGTCTTGGCCATGCCCGAGTCGCCAACGGGCTCCACAAAATATTGCAAGGAGAAAGATATGGCACAGGTACGTGTTCTGGTTGGCACGCGGAAGGGCGCGTTTGTCCTGTCCGCGGATGGCACGCGGACGCAGTGGGACGTCTCCGGGCCGCACTTTGCCGGGTGGGAGATCTACCACCTGAAGGGTTCGCCGGCGGACCCGAACCGCATCTATGCGTCGCAGTCGTCGGGCTGGTTTGGCCAACTGGTGCAGCGGTCGGACGATGGCGGCGCGACGTGGAATCCAGTGGGCAACAAGTTTGCCTACGACGGCGTGACCGGCACGCACCAGTGGTACGACGGCACGCCGCATCCCTGGGAGTTCAAGCGGGTGTGGCACCTGGAGCCGTCGCTGACCAATCCGGACGAGGTTCTGGCGGGCGTGGAGGATGCGGCGCTGTTCCGCTCCACCGACGGCGGGCTGAACTGGACGGAGTTGGGCGGCCTGCGCACGCACACCACGGGCTCAGCGTGGCAGCCCGGCGCGGGCGGACTGTGCCTGCATACGGTCCTGCTGGACCGGACGAACCCGCAGCGCATCGTGATTGCGATCTCCTCGGCAGGGGCGTTCCGGACGGACGATGGCGGCGCGACCTGGAAGCCGATCAACCGCGGCCTGCGTTCGGAGCATATTCCGGACCCGACGGCGGCGATTGGCCACTGCGTCCACCACATTGCGGCGCATCCGGGGCGGCCGGAGACGCTGTTCATGCAGAAGCACTGGGATGTGATGCGCTCCGACGATGCGGGCGACAACTGGCGTGAGGTGAGCGGCAACCTGCCGACAGACTTTGGGTTCGCCATCGACGTACACGCGCACGAGCCGGAGACGGTGTACGTGGTGCCGATCAAGAGCGACTCCCAGCACTTTGTGCCGGACGGCAAACTGCGCGTCTTCCGCAGCCGCACGGGCGGCAACGACTGGGAGCCACTGGGCAAAGGCCTGCCCGACCGCGACTGCTACGTGAACGTGCTGCGCGACGCCATGGCCGTGGACACGCTGGATGAGTGTGGCGTGTACTTTGGCACCAGCGGCGGCCAGGTGTACGCGTCCAGCGACGCGGGCGACAGTTGGACGGCGATCGTCCGCGACCTGCCGCCAGTGCTGAGCGTGGAAGTGCAGACGCTGGAGTAGACGCCGAAAAGAACTGTCCTGGCGGACGGGCCCACTGCGCGTGGGGCGGTCACTTCGTGACGCGTGTTGGGCGTCGCGTGGTGCTCCCGATGGTCGCAAGCAGATGCTATGGCACACGCCGCAGGATGGCCGCACTGCTCGCGGGGATGGTGAGGGGGCGCGCAGGGGCAACACCGCCGAACGTCACGGCGGTTGAAGTGAGCGATTCGGCGGTGAGGCGCTCGGCGATGCGATAGCCCGACAGCGCGAGGTCGAGGTCCTGGGCCGCATCTTTGTTGATGACGGCGACGAGAATACTGCCGTCCGCGGATTGTGCGGCGTAGGCAGTGGCGTTCACCTCGCCGGGATCGAACTCCACCTTCACCAGTGTCGCGCCGGCGAACTGCTGCGCGAAGCGCATGCCGAAGCTGACCGGCTCCGCCACGAACTTGCCGTCGATGTCCGCGATGGGCGTGTAGAACGGGCGCGGATGCGGGACGGAGCGGTCGGGCATCAGCTCTTCTCCGGGCAGCTTGCCGCCCAGCGAGTTGGCCACCATCTGGCCTTCGCCGCCGTGCAGGTTCACGCCCGCATAGCCGAGCGAGGCCAGCTTGAGCAGGTAGTCCGCAGCCCACAGCGACGCCGCGAACACGTCGGAGAAGCCCGGCTTGCCGCCGCGATAACAGGTGTTGCCCTCGGTCATGCGGTAGGGCACGGTGCGGTGCTGGCCAGCGCTCAGGCGGGCGGCCGCTGTGCTCACATCCGCGGCCAGCTTGTCCACATGGGGGTCCGGATGCAGCAGGTTGGCGATGGTGGCGTTGGGGTTGGAGGGCGGCCCGGTGAAGTAGTAGTGGTGGGTGAGCGCGCCGACGTTGGGGCGATCGCCCTCCGGCAGTGCGAGCAGGCGGTCGAC
>Ga0302279_10004600_pt1 | contig 16124 bp, 18 predicted proteins | sample III_Bog_N3_3_FD_194541 | JGI IMG/M metagenome (GOLD analysis project Ga0302279, IMG submission 194541) | Peat permafrost microbial communities from Stordalen Mire near Abisko, Sweden - III_Bog_N3_3 | ecosystem: Environmental > Terrestrial > Soil > Wetlands > Peat | place: Sweden: Abisko...
TAGTGAGTAGTGAGTAGTGATTTGCGGGCTCTATTCGCTGCTCGCCACTCGCTATTCGCCTCCTACTCGCCCTTCCTGACCTGCGCGATCGCCTGCGCCATGAACTCGTTCATTATGGCTTGAAGCTGCGCCTGCGGGACCGTCACGCCACGGGCCGCGAGGTCGCCGGTGATCTTTTGGAGCGCGCCGCCGCCTCCTGGCTCGAAATCGGCGGCGACCACCTCCCTGGCATAGGCGTCGGCGGCATCCCCGGACAACCCGATCCGGTCCGCCGCCCACAGGCCCAGCAGCCGGTTGCGGCGCGCCTCGGCCTTGAATTTCAGCTCCTCGTCGTGCGCGAACTGGAGCTCGAAGGCCTCCTCGCGCTTGTCGAATGTGGTCATGGTCCAGGTTCCAATCGCGATGCGGCTGGCTGAAAACGGCCTCATTGCGGCAGCAGGCCGCGATACCTAGATAAACGGGGCTGATCGTTAAAACAACCGACGCCATGCGGCAGAGCCAGGGCGGTAAAACTTGGCGCCAGGGGACCGGATCGATTGTGCTGGGTAGACCAATCGGTTAGGCTGGAATCAGGCCCGGTTCTCGTTCTGTTTCCCGTTCCTGGCCTTCACGGCAGCTCCGTCGTGGGTCTCCACCTTGTCATTCGGAGCACACCAAATTCATGGATTTCAACAACACACGGTACATCCCAATGAGCCGTCGACGCCGCATATATGAAGGCAAGGCCAAGGTCCTTTACGAGGGACCGGAGCCGGGAACCCTGATCCAGCACTTCAAGGACGACGCGACCGCGTTCAATGCCAAGAAACACCAGATCATCGAGGGCAAGGGCGTCCTCAACAACCGGATTTCGGAGTACCTGTTTCAGCACCTCAACGACATCGGGGTGCCGACCCATTTCATCCGCCGCCTCAACATGCGCGAGCAGCTGATTCGCGAGGTCGAGATCGTGCCGCTCGAGGTCGTGGTGCGCAACGTGGCGGCGGGATCGCTGTCGCAGCGCCTCGGTATCGAGGAGGGCACCCAGCTGCCACGCTCGATCATCGAATTCTACTACAAGAACGACCAGCTCAACGACCCCATGGTCTCCGAGGAGCACATCACCGCATTCGGCTGGGCGACGCCGCAGGAAATCGACGACATCATGGCGCTCGCGATCCGCGTCAACGACTTCCTCACCGGGCTGTTTCTCGGGATCGGCATCCGACTGGTCGATTTCAAGATGGAATGCGGCCGGTTGTTCGAAAACGACATGATGCGGATCATCGTCGCCGACGAGATCTCGCCGGATTCCTGCCGGCTGTGGGACATCAAGTCGAACGAGAAACTGGACAAGGACCGCTTCCGCCGGGATCTCGGCGGGCTGCTGGAGGCCTATACCGAGGTCGCCAGGAGGCTCGGCATCCTGATGGAGAACGAGCGTCCGGCCGGCTCCGGCCCGGTTCTGGTCAAGAGCTGAGGTTTTCAGTGAAAGCGCGCGTTACCGTTACGCTGAAGTCGGGCATTCTCGATCCCCAGGGCAAGGCCATCGAAGGCGCGCTGAAATCGCTCGGCGTCGCCGGCGTCGCCAGCGTGCGCCAGGGCAAGGTGTTCGACATCGAAATGTCGGGCTCCGACAAGGCAGGCGCCGAAGCGGCGCTGAAGGATGCCGCCGACAAGCTCCTGGCGAACACCGTGATCGAGAATTATGCTATCGAGGTTAACGGCTGAGGATCAGGAGATGGCCGAAGTCAGCAATGAGTTGATCTTTGAGGTTCTGAAAGCTCTTCAACCCGACGATGGCGACGTGAAGAGTAGTATTGGTGATGTCAAGACGGAGTTGAATGCGCTTCGAGGTCAAATGATCTCGCTGCAGCAGGACGTCCATAACATCTACGGGGTTTTGGGTCGTCATGACGTGCATCTTGAGAGCATCGAGCGACGGCTCGAACTGAGCGAAGCGCCGAACCCGATATGAAATCCGCCATCCTCGTCTTCCCCGGAATCAATCGCGAACGCGACATGGCGCGGGCGCTGCGGCTCGCGTCAGGCCAGGCGCCCGCGATGGTCTGGCATGCCGAAACCTCGCTGCCGCCCGGCACCGATCTCGTGGTGGTGCCCGGTGGATTTTCCTACGGCGACTACCTGCGCTGCGGCGCCATTGCCGCGCGCGCGCCCGTCATGGGCGCGGTGCGCAGCTTTGCCGCCGACGGCGGCCTGGTGCTCGGGGTCTGCAACGGGTTTCAGATCCTGTGCGAGTCCGGCCTGCTGCCGGGAGTGCTGATGCGCAATGCGGGGCTGAAATTCATCTGCCGTGACGTGCATCTGCGGGTCGAGCGGTCGGATACGCCATTCACCCGCGGCTACAATGCCGGACAGGTCATCCGGGTGCCGGTCGCCCATGGCGAGGGCAATTACGAGGCCGACCAGGAGACCTTGAAGCGGATCGAGGGCGAGGGGCGGGTGCTCTATCGCTACTGCTCCGCCGACGGCTCGGTCGATGAGCGCTCCAACATCAACGGCGCCGCGCGGTCGATCGCCGGGCTGGTCAACGAACGCGGCAACGTGCTCGGCATGATGCCGCATCCGGAAAACCACGTCGAAGACATCATGGGCTGCACCGACGGCCGCGGCCTGTTCGCCGGCCTGGTGGCGCATCTGGAGCGCGCGGCGTGAATTCATTCACGGCGCGGCTGCTTGCAGCTGCTGCAGCGGCCTGGTTCGCGCCGGGTGCCCAGGCGCAGGATTTTCCCAATCATGCGCTCACCATGATCGTGCCGTTCGCCGCCGGCGGCGCCTCGGACGTGATCGCACGCACCGTCGCCGAGCAGATGGGGGCGGCGATCGGACAAAGCATCGTGATCGAGAACATCGGCGGTGCCGGCGGCTCCACCGCGCTGGCGCGGGCGGCGCGGGCCGCGCCCGACGGTTACACCATCGCGATCGGCAATGCCGGTACCAATGCGGCGGCCTACACCATTTATCCGGACCTGCCGTTCACGGCCGACTCGTTCGTGCCGATCGCCATGGTGGCGAAGACCTTCGGCGTCATCGCGCTGCGCAAGGATTTTCCCGCCCAAACCGTGCCGGAGTTCATCGCCTATGCGAAAAACAATCCCGGCAAGGTCAATCTCGGCCATGCCGGGGTCGGCTCTTCCAATTTCCTGATCTGCAAGAGCTTCGTGCAGGCGGCCGGGATCGATGTGGCGTTGGTCAGCTATCGCGGCGCGGCGCCGGCGCTGACGGACGCGATCGGCGGCCAGATCGATGGCGTCTGCGATGCCGCAGCTTCGGTCTCGCAGTCGATCGACGGCAAACTGGTGAAGGGGCTGGTGGTCGGCTCACCGGTGCGGCTGGCGAGCCTGCCGGATTTGCCGACCTCGGCGGAGGCGGGGCTGCCCGGATTCGAGGCCCAGGGCTGGAACGGATTGTTTGCGCCCAAGGGCACGCCGCCCGGGATCGTCGCCAGGCTGAACGCGGCCGCGCGCACCGCGGTGGAAAGCGATGCCGTCAAAACGCGATTTGCCGGCCTGTCGACGGTGCCGCCCGACAGCGACGAACATACGCCGGAAGTGCTGCAGCATCTGGTCGCGCGCGACGTCGAGAAATACCGCAAGCTGCTGCAATGACATTGGCCTGTGGAGAACGGGCGCTCGACCGCCGGTCAGCTGGCGCCGCCATTCCCGGCAGCGGTCCGCCGCTTCACCCGCTTGATGGAGCCGGAAAAGGCGAACAGCGGGCGTGCGCCGGATTTCAGCAGGCCGCGCAGAAAGATCAACGAGCCGCCGGCGCGGGTGATTTCGCCGGTCCCCTCGATCAGTTCGCCCGCGCGCGCGGCGTCGAGGAATTCGCAGCCGAACGACACTGTCACGGCCGGCCCGCCCAGGATCGGCGCCGCCAGGGCGAACAGGCAATAGTCCGCGAACGCCATGAAGGCGCCGCCATGGACATTGCCGGCGCCATTGAGATGCTTGCCCTCGACCCGGAAGGCGCAGCGGATCTGGCCATCTTGCTCCATCCGGTGCCAAAACGGCCCGTTATTGGTCTCGAAATTGTCGCGGCTCCAGGTTCGCCAGCCCGTGAATTCGCCCTCGGTTCCGACATGCAGGTCGGGGCGGTTGAGGAATGCGGTTTTGGTCAGGTCGTCCACGCCATCAGGCCTTCCTTTGATCGTTTCACTCCTTAAATCCGTTTCCTGCGCGATGCGCAAATCCGCATCGTTTCAGGTCATCTCCGCAAAGCTATGGACGGCAGGATATTGCGCCATAAAAGGCCTTTTCCACCGCTTCCGATCTCCCTAATAAGGGACAGCCATCGCACAAGAAGCCTCATGAACCAGCCCCAGCAGATCACCCCCGAAATCGTCGCCAGCCACGGCCTCAAGCCGGACGAGTACGAGCGCATTCTCAAGCTGATCGGCCGGGTGCCGAGTTTCACCGAACTGGGGATCTTCTCGGCGATGTGGAACGAGCATTGCTCGTACAAGTCGTCGCGGCTGCATCTGAAGGGCCTGCCCACCAAGGCGCCGTGGGTGATCCAGGGGCCCGGCGAGAACGCCGGCGTGATCGACATCGGCGACGGCCAGGCGGTGGTGTTCAAGATGGAGAGCCACAACCATCCGAGCTACATCGAGCCCTATCAGGGCGCCACCACCGGCGTCGGCGGCATCTTGCGCGATGTCTTCACCATGGGGGCACGCCCGATCGCCTGCCTCAATGCGCTGAGCTTCGGCGCGCCGGAGCACCCCAGGACCCGGCATCTGGTGTCGGGCGTGGTCGCCGGCGTCGGCGGCTACGGCAATTCATTCGGAGTGCCGACGGTCGGCGGCCAGGTGCGCTTCCACACTCGCTATGACGGCAACATCCTGGTCAATGCGATGGCGGTCGGCCTTGCCGATACCGACAAGATTTTCTACGCGGCGGCCTCTGGCGTGAACATGCCGATCGTCTATCTCGGGTCCAAGACCGGGCGTGACGGGATTCATGGCGCCTCGATGGCATCTGCGGAATTCGACGATGATTCCGCCGAGAAGCGCCCGACCGTGCAGGTCGGCGATCCCTTTGCGGAGAAACTGCTGCTGGAAGCCTGCCTCGAAATCATGCAGGCCGATTGCGTGATCGCGATCCAGGACATGGGGGCGGCGGGCCTGACCTGCTCGGCGGTCGAGATGGGCGCCAAGGGCGATCTCGGGGTCGATCTCGATCTCGACGCGGTGCCGACCCGGGAAACCGGCATGAGCGCCTACGAGATGATGCTCTCCGAAAGCCAGGAGCGCATGCTGATGGTGCTGAAGCCCGAAAAGGAGGCGCAGGCCGAGGCGATCTTCAAGAAATGGGGACTGGATTTCGCGGTGGTCGGTCGCACCACGCCGAGCAGGCGCTTTGTGGTCAAGCATGGCGGCAAGGTCATGGCCGATCTGCCGATCAAGGAGCTCGGCGACGAAGCGCCGTTGTACGACCGGCCGCATGTGGCCTCGCCGCTGCTGCCGGTGATCCATGCCCGCGAGGTGGAGCCGGTCATCGGAATCATGCCGGCGCTGGAAAAACTCATCGCCACGCCGGAGCTTGGCTCGAAGCGCTGGGTGTGGGAGCAATATGACCACGTCATTCTCGGCAACACGGTGCAGCGTCCCGGCGGCGACGCCGCCGTGGTGCGGGTGCAGGACGGGCCCAAGGGATTGGCGCTGACGGTGGATGTCACGCCGCGCTATTGCGAGGCCGATCCCTACCAGGGCGGCATGCAGGCGGTGGCCGAGGCTTGGCGCAATATTACGGCAGTCGGCGGCCGGCCGCTGGCGATCACCGACAATCTGAATTTCGGCAATCCGGAACGGCCGGAGATCATGGGCCAGTTCGTCGGCTGCCTGAAGGGCATCTCGGAGGCCTGCCGCGCGCTCGACTTCCCCGTCGTTTCGGGCAACGTCTCGCTCTACAACGAGACCAACGGTCGCGGCATCCTGCCGACGCCGTCGATCGGTGGCGTCGGATTGCTCGACGATTTCACCAAATCAGCGACCTTGGCGTTCAAGGCCGAGGACGAGGCGATCCTGCTGATCGGCGAGACCCATGGCTGGCTTGGCCAGTCGGTCTATTTGCGCGACATCTGCGGCCGCGAAGAGGGCGCGCCGCCCCCGGTCGACCTGACGGCTGAAAAACGCAACGGCGACGTGGTGCGCGGCATGATCCGCGCCGGCACGGCAACCGCAGCGCACGACGTCTCCGACGGTGGCCTTCTGATTGCGCTGGCGGAGATGGCCATCTCGGGCGGGATCGGCGCGCGGCTGCTGGCGGCGCCGGAATCGATTGTGCCGCACGCCTACTGGTTCGGCGAGGACCAGGCGCGTTATATCGTGACAGTACCGGCCGATCAGGCCGGCCTGGTGCTGGCGAAGATGAGGGGTGCCGGCGTGCCCTGCGTGCGGATCGGCACTTCAGGCGGCGACGCCATCGCCATTGCAGGCGAAGCGCCGGTTTCGGTCGAGTCCCTCAGGAGTGGCTTCGAAAGCTGGTTGCCCGCCTATATGGGCAGCGCGGCCTAGCAGCCGGAATTCCGCTGCCCGGCGTCAGGGCAGGTCGGACACCATCACGAGCAGGGTCAGGCTGATCGCGGTGGCGATCAAAATGGCGGCCATTTCCATCGCGATTGTCCTTTGGGCTGACCCGGGACAATCGACCGCAGCTTCGATGCCAACTGCCGCAAGCTGACGCCCGGGAGTGCTATTAGAGCACCCGTTTCGCCCCGGGAATCCGGCGCAGCGCCGCCGTGACGGCCCAGCTCGACAACACGGTCAGCACGAATACCGTCACGGCCTTGACGATGGCGGGCAGATCGAAATCGAACAGCCAGTATTGCAGCCAGAGCACGATCGGATAGTGCACCAGGAACATGCCGTAGGCGTCGGCCTGCATCGGATCGAGCGTGCTCCAGCCCGAGTGCTTGAACCTCAGGAAACAGGCCAGGATCAAAAACATGATCGCCACGCTGAAGGCGGCGAAGCACAAGGCATAAATTCCCTCATACCAGTCCGGCAATGGCTCCGGATTCCCCAGTATTTCGCGCTTGATGTAGATCAGCACCCACATCAGGCAGTAGGGAACCAGTGCCAGGACCATCCAATCCCAGGTGATCTTCGCCATCCGGCCCTCTGCCGCCAGCAGCCCGCGATCCATGTTCAGGACGCCGATGCCGGCGCCAAAGAAGAAATAGGTCGCATAGAGCAGCACGCGGCCATGCTGGACCGAAAACGGCCCGAATTCGAACCAGTCGGCTGCTCCGAAATGAATTCGCCCGGGAATGTAGAGCGCCGCGGTGACGGCAAACATGACCGCGAAGAACTCTGCGGGGCGACGGCGACCGCGCAGCGACAGGCGATTGATCGGTTCGAGCAGGTTGGGTGACAGCCGAAACAGGATGCATGCGAGGAGGTCGAAGCCGAACAGGACCCATAGGAACCAGATCGGTCCGCTCGGCCAGGGACCCTTGGTAACCGTTGTCCACCAGAACTCAGCGAAGCCGATCTCGGGATGCTCGCGCAGCGAGATGGCGTAATAGGCGATCGGAATGATCGTGAACGCGCAGATCACAAACGGCAGGCCAAGCCGGGTCAGGCGATCGCGCAAATAGCTCGCCGGTCCCTTCCGGGCAATGCCCGGCCACACGAACAGCCCGGAGAGGAAAAAGAACATCGCCATGAAGAAGCTGTCGGTGGCGAGCACGATGGCGTCGAAGCCGATCCACGATTTGGGATCGGTGTGGCCGAAATAGGTATAGGGGATGACCGAATGATGCAGGAGAACGACCAGCGTCAGGAAAGTACGGGCGCGATCGAGCGCGGCGTTGCGTACCTTGGCTTTGGGCGCGGACCGCGCCGGCGCGGAAACCGCTGTGTCGGAGATTGAAGTCATGCGCTCCCCCGCAGGGTGGTCAATGCGATGTTGCCGTGGCGAACTCGATCAGGGCAAGGCCCCAAAATGGGGCGGATGGATCGGGGACGGCCAGCGGACTGCGGAGCCGAACGCTGCCGCTGGCGCCATGCTACAACGGAACCAGTCCGGCGTTTCGAAGTTAGATCAGCGATCTCGAAAATGTGAGGCTGGAGGAGCGGGCAATGACGATTCTGAAATGGGCGCTGATCTTCCTTGTGGTGTCGATCGTGGCCGGCCTGCTCGGCTTTACCGGGATATCGGCGGCATCCGCGGATGTGGCCCGCTTTCTGTTCTATGTCTTCGTGGTGATTTTCCTGGTGCTGCTGATCCTGGGGCTGACGATCTTCAGGGCTTAGGGGTGCTTTGGCGCGGAGCGGACTCAGGGACCGAGCATTGGAAGCACCGCCATTCCGGGGCGCGAAACATCGAACCGGGAATCTCAAGCTTCCGGGTCAGATAGCTGTGCGGCCGCGTCTTGCGCGTAACGTCGGCACCGCCCGGAACGATGTATGACCTTTCAGGACAGCTCCTCGATGGTAACCTTGTCGGGGTAGAACGCCAGATGGCCGGCGATTTCGGCCATGGCCGGGAACGGGTTTTCATAGGTCCAGATCGAATTTTCGATGGTCTTGCCGTCGCTCACGATGCTGAAATAATTAGCATCCCCCTTATAGGGGCAGTGCGTCACCCGGTCGGTACGCGCCAGCAGCGAAAGGTTGGCGTCGTTGCGCGGCACATACTGGACCGACGGATAGCTCGCTTCCTTCAGCGTCAGGGCATGGGTGGTGTCGGCGATCACGATCCCGGCGGCGGAGACGCGGATCCGCTTCGGGTTGGGCGTGATGGTGATGGGGTGGTCGGGGCCCGGGAGTTTCATGGTCGTCAGCCTTTTCGGTCAGCCCGATGTGATCGGAGGGTTCGATCCAGCGGCTTTGCAAGGATGGGATCGGGAATATAGTGCGACAGAGGGTGACGTAGAAGGGCGTCCCCGCTAAGTTCCGGTTGCCCTGCGGAGATAGCCGGCCGCGATTCGAACCCGGATGGGAGACCTGTTGGATGCCGATGGACGCCCGAGATATCGAATCCATGATCAAGGCAGCGATACCCGACGCCGAGGTGACGATCCGCGACCTGGCCGGTGACGGCGACCATTATGCGGCGACGGTGATTTCGGCGTCGTTCCGCGGCAAATCCCGGGTCCAGCAGCACCAGATCGTCTATCAATCGCTGCAGGGCCAGATGGGCGGCGTGCTTCATGCGCTGGCGCTGCAGACCGGGGTGCCGGAAGGCTGATCCATCCGGTGCCTGCGGGGGAATCGATGGCCGGGGACGCTCCACGCGGTGCCCTGTTCCGGCAATACGTGCCGCACCAGCATAACCGCGTCACCTATGCCGAGCTGTTTTTCGACCTGGTGTTCGTTTTTGCGGTCACCCAGATATCCCACACCTTGCTCGGCCGTTTCACGCCATTAGGCGCATTGCAGACGACGCTGTTGTTTCTGGGCGTGTGGTGGGTATGGGTCTACACCGCCTGGATCACCAACTGGCTCAACCCCGAACTGACTCCGGTCAGGGCCTTGCTGTTCCTGCTTATGCTTGGCGGGCTGGTGCTTTCCACCTCGATTCCCAGGGCCTTCGAAGAGCGGGGACTGTGGTTTGCCCTGGCCTATGCCGCGATGCAGGTCGGCCGCACGGTCTTTTTGCTGGCATCGATCCCGCGCACCCGGCCGTCGATCCGGATGAATGCGATCCGCATCCTGGTCTGGCTGTCCGCCTCGGCGGTATTCTGGGTCTGCGGAGGCTTGGCCGAAGGTGCGGCGCGGCTGCTGCTGTGGGCGGTGGCGCTGGCAGTCGAATATCTGTCGCCGGCGGCGCGTTTCTGGGTGCCCAAATACGGCGCATCCTCGATCGAGGACTGGGCTGTCGAAGGCGGCCACATGGCGGAGCGCTGCGCCGGGTTCATCATCATCGCGCTCGGAGAATCCATTGTCGTCACCGGCGCCACATTTGCCGATCTGGCCTGGACGGCGGGGACCGTGGCCGGATTCGTGTCGGCCTTTGTCGGCAGCATCGCGATGTGGTGGATCTATTTCCATCGCGGCGCCGAGGCGGGATCCGAGCAGATTTCAAATTCCCGCGAGCCGGGGCGGCTGGCGAGGCTGGCCTATACCTATCTGCATATGCCGATCGTGGCCGGCATCATCGTTACGGCGGTGGCCGACGAACTCGTGCTGACGCATCCCGGCGGCAATTCGGACCTCAGGACGGTGCTGAGCGCCATCGCCGGACCGTTGCTGTTCCTGATTGGAACCGTCCTGTTCAAGCACGTGATCCGAGGCTGGCTGCAATTGTCGCACGGCGCGGGCATCCTGGCACTGGGCGTGCTGGCCTGGTTCGCCAGCGCGCTATCGCCGCTATTGCTGGCGACCCTGACCACCGCGATCATGATCGTGGTGGCTGCATGGGAATCGATCTCGCTGAGATCGCATGCCGTCGCGGGCCGGCCCGAGCGATCTCAGTCCGAGGCCACCAGCGCATGAACCGAGAACATGCCGGCTGCGTCGGTCCAGGCGTGGCGCGGCGTCCAGCCCGAATCTCGCGCCAGCGCAGTGAAGCGCGCGAGGCTGTATTTGTAGCTGCTCTCGGTGTGGATGCTTTCGCCGGCACGGAATGAGAAGCTGGTGCCCAGCATCCGCACGGTCTGCGGCTTCTTGCTGATCAGGTGCATTTCGATGCGGTGGCGCTCGCGGTTGTAGATCGCCCGGTGGGCGAAGGCCGAAAGGTCGAAATTGCCACCGAGTTCGCGGTTGATGCGCGCCAGCACATTGAGATTGAAGCGGGCGGTGACGCCGGCGGCATCGTTATAGGCGTTGTGCAGGATGCGCTCGTCCTTTTCGAGGTCGACGCCGACGATGATCTGCGCCGATTTGCCCAGGATTTCGCGGGCGCTGCGCAGGAAGCTGCAGGCTTCATGCGGTTCGAAATTTCCGATCGTCGAACCCGGGAAAAAACCGACCTTGGGCATATCCGCAATGGCGTCCGGCAACGCGAACGGCGCGGTGAAATCCGCCGCCACCGGATAGACGTCGAGACCGGGAAAATCCTTGCGCAAGGCGTCGGCCTGCGCTTGCAGGAAGTCGCCGGAAATATCCACGGGAACGTAGGCGGCGAAGTCGCATTCATTCAATAGCAGCCGGACCTTGGTGGTCGCACCGGCGCCGAATTCCACCAATGCCGCGCCATCGGGAATGATGTCCGATATCTCGCCGGCACGGTCGCGCAGGATCCCAAGTTCGGTTCGGGTCGGGTAGTATTCCGGCAGCCGCGTGATTGCTTCGAACAGTTCCGAACCGGTGGCATCATAGAAATATTTCGGCGAAAGCCGCTTGGGGTACTGCGACAGCTCGTCGAGCGCTTCGCGGGCAAACGCAGTGGTTTGCGGGTCGGGAAGATGCGCATCGGCAAGGGCAGCGGCGTGAACGTTCATGATACTCTCCAGAACGCGCGTCCCGGCGCGGTTGAATTTCAAAATAATCAGGTGAGGTAGTCGGCGAGGCGCAGCCCGCTGAATTGCCAGCGATGGTGCGGATAAAAGAAGTTGCGATAGGTGATGCGGCTGTGTCCGGCAGGCGTTGCAAGCGAGGAGCCGCGCAGCACCAGTTGGTTGACCATGAACTTGCCATTGTATTCGCCGAGCGCGCCCGCGACGGGCTGGTAGCCCGGATAGGAGGCGTAGGCGCTGCGGGTCCACTGCCACACCAGGCCGAACGCATCGTTGAGATGACCGGCACGGGCAGCGACTTCCCACTCCATCTCGGTCGGCAGATGCTTGCCGCTCCAGCGAGCGAACGCGTCGGCCTCGTAATAGCTGACATGGCAGACCGGCGCGGCCGGCAGCACCGGCTGCAGCCCGCCCAGGGTCATGACCTGCCATTCGCCGTCGATCAGGCGCCAGTGGCCAGGCGCCTGCCAATGTTCCTGGCCGGCCGCGGCAAAGCCATCCATCAGCCAGAGCGTCGGCGTCGCGTAGCCGCCATCGGCCATGAACTCCAGCCATTCGGCATTGGTCACGAGGTTGCGACCCAGCCTGACCGGCCCCACCAAAGCCCGATGGGCGGGCCGTTCATTGTCGAAATGAAAGCCGCCGTCGGCGTGCCCGACGCTGTGAATGCCCTCGCCGAGCGTGACCCATGGCTCGCCGTCGCGGGCCGGTGCGGCAAACCGCCAGGCCGGATCGTAGGCCGGTGGAATCGGGTTCTGCGCGAAGGCATGCAGGATGTCCGTGAGCATCAATTCCTGATGCTGCTGCTCGTGGTTGAGGCCGATTTCCACGAGCGGCGCGATCGCCGCCAGCGCCTCGTCGCCTGCCTCTGACAGGAACTTCACCATGGCCGCGTCGACATGGCGACGGTAAGCGGTGATTTCCTCCGCACCGGGACGGGTCAGATGGCCGCGCTGGTGGCGGGCGTGTCGTGGTCCGGCGCTGACATAATAGGAATTGAACAGAAAGGCATAATCCGGGTGAAAGGGTCGATATCCGCGGCAGTGTTCGCCGAGCAGGAATTGCTCGAAAAACCAGGTAGTATGGGCGCGGTGCCACTTGGCCGGGCTGGCGTCCGGCATCGACTGGATCAGCTGATCTTCGGATGTCAGGGGCGCCGCGCGGCGCTCGGTCTCGTGACGTACGATCAGGAAGGCTTCGACCAAATCCTGGGCCCGGCTGCCGGAATCGGAGAATAATGACGGGCAAGGGGCGGCGAGCGTGGCCGCAGCGGATGCTGTTTTCGTCACGATAGTCTCCGGTTCGGAAGAGAACGTCGCCGTGGCGGACGGGTTCCCTCGGGAAGCGCCTGTTCTAGATAGGGGCTTCCATCCGGGATAAAAGCCTCCCAGGTCGGCTATCCCCGTGGCGGCCGCGGGTGCACCGGCAGGGCCGGAGACCCGTCATTGGGCCAGGCCGCGCATGCCAGCTCTTCGCCATTTTACTTTGGATGCACAACGGTTTGGGGTACATATATGTGCGTGACGGGTGTCGCGGGCAAACACCGGCCCGCGGGTTGTGCCTCAAAAGGACGCGAATATGAGCATCGAGCAATTTATCGACAATGAAGTGAAGTCGAACGACGTCGTGCTGTTCATGAAGGGGACGCCGCAGTTTCCGCAGTGCGGCTTTTCCGGTCAGGTGGTGCAGATCCTCGACCACGTCGGGGTTGGCTACAAGGGCCTCAACGTTCTGGAATCCGCCGACCTTCGCAACGGCATCAAGACCTATTCCAACTGGCCGACAATCCCGCAGCTTTACGTCAAGGGCGAGTTCGTCGGCGGCTGTGACATTATCCGCGAGATGTTCCAGGCCGGCGAGCTGCAGCAGCTGCTGGCCGACAAGGGTGTCACGGTCGGCGCGGCAGCCTCCGCCTGAGTTTGACGGCGCGCCAGCTCGGTTCGGCGCGACTCGACGTCACCATCGCGGATATCACGACGCTCCGCGTCGACGCCATCGTCAACGCCGCGAATGGTTCGCTGCTCGGCGGCGGCGGCGTTGATGGCGCTATCCATCGTGCGGCCGGGCCTGAGCTGCTCGCCGAATGCCGCGCGCTGCATGGCTGCGAGACCGGCGACGCCAAAATCACTCTGGCATACCGTCTGCCGGCGCGGCATGTGATTCATGCCGTCGGCCCGGTCTGGCGCGGCGGCGGCCATGGCGAGGATCTCGCGCTTGCATCGTGCTATCGTCGCGCGATCGATCTCGGCCAGGCCCATGGCCTTGCCTCGATGGCCTTTCCCGCGATTTCCACCGGGATCTATGGCTTTCCGGCCGAACGCGCGGCGCGGATCGCGGTGGCAAGCACCGCGGAGGCGCTGGCCAGGGCGCCGCTGGTCAGGATGGTCGTCTTCTGCTGCTTTTCCGAGGACAGCGCCGCATGGCACCTGCGGCCGTTGGCGGCAGTGGGCAGGCCTTGTGCCGACTGAGCCGCCGGCTACACTGCGCGGCAGAAATCCCGGGAGGATGGCAATGAATTCACGGCACCCCTTGCGGTCGCTGATCTCAGGCGCGTTGCTCGCGATCGCGGCGGTGGCTTCGGCAAGCGCCGAAGGCACTTTTGATATTCCCGCCGGCGCTCACTTCAATCTGCAAAAACTCGAACGGGTCGGCGACTACTTTCGCGACCAGGTTGCGAGCGGCAAGATTCCCGGCGCCATCCTCCTGATCCAGCAGCACGGCAAGCCGGTCTATCATCAATTCTTCGGCGTGCGCGATGTCGCGACCAAGGCGCCGATGACCGATGACACCCTGTTCCAGCTGTTTTCGTTGAGCAAGCCGATCACCAGCGTGGTGGCGATGCAGTTGATCGAGGAGGGCAAGTTCAGGCTTGACGATCCCGTTGCCAAATACATTCCGTCTTTCGCCAACGTCAAAGTCGGCGTCGAGAAAAAGGCCGAGGACGGCACCAAGTCGCTGGAACTGGTGCCGCCGACCCGGCCGATAACCATCCTGGATCTGATGCGCCAGACCTCGGGCATTACCTACGGCTTCTACGGCGACAGCCTGGTTCGCAAGGCTTACGCCGCCGCCGATATCTATGCGGGCGATTTCGACAATGCCGAATTCGCCGAGCGGATCGCCAAGCTGCCGCTGGCCGACCAGCCCGGAACGCTCTGGCAATACGGCCACTCCACCGACATTCTGGGACGGATCATGGAGGTGGTGTCGGGAAAATCCCTGCTCGGGATCGAGAAGCAGAAGCTGCTTGATCCGCTCGGCATGACCCATACCGGCTTTTATGTCACCGATCCGGACAAGCTCAAGCTGATCGCCAGGCCGATGCCGAACGACAGCAATTTCCGGGTCGGTTTCGACGCCAGGGTGGACATTCCGAAAAAGTGGGAATCCGGCGGCGGCGGAATGTTCTCGACCATGTCGGACCTCGCGCGCTTTTCCCAGATGGTGCTCGACGGCGGCAAATTCGACGGCAAGCAATATCTCAGTCCCAAGACGTTTGAATTGATGACCTCGGACCATATCGGCCCCGGTTCGGGCGTCGGCCGCGATTACCTGTATTTCCCGGGTGACGGCTTCGGCTTCGGGCTCGGCTTTGGCGTACGCACGGATCCCGGCAACGCCAAGCCGCCGCCGGCGGGGTCGCTGGGCGAACTGAAATGGGATGGCGCCAGCGGCTGCTATATGGTGATCGACCGCAAGCAGGACATGTTCTTCCTCCTGCTGGAAGAGACGCCGTCGCAGCGCCAGATCATCCAGCCGGCCGTCAAGAAGCTGATCTATGAGGCGATGGAGAACTGACGGCTGCAGCCGCCGGCGTTGCCTCGCGGCGGCGGCTGCGCCTTCTGCCCGTCGCGGTCGCGGCGGGACGACCGGATCCGGGTCGCGCCGAAACACCGGTACGTGGGGCGCGCGGTTTTTCACAGCAGGGGCTGCAACAGGTCGGCGACCATCTGCAACGCGAGATTGCGACCGCAAGATCCCCGGCGCCATTGTGCTGAGAGCAGCACGGCCATCCCGTCGTTGGCGGCGGGTTCGGTCTCGGCTTTGCGGTGCGCACCGTGCAGCCGGCGGAGACATCCTCGCCGCCAGGCGAATACGCTGCGACGGCGTCGCCGGCACCTTCTTCCTTGTCGATCCCAGGGACGATATGTTTGCGATCTGCATGATGCAGTCGCCATCGCAGCGCGGGCGTATTCAAACAGGACTGAAGTCGCTGATCTATCAGGCGCTCGGGAATTGATGGTGGGCATGCCGTGGCCACGAACGAGATAGCGGAAATCCGCGCAGGGCATCGCTTGCCGCATCTTGCAATCGCAGCGTGGGTAGGCCTTGCGATCTATCTCGTCCTGGTAATTGGCTTCGCATGGAATCCGACGCCGTTTGCCCAGGCGCTGGCGGCGGTCGGAATTGCGGCCGCCGGTGCCCATGCGACTTTTTACTATGGCTGGAAGAATGCCGCCGTCCTGGTGGCGATCTGCCTGATTGTAACCTTCACCATGGAGAATATCGGCGTTGCCACCGGCTACCCCTTCGGCCGCTACCATTTTGAAGTCGGATCGAACCTGATGCATGTCGGAAGCATCCCGATCATTGTCGGTCCGCTGTGGTTCGGCATGGGGTATTTCTCATGGATCGTTGCCGGGACCTTGCTTGGCGGCATCGACCAGGGTTTGAAGCGAAAATTCGAAATCGTCGCGCTGCCTTTGGTGGCGGCATTC
>Ga0302279_10004601_pt1 | contig 16123 bp, 19 predicted proteins | sample III_Bog_N3_3_FD_194541 | JGI IMG/M metagenome (GOLD analysis project Ga0302279, IMG submission 194541) | Peat permafrost microbial communities from Stordalen Mire near Abisko, Sweden - III_Bog_N3_3 | ecosystem: Environmental > Terrestrial > Soil > Wetlands > Peat | place: Sweden: Abisko...
TATATGTGCGTCATATACGCCGAATGCTTGACCCCGCCCGCATTGAAGGGTTCGCGTGGGATGCGGGAAACAGCCATAAGAGCGCTGACAAACATGACGTCAGCCAGGCCGAGTCCGAGCAGGTGTTCTTTCGTGAACCGCTGCTCATTTTGGCGGACGGTCGGCATAGCCAGCGGGAAGCACGCTATCATGCGCTCGGGCGCACCGACGACAACCGGCTTCCGCACATCACCTTCACCTTGCGCGGCGACGGCCGCCTGATCCGAGTCATCTCCGCCCGCGATATGAGCCGAAAGGAGCGAACCGACTATGCCCGCCACACGTAAGCCCATTCCGACCTTCCGGGATGAAACGGACGAACGCCAGTTCTGGGAAACGCATGACTCCACCCCGTATCTCGACTGGAGCACCGCCAAGCCCGTCCGGCTGCCCAATCTGAAACCCACCAGCACCGCGATCTCCCTCCGCCTGCCGCTGCCGCTGCTGGAGCGCATCAAAATCGCCGCCAACAAGCGTGATGTGCCCTATCAATCGCTGATCAAGACCTGGCTGGCGGAGAAGATCGACAGCCTCTGACCGTCCAACCCTCCGCGTGACGTCCCCCGCCGGCTCCGCTATACGCTGGCAGCCTGCCCACGTCCCCAGCCCGGAGCCACGCATGCCCTTCGATGAGACTGGCCGCCGTCCCGGCCGCAGACCCTCCCGCAACGTTCTCGGCGGGCCGCTCGGGATTTGCTCGACCGAACCGATGACTGGTTTCTTCCGCAACGGCTGCTGCGATACCAGCCCCGAGGATGTCGGCAGCCACACCGTCTGCGCGGTCATGACGGCGGAGTTCCTCGCCTTCAGCAAGAAGGCCGGCAATGACCTGTCCACCCCGCATCCGGAATTCGGTTTCGCCGGCCTGAAGCCCGGAGACCGCTGGTGCCTGTGCGCGCCCCGCTGGCAGGAAGCGCTGGAGGCCGGCGCCGCCCCCAAGGTCGTGCTGCGCGCCACCGCCGAGGGCGCGCTGCGCCATTGCGCCCTGGTGGACCTGACCCGCTTCGCCATCGACCTCACCTGACCAGCGCCAGCAGCCGCTCCATCCGATGCCGGAAGTCCGCATAGGTCATGTCGGGCAGCGGCCACGGCAGGCTGGCGCGAACCGCCCCGGCGCGCCAGGGCGCGTTGGCGATCCGCCGTAAGGTGTGCCGCGGATGCAGGACCAGGTCCTGCAGCGGCACGGGATTGACCGCGACGACGCTGTGCGTCCCTTCGAGTCCGTGAATGAAGGGGATTGTGTTCAGCCCCGCCACCTCGCCGCGTTTCGGCCGGGTCAGCAGTCCCGCCATGTCGAACAGCGCCGCGTCCGGATCGAGTTCGGCTGGCCAGCACCCGTCCAGCAACGCGTCCAGGGCTGCGAATTCCTCCCGGCAGCCGGTCTCGATCGCGGTGACGGCCTGTTGCCGGATCGACCGGCCGGGTTCAGGCTCCGCGGCATACACCGGCTCCGCGATTCCGTCGTCACGCATCACGTAGTGTGAAACCGGACTGCGCGGGCTGGACAGGAACAACTCCAGCAGCGCGTAGCCGTCGCGCACCGCGTCCGTGCGGTGCCGCGGATGGCCGAAGTCGAACAGATAGCCCGCCGCATTATTTGGATTGAGATCGGGTCCAAGCGCCTCGGACCACAGGCCGAGGTAGCAGCCTGCGAGGTCGCCGGCGGGCAGGCCGCTCAGCGACGCCAGCGCCTTCTGGGTCGAGCCGCGCCAGCCGACATCGACGATCAGCCGCTTGCCCGGGGCGAGGAAGCCGGTCTGGCGCAGATAGGCCATGGCGGTTGCATGCCGGTCGCGCAGGCGCTCGCCGATCAGGTCCTGTCCGGCCGCAAACAGCCGGCGTATCGGGTCCAGGCCGGTCGCCGGTGACAGTCGCAGGTCCGGATCGATCTCGATGTCACGCAGCAAGCTGGTGGTCTCGGCTTCCGTGATGCCGAGGAAGCTCAAAGCGTGCCGCAGTGGCCGGTCGAGCAGACTGTCACCGGCCATCTCGGCCAGGCGTGGCAGGTCGTCGACCAAGGCCGGGACGGTGATCGCCTGGCGTGACACCTCCAAATACTGCAGTTCGACCGTCTGCCCGGTTCGGGCCACCAGGCGCCGAGCGAGGGCGAGCGGGATATGGCCGTCGCGGGCGAGGAAATAGAGGCGGTGGATGCCGCGCCGGCGGGCCTCGGCCAGCGCGAACAGGGTGAAGCCGGTCAGCAGCAGCGCGGCATAGCGGGGCAGAGGACTCGCCGCTGGGGTTGCCGCTCTGGACCGCCGGTGGCTGTGCGCCAGACGGAGCAGGGCGTCCTGTCGGGCAACGCGCTCCGGCTCTGGCGGCGGCCGGTCGCGCGGCAGTTGCCAGGTCGCGATGCCCTGCGCGCGGGGACGCTGGCTGTCGGAGATGGGATCATCGCCGATATGCAGGATCTGGTCGGGCGTGACTTCCAACGCAGCCAGGGCATGGACGAATAGCCGGCCGGAGGCCTTGTTGCGCCGCGTGTCGGCGGACGTGATGACCTGGATGTCGGAACCATAGCCGCAATCACGCAGGATCGCAGCGACCGCCTTACCCGGCAATGTGGTATCGGACAGAAACACCAGCCGCTGCGCGCCGGTGCGGGACGCCAGCGCCGCTCTGACGCTCTCGACCGGTGCGCAGACGGCGCGGGCGACCCAACATTCCAGCGTGGCCAGGGCGACCGGGTCGGTGACGACACCACAGGCCGCCAGATGGGTGCAGATTTCCGCCAGGCGGACTTCGTCATGTCCCTCGGTCTCGGCGATCTGGCGGGTTGCGCGTTCGGCTTCCAGGCGGAATTCGCGGAACGCGGCGGCGGTGCAGGTCAGCAGACCCCGCGACTCGGCGCGCAGGCCGGTCAGCAAATGGAGGTCCTCGGGCCGCGCGAGGCGGCGCATGACGGCGGTGTCGAACACATCGCAGGTGATGACGGGGTAGGCCGCGATTGCGTCGGCCAGGGACCTATGCGGGCGGCGCATTCAGCTTGCGGCCGGAATGGCGCCGGTCTGGCGCCCAGGGACTGAACAATGCGGCTCGGTTGCGCCGGCGCTCTGTGGCGGCAGGGACGCAGGGTTGCGGAAACCGATCGGCGCGAACGCGCAATTCCACGGCCGAAGCGCGGGGAGCATCTTGCATCGGGCGGGAAACGCCGGCATACCGCCGCGTCTGAAATTCCGCAATTCGCCTCGATCGTACCAGGGATACGCCATGACCTACGTGGTCACCGAAAACTGCATCCGTTGCAAGTATATGGACTGTGTCGAAGTCTGCCCGGTCGACTGCTTTTATGTCGGGGCCAACATGCTGGTCATCCACCCCGATGAGTGCATCGATTGCGGGGTGTGCGAACCGGAATGCCCGGCCGAGGCAATCGTGCCCGACAGCGACGACAAGGGGACGCCTTGGTTGGAACAGAACCGCACCTACGCCCTGCTGTGGCCCAACATCACGCGCAAGGGCGATGCGCCGGATGATGCCGATGCGTGGAAGGACAAGCCGGATAAGGCGAAGCTGTTCGATCCCGAACCCGGCACCGCCTGACGCACGATCGCGGGGCACCCCCCCTGACGGTACGCATCTTTCGTGCTATATTAGGACGTTGCGGGCGCATAGGCCGAACGCAGGCCGGGTCGGGTTTCGACCGAATTTTCACACGAGACGGTCCGTTGGACGAGGCGCGCGTGATCGCGTCGCTGCCGCAGGGCCGCACTGCATGAAGGGTACGAGGTGTCGAGCATGATGGCATCCGCTGATGCGGCGGTCGCGGTACAGGACGATAACGTGCTGGCGGCGGACGCTTTGCCCCCTGAGGTCGAGAAATCCGCTGTCGTGGCGCCTCCCGCCGTGAAGAAAACCCTTCGTCCGGCAACGGAGGGGGATGCCGCGGCCGCCGATGAAACCGCGGTGGCCCCGCCCGCCGTCGTCACGGACGCGCCTGCCGTCACGGCACCGCCGCGGTCCGCGAACCAGCAATCTGGGATGCGGCCCGGGCAGCATGGCGGGCCGACGCAGATCCCCCGCATGCCCGCGAAGGCCGAAATTTTCGTGGAGGGCGATCATGTCGTCTATCCGACCCATGGCGTGGGCAAGGTGGAGCGGATCGCCACGGAGGAGATCGCCGGCCACCGGCTGGAACTCATCCATATCACGTTTGAAGAGAACCGGATGACCCTGCGGGTGCCGGTGTCGAAGGCACGCAGTGCCGGATTGCGCAAGCTCGCCACGCGGAAAATGTTCGACGACGCGCTGGCGGTGCTGAAGGGCCGGGCCCGGATCAAGCGCACCATGTGGTCGCGGCGGGCGCAGGAGTATGAGGCGAAGATCAACTCCGGGGATCCGATGGCGATCGCCGAGGTTGTGCGCGACCTCCATCGCAATGCCGGCCAGCCGGACCAGAGTTTCTCCGAACGGCAGATCTATGAAGCGGCGATGGACCGGTTGGCGGCGGAACTCGCGGCGTTGGACAAGACGGACAAGCCGACGGCAGTGACGAAACTGACGGACTTCCTGAAGACGGTGTAGCCGGCTGCGGTGACACACGGTTTTCCCCCTCCCCTTGCGGCCCAAGCCCACAAGGGGAGGGGGAGAAGCGGGGCTTCAGGCGGCGACTTTCGCGGGTTTGGGCCAGCGGGCAGCAACGAGCGGCAGCACCTCCTCGATCAGGCGTTTGGTCTGGGTGTACATGTCTGTGTCGCCGTCTGCCGCGGGCCGCAGGATGAACTTTGATGCGCCAACGTCGACGTAACTCGCCAACCGCTGCATGATCACCTGCGCATCGCCCATGGCGAAGTAATCACGCGCATCGCGGCCGGTGCGAGCTTTGTACTGGTCCATCACCTTCGCAACGCCGGGATCGTCCGGCCCGCCGAACCGGTAGGCGAAGGCTGCCCCGTAATGGTCGTCGTCCACAGGGCGCCCGGCCGCGGCGGACGCCCCTCGGATCGCGGTGATCATCTCGCCGACCGTCTCCGGCGTTTCCGCCCCCGCCTGCCAGCCGGTGCCGTACTTCGCCGTGCGCCGCACCGCCGCGTCCGACGACCCGCCGATCCACATCGGCAAGTCCGGCTGCACCGGCAAAGGCGCGATCTGCGCCCCGGTCAACTGGAAGTGCCGGCCGGCATAGTCCAGCTTCTCGCCGCTCCAGAGCCGGCTGATGATTTCCAGCGCCTCGTCGGTCTTCCGGCCCCGGCTCCCGGGATCGAGATGCATCGCCGTCCATTCCGGACCGCGCGGGCTGCCGATGCCGAAACCCGGCAGGAACCGTCCTTGCGACAGCGCATCGACCGTGGCGCATTGCTTGGCCAGCAGCACCGGCTCGCGCATCGCCACCGACACGACATTGACCCCGAACTTGATCCGCCGCGTCCGCCCGGCGATGGCGGCGAGCGCGGTCATGCACTCCAGGATCGGGGTGCGGCTGACCAGGCGGTCGGTCTGCCAGATCGAATCGATCCCGCCTTGCTCACACAAATCCACCCAGCGCCAGAACCCGTCCATCGTGTCGAACGGGAATTCCATCAGGCCAACGCCGACCGCGACCGTCATCGCCCTAACCCCCCGCGGCCGCGGCCGGATGCGCGCCGTCCGGCGGCCAGACCATGACCCCGTCTTCCACTCGTCGTCGGCACCGGCAGGCCGATCTCGGCCCCGAGTTGCTGTGCCCGATCCAGCGGCACCATCGCCACGCGTCCGGTCATCGGCCTGTCCTCCGTTTGATGTTGGCGCGATCGTCCCTCGCCTGGCGCCTTGCTGCAATACGCCGCTGTGAGTGGTCCGCTGGCCGAACGCGTGGTCCAGTGCCGAACAACGGAGGAAACACCGGTTTGAGTGTGACGATCGAGCGGCCATTCCGGCGGCTGATGCTGTCGGGATGGACCGATTTCTGGCGGCTGTGGTGCGTCGGCCTGGTGGTGTTCGTGGTGCGCTGGCTGGAGACCGTGGCGGTCGGCATCGTCGTTTATCAGCGCACCGGGTCCGCCTTCCTGGTTGCGATGATGACCATGCTGCGGCTGCTGCCGATGGGGCTGTTCGGCGCCTTCCTCGGCGCCTGGGCGGAACGGTTCGAGCGGCGGACGACCCTGATCTGTGTCGTGCTGATGATGGGCAGCACATCGTTGGTGCTGGCGCTGCTGGCGCATGCGGGGCGGCTCGAGGTCTGGGAACTCGCGCTGGCGAGCTTCGTCAACGGGCTGGGCTGGGCGACCGACAATCCGGTGCGCCGGGTGATGATCGGCGAGGTCGTTGGCGCCGACATCATGAGCACCGCGATGTCGGTGGATGTCGGGGCCAACAATGCCTCGCGCATGGTCGGGCCGACGGTGGGCGGATTGCTTCTGGCCGGTGTCGGGATCGACGGGGCCTTTGCGCTGAGCGTGGTGCTGTACGCGTTTGCCCTGGTCGCCGCGGTGTGCGTGCGTTACCGTAACAACCGAGCGGTCGGCCGCGGGTCGGTGCTGGCGCGCATCGCCGAGGGGCTGGCGATGGTGCGCGGCGACCGGCGGCTGGTCGGCACCCTGACGGTCACCGTGATCTACAACGTCTTCGCCTGGCCTTTCACCAGCATGATCCCGGTGATCGGACGCGACCGGTTGGGGCTCGGGCCGGAAGGCGTGGGCGTGCTGGCGAGCCTGGATGGCGTGGGCGCCTTTTGTGGTGCGCTGATCCTGGCGGTGTGGCTGAAACCGTCCTGGTACGGGCGGACCTATCTCGGCGGCGTGACGATTTACATGGTCATGCTGATCGTGTTCGCGCTGGTGCCGAACCCGTGGATCGCCGGCGGGGCGTTGCTGTTCACCGGGTTCGGCGGGGCGGGATTCAGTATTATGCAGGCAACGTTGGTCTATTTGGCGGCACCGGCCGAGATGCGGTCGCGGATCCTGGGCGTGCTGTCGGTCTGCATCGGCATCGGGCCGCTGGGATTTGTCTGGCTGGGACTGCTGGCGGACGCGATTGGCGCCCATTGGGCGACGGCGGCGACCGGGGTGGCGGGGCTGGTGGCGCTGGCGGCGACGCGCCGGATGTGGCGGGGGATTTGATGGGCGGTCGTGCAACGTCTTCGGCCGTCCAAGCGGCCTCCCCGGCCTGGCCCTTCCGACTGTCGCAGACCACCCGACCGTCAGTCACGCGGCATCTGGCGTGTTCGCTCTGACTTAGCAATTTTTAATACCCCGAGGCGGATACGCTCGAACAAAGGCTTCGGCAACGGCCCGTAATCGATCCGGTCCGTGCCTGGGATCGCTCACAGATCATATCCCGGCCAGGAGAAGACATTCAGCTCGTCAAGCCGAACCCAGAACGGTTCGGCATCAAGTCCCAAAGCGGTCCTGACGGATCGTGGAAGTGCGATGGAGGTGGCAGGATCCTCGGGTGCGGTATGTGTGATCGGGACAACCACGACGCGGGTGTCACCGCGCTGGTCGCGCGGCACCGCGACCACGATTGCACAGGGCCGATCTTTTCTTCCCTCGGAGGATACTGCCTTTGCCTCGCGGCTCCAAAGAAAGCTGTAGCGGATCACCAAACCCGGGAGCGGAGCTGGATAGGTCACGCGGGCGACTTGAGATACTCAGCCTTGTCGATCGCGTCGATGATGTCGTCAGGGGTTTCGCTGGTGACATAGACCTGCCGCTCGCGGCGCTTCAGCCGCTCGAAGTGTTCCAGGTCGTGCGACGACAGAAAGCACCCGATCACGCGGCCATGGCTGGTCACTTTCACCGGTTCGCGATTAGCTTCATCCTGATAACGCCCGAAATCCCGCCGGAACGACGTCGCGTCAACCGTCGGAATGGGTTCCTCCAAGACATTGCCGAGCACAAATTAGTGGATTTCGGCTGGTTTGAGAAGAGCATTGCAGACACCACCGACCCGTCGCAGCGTTGCAGCCATGACCGGCTCGGCGCTGGCTCGGATTGTTGAGGGGCTGGCGGCGACGTGGCGGGGGATTTGATGGGCGGTCGCGAGGCCGGGCCTCGGGTTAACATTAACTGGAAGTTATGGTCTATCCGCCAACGCTTCGCCGCCCCAGCCGTTACTTCAGCGCGAACCCCAAATTCCGCAACGCCTCCCGCATCCGGTCCCGCCCGTGCATCGCTTCGCGGTCCTTCAGCCGGTTTGTCGCCTGGGTCGTCCAGTCCTGCTCCTTCATTCCCTGCTCGCGCATATAATCCCGAGCGATTTCGTTGTACCGGTCGATCGTCTGGCGTTTTGGGGTGGCGTCGTAGGTTTCGCGATGCAGCACGACGTCCTGCGGCAGCCGGGGCTTGATGCCGGTGGCCTTCGCCGGGTCCGGCCAGCCGACCGCCATGCCGAACACCGCGAAGACATGCGGCGGCAGGCCGAGTTCCGCGGCCACCTTCTCCGGATGGTTGCGCATGGCACCGATATAGACGGCGCCCAGCCCCAGCGACTCCGCCGCCACGAAGGCGTTCTGGGCGGCCAATGTCGCATCGACGATGCCGAGGATGAAAGCCTCGGTGAATTGCGTGCCCTCCACCGTCAACTGCCGGTCGGCCGCGATCGCGTTCAGGCGCGCCAGGTCCGCCAGCCAGACCAGCAGCAGCGGCGCATCGCGAATGAACTGCTGGTTGCTCGCGAGTGTCGCCACGCGGGATTTCCGGTCCGGCTCCTGCACCGCGACCACGCTCCACACCTGCAGGTTCGATGAGGTGGAGGCCGACTGCGCCGCGGCGACCAATGTCTCCAAGGTCCCCTCCGGCAGCGCATCCGGCAGGAACCCGCGTACCGAACGGTGGTTCAGGATCGTCTCCAGCACCTGGTTCCACTGCGGCGGCGGCGGCAGGTTGGTGCCACGGTTGCGCTGGATCAGCAAAGCCTGCGCCGTGGCGGCATCTTCGGCGGTGGTTGTGGCGGACACGCGGGTCTCCATCGTGAACAGTCGGTTGCCAATCATTCCCGACCCGTCTTCGCGCCGCAACCCGGTCCGATGATTTTTTTGCCGGGATGTGACGTGCGTCACACCGCCGGACCGGGTTGGCGGGCATTCTGAGGCCTGCCGACCGGTGCTGCCCCAACACCTGCACCGCTTGGCTGGGTCTTCCTGACCCAGGTCAACCCGGACCAACACTCGGCCCGACCATACCCCTGGTCGGGCCGTTTTTTTTGGCCTTGCGGCTGGTGGTGCGGGGTCGGGTGGACCCGTAACACTCTGTAACCATCCTGGCGGCGGCGAAACTTGGCGATCGCCGGATTGGGTGATAAAAAATCGAGCTTGTTCAGTTCGTGAATCGGGGCGTGAGGATCGGATGCACGTGCTGGAACACGGGCTGCGGTTCTGCCGCCCCGGGAAGGCCAATGCGCGGGGCGGTCCGCCGGGGGCGTCACAAACATCAAATGTGCGTTTCGCTTTGCTGTCGTATGCGCGTTTAATGTTTCCTTAACCCGACCCGGGATAAGCCACCGCCGTCGCTGGAAAGATAAAGAGGCAGGACGATGTCTGTTACTGAGGTCAAGAATGCGTTTGTGGACGACACTACCGAGTCGATTGACCTTTCGCAAATGTTCGCCGAAACGCCGGGCAGCAGCGATCCGGCCTACCTGGTGCTCACGGTGCTTGACCGGAATGAGTACACCGCGGGCGCCAGCGGCGCGACCGGCACGCTGACCGGCAATGGCCATACGCTCAAGCTGAGCAGCCTTGGCGGCGATGCGCGTGGGACCGGCATTGTTTTCACCTACCAGGCTTCGACGGGTCAATACTACAACAGCACCTACGGTTATCTGAACCAGCTTGTGTACAATGCCTCCGGAAGTTTGGATGATGTAACAAATCTGTCGCTGTTTGGCACGAGCAATTTGATGCAGGCGACGGCCTATGCCACCAATGCATACAATATGATGCAGGTCGATCCGTCGGGCTATCTGGGCAGCGCGACGGTGGTGACCGAACAGAGCTTCACAAAGCCGGTTCCCGCTCAGGCCACCCCCGATTCGATCGCGGCGGTCGCCCTGACCTTTGTCGGCGATGCCTGGAACATGAACGGATGCTGGGTGCTTGCCAGCACCATCGCCGCGGAGGCCGGGGCGTCGCTGCCGGTGCAGAGCACGCTGATCGGTCTGCCCGGCCAGGCGAATGGGGAATGGATCGTCGCTTATGACGGACCGGCAGGCCAGTCCGGCAACTGGCAATCGATGGTGACCGCCGGCGAGATCATCGTCATCGGCACGCCGGGCGGTGGCGGCCACATCACCACCTGTGTCTCCGGCTCCGGCGGCACGGCGATGCTGGTGGACAACATCACCTATGAAAGTGCCAGTGGCCAGATCCAGAATTCGGCCAATGACGGATCGAGCAGCGACGTGATCGTCGCCGCGCCGCACGCCGCGTCCCAGGAATGGGCGGGGGTGCAGGCATCATCGGTGGTGATCTATGAGCTGGATACGCCGGTCGTCACCGACAAGGTGACGACGGACACGCTGGCGTTCCTCGCGTCCCAGTCGCTGGGGACGCTGTTCGCCGCGACCGATCCCGCCAGCAAGACGATCACGGAATGGCAGGTTTACGATACCGCGACCGCCGATGCGCTGACCGCGGGCAGCATCGTCTATCAGGACCATTCCGCATCCTCGGCTTTAACCGTGGCATCGATCGCGGCGGTCAACCTGCTGGCTGGATCGACCGCGACGACCGACATCGTGGAAGTGCGTGCCTTCAACGGCACATACTGGGGCGATTGGGCGTCGCTGTCGGTGGCGATTGCGGCCGCGGCCCCCTCGCCGCCGGTGCTGGCGACCCAGACGGCGAACCAGACATGGGGCGGCGGCAAAGCAATGTCGCTGGCACTGCCGGCCGCCACCTTCCGCGATCCGCAGAACGAAACGCTAACCTACCGCGCCGCGTTGACGAGCGGCCAGGCACTGCCCACCTGGCTGACGTTCAATGCGGCAACCGACACGTTCAGCGGTACCGCGCCCACCACCGCGCAAAGCCTGTCCATCACCGTGACCGCGACCGATACCAGCGGATTGTCGGTGGCCGATACGTTCACCGCCACCATCCTGGGCACGCCCGTGGTCGCCACGCCAACGCCGACCCAGACCTGGACGGAAAACAAGGCCGTGTCGCTGGTGCTGCCATCGAACACCTTCACCGATCCACAGGGTCAGGCCCTGACCTATGCGGCGACCCTGTCCAGCGGTCTGGCGCTGCCGAACTGGCTGACATTCAATGCGACGACGGAGACCTTCAGCGGCACCGCGCCCGCCACCGCGACCAGCCTCAGCATCAAGGTGACCGCGACGGATACCAGCGGTCTGACCACGTCAGAGACGTTCAACGCCAACGTGGTTGCTGCCCCGTCTGCGCCGGTGCCGCCGGTCACCAAACCTGGCATCACCGTCACCGATCCGACCCCGCATCAGACCTGGACCGACGGCCAGGCGGTGGACCTTGTGCTGCCGTCAAACACCTTCACCGATGCGCTGGGCCTGAAAATGAGCTTTGCCGCTTATCAAACCAGCGGTCCAAGTGTCACAAAGTGGCTGTATTTCAATCCCACCACCGACACGCTGTATGGCACCGTGCCCGTGTCAGCGACCGGCACGGTCGGCATCGAGGTGATCGCAACCGATTCCCAGCATGTGTCCGCCACGGACCTGTTCACCGTGACACTGGCGTCCGCGGCGGGCTACTCGGCATTTGGGGCGGCGGCGGGCGCGATCCTTTCGGCCTTGCAACCCGCCGTGCCGCAGACGACCAGTCTGGTGCCGTTCCAGACCTGACGGCGCCGCCCGGGCCGACCGGCTGCCGACCAGACGACCGGATTTCCCCGGGTGCCGATCGATTGCGCGACGCAGTCCGGCCTGCTCATGGCCTGTCACGCCTGCCTCCAGGCAAGCCATGAATGCCCTAGCTTTTCACCTCTGCCACGTCCAGGTCCGCTTCCAGATCGGGATCGATGTCGGCTTCGTCATCGACGTCCGCATCGTCGTCGGCGTCATCGATCAAAGTCGCGCCCACGGGTTCGGGATCGTCCTCAGCAACCACCTGAGCCGGCTGTCGGATCAAGCGTCGCATGCCCCCCATGCCACGCGGTGGCGACACCGCCCGTGGCTTTTGCGGCGGTTGTTCCACACCGCATTTCGGGCAGGTGGCAGGCAGCCGGTTCAGATCGTAAAACCGTTCGCTGCAACCCACACAGACGCACTTAGTACCGAATACCGGTTTACCCATAAAAATCCTCCAGGCGTGCCAGTCGGCGAACAAGCTTGCGGTTGTTCGCCGGATGGCCTTCAGCCAACCTTCATTCCGTGCAGCTTGTCGGAGCAGGCGCGGGCAAGGGCATTGTCCGGGGTTTTCGACCCGCCAACCGTTGCCCAACCGGCCTTGCTCACCATATCGCCGCGCGAATACGACGACGGCTCGGCCTGGAATTTTGCCAGTACCGCCTGATCCGGATCCTGTTCAGCCTTGATCACGCAGAATGGCACGAGAGCGGCGACAACCGCGGTGTCGGCCCGGTCCTGCGCAAGATGCTCTGCGGTACCCGCGGTTGTCCATCCGAGCTGGGAGAAACCAACGGTGCTCATGATGACGGCGCCGGCAAAGACCCCCCACGCGGCGGGTTTTATCCAAATTGGAATTTCCATTGGTGTGTTCTTTGCGTTGTGGGAGGACGGATCTCCTCCGACTGACAGTCCAGGCAATCCACAAATGGGGCGCGCGGATGGTCGATACATGACCTTGACAAAAATAAACCTTGATTTGGTTGCAGCAGAAAAGGTTCAGAAACCACGCCACTTGCGGGCGGCCGGTGTTCTGAACGGGTCGGATGCATTCCATAGACGCTGATCCTGGGCGATCCAGAGATTCGCCGCGGCTTCGGTTGCGAAACCGGCCGCCGTTTGTGGCAGCATGCCACTGCGGACGATTTCCACAGCGAATGAGTCGTCGTCGCAATGCACAATCTGGTACGTGGTGTCAGCCATGGTTGTCATGGTACCTTCCGGCTAATTGCAGCGAACGTTTCATAGAGACAACGCCAGGTCTTCCCAGCCGCCGCGCTGAAATGCGACGACCTCGGAACTGCCGTCGTCGGCCCATAATATCCGCAGCACCTTTTCACCATGCCACACGTCTAAGCCGTAAGGCAGGTTCGATTGCTGGTGTTGCCGCTCGATCGCGTGGCGATAGCCGGGTGAGGAGGCTTCGGTTGCGGACAACTGGCGGAACGGAGTCCAGTGGTTCAATATCCAGGGCCCTGCCCGGTATTCGATGACGCGAACCGAACCGCGTTGCACGAGAATCGCGCCGTGATCGCGGACCAGTGGGACAAGATGGTCGCGGATCGATCGTGCGCGGTCATCGCCGGATGCCACGAGCTTCAGACTCATGCAACGCCTCCCCCAGCCGGGGCGGTTCAAAGCAGGCTAACCGGGCCGGATGGCACCCTGGTCAGCCGCTGCGGCTACCAGCGCCGCGGCACGTCGCACCGTCATGTCCTTCAACATATGCACGCCCGTAGCGGTCGTGGCGAGCTTGACCTCACCCTGCTCGTCGTAAATTGCCACGACGTGCAGGGGCTGCACCACGACGAGGCCGCCACCCACTGTTTCAAATGTCACCCAGTTCATCGGGCCCCGCGCGCGATCCGGTAAGCGATGTGCTCCTTCGTTGTCACGCCATCGTAAAACATGCTGAAGGGCTTCTTGACAGCCGCCACCGTCTTCGCCTCCGGCGCGGCGGATGCCGCGGATTTGGCTCTGCTGGCCCGCCGGGTGGCGGGCGGCGTGGCCGTCACACGGAATTCCTCGACACTGCGGGTTGCTTCGTTAGACCGTGTCGCCGACCACGATGCGACGTCCGCGCGCAATTGATCGTGCATCGCTTGCTTCCGCTGGTCGGTCTCATGGTCGGGGACTTCGTCGGCGGGCGTTTGGCTCATGGCATGGTCCTTTTTGCTGCACCGGAATCCATCAGGCCTTCCCGCGAAAATTACCACACGGGCCGCAGTTTGTTGATACACAATGTATGCGCGCTGCCATATGAAAGCAAGCCCGCCGCCAGCAAATGCGGGCGCTCCCCCTCCACGACAAGGACCTGTCATGCAAATCGGTGTTGGCTACGAATTGATCTACGATTGCCCGCAACCGACGCCGATGGTGCTGATGTTGAATATCCATCATTCGCGCGTGGCGGATATCGTCAATCCCGACCAGGTGACGACGGATCCGGCGGTTCCGGTGACCGCCTACCATGATTCCTTCGGCAACTGGTGCAGCCGGATTGTCGCGCCACCGGGCCGCATCCGGATTGCCAGTTCGGCCGTCGTGAACGATAGCGGCGTTCCCGATCCCGTGATCGCGGCAGCCGAACAGCATCAGGTGCAGGATCTGCCGGCGGAAACGTTGCAATATCTGCTGGGCAGCCGCTATTGCGAGACTGATCACCTGTCCGATACCGCGTGGCGCCTGTTCGGACAAACGCCAACCGGCTGGGCGCGCGTGCAGGCGATCTGCGACTTTGTCCACAACCACATTATGTTTGACTACATGCAGGCGCGCAACACCCGCACGGCCTGGGAAGCCTACAACGAACGCCGCGGCGTGTGCCGCGATTATGCCCATCTGGCGCTGACATTTTGCCGCTGCATGAACATTCCGGCGCGCTACTGCACGGGGTACCTCGGCGATATCGGCATGCCGCCGCCCTATGGTGTGATGGATTTCGCCGGCTGGTTCGAGGTCTATCTCGGCGGCGCGTGGCACACGTTCGATGCCCGCAATAATATGCCGCGGATCGGACGCGTGCTGATCGCGCGTGGGCGCGATGCGGTCGATGTGCCGATCAGCAACACCTTCGGCCCGAACACCTTGGTGAGCTTCAAGGTCTTCACCGATGAGGTGGTGGCGTCTTAAGCCGGCTTGCGGGAGCCGCGGTCCGAGCCGCGGCGGCGTCCGCTGTGACCTCGTCGGATATCCGGGCGAGAACGGATTCCAGCCCGGGACCGGACGTTGTGTTCAATTCCTCGGCTGCGCGACGCAACGCTTCGCGCCGCAGCAGACGATTGGTCATGGTGTTGAATTCGTCAGGCTTTTCCATCGCAGCCTCCTGCCGGCGGCGCAGAACGCCGCCGGCTTTGGCTCAATAGTCCATGTCACCCATGCCGCCCATGCCGGCGGTGGACGGAGACCCATGCGACGGGTTCTTCTCCGACCGTTCCGCCACCATCGCTTCGGTGGTGATCATCAGCGACCCGATCGAGGCCGCATGCTGCAACGCCGTCCGCACGACCTTCGTCGGGTCAATGACGCCGGCTTTCACCAGGTCCTTGAACTCGCCGCTCTGGGCGTCGTAGCCCCAGTTGTAGTCATCCTTGTCCAGCACCTTGCCGGCGATGACCGCGCCGTCCTCACCCGCGTTTTCCGCGATCTGGCGCAACGGCGACTGCACCGCCTTGCGGACGATCTCGATCCCGACGCGCTGGTCGTCGTTGTCGGCCTTCAGCTTCGCCAGGATCAAGGACGCACGCGCCAGGGCCACGCCGCCACCGGGCACAATGCCTTCCTCAACCGCGGCGCGCGTGGCATGCAGCGCGTCGTCCACACGGTCCTTGCGCTCCTTCACCTCGACCTCGGTCGAGCCGCCGACGCGGATGATCGCCACGCCGCCGGCGAGTTTCGCCAGCCGCTCCTGCAGCTTTTCCTTGTCGTAGTCCGAGGTGGTCTCCTCGATCTGCGCCTTGATCTGGCTGCAACGGCCCTGGATGTCGGCCTTCTTGCCGGCGCCTTCGACGATGGTGGTGTTTTCCTTGTCGATCAGCACGCGCTTGGCCGTGCCCAGCATCGGCAACGTCACCGATTCCAGCTTGATGCCCAGATCCGCGCTGATCACCGTCCCACCGGTCAGCACCGCGATATCCTCCAGCATCGCCTTGCGACGATCGCCGAAGCCCGGGGCCTTCACCGCCGCGACCTTCAACCCGCCGCGCAGCTTGTTGACGACCAGGGTCGCCAGCGCCTCGCCTTCGACGTCTTCCGCGACGATCAGCAGCGGACGGCCCGATTGCGCGACGGCTTCCAGCAGCGGCAGCATCGGCTGCAGGCCGGAGAGCTTGGTCTCGTTGAT
>Ga0302279_10004609_pt1 | contig 16099 bp, 17 predicted proteins | sample III_Bog_N3_3_FD_194541 | JGI IMG/M metagenome (GOLD analysis project Ga0302279, IMG submission 194541) | Peat permafrost microbial communities from Stordalen Mire near Abisko, Sweden - III_Bog_N3_3 | ecosystem: Environmental > Terrestrial > Soil > Wetlands > Peat | place: Sweden: Abisko...
AGAAAATAGCATCGTAATCCGCCGGCCGGGTCCAAATGCTGCTCCGCGTGCTCCGCGCCTCCGCGGTGAAATCATGCCGAGTGAATTGAAATCAAGCCAACGGCGGCGCCTCGAAAGCGGGGCGAGAGCCGCGGCCAAGAAAGCCTATGCGCCCTACTCGAAGTTCCGGGTGGGCGCGGCGGTCCTGGGCGGGTCGGGCAAGGTCTATGCCGGCTGCAACGTGGAAAACGCGTCCTACGGCCTCTGCCAGTGCGCCGAACGCGCGGCGATCACGGCGGCGATCGCCGCGGGCGAACGCACGATTCGGGCGGTGACCGTCTACACGCCCACCGCCGACCCGACGGCCCCCTGCGGCGCCTGCCGCCAGGTGATCGGCGAATTTGGCCCCACGGCGGTCGTGGTGTGCGTCTGCCAGTCGCGCCGGCGCCTCGAGACCACCCTGCCCGAGTTGCTGCCCTTCCGGTTCAGCCTGCGCCCAATTTAGGCGCGCGGCGGCTATTTCCCGGTGAAGAAGTCCCGCACGGCGTCGGCCACCTCCGCCTGCGGCACGTCGCGCTCCGTGCGCTCGCCCATGTCGCGGAACTTCACGACCCCCCGGCCCAGTTCGTCGCTGCCATAGACCAGGGCGAGGCGGGCCCCCGCCTCGCCCGCGGCCTTGAATTGCTTGCCGAAGCCCAGCTCCCTGAAGGGGTATTCCACCACATAGCCCGCGGCCCGCAGCGACTGGATGTCGGCGAACGCCGACCGGCGCTCGGCCTCGCCGCCGATCACGCAATAGATATCGGCCGCCCGGACCAGGGTGGGCGTTAGCCCCCGCTGCTCCAGCAGCAGGGCGAAGGTCATGTCGCCGATGGCGAAGCCCGCCGCCGGCAGATCCGGGCCGCCCAGCTTTCCGACCAGGCCGTCGTAGCGGCCGCCGCCGGCCAGCGCGCGCAGGTCGCCCTGGCGGTCGAACGCCTCGAAGACAAAGCCCGTGTAATAGGCGAGACCGCGGACGACGCCGAGGTCCACGGCGATGAAGCGCTCCAGGCCCATGGCCGCCAACCCGCCGAGCAACTGCTCCCATTGGGCGAGCCGGCGGCGAAAATCCTCCGCCGCCTGGCGGCCGGCGGACCCCGCCGGGCCGCGGTCAGCGGCCAGTTCCGGAGCGATCGCGAGCAGGGCGCCGAGGGATTTAATCTGGGCGAAGCCGAGGATGCGATCCCGCACCGCGGGATCGAGCGGGCCAAATTTCTCCTGGTAGGGCCCGAAGGCGGCCTCCCCGGATCGCTCGTACTTGTCCACGGCTCCCAGCAGGGCCAGGGCGGGCTCCGCGGCGAACCCCAGCGCGCCGAGGAAATGAAACCAGAGGTTCCGATCGCTGATCCGCACGTAAAAATCCCGCTCGCCCAGGCCGAAGGCCGTGAAGCACTGGATGAGCAGCGCGATCAGCTCGATCTCCGCTTCCGGGCCGGGCTCGCCGAAGACATCGGCGTTGAACTGGAAGAAGCAGCGACCCCGCCCCTTCTGCATCCGCTCGTAGCGGTAAAATTCGCCGAGGCTGAACCACTTGATCGGTCGCTTCAGCGCGCCGGCCCGGGCGCCGACCAGGCGGCAGACCGACGGGGTCATCTCCGGGCGGAGCGCCACGTCGCGACCGCCCTTGTCGGTGAAGCTGAAAAGCTGGCCCTCGATCTCATCGCCCGACTTGGCCTTGTAGAGCTCGAGCGGCTCGAGCACGGGGGCGTCGTACTCGGCGAAGCCATACGCGACCGCCGCCTGCCGCCAAAGGCGGAACAGGTGATTGCGGCGGGCCAGATCCTCGGGATAAAAGTCGCGAAAGCCGGGCAGGCTTTGAAATGTCATCTCGCGCCTAGCCCAGCAATTTCGCGATATCCAGTTTCTTCAACTGCTGCTTGAGAATCTTGCCGGACTTGAACTTGACGACGGCGCGCTGCGGGATGACGACCTCGGCCTCGGGCTTGTTGGGATTGCGGCCGATGCGCTGCTTGCGCACCTGGACCTCGAGCACCCCGAAATTGCGCAGCTCGACGTTGCGGCCGTTGGCCAGCGCCTTCTGCACGATCTCCAGCGTCTGCTGCACTGTGTCCACAATCTGCTTCTGCGGAAATCCCGTCTTGCGGTATATCTCCAGCACAATTTCCCGTTTGGTCAGGTTGGTTGACATAGAATTCCTTTGGTTGCGACTTTCTACTGGATGATGAACTATTTGCAGGAACTTAAATACGTCAACCACTTATGAGTGTTTCCGACCCGGCCGCAATCCGTTCGATGTTTGGGCGCATCGCCGGCCGTTACGACCTGGCCAATCGCCTCCTCAGCCTGGGCCGCGACCAGGCCTGGCGGCGGCGCCTGGTCGCGGCCGTGGGTCGGGGCGCTCCGCGGGAGATCCTCGACCTGGCGACGGGGAGCGGCGATGTCGCCTTCGCCCTGAGCCGCCGGGATCCCGCGGCGCGGATCCTCGGGGTTGATTTCTGCCCGCCGATGCTCGTGGAGGCGGAACGGAAGCAGGCCCTGGCCCCGGGGTCCTACGGCCGCGTCCGGTTTGCCGCGGGCGACGGCCTCGCCCTGCCCCTGGGGGACGCGGCCTTTGACGCGGTCACAATTTCCTTCGGCCTGCGCAACATGGCGGACCGCCGGCGCTCGCTCGGGGAGATCCGCCGGGTGCTGCGGCCGGGCGGCCGTCTCTTCGTGCTCGAGTTTTCGCAGCCATCGCGCTGGTTCCGGCCGTGCTATTTCTTCTACCTGGAAAAATTGCTGCCGGCCGTCGCTGGCCTGGTGACCGGTGACCGGGCCGCCTATGTCTACCTCAACCGCACCATCCGTGAATTTCCCGACCGCGGCGCCCTGGCCGCCGAGATCCGCGCCGCCGGCTTCAGCGACGTCACCGCGAGCGGAATGACCTTCGGCATCGTGGCCCTGCACGAAGCCAGGAAATGAGGCGAAGGCTCGGAAAGAGTGGCACGGGCGTCGCGCCCGGGTGGCCAGGAGAACTTGGGCGAGACGCCCAAGCCACGTCCTTTTCAGTTAAACGATTTGCCGCAGCCGCAGGTGGTGTGGGCGTTCGGATTCTTGATCTCGAAACCTTTGCCCTGCAGGCCGTCGTCGAAATCGATGCTCGAGCCATCCAGCCGGGCGAGTGCGGCGGCATCGACCAGAACGGACACGCCCTCGCTCTCAAACGCGGCGTCGCCCTCCTTGGGCCCGTCAAATGACATGCCGTACTGGTAGCCGGAACAGCCGCCATTCTCGACAAAGAGCCGGAGGCTTTTCCCGGGAGTGGCCTGCACCGCGCCCATGGCGCGGACCTGGCGTGCGGCGCGGGAAGTGAGGGTGATCATGCTCCAAAACCTAGGCTTGGGGCGGCCGCTGTCAAACCCGCAGCATATTTCGCGCCAAATCCTTTTTGTGTTCTTGCCAGCGTCGCCGCCCGGCCCTTAGCTGCGCGAATGCGATTCATCCTTACCGCATGAGCGGCGCCGGTTTCAGTCCCCAACTCCGCCAGCGCCAGACGCAGTCGCTCGTCCTGGCGCCCCAGCTTCGGCAGTCCCTGAAGATCCTGCAGGTGGCCGCGCTCGATCTTCGCTCCGTAATCCAGGAGGAATTGCAGAGCAATCCCACGCTGGAGGAGCTGCCGATGGAGGGCATCAGCCCGGAGAAAGCCGCCGAGGAAACGGAGGGCGGCTCGGGCGAGCAGGGCCGGGACGAGGCGGGCCCCGAGAGCGAGACGCCGCGGGATTCGGGCGAAAAGCGCGAGGAGATGGATTTCTCCAAGGAATTCGCGATCATGGGCAAATTCGACGAGGATTGGCGCGATTCCGCCCCGGGCAGCAGCCGGACCTATACCCAGGAGGATTCGGAGCGCCGCCAGCATTTCTTCGATTCCCTGGTGAGTGAAACATCTCTGCAAGAACATCTTATGAGACAGGCTGAGCTGGCCGAGCTCTCCCAGCCCGCGCTGGAGGCCATGCGCCACCTGGTGGGCAGCCTGGATGACCGCGGCTTCCTCACCCAATCGCCGGCCGACCTCTCCCTCCAGTCGGGACTCCCCCTCGAGGCGGTGCAGGAGGCGGCGGCCGCCCTCCAGACCTTTGATCCGGCGGGCATCGGCGCCCGTTCGCTGCCGGAGTGCCTGATGGCGCAGCTCGTCGCCAACGGCCGCGGTGAATCGCTGCCCGCCCGGATGGTCCGGGAGCAGTTTGACCTCCTCGCCCGGCGCCGCATCCCGGAGCTGGCGCGCAAGCTCGGGGCGCAACCGGACGACGTGCAGGCGGCCATCGAGGAAATCGGACGGCTCGACCCGGCTCCGGGGCGCCGTTTCGCGGAGGACAGCAACCGGGTGGTCGTCGCCGACGTCACGGTGGAAAAGGAGGGCGGCGATTGGAAGGTGATCCTGAACAGCGACTACATTCCCCGCCTGCGGATCTCGAGCACCTATCGCGAGCTGATCGCCCGGGGCACCCTGTCCAAGGGGGAGCGGGATTATCTGCGGGAGCGAATCCGGTCGGGCAAGTTCCTGATCGACTCCATCGAGCAGCGCCAGCGCACGATCGAGCGCATCACCCGTGAGATCCTCAAGGCGCAGGCGCCGTTTTTCGAGCACGGCGTGTCGCACCTCCAGCCGCTGACGATGACCCAGATCGCCGCCATCGTCGGCGTCCACGAGACGACGGTCAGCCGGGCCATCGCCAACAAGTACATCAAGACCCCGCACGGCGTCTTTGAATTCAAGTATTTTTTCACGCCGGGCTACCGGGCGGAAAGCGGCTCGTCGGTGTCCAACACGAGCGTCAAGGAAATGATCTCCGACATGGTCGGGGTCGAGGATGGAGGCACGCCGCTCAGCGACCAGGAAATCGTCGGCCGGCTGCAATCCAAGGGGATCACCATCGCCCGTCGTACCGTCGCCAAATACCGCGAGGAGCTGGGAATCCTGCCGAGCAACCTGCGCCGGACGTACGACTGATCGACGGAAGGTAGGCGCGACTACCTTCCCGTCAGTTCCAGGCCGGGCTCGATCCCCAGCCCCAGCCCGCCGGCTCCTGCTCCGACTGCCGGCTCCATCCAAGCCGCAAATGCGATCATGGCCGCGTTGTCGCCGGTGTGCTCCGGCCGGGCGGCCAACAACGGGACGCGGTGCTCCCGCGCCACCGCGGCCAGCGCCTCGCGCAATCGCCGGTTGGCGGCCACCCCGCCGGATAGCCCCAGGCTCCGGAAGCCGCCCCGGCCCAGCGCGGCCTGGGTCTTCGCCGCCAGCGCCCCGATCACGGCCTCCTGATAGCTGGCGCAGAGGTCCGCCTGGCGCGCCCGGACCTCTGCGGCCGGCATTTTTTCGAGCAGGTAGCGCAGGCTGGTCTTCAGTCCCGAAAAACTGAAATCGAGATCGTCGCGGCCCGGCAGGCCGCGGGGAAAGGCGTAGGCGTCGATCCGGCCCCCCGCGGCGCACCGCTCGATCAGCGGGCCGCCGGGATAGCCGAGGCCGAGCAGCTTGGCCCCCTTGTCGAGCGCCTCGCCCGCCGCGTCATCGCGCGTCGACGAGACCATCGCGACGGCCCGGTCGGGGCCAATCGTGAACAGGAGGGTGTGACCCCCGGAGACGATCAGACCGAGGTGCGGGAGCAGCGCGGGGAGTTCACCGGGGAACCCGGCCGGCGAGGTGGCATGGATCGCCAGGAACGGCGACCAGGCGTGCCCCCGCAGGTGGTTGACCCCGGTGACCGGCACCCGCCAGGCCACCGCGAGCGCCTTCGCCGCCGCGACCCCCAGCGCGAGGCAGGCGGCGAGGCCCGGCCCACGGGTCACCGCGATTTCCGTGATCCCCCGGTCGGGTGCCCCCGCGATGGCCAGGGCCAGCAGCGGCGGCAGGTGCCGCAGGTGCTCGCGGGCGGCCAGGTCGGGCACGACGCCCCCGTGCCGCTCGTGCAAGGCGACCTGGCTGTGCACCCACTCCCCGGCCGGGCCGCGCGCGGGATCGAATAGCGCCACCGCGCTCTCGTCGCAGGAACTTTCCAGGGCCAGGATCACCGGGCTTAGTGGACTTTCCGGAGGGCGGCGACCTGCCCGTCGAACATCTCGACGCCCTTCAGCACATCGCAGGCGGCCTCGAGCTGGCGGTCCTCGACCGGGTCGACCCCGAACTGTTCCCGGAACTTGCGGGGATCGGTGAGGTCGGGCCGGGCGCTTTGGTCCCGGAGATTCTGGTCCTCGTCGGCCGTCATCACGACCTCCACCTGGGGGGTGATGCCCTTTTGGTGGATGCTCACGCCGCTGGGCGTGTAATACCGCGCGACCGTGAGCCGCAAACCCTCGCCATTCTTGAGCTTGAAAATCGACTGCACCGAGCCCTTGCCGAAGGAGCGCTCGCCCACCACGACAGCGCGTCCGGTGTCCTTGAGCGCCCCGGTCACGATCTCGGCGGCGCTGGCCGAGCCGGCATTGATCAGCACGGCCACGGGCAGGTTGAGGGGTTCCCCGTCGGTCTCCGCCCGGTATTCGTCCCGGTCGGCCGGGGTGCGGCCCTGGGTGTACACGATCAGTTCGCCCTTGCGGAAGAACGGCTCCGCGACATCGACGGCCGAGTCGATGATCCCGCCGGGATTATCCCGCAGGTCGAGGACGAGGCTCCCGATCCCCTGCTTGAGCAGCTTGTCGAGGGCGTCGTCGAACTGCTCGCCGGTGTGTTCGGAAAAATCCGTGAGGCGGATATAGCCGATGTCGTCGGGCAGCACCCGCGCCGAGCTGATGCTGTCGACCTTGATGATCTCGCGGGTGAGCGTCAGGGTGAGCTTCTGGCCCGTGCTTTCCCGGAACAGACCCACCGTCACCTGGGTCTTGGGCTTGCCCCGCAGTTCCTTCACCACGCCGTCCATCGAGGCGGAGGCATCGACCGGGCGGCCGTCAATGCTCATGATCTGGTCCCCGCGCTGGATCCCCGCCCGCTCGCCCGGCGTGCCGAGCATGGGGGCGATGACCACGACGCGGCCGCGGAGGACCTCGACCAGGATCCCGATCCCGCCGAATTCGCCGTTCAATTCATCCTCGAGCTCCTGGTTGTCGGCCGACTCGAGGAACTCCGAGTGGGGGTCGAGCGACTCGGCCATGCCGTGCATGGCCGAGCGCGCGAGGGCGTCGTAGGACACCGCCTTGGGGTCCACGTAATTCTGGTTCACGATCTGCATCACCTCTCGCACATAGGCGGAGGCCTGCCCCAGGTCGTGGCTGGGGAAGAGGTTCCAGATAAAAGCCAGGCGCGCCGCCGTGAGGGAGAGGCCGACCCCGAGCAGCAGGCCGGGAGCCAGGTTGAGGATCCATTTGCGCATCCCGGCCACCATGCCGGAAAGGCGGGCGGCTTCGAGAATTTAGTTGTGGCCACGGCGCCGACCCTGACTTTTTCCTAACCCATGGGTTCGCCCGCCACGCCCGCGCCGGCCGCGGAGTTTCTCGCCGTATTCCTGGAGTACGCGGACTCCGGCGCGGCCATGCCCTTCGCCCGCTTCATGGACCTGGCGCTCTACGATCCGCGTGTGGGCTATTACCGGCGCCCCGGGACGCGCGTGGGGTACGGGCCCGGCACGGACTTCTACACCGCCGCCAGCTCGCGGCCGTTCTTCGGCGAACTGGTGGCCGCCGCCTGTGCGACCCTGCTGGGCGGCCTCGACCCCGCCGGCGCGACGTTCGTGGAAATCGGGGCCGAGCCCGGGGCGCCGGGCGTCCTCGAGGGCGTGGCCCACCCCTTTGCCGGCGTCCGCACGCTGCGCCTGGGCGAGCCCCTCGCGCTCGCCGGCCCCTGCGTGATCTTCTCCAACGAACTCCTCGACGCGCAACCCTGTCGCCGTTTTGTCGCCCGCGCCGGCGCCTGGCGGGAGTTCGGCGTGGGACTGCGCCGCGGGCTGCTCACCGCGGTGGAATTGGACGCGGTGGATCCGCCTCCCCTGCCCCCCTCCGCTCCGGATGGATTCGTCTTCGACGCACCCCTGGCCGCGGTCGCGCTGCTGGACCAGATCTCGGCCCAGCCCTGGACCGGTCTGTTCGTCGCCTGCGACTACGGCAAAACCTGGGCCGAGCTCGCGGCGACTCCGGGGGGCACCCTGCGCGCCTACCACCGCCACCGCCAGTCCAACGACCTCCTCGCCCGCCCCGGCGAACAGGACCTCACGTGCCACGTCTGCTGGGACTGGCTCACCGCCGCGCTCGTCCGCCGCGGCTTCCCGGCCCCAGTCGTCGAGTCCCAGGAGTCCTTCTTCATCCACCACGCCGGCGCCCGCATCGCCGCCGCCGCCGAGGCCCCGCGCCTCAGCCCGAAAAAACTCGCCCTGATGCAGCTCCTCCACCCCGCCCACCTCGGCCAGAAATTCCAGGTCCTCCACGCGCGGCGGGGTTGATTGATCGGTTAAACCGCTCGCTCCCGCCGGATCGATGTCGCAGCATGGGCTTTCAGCCCATGTCATCCCCGACACGGCCTGAAAGCCCGTGCCACGTCGACCTCCAGAATTTCAGACGGATTCCACCCCAGAGCAGCCCGGCGCGCCCGCCCGGCGGAGCCGCAGCCAAAACATTCAATCCCACCTTCGTTCCGCATTCCCATTTTCATATTCCAAAATTCCCTTGCCTCGCCCCCGCGCCGCTCTCTACCTTGGACCCTTTCATTAATCGCCAACCACCATGCCTAGAATCTGCGCAATCACCGGCCGCCGCCCCGTCAAGGGCAACATCATCAACCGCAAGGGCCAATCCAAGAAGAGCGGAGGCATCGGCACGCACGTGACCAGCATCACGCGCCGCAAGTTCCGGCCCAATCTGCAGCGGGTGCGCGTCAAGCTGCCCAACGGGGGCACCAAGCGCCTCTGGGTTTCGGTCAAGGCCCTCAAGGCCGGCCTGGTGCAGAAAGCCTGAGGCTCCAGGCCCCGGGTCATGCGTCCGCGAGGGCGCGGAATACGATGGCGGCATTCTGGCCGCCAAACCCCAGGTTGTTGCTGAGCACCGTCCGCACCCGCACCGCGCGCGCCACGTGGGGCACGTAGTCCAGGTCGCAATCAGGATCGGGCTCGTCGAGGTTGATGGTCGGGGGAATCCAACCGGTCGCGATCGTCTTGACGCAGGCGACCGACTCGATCCCCCCGGCCGCGCCCAGCAGGTGCCCGGTCATCGACTTGGTGGAGCTGATTGGCATCCGGTGCGCGTGGTCGCCGAAGACCTGCTTGATGGCCAGCGTCTCGAAGCGGTCGTTGTACGGCGTGGACGTGCCGTGCGCGTTGAGGTAGTCGATGTCCGCGGGCGCCGCCCCGGCATGGTCGAGCGCGCGGCGCATCGCCAGCGACAGTCCCTTGCCCTCGGGATCGGGCTGGGTGATATGGTAGGCGTCGCAGGTCGCCGCGTAGCCCGCCAACTCGCAATAGATGCGCGCGCCCCGGGCCCGGGCGTGCTCCAGCGATTCGAGCACGAGCACGCCCGCCCCCTCGCCCATGACAAAGCCGTCGCGATTCTTGTCGAAAGGCCGGCTCGCTTGCCGCGGCGCGTCGTTGCGGGTGGTCATGGCCTTCATCGCGCAGAAGCTGGCGTAGGCGAACGGCGTGATCGCCGCCTCGCTGCCCCCGGCGATCATGACGTCGGCCTCGCCGTGCCGGATGGCGCGGGCCGCCTCGCCCAGCGCATGGGTGCCCGAGGCGCAGGCCGACACCACGCCGAAATTCGGCCCGCGCGCGCCGTATGCGATGGCCACCAGCCCCGAGCACATGTTGACGATGAGCGCCGGGATGGTGAACGGCGAAACCTTGCGGGGCCCCCGCTCAAAGAGCACCCGGAGCTGGGTTTCATACGTCTGCATCCCCCCGATGCCCGACCCAATGATCACGCCCACGCGGTCGCCATCCTCCCTCGCCATGTCCAGGCCCGAGTCCCGCACGGCCTGACCGGCGGCCACGAAGCCGAAATGGGTGTACCGGTCGTTGCGGCGGACTTCCTTCGGGTCCATGTGCCGCGCCGGGTCCCAGTCGCGCACTTCCGCCCCGATCTGGCACGCAAACTCGGAGGGATCGAAACGCGTCACGCGGTCGACCCCGGTCCTGCCCGCCAGCAGGCTCGACCAGAAGGCATCGACCCCGTGCCCCACGGAGGCGATCACGCCCAGGCCGGTCACGACCACCCGACGGGAATTATGAGCTAGATCCATGGGCTAAATCTTGCCCATCCAATGACTTAAAACTCCTGGAGGCGGGTGGAGCACTACCGCCTCTCGCCGCGCGGCCACCGTCTTCAGGACGAGCCGGCCTTGGCCTTGATGTAGTCGATCACCTGGCCGACGGTCTGGAGCTTCTCCGCGTCCGACTCGGGAATCTCCCCCTTGATCTCGTCCTTGAACTCCTCTTCGAAAGCCATGATCAGCTCGACGGTGTCGAGGGAATCGGCGCCGAGATCGTCGAGGAAGGAAGCGGTGGGCGTGATCTGCTCTTCGTTCACGTTAAGCTGATTAACGATGATCTCCTTGACGCGTTGTTCGATGGTTTTTTGGTCAGCCATGTTTTGGGAGAAGTGGGGAAATGGGTGCAAACGGAGGCTTCACATCGCCATGCCGCCGTCAACGGTAAAAACTTGGCCGGTGACATATCCGGCCTCCTCGGAGCAGAGGTAGGCGGCCATGGTCGCGATATCGGAGGCCTCCCCAAAGCGCCGCAGGGGGACCACGTCGAGGATTTTCGCCGAGGCCTCGGGATTGTTCACGAAATCGGTCGTCATGTCGGTCTTGATGAACCCCGGCGCGATGGCGTTAACCGTGATGCTGCGCGAGGCGAATTCCCGGGCGAGCGACTTGGTGAGGCCGATCATCCCGGCCTTGGCCGCCGAATAGTTGGCCTGCCCGGCGTTGCCGATCAGGCCGCTGACCGAGGTGACATTGATGATCCGGCCCCAGCGGGCCCGGGTCATCGGGCGGGCGAGATGCTTGGTCCAATGGAAGCAGCTGGTGAGGTTGGTCGCGAGCACATCGTCCCAGTCGGCATCGCTCATGCGGAAGAGCAGGCCGTCGCGGGTGATGCCCGCGTTGTTGACCAGGATGTCGATCAGCGGAAATTCGGCCAGCAGGCTGGCGGCGGCTTGCGCAATGGCCGCGCCGTCGGCGACGTCGACCGCGGCCGCCCGGGCCCGCCCGCCCGCCGCGGTGATCGCGGCCGCGGTGGTCCCGCAGGACTCCGCCGACTTGGACACGCAGATCACGGTGACGCCCTGCCGGCCGAGCAACTCGGCGATGGCCTTGCCGATGCCGCGCCCGGCCCCGGTGACGAGGGCGGTGCGAGATTTGAAGGTGAGCATGAGGAAAAAGCGGAAAGCGAAAGGCGGAAAGCGGAAACAAATACCAAGCCGAAAGAGGGAAAGAGGAAAGCTGAAACTGGGATTGAAGTTTCCGCTTTGCGCTTTCCGCTTTTCGCTTTTTTAGTACACGTCCCGCTGGTAGCGCTTTTCCTTTTTCATCTGCTTCACGTACTCGGCGGCCTGCGGGGGCGGCAGGGAGCCCTGCTCGGCGATGATGTCGTGGAGCGCCGTGTCGACGTCCTTGGCCATGCGCTTGGCGTCGCCGCAGACATAGAAGGCGGCTCCGCCGCGGATCCATGACCACAGCTCCGCGGCGTTCTCCCGCATGCGATCCTGGACATAGATCTTCTGCGGCTGGTCGCGCGAGAAGGCGGTGTCGAGCCGCGCCAGGTGTCCCTCGGCCAGGGCGCGGGGCCATTCCTCCTCGTAGAGAAAATCCGTGGCCCGGTGCTGGTCGCCGAAGAAAAGCCAGTTGCGGCCCCGCGCCCCGACGGCGGCGCGCTCCTGCACGAAGGCGCGGAACGGGGCGACTCCGGTCCCGGGCCCGACCATGATCACGTCCCGGCCGCCGTCCTCGGGCAGCCCGAAATGGGAGTGCGAGACAAACACCGGCACCGGCGTGCCGCCAACCTGCACCCGGTCGGCCAGATAGCTGGAGGCCACGCCCACCCGGTCCCGGCCGTTCGTCCGATAGCGGACGACCGCGATCGCCAGGTGGACTTCCGCCGGGTAGGCCGCCGGCGAGGATGCGATTGAATAAAGCCGCGGCATCAGGCGCCGGAGGTGATCGACCAGCTCCTGCGGCGCCAGCTTCGCGCTGGGAAACTCGGCCAGCAGGTCGGCGAATTCGCGCTCGGCGAGGAAGGAAGCGAGCAGCTCCTTCGCCTCGGGCGCGAGCAGGCCCGCGAGCCGCGCCTGCTCCGCCGGGGCGGTCGCCCGGGCCGCCAGGGTTTCAATGATCTTCCGGGTCGGGCCCGCGAGGGCGAGCTTGTCAGTGAGCGCAGCCCGCAGCGCGATGGGCGCGGCCGCCCGCGGCAGCACGACGGGCTCCTCGCCGGAGGCCCCGAGCAGGGCGAGTAGCTCGGCCACCGCGGCGGGAGGGTTGGCCGGGAAGACGCCGAGCGAGTCGCCCGACTCGTAGTGCAGGCCGCTGCCCGCCAGGGCGACGACGAAGTGGCGCGTCTCCTTGCCCGAGCCGGGTTTGGTCAGCAGCCGGTTTTCCGTGACCCGGGCCGGGAAGGGATTGTCCTTGGAGTAAAGGGCGGCGTCAGTCATGGCGCAAAGGGAGCCCCAGTGTTCCCCGCCCCGCTGGTGGTGTCCAGTGTGCAGTGCGCATTGAACATTGAAAAATCGCCGCCGGCCTGCGCACAATGGACCATTCCTTCATCCGCGCCCATCCGCCTGCAGAAGTTTATCGCCGATTCAGGCCTGTGCTCGCGCCGGGCCGCCGAGGCCCTGATCGCGCGGGGCGAGGTTTGGGTCAACAGCCAGCCCGCCGTACTCGGCCAGAAGGTCGAGCCGGGCGTGGACAAGGTGGTCGCCTCCGGCAAGGTCGTGCGGTCGACCGCGCAGCCGCGCCTCACGCTGGCGGTGAACAAGCCGCGCGGTCTGATCTGCTCGAACAACGACCCACACAATCCCGACACAATCTTCGCGACCCTGCCGCGGGAGCTCGCCAGATTCCGCTTCTTCTGTGCCGGCCGCCTGGACAAGGACAGCGAGGGGCTGGTCATCCTCACGACCGACGGGCAGCTCGCCCACCGCCTCATGCACCCGTCAAATGGTGTCATAAAGCGTTATCATGTAGTTCTTAAAGATGAGTTTCCCTCGTCGCGGATTCCCCAGTTGCTCAAGGGCGTCATGGTCGAGGGCGAGCGCCTCAAGGTCGAGCGCGCCGCCCTGGTGAATCCGGGGGTCAGCGGGAGGTCGCATGACCTCGACGTGCACATGCACCACGGGAAGAAGCGGGAGATCCGCCAGTTGTTCACGGTCCTGGGCTACGACGTCCGCCGGCTCCGCCGTTACCAGATCGGCGCCATCCGCTTGCGGGGAATCCCATTGCGCGCGGCCAAACAACTTTCTATACCGGAAATCGAACTGCTATTTCGCACTCCCCGCCCCCGCGCCGACGAGGGCTCCAGCCTCGAAACGCTCCCTCCACCATGAAACCAAATTCCCTTGCTGCCGCGCTGGCCCTGCTCGCCGCCGCGCTCATCCCGCTGGTGGGCGCCCAAGGCGCTCCGTTGGCCGAGACGACCGCGGTCCAGGCCCGGCCGGATGCGGCGGCCCCGGTCATCACCTATCTGAAGGCGGGTTCGGAACCGACGCTCCCAGCGCCGGGAACGGCGATCGCGCCCGACGGCTGGACCGCCGTAAGCGTGCCGGGTCCCTTTTCGGCCTACGTCCTCAACCGCGACCTCGGCAAGGGCCTCGACGTGAAACCCGGGAGCTCCCTGTACCTCAAACCCCAGGAGGGATCCGGTGTGCTCGCGATTGCGGCCAAGGGCGACAAGACTGAGATCACCGGGCTGCATGGGAATTGGACCCAGATCCGGCTCGACCGCGATCTGGTCGGCTACATCCAGACGGGCCCGCTCGCGGTGGCGACCCCGGCCGCCACCGCGGCGGCCGCGGAGCCCGCGGTCGCGCCCGCGCCGGAAAACCCCGCGGCGCCGGGCAAGCCGGCCCCGGGCTTCGGCGACGCCGATTACACCACGAGCCACTTCCCCCGTTTGCTCGAAGGCCGCTTTGTCTCCACCCACAATCTGCTCCCCATCCACCGGCCCTACGACTGGCAGTTGGTCGACGCCTCCGGCGTCCGCCGCGCCTACCTCGACGTCAGCCAGCTCCTGCAGACCGATCCGATCGACCAATATGTGAACCGCCAGGTCGAGGTCTCCGGCACCATGAAGGCGTTGGCCGGCCGGGACGATGTCGTCGTCGTGGTCGAGAGCCTGCGGCTGCAGTGATTTCCGTCCCCGTGGAAATCATCGACGGTAACAAGATCGCCGCGGACATCATTGCCGAGCTCAAGGCGGAGGTCGCCGCGCTCCCCGGCCGCAAGCCCTGCCTGGCGCTCGTCCGGGTGGGCGACGATCCGGCCTCGATCTCCTATGTGCGCAAGAAGGAGACGACCGCGGCGGAGATCGGCGTCACCGGGCGCGTCATCCTGCCGCCGGCGACCATCGCCCAGGCCGAGCTCGCCGCCCTGATCGACGAGCTCAACGCCGATCCGGGCGTCGACGGGATCCTGGTCCAGTCGCCGCTGCCCAAGCACCTCGACGAGTCCGCGGTATTCGAGCGCATTGCGCCCGGGAAGGACGTGGACGGCCTGCACCCGATCAACCTCGGCAAGATCGCCCAGGAGGATCCCACCGGCTTCGCCGCCTGCACCCCGGCCGGGATTATGGAGCTGCTGGCGCGCAGCGGGGTCGATCTGGCGGGCCGGCATGTGGTGGTACTCGGCCGCTCCCGGCTGGTCGGCAAGCCGGTGGCGCTGCTCGCCCTCCAGAAAAAGGCGGGGGCCAACGCCACCGTCACCGTCTGCCACTCCGGCACCGCCGATCTCCCGGCTTTCACCCGCCAGGCCGACGTGCTGATCGCCGCGATCGGCCGCGCCGAATTCGTCACCGCCGGCATGGTCAAACCGGGCGCGGTCGTGATCGACGTCGGCATCAACCGGGTGCCCGACCCGGCAAGGAAGTCCGGCTACCGCCTGACCGGCGACGTGCATTTTCCCACCGTGGCGCCCCTGGCGTCCAAGATCACCCCGGTCCCCGGGGGGGTCGGGCCGATGACGGTGGCGATGCTGATGAAGAATACCGTGCGAGCCTGCCGCCTCGCCAAAGCGGAAAGCGGAAACCTCGCTTGAGCGGGACAATTCGGCCGCATCACCCGGTTTACCCTTTCATTCTTAACGTTTTCGCCTTTCGCTTTCCGCTTTCCGCTTTTTTCCCATGCCCGCCCTCAAGATCCTGGTCATCGATGACCAGCCGATAAATGTCCAACTGCTCAAGCGCAAGCTGGAGCGCGAGGGCCTCGAGGTCGTCGCCGCCTACAATGGCCGCGACGGCCTCGCGCTGATCAAGAAAGAGAAGCCCGACCTGGTGCTGCTCGACGTGATGATGCCCGATATGGACGGCATCGAGGTCTGCCAGCGGATGCAGGCCGACGAGGAGACGCGGCCGATCCCGGTGATCTTCATCACCGCGCGCACGACCAAGGAGAGCAAGCTCGAGGGGCTGGGTGTCGGCGCGGTCGACTACATCACCAAGCCCATCGACCTGGACGAGACCCTGGCCCGGGTCCAGACCCAGCTGCGCTTCGTCACGATCAACCGCGAGATCCTCGACCTGCAGCGCCGGCTCGAAGAGTCGCGCCGCGCCGCGACCATCGGGGCGGTCACCGAGGGGATCGCGCACAACCTGAACAATCTGCTCGGGGTCGCGATCGGCTACATCGACCTGATCAAGGTGCATCACGAGAAGCCCGAGCAGGTGAAGAAGATCCTGCCCCACGTCGAGGCGGCGGTGCAGCGCATCGTGACGATCATCCGCCAGTTGAGTTCGCTGGTGGTCAACACCCGGCCGCCGCTCATCCGGGCGGGCGTCCAGCAGCTCCTCGAGGGAGGGATCGCGCGTTTCCACCGCGACTACAAGCTCACCGCCCCGGTCACCGTCGACAACCCCCTGGGCGACCTGCAAATCGAGACCAATACCGAGATGTTCGAGGACGTGCTCTCCCGGGTGCTGATCAACGGCTGGGAGGCGTATGACAATTCCCCGGACGAGCCCCA
>Ga0302279_10004623_pt1 | contig 16057 bp, 7 predicted proteins | sample III_Bog_N3_3_FD_194541 | JGI IMG/M metagenome (GOLD analysis project Ga0302279, IMG submission 194541) | Peat permafrost microbial communities from Stordalen Mire near Abisko, Sweden - III_Bog_N3_3 | ecosystem: Environmental > Terrestrial > Soil > Wetlands > Peat | place: Sweden: Abisko...
GAACGAGCCGCGCGCCTGAAGGTGGTGCAGGGCGTACGGGGTCGCGACGCCGAGGCGGTCCGACACGATGGCCCCCGACTGACGCTTCATCATCGTGCCACCCCAGGGCTCCCAGCCCTCGAAGAGGGCGTTCAACAGACCCGTGCCTCGCGTGGACGTGAGGAACTCTCCACGGAACCCGATGAGACCGCGGCTCGGCACGCGGTACTCGAGGCGCGCACGGCCGTATCCCGGGTTGCTCATCTTGGTCATGCGGCCACGGCGGGCGCCCACTCGCTCGGTGACGACACCGATGAACGCTTCGGGGACGTCGACGACCACGTTCTCGACCGGCTCGCACTCGACCCCGTCGACGACGCGCGTGACGACCTCGGGGTTGCCGAGCTGCATCTCGTAGCCCTCGCGCCGCATCGTCTCGACGAGGATCGCGAGCTGCAGCTCACCGCGGCCGAGCAGGGTGAACGTATCGGGCGTGTCGGTCTCCTCGAGGCGGATCGCGAGGTTCTTGCGAGTCTCGCGGACAAGGCGCTCACGGACCTGACGGCTGGTCAGGTACTTCGACGTCTTGCACTTGCCGGCGAACGGGGAGGTGTTGACCCCGATCTTCATCTTGATCGTCGGCTGCTCGACGATGATGCGCTCCAGCGCCCTGCCTTCCCATCCAGGCTCGAGGTCGACGATCGTATCGCCGACGTAGATGTCCTCGATGCCGGCGATCGACACGATCTCGCCCGCCGTGGCCTCCTGCGTCGGGACACGCTTCAGCCCCTCGACCGTCGACAGGACCTTGATCGCCCCCTTGAGCGAGGCCCCGTCCTTGATGATGCCGACGGCCTGATTGGCCCGCACCGTCCCGGCGACGACGCGACCGATCGCGAGGCGACCCGTGTAGTCGTCGTGGTCGAGGTTGTTGACGATGATCTGCAACGGCGCGCTCGCGTCCCCGGTAGCCGAGGGGATGTGCTTGACGATGAGGTCGAAGAGCGGCTCGAGGTTCGTGTTCGGGTCGGTCAGAGACGTCTTGGCGATGCCCAGCTTGCCGACGGCGTAGATGACGGGGAAATCGGTCTGGGCTTCGCTGGCCTCGAGGTCGCAGAAGAGATCGAAGACCTCGTTCAGGACTTCGGTCGGTCGCGCGTCGGAGCGGTCGATCTTGTTGATGACGACGATGACCGGGTAGCCGAGCTCAAGGCACTTTCGAAGTACGAAGCGCGTCTGCGGGAGCGGACCTTCGGCTGCGTCGACGAGGAGGAGAGCGCCGTCGGCCATGAGCAGCGTACGCTCGACCTCTCCGCCGAAGTCGGCGTGGCCAGGGGTGTCGACGACGTTGATCTTCGTCCCCTTCCAGCGAACGCTCGTGTTCTTTGCCAGGATCGTGATGCCGCGCTCGCGCTCCAGATCGTTCGAGTCCATCACGCGGTCGGCGACGACTTCGTTGTCGCGGAAGGTCCCCGCTTGGCGGAGCATGTGATCGACCAACGTGGTCTTCCCGTGGTCGACGTGCGCCACGATGGCGATATTGCGAAGCGATTCGATAGGCATGCGGGAGTACCAGTAACGAGGGCGGGGCGCGCTTAGTTACCGGGGATGACGCTCCTGTGCAAGTCGCGCGCTCCGGAGACTGCCGCAACGCTTCCGTGCGATGCCCTCGTCAGCCGGTCAGCTCGAGGCGCGCGCGCGCCTCGGCGTAGTCGTCGCCGACGCTGAAAATTAGCAGATCCTTGGCCTCGTGCGTGCGCCCGATCCATCCCGCGCGCGCGACCGGGTCGCTTGGAGCCCCGTCCTTGTTGCCCAGGCTCCACGCGATGGCCTCGAGGGCAGCGTTCGGGTCGCCGACGCCGAGGAGCGCGGCGCGGTTGGCCCACGCGAGGGCGAGGGCGCCGAGCGTGGAGGCGCGCGTGCCGAGCTGAGACGCCACGTCGAGGGTGAGGGTGGCGATGTCGTCGTCCTTGGGAGGGGGGGCCCCCTGGGCGAACTTGCGAGCCGCGGCCGCGAGTGCCGTTGGATTGACCCCCTGAGGCGCCCACGACGGGACGATGACCTGCATCCAGGCAGGAACGAGAGCCGCCAGGTCGGTAGAGGTCGTCCGGACGAGCGCCGATGCTCGCGCGGCGATCAGCTTCATCGCTCGCATGACGATGAAGGCAACGGCACGTTCGTTCGTGGAGCTGAGGAGGAGCTCTCCGATGACGAGAGATGGCGGATCGGACGCCGCGGGCAAGCAGGTCCGCCCGACCGTCTTCGATACGTAGATCTTGGGGGTCGCCATGCCGAGCCCGGCGGCGAAAGAGGTCGCGAGGTCGTGCACGAGGCGCGCTTCGGGACCGGCCGGCTGGGCCGCGAGCGCACGCAGATCGATCGGGGCCGCCACGTCGAGCATCGAGCCGGCGCGCGCGAGCAAGGTGCGTAGCCCGGGCGTGAGGACGTCCGGGGCGAGCAGGTCGTCGATTCGGGAATCGAGCGCCGGACCGAACGCGCCGCGCACCTCGGCAGGCTTCCCCTCGATCGCGAGCAGGCTCGCGCCCACCAGCCGTGCGGCGTCGTCCTTACCGCGGAGGTCGAAGACGGCGCGCATAATCTCGAACAGCGCAGGGGCAAAGCGGCCGGCCGCGAACGCGCGTCGGGCATCGGCCGCGGCGCGATCGAGCAGAATGTTCATCGCAGGCGTCTGCTTGTATCGAATGTAGAACTCCGCGAGCGCCCGAAGCACCACCACGTCGGTCGGGAACTCACGCCGCGCCGTCTCGAGCACCTGCTCCGCTTTACGCTCGTCGTGGCCCGGATCCTCGTGGAGCCTCGCCATCTCGATCGCACGGTCACGCTTCGCGGCCGGTGTGGTCGCCATGCCGATGAGCTCTTGCTGCACCTCCATGGCTCGCACCACGTCCGACTTCCGCCGGTACACGTCGACGAGGCGCTCGAGAGACGGGACGTCGCCCGGCGCCCGCTTCAAGACTTCCTTCAGCGCCAGCTCCGCGCGATCCAGCTGGACCGCTTTCGTGGAGTAGAGGTCGCCGAGCCGCTCATAGATCTCGCGCTGCTCCTCCGGCGTCGCGAGGAGGCGCGCGAGGCGCACCCATGCGTCCTCTGCCGACGCCCAGTCGAGGTCGAGCGCCGACAGCTCGCCAAAGGTCGCGAGGGCGGTGGTGTGGTCAGGCCTCTCCGCCAGCGCGGCCGCGATCGCGATCCGCGCTGCCGGACGATCCCCTGACGCAAGCAGCGCACGCCCGCGCTCTACCTCGAGCGTCACCCGCTCGTCCGCGTCGGTCGCCAGGGCTATGCGGCGCTCGAGCAGCGCCGCGAGATCCGCGTGTGCCCCCTTCGCGGCGTAGAGCCCCGATAGTCGGACGAAGACATCCTCGTGCCCGAGGTCGATGGCCGCGGCATGCTCGAGCGCGAGCACCCCTTGCTCTGGGTTCCCCTCCTCGCTCAGCCAGAGGCGCGCGGCGTCGTACCAGGCTTCGAGCTGGTGCGCGGGAACGAGGCTGAGGCGAGCGACCGACTCGTGCGCCTCCGCCGCGCCCGCGATGTCGCCGCTCGAGTGTCGAACCTCCGCGAGAAGTCGAAACGCGACGAGATCGCCCGGGTCTTCGGCCGTGGAGCGCTCGAGGTTCGTGAGCGCGGACGCGAGGTCGCTGCCGCGGAACGCCGCTTCCGCCAGACGTAACCGAAGCGCGGCCATCTCGACCGGCCGAGTCGCCCGCTCCAGGAGCTGCTCCGAGACGGCGATGAGAAGCGCGTCGTCCTTGCGGTTCCGCGCGTGCGCGTGGAGCAGGCGGAGCGAGTTGAGCGACGGGACGCGGTCGGCGGCTGCCAGCTCGGCCACCATGAACGTCGACTCCCAATCACCTTCGGCCCCGCGGCCTCGCAGCCGCGCCGAGAGATCCGCGTGCGCGACACGTTCCCCACCGTCCGATGCGTCGGCGCGCGCGAGCCTCTGGGCGAGCGCCGTCGCGATCGGCTCGAGATCGTCGTCGCGACCTTCCCCGATCAGCGCATGCTCGAGATACCGCAGGCTCGGAAGGTGACTCTCGTCGTCCTCGAGGATCGCCTTGTGCCACAGGAGCGCGCTCGCGGTGTCACCGCGTCCGACCCCGTCGATGTCGGCGAGACGCTCGTACGCCTCGCGCTTGGTGACGGGATCCGTCGTCGTCTTCGCCTCGCCGAGGAGCTGATCGACGAGGTGTGCCGCTTCGCCCCCCTCGAGCTCGGCGCGCTCGCGCATGAAACGGACGAGCGGCGTGTCGGTGCTGGCGGCCGCTCCCGCGCGGAGCGTCCCGGGCGAGTCGCCGCTGCGCTCGTACGCGTGGCCTACGGCGAGGTACGTGAGCGCGCCGGCGTCGCCGACCATCGTCCTTGCTTGCGCTTCCCAGTACCGGTTGCGATCGTCGGGTACGGAACGGAGCGTGCGCTCGTGGAAGTCGCGCAGCGCGAGGTCGTTCGGTATCTGCTGGTGGGCGTCGGCGATGCGGGCCGAGCTCCCCTCGGGATCGCGCCGCGCGATGAGGCGGGCCTCTCGAAGCGTGTCGACGACGAGCTCGGTCGCGTCGTTTCCTGTCGCGCGGCGGTCGGCGATCCACCGGATCACGTCATCCACGTGCCCGCCGCGGAGCGCGATGCGTTCGGCGAGGTACGGAGCGAGCGGGATGGCCGGTGCCGCTTGATGCGATCGCTCGAGGAGATCGGTGCGGGTCGCGTCGTCGACCGAGTCCTCGCGGATCACGGCTTCGAGGCGGGCGAGCGCGCCGTGTACGGTCGCGCCGAGCTCGTCTGCCAGCTCGTTCAGCTCGCCCGGGAGGTCGGTCGACGGTTGAAGCGACGCCACCGCTCGAAGGGCGACCTCGCTGGAACGGTCGAGAGTGCGCGCCTCGCGGTACGCCGCCAGCGCGCGGCCGACATCCCCCGCGCGTTCGGCGACGAGCCCGGAGGCAAGAGCGGCGTCGATCGGTCGTGCGCCGGAGGGCGCGTGCGCACCGGCGGCCGAGCTCGCCGCGCTCCATGTGCGCAGTTGATCGCTCACGCGGGCGTGGTCGCCATCGCGCAGTGCGAGCTCGAGCTCGAGCGCGCCAGCGACCTCCGGAGCGCTTGGCCGCAAGCCCTCGAGGCCTGCTTCGAGCTGCGCCGTGGACGCTCCCGTCGCAAGGAGACGCGCCATGCGCCCTGCGGCACGCGAGCCGTCGGTGCCGACACATCGGGACGCGCGCGCATCGATGGCCGCACTTCGTGCAGCGTGCCGAGCGGGATCGTCGTCGCCTTGTGCGCCCTCCACCGGTTCCATCGCAGCGACGGCTGCGCCCAGCGCCCGCATCTCGACCGGCAGCACGTCGAGCCCCGGCCGAGTCTCCACCTCGAGCAGCGCCGAGAGGGCTATCTCGTCGGCGTCGGTGAACCCGCCGTGAGCGAGAGCAGCCGATGCCGCGACTCCGTCATCGGCTTCGACGGCACGCGCCGCGAGCACGCGGCTGGCGCGCGTGTCACCCCCCTTCGCGAGCTCGTCGAGCCAGCCGACTGCGGCAGCTCGACCCTCGTCCCTCGTGGCAGCGAGAGCGGCCGCGAGCCAGGCGGCTCCAGGGAGCAGCTCGGGTACGGCGCGCAGCGAGGCGACGTGTGCCGACGCGGCGACCATGTCACCCGCCGAAAGGGCGAGGCGCGCTCCTCTCAAGGCGTCGCTGACGCCTTCGGGGGAGCTCGCCGCGCCGCGCGACGGGACCGCTAGCCCTCGCAAGCGCAGGGCGGACGTGAGCCCGTCTGCGAGCGGCTCGATGTCCGGCCGCTGAACGAGGGCAGCCAATGCCTCGCTGTCTCCCTGCGCGAGACCAAACGTGAGTCGCCCCACGAGCCCACGGAGGTCACCCATTTCGGCCACGCGCGCGAGCGTACTTCGCGCGTCCTCGTCGTTGCCGGCGAGATGGAGCACGTCTGCCGCAAGGAGCGCCGCATGGTATTTCACGACCGGGAGCGAGGTCGCCGCTTCCTCCGCGAGCAACGCCGCAACCTCCGCTGCCGTATCGCGCGCGGCGTCCGTGCCCGCGAGCGCCCTCGCCTGTCGATGCGCGAGGACGAGGTCGGGTGCGAGGTCGCGCGCCTGCTGGGCGAACGCGGCGGCGCGAGCTTGGTCACCCACGATGGCCTTGATCTCGCTGAGCGCGAGGCAGATCCCGGCGCGCGCGTGCCCCGTTGATGCCGAAGACTCCGCCTCGAGCCACGATGCCTGCTGTTCGAGCAGCGCGGCGACGTCGGCGTTGACCTCGCGAATGCTCGGCATCGGCATTCGACTGACCGCCGGCTCGTCACCGGCCTTGGCCTGGAACGACTCCAGAGCCCGGAGCGCCCCGCTCACGACGCTGACCTGAGGCTGCTCGGCGCTCGTCGGGCCGCTCTCGAATCGGATGCTCGGCGATGGCGGTGCCGGTGGCGGCAGGCGAGGAGCCTGTGCCCGTGCGCGCGCGTCGGGAAGGGGAGGAGCTGCGCTTGCGTGAGGATGCGGCGCGACTTCCTCGATGACGACGTCGTCGTCGTCGACCTCGACCTCGCGGGCCGAAAGGACGCTGCTGTCGACGGCCGCCTCCTCGACCGTGACCTGGTGGTCCGTGGAGGTTGCGACTGCGGTGCCCGCAAGACCCTGCGCCGACGATGCAAGCGTTCGGTCGTCGTGGCCGTCCTGACCTGGCCCATCTTGACCTGGCCCATCTTGACCTGGCCTGCCTTGACCTGGCCTGCCTTGACCTGGCGAGAGAGTCGGTTCGGCCTCGGGCGCGTCAGGCTCCTCGACTTGCGACACCTGCGGAGACGACGGCGCCGCCGGCGGCACCGACCGCGCTCGCTCCTGGGCCACCGCAGCGGCAGCGGTATCGTGTGCCGCAGGTGGAGGCGGAGGCGGTGCCGAGACGCGCGGAGCGGGAGGGGGCGGGAGGGAAGGGGGCGCAGGCGGAGGCGGAGCGAACGACTGCAACCGCAGCGGTGCGGGCGCCTCCGACGCGCGCGGTGCCGCAGCCGCTTGGGCCTCTCCGGCGTCCGGCGGGGGGGGAGCTATGGAGGAGCTGAACGCCTTCTGCTCCCACTCGTCGAGCGCGTCCGCCCAATCCATGTCGTCGCCATCGGCGCCTCCTCCGAGGCCGCCTGATCCGCCTGCTCCTTTGCCCTCGGTCACGACGTCCCCTCCAGCCCGAGCGTGCGGCGAACGTCGAGGTAGCCCGTGGACAGGGCGAAGCGAAGGAGCTCTTCGGAGCGGCGATCCCCCTGCACCACGTCCGCCAGCGTCTCCGGCGCTTGACCCGTGATGTCGCCGAGCACCGCGCCGACGTCTCCGGTGGCTACGGCTGCGATGCGGTCCAGCGTTCCAATGGCGCGCTGCGACCACGCGCGCGCGTCGGCTTTCGTCTGCACGATGCGCTGGCACACCTCGGGGAGCAGCTTCTTCGTCTTTCGCGCGATGGCCTTCTGCACGAGGCGATCGATCTCGCCTTGTACCGCGTAGGCGGGGACGACGATCGGGACTTCGGCGATCTTGCAGGCGGCCGCGACGATCGCGAGCACCGTGGTCTCGTCGCGCACTCGCAAGACGGTCGTCCCGCGCGAGACGGCAAACAGCTCGCGGGCGACGCGCGCGCGGGTCGCGAGCGGAAACGGCGAGCGCACGTCCGGCCCGACCACGATCGAATGGGGCTCGCCCGGAATTCCCTGAACGCCGAGCGCGTCACGACCGCCCACGTAGAGCTCGAACTCCGCGATGCCGAGCGCGCCCGCCCAGGCGGCGACCTCTTGCCGGACGGGGGAACCTGCGCGCGGGTCCACGCGTTCCTTTCGCCCGACCCCGATGACGGCGAGCGTCGGACCGAGCGCCTCGGCGAGAGTCGGCCCCAGGATGGCGAACAGCTCGGCTATCGGCCCATCGTCGCCCGCGGCCACGATCGTCCGTAGAAGGGCGTCGGTGAGCGCGATGCGCGGGAGCTTCGGCTTGCTCTGCGACAGGCGAATGAGCGTCCCTCGACCGGTGTCGTCGAGCGTTCCGAGGACCGCCGACGCCGCGAGCGCGGTCTGCTCGAGGCCGTTGTCCGCCAGCGCGTGGGCGACGCGCGCGAGCCGCCGTACGTTGGCGCCACGCGTGGGGGCGTTCGCGACCTCCGCCATCAAGGCGGTGCGCGCGGACTGGAGCAGGCGGCGACGGTCGTCTTCCCCGATGGTCGCGTCGAGCAGGAGGTCGATCGCGTCCCCGTTCGAGGGGGACTCCTCGAGCAGCTTGATCATCGCCTTGCTCGCGCCTGCCCGGTCGGTCAGCCGGTCTCGTCGGATGGCCATCGCGAGCTGCGCCGCTTCGATGCGTCCCGCGGGCGTCGGCCGCTCCAGCATCAGCTCCTCGAGGATCCCGGCAGCCTCTGCCCACGACCCGGTCTTCGCAGCCGCGCGCGCGAGCCGCTCGCGCACCTGCAGGTTCGTGAGGTTGGCCTTGTGGAGCACGACGAGGATCTCGAGCGCCAGGTCGGTGCGATCGAGCTTGTTCTCGTAGAGATCGACCGCGGCGATGCCTGCGGTCGCGCGGTTCTTTGGGGGCGCGTCCTCGATCTTCGCGAGCCGCCCGAGCGCGTCGGCCGCCTCGGCGAATTGCCCTCGACGGATGTAGATCTCTCCCGACAGCGCGAGCGCGCCGACGTGATCGGGCTCGACCATCGTCACGTTCTCGAGCGCGATCATGGCGCCGTCGACGTCCCCTTTCTCACGGAGGACACGAGACCGCTCCCAGTAGAGCTTCACGATTTCTGCCGGGTCGTCCGAGAAGTCGACCCGCTTGGCGACGAGCTCGAGCAGCTTGTCTCCGTCCTTGCGCTCGCGGACGCGGCGGAACAGACGGTCGAACGCCACGTCGCGCGACGGATCACGCGCGAACGACGCGTCGAGCGCGGCCTCGGCCTCCTCTCCGCGTCCGAGCTCGAGGAGCATGAGCCCGGCCTCCTCCCAGAACTTCGCCCCCCGCGCGTCGTCTCCGCACTGCTTTCCCAGCGCGGAGGCGGCTTCGACCTGTGCGGCCTTGTCGCCGAGCACCCGCGCGGCGGCGTACGCGCCTGCCCACGCCGGGAGGTCCTCTGCGCGACCGCGGGCGACCCCACGGAACGCCTCGAGCGCCTCGGTGGAATTTCCGTTCGCCAAGAGCGACCAGCCGCTCAGCGCAACGGCCTCGCCGGTCGAGCCCAGGGCGCTGTCGACGTCCCCGAGGGCCTTGGCCCTTCGAGCGAGGTCGCCGCCGGGGGGCGATAGCTCCAGGTTCGCGAGCCGCACCGCCGGTGACTCACCGGCGACCCAGTCGACCAGCTTCCCGGCGTGCGCACGCGACTCGAGGAGCGCCCCACTTACGAGCAGCGCCTCGCGATGGTCGCCCGTGAAGTGAGACGCGACGGCGCGCCGGGCGGCAGGCTCCTCGGCGGTCCCGAGAGAGGACGCGAGCCACTCGAGCGCAGCCGCCACGCCCCCCCCAGCGTCGAGCCAGATGCGCGCGGCCCCCTGGATGTCCTCACGCGAGGCGTCGCTCTGCAGGACCGTCGAGCGAAACGCCTCCGCCGCGGCAGCGGTCCAGGACGTAGCCCCGAGCGATCCGAGACGGCGCAGGCTGACGGCGGCAGCTTCTGCCGAGAACGCCGCCTCCGGAGCCACGATGCGGGCGAGATCGCCGGCGACGCGAAGAGCACCGTCCGCAGTGTCGTCCAGTGCTGAGAGCGCTCGCTCGGCGTTCGCCCCCTCGCCACCTTGAAGCTCGATGGCGAATCGCTCCAGGGCAAGCGCGTCGACGTCCTCGCCCGCGTTGGCGGCCCGCTCGATCGCGAGCCTTCGTCCTTCGATCGTGTTGAGGTCCACGCCCCGCGATGCCCAGCGGAGGAGCGGCTTGGCGGCCTCGGGCGCCGTCAGCGCCGCCTTCTCGAAGGCTTCAATCGCGCCGTTGCGATCCGCGCCACGCCAGCGGTCGAGCCCGGATTCGAGGTAGAGCGCCGCCGCGAGCTCCGGGTCCCCGGTGGCCGCAGCGCCGCGTGACGCGGTCTCCGCGGCCGCGACCCGCGAGCCTGCCGCGCGCTCCAGCTCTGCGAGATACGTGACGACCAGCACGTCGTCGGGGGACGTGTCGAGGAGCGCGCGAAGCCTTCGCCTCGCGCCGTCGCGATCGCCTCTGCGGTGGGCGCCGAGTGCCGACAGCAGCGAGAGCGCCGCGCGCCGCGGGCCTGACTCGAGCTGGCTGAGCGAATCGAGGGCATCGCTTTGGTCGCCGCCTCGTGCTGGCAGGAACGCTTCGAGCGTCGCGGCCAGCCACGCTCCACCGGGGGCTTCGGCGAGCGCCTGCAAGCTTACTTCGGCGTCGGCGACGGCATTGCGGGCGAACGTCGCGCGGAGAACCTCGAACCAGAGGTCGGCCTGCTCCGCGTCCTCGGCTCCGGCCCCGAGCAGCTCGCGCGTGGCTTCCTCGCGGAACGCCGCGTCTCCACGCACAGCCGCGATGATCCGACCCACGCGCGCCGCGATGCCAGGTGCCGACGCTATGCCCGCGCCCGGCGCGGCCGCGGCGGCCTTCGCGAGCAGGTCACGTGCTCGAGGGACGTCCGCCCCTTCGGTGCCTACAAGCATCCCCGCGACGAGGAGAAGCCGCGCGCGCGCCTCCGCGGTCGAGAGCTGCGCTGCGTAGGACTCGAGCTCGGTTGCGAGGCGAGCGCTATCGGCGGTCGCGGTGAGGAGGTCGAGCTGGAGCGCCCGGGTTGCGACGCTCGTCGGGTCGCGAACGAGGGCGTCCTGGAGCGTCTGGCTGGCCGCAGCCGCGTCGCCACGCTGAAGCGAATCCTCTGCGATGCGGAGCGCCAGCGACGACGCGACGCGTGCGTCCGTCTCGTGTACGAGACGCCGCTGGGCGAGGGTTGCCGTGAGCCGTACGTCCCCGAGCTGTTCGGCCACGCGCATCCGTGCCGCCGTGAGGGCGGCCCGTGTGAATGGATCGACCCCCGTCGCGTGCGCGTCATCGGCAGTCTCGGCACCCGAGCCCGCTCCCACGGCGGCGATCGCGGCGTCCAGGACGCGCGCGGCTCCATCGAGGTCACCCGTGGCACCGAGCGCCCCGGCCGCGCGAAGCCACGCGTCGGCCAGGTGGTCCAGGTCGCGGGCCCAGCGCGGTACTCCGAGCGCGTCGCCCCGCTCCCCGTCGGCGAGCGCCTCGCGGACCAAGATCCCCTGCGTCTCGAGCACCGCGGCGTAGCTCTGGGTGCGTCGCGTCGCGTCTTCGGAGCCCGGAGCCCCCGGCTCCCGCCGGATCAGGCGCGCGGCTGCCACAGTCGCCTTGAAGGTCGCGCCTCCTCCCAGTACCTCTGCCTCACGGAACAGCGCGAGAGCCGTGCCTACCTCGCCCGAGTCCGCGACGAGCTGCCCGAGGTCGACGAGCAAGAGCCCGCGCCACGTCGGGTCGTTCGTGTGGCCGGTACGCTTGGCGAGCGCCTCTCTGCGGAGCTCCCGTTCGCCGAGCTTGCCCGCGATGATCTCGAGCGTGAGCCACGCCAGCGCCGACTCGGGGCCCGCGGAGGACGCCTTCGTCGCGAGGAGGCCGATGTCACGGGCGGCAGCGAGGTCGTTCGTGACGTCCGCCGCGAACGCCGTCTTCATCAGCAGCGCGCGCGCAGCCTCTTCGGGCCGCTTCGACGACTTGACGAACGCGTCGATCACTCTCCCGAGGTTGCGGAACGAGCGTCTCCGCTCGAGTAGCCGCACGAGCCCTTCGAGTGGCTCGCGGAACGTCGGATCGGCGTTGAAGGCCGCGAGATAATCGCGCGCCGCCCCCGGCTCGTCCCCGTTTCGCTCCTCGATCTCGCCGACTTCACCGAGCAGGCGCGCTTGCCGCGACTTCAAAGTCGATGCCGCGACCTCGGCGCGAAGCCACGCGACGGCCGCGGCAGTCTCGGGGGACAGGGCCGGGCTCGGCGCGCTCACGATCGATGGGCGGGGGGCGTCTGACGCGACGTTCGAGTCACCGGCGCCCGTGAGCACGCTCGGGGCGCCTACGATCGACGCGCGCGGGGACGGCGTTTGGTCGGGAGGGGGCTGTGTCATTCGCGGGCGGCAGGCTTCGGCACTTACACGAGCGACGACGCACGTCGCCCGGCAACTGTGTCACGATAGGCGCGGACGCCCGTGTGCGAAATCAAAACCCGCCAACCTGCGGGGGCGTTTTTCGGAAGGTGCCGCTGGGCGCCCCGCCGGGCCGGAATCTCGACGGCGGCGAGGCCAGCCGAGGCCCAACGAGCCTTCGCCTCCGGATTCAGAGTAGCTTGGCGAGCTTCTCTTCGACCTTGGACTCGATGGTCCCCTTCATCATCTTCAGGAGAAACGGGAGATCGATCTGCACGCGGACGTCCTTGTCGGTGACGCTGACCTCCCCCTTCGTCCCCTTCGCGGCTCCTCGCGGCGCGTCGAAGATGATCGAGTCGCCCTTCCAGCTCCACTCGAGCTCGAAGCGCTCCTGCATGGACTTCGCGAACTCCTCGGCCTTCTTCTTCGCGTCGTCCTTCGGTAGCGAGTGAGCTCGGGTTACGTCGATCGTCGCCATGAGGTGTCTCCGGTGTTTGGGATGCGCGTTACTCGGTGCGTTTGGCGATCCAGAATCCGCGTGGCGTCTCGATGGGGTCGCTGATGGACCCGACGGGCATCGTGAACACGGTGTACTCGGTTGCTGGCTCTAGAACGCCGCGGGGCACACGGCCAATATCGTCGCTCGAGCCGCTGTCCCCGCGAACCACGGCGCCATGAAAGTCGCTCTTGGCGTCCGAGGCTAGTTTCGTAACGAGCTCTTCGGCCTCCTTCTTCGAGCGCGCGGTGGGCGGCGCCCCCTGTGCTCCTGCGAACGTCATCAGGACGACCCCCACACGGACGTGCTTCGGGGAGCCGGCCGGGAGCGGCGGAACCGGGCGTCCATCCGCGAAGTGAGCCCCCGTGACGTTGGCCGGTCCCAGGTCGGCCGTCGGGTCGCCCATGAGATCGGGCGTCGCGGCGTCCTTCGCGGCAGGGGTCGCCGGGTGCGCGGCGTCGGTTGGCTTCCCGGCGTCCGTGATGACGGGCTTCGAGGAGGGAACAGGTGGGGCCGCATCGACGGCCGCGTCCTCATGAGCAGGATGAGCAGGATGGGGCCTCTCCGGCCGGTCGCTCATCGTGCGCACGACCACCAGCACCGCCAGACCTACGGCGGCAAGGCCCAGGAACGTCGAAAGCCAGCGTTGCATGCGGGGCGGGGGAAGGGCTCGCGCCTAGTTACGCTGCGCGTTCGAAGCGTTCGAAGCGTTCGCGTCGTCCGGCGTGTCGGTCGGGACGTCGTCTTCGTCGGGGCCTGGGGTCGGGCCGAACGTCTCGAACGGACGCATCGTCGCGGGGGGCGGATCGCCGTAGAGCTCGAGCTCGGCGGCGAGCCAGTTCTCCTCGAGGATGAGCGCGTTCAGCGCCGAGTTCTCCTTCGTCGGCTCGGTCGCCAGCGTATCGACCTGCGCCATCTTCTGCTGCACCTCGCCGAGCGATTTTCGCACGAGGACGGGGTCAATCTGCTCCCGCTCGATGAAGCGGTCGGTCAGAATGGTCAGTTTGTCGGGCCCCGCCTCGGCGAAGCCCGTTCCGACCGCGCACTTCTTGCTCTCGTTGCCGTTGCGGTACGTCACGAGCCCCGTCTGCAGCGCGGCGAGCAGCGGCAGGTGCCCCGGCAGGACGCCGAACTCCCCCTTCACGCTCGGCGCCGTCACCTCGTCCACGGAGACCTTCAGCGCGGTCCCCTTGGGGGTCACGATCTCCAGCTCGATCTTGTCGGCCATGACGGGCGCCTTTATTTCTTGCTCGCGCCGGCGTCGGAGACGAGCTTGGCGCACTTGGCCTTCGCCTCTTCGAGGTCGCCGACCATGTAGAAGCCCAGCTCGGGGTAGAGCGCGTCGTTGTCGAACTCGCCGTTCACGATCTTCTCGAAGCCGTCGATCGTCTTCTCGACGTTGACGAACTTGCCATCGGTGCCGGTGAAGACCTTCGCGACGTCGAACGGCTGCGACAGGAAGCGCTGGATCTTGCGGGCGCGCGTCACGATGAGCTTGTCGTCCTCGCTGAGCTCGTCCATGCCGAGGATGGCAATGATATCGAGGAGATCCTTGTATTTCTGCAACGTCTGCTGCACCCGTCGGGCGACCTTGTAGTGGCGCTCGCCGAGGACGTTCGGGTCCATGAGCGTCGAGGTGGAGTCGAGCGGGTCGACGGCCGGGTAGATGCCGATCTCGGTGAGCGCGCGCGACAGCGTCGTCGTCGCGTCGAGGTGGGCGAAGGTCGTGGCCGGGGCGGGGTCGGTCAGGTCGTCGGCGGGGACGTAGATGGCCTGAACGCTGGTGATCGAGCCGCGCGTGGTCGACGTGATGCGCTCCTGGAGGGCGCCCATTTCGGTCGACAGCGTGGGCTGGTAGCCGACGGCGCTGGGGATACGGCCGAGGAGCGCGGAGACTTCCGAGCCGGCCTGCGTGAAGCGGAATACGTTGTCGACGAAGAGGAGCACGTCTTGGCCCTCATCATCGCGGAAGTATTCAGCAACCGTCAGCGCGGAGAGCGCGACGCGGGCGCGGGCTCCCGGCGGCTCGTTCATCTGTCCGTAGATGAGGGCGGCCTTCGTGATGACGGCGTCGCCGCTGGCGAGCTTGCTCTCCTGCATCTCGAGGTAAAGGTCGTTCCCCTCGCGGGTGCGCTCGCCGACGCCGGCGAAGCAGGACACGCCGGCGTGCTTCTTCGCGACGTTGTTGATGAGCTCCATGATGAGGACCGTCTTGCCGACGCCGGCGCCGCCGAAGAGGCCAATCTTGCCCCCCTTACGGTACGGGGCGAGCAAGTCGATGACCTTGATGCCGGTCTCGAGGATCTCGATCTTGGTCGACTGCTCGGTGAACGTGGGCGGCGCGCGGTGAATCGGGGCCGTCTTCTTCGTCTTCGGCGGCGGGAGGCCGTCGACCGGGTCACCGATGACGTTCAGGATGCGGCCGAGGCACTCAGGGCCGACCGGCATCGCGATGGGGGCGCCCGTGTCGCGGACTTCCATGCCGCGGACGAGGCCGTCGGAGCTGTCCATGGCGATGGTGCGGACGGTGTTTTCGCCGAGGTGCTGGGCGACTTCGAGCGTGAGGTTGTCCTTGGCGTTCGAGATGCCAGGGTTGGTCAGCTTGAGGGCGTTCAGGATCTTCGGGAGCCTCCCCCCTTCGAACTCGACGTCCACGACAGGGCCGATGACCTGTACGACCTTCCCTTTGCTGGCGATGTCAGGGCGATTGTCGGAGATCGACGGATTCGAGGTGGTCATGGCGGGGAAGCGAGCTCCGTGGAGGTGAACGGTAGGAAGCGGGGCGCGTGTACCATAACTATGGGGAAAGATTCAACGGCGGGGAGAGCAGGCTTTCAGTAGGTGCTTACGGAAGGGGGCTCAGGCGGGCCGGAGGGAGAGGAAGCGGAAGAGGAAGAGGTTTGAACAGTGTCGTGGGGAGGGGCGGGAGATGACGCTCGAAACCGTCAAACCTTGCCCACAGCCGCTGTGCGAGAGGTTTGGATGGGTCGAATCTTTCGCCCGGCCGCTGTGCGAGAGGTTTGGATGGGTCGAATCTTTCGCCGGGCCGCTGTGCGAGAGGTTTGGATGGGTCAAACCTTGCCCACAGCGGCTGTGCGAGAGGTTTGGATGGGTCGAACCTTGCCCACAGCGGCTGTGCGAGAGGTTTGGATGGGTCGAATCTTTCGCCCGGCCGCTGTGCGAGAGGTTTGGATGGGTCAAACCTTGCCCACAGCGGCTGTGCGAGAGGTTTGGATGGGTCGAACCTTGCCCACAGCGGCTGTGCGAGAGGTTTGGATGGGTCGAATCTTTCGCCCGGCCGCTGTGCGAGAGATTCGGATGCGTCGAATCTTTCGCCGGGCCGCTGTGCAAGAGATTCGGATGCGTCGAATCTTTCGCCGGGCCGCTGTGCGAGAGGTTCGGATGCGTCGAATCTTTCGCCGGGCCGCTGTGCGAGAGGTTCGGATGCGTCGAATCTTTCGCCCGGGCGCTGTG
>Ga0302279_10004625_pt1 | contig 16053 bp, 14 predicted proteins | sample III_Bog_N3_3_FD_194541 | JGI IMG/M metagenome (GOLD analysis project Ga0302279, IMG submission 194541) | Peat permafrost microbial communities from Stordalen Mire near Abisko, Sweden - III_Bog_N3_3 | ecosystem: Environmental > Terrestrial > Soil > Wetlands > Peat | place: Sweden: Abisko...
GGCTTTCTCCACCTGCTTTTTGAAGCGGCGGAGCGAGACGTCGAAGTTGTCTGAATCGTCGAGAAATACGCCGGGCAAGAGCAATCACCCCCTCAGTGCGAAAGTGCGGCCGGTTTTGGCCACAACGCGAAACATTTTATCTAGCCGACAAACGAAAACAACGCAAGCCCCGTGAGGGGCCGGCGAAAAAACCGCCCGGCCGAAGCCGGGCGGTCGTAAAAACGCGGTCGGCGAAAAAGAAGGCTAGTGGCCGTGCGAGTCGCCCTTGCAGCAGCTGTCCTTCCAGGCCTTCATGACGCAATAGCCCAGGCCCGCGCCGATAATGATCAGCACCAGATAGGTGACGCTGAAAAACACGAAATGGCTCGGCTCCCACCAAGGCAGGTCCTGGGGCATGGGGCTGTGGATGGTTTCGCCGGGAATCATCATAAAGGACGACATATGCGCCTCCAAACGGCCTTATTTTACCGAGTCTTTGAGAATCTTGCCGGGACGGAATTTGACCACTTTGGTGGCCGGGATCTTGATCACGGCGCCGGTCCGGGGGTTGCGGCCGGTTCTGGCCTGGCGCTTCTCGACCGAGAAGGTGCCGAACCCGGTCAGGGTCAGCTTGCCGTCGGCGACAAGGGTTTTCTCCACTTCGTCGAGAAATGCGTTCAGAGCGCGCTCGGCGTTGGCTTTGGTCAAGCCGGCCTTTTCCGCGATATTACCCACCAAATCAGCCTTGGTCATCGATCCTTCCTCCTCAGGTTTGAGATACCCGGTCAGGCCGTTCCCGCCCCGTGGGGAACCAAGCGATAGCCGGAGCCTTTGCTGAACCGCGCCACGGGCGATTCGTCCCTCCCCCGCGGCCAGCTACCTGTGAACGACTTTCCGCCAAATCATCACAGCGCTTTTGCTAATGTCTCAAAACCGTTTTTCAAGTGAAAGTCAAGGGAAAATCGGTAACGGAAATATTTTTTAACAAAAGCCGAAAGCCCTCCGGCCCTACTTCCTCGGGCCTTGAACGCTCGGTCAGTCCCAGCGAGGCCAGCGCGTCGGCGACTCCCTCGTTCCAATAAGGCCGCAGTATTTTTTGCAATTGCTTGCGACGCTGCTGGAAACAGACGGCGAGAAGCCTTGAGAGCCTCAGGCCTTCGGCCGCGTCCGGGCGCGTGGGCCTGGGCGTCAGCCGGATGACCGCCGAATCCACCTTGGGCCGGGGGCGGAAGACGTTCGGGCCCACGGTGAAGAGGTATTCCGCCGCCGCATGCGCCTGGACAAAGGCGGAAAGCGCTCCGTAGACCTTGGAGCCCGGGGGGGCGGCCAGGCGGCCGGCCACCTCGCGCTGGATCATGAACACCGCCCGGGAAAAGCGCCCGCTGGCGGCGATGTCCCAAATCAGCGGCGAAGCCACGTTGTAAGGCAGGTTGCCCAGGATGCACGCGCCGGACGCGCGGTCCCAGTCAAAGCGCAGGGCGTCGATCGCGACAACGTCGATTTCGGGATGGGCCGCCTTGAGCGGCCGGGCCAGGCCGTGGTCGAGTTCCAGGCAGATATAGCGCTTGGGCGCGGCGTCGAGCACGAAAGGGCACAGCGCGCCCCGGCCCGGGCCGATCTCGATGACCGTGTCCGGGCGGCCCACGGCCAGGGCGGCGACGATCTTGGCGGCCAGGTTGCGGTCGACCAGGAAGTTTTGCCCCAGGCCGCGCTTCGGCCGGGCCGGGCCGTCGCCGCCGGGACCGAGGCTCACGACGCCGGCCGGGTCTCGCTGGTGAAGTCGTACAGGTCGAGTTCCTCGCCCGGCCCGGCGAAAATCACCGGATCGAGCATGTTCTTGCCCTTGCGCGCGCCGAAGGCGCGGGTCATTTCCCGGCCGTCGTAGGCCGCACCGGACAAGATCAGGTCCTCGAAGTGGAAGTCTTCGAAGCTCACATAGGACAGCGCCAGTTTGGCCGGGTCGAAGGTCTCCGGGCCGTCCTCCAGGGTGAGGATTTCCGAGCCCTTGTCCACGCTGCCGAGCAGGACCGCGACCTGGTCCTTGGGCAGTCCGGGCGTCACCTTGCCGAAATCGATCTTGGAGACGTCGCGGCCGAAGTGGGTCACGCCGATTTCCCCGCAGGCGACGTTGTCCAGGCGCGCTTGCAGGCGCAGGTTGGAATCGTGGACAATGCCCGAAATCGCGTAATAGGCCTGGGCCTGAGTCCAGTCGATCCAGGCGAAATCTTCCTTGGCGGCCAGACGGCGGGCGAAATCGGTGTCGAAATAGAGCACGCCCTTGAAGCAGTTGTTGGCGAAATAAGGGGTGTTGTTCTTACCCAGGCAGTGGGTGAAAATTCTGGAGACAAAGCCTCTGGGCAGCGAGCAGATGCGCACGGTGTCGATGGAGCCGGCGATTTCAACAACCAGTTTCATGGCGTAAGCCCTCGCATGTTGCGCCCGCGGGCGGGCCTTGGTGTCACGGTTGCTCGCACATTAGCAGCGCGTGCCGCCCGGAGTCAATCGGAGGCGCTTGCCGCGCGGGACGCGAGCGGCTTCGGGCCGTCCGGGAGCGCCTTGGCCATGGCCGTTTTCAGCTCGGTCAAATTCAGCGGCTTGGTGATGAACCCGTCCAGGCAGGCGTCCAGGACGCGCCGGCTGTCGTCGTCCCGGTCGCCCCCGGTCAGGGCGATGATGGGAACGCGCGATTTATCCCTGAAATCAGGCGAGTTGCGAATGATTCCGGCGGCTTCGAGGCCGTCCATGACCGGCATCCGGACGTCCATCAGGATCAGGTCGAAATCCTCTTCGGCCAGCCGGTTCAGGGCCTGCGCGCCGTCCCTGGCCGAGGTGACGTGGTAGCCCTCGCCGAGCAGCAGTATTTTCATGAAGAGCTGATCGACGGCCTCGTCCTCGACCAGCAGCAGGCGCGGCTTGCGGCTTTCGGGCGCTTGGCCCGGTTCGGCGCGGTCCGCTTCTCCGGGCTCGGCCGGGGTCGTGGGCGGGGCCCCTGGCGAAAGGGGCGGGGCCACGTCAAAAGGCAGGCAGACCCGCATCGCGGTGCCCTCGCCGGTGCGGCTGGCCACGGCGATCTGTCCGCCCATGAGCGCGACCAGGCGCTGGACGAGGGCCAGCCCCAGGCCCACGCCCTGGTGCGCGCGGACAAAGGAGCCGTCGGCCTGGGTGAAGGGTTCGAAGATCGCCTCTTGCCGGTCCTCGGGAATGCCGATGCCGGTGTCGGTCACGGTCAACAGGACTTCGGCCGGCGTCTCGCCCGGCCGGGAGGCGAGCGACATGGCCACGGTGACGCTCCCGCGCCGCGTGAACTTGAGCGCGTTGCCCGCCAGGTTGAACACGATTTGCCGCAAGCGGACGGCGTCCCCGACCAGGCGGGGGATGCGTTCGTCGATCGTGGCGAGAAGGCTCAGCCCTTTTTGCGCCGCGACCGGCGAAAATATTTCGCGCACCGATCGCCCGAGGTCCCGGGGGTCGAACGCCTCCTTTTCGATGGCCAGCTTGCCGGCTTCGATCCGGGACAGATCCAGGATGTCGCCCAGCAGGCCGGTCAGCTGCCGCAAGGAGGCGACGGCGGTTTGGACGTACTCTTTTTGCGCCTCGTCCCGGCTGGTCACGGAAAGGATCTGGAGCATGCCCAGCACGCCGCCCAGCGGAGTGCGTATCTCGTGGCTCATGTTGGCGAGAAATTCGGATTTCGCCTTGTTGGCGGCCTCGGCTTTGTCCTTGAGTTCGATGAGCTGCGCCTCGGCCCGTTTGTGTTCGGTGATGTCGGTGTGGGTGCCGACCATCCGAACGGCCCGGCCGTCGCCGTCCCGGGCGACCGCCTTGGCGCGGCCCAAGATCCAGCGCCAGTCGCCGTCCGCCGTCCGCATCCGGAATTCGGCCTCGCAGTCGCCGCGGCGATTCTCGATGCAGTCCAGGTTCGCTTGCAGCGCGGCTTCTCTGTCCTCCGGGTGGATGCGATCCGACCAGGAACCGACGTGCGGCGGGAACTCGCGGTCATGATAGCCGAGCATGGCCGTGTAGCCCGGGCTGAAGTAAACCTCGCCGCTGGCCACGTTCCAGTCCCAGATGCCGTCTTTGCTCGCGTCCATCGCCAGCTCGAAGCGTTCCTGCCGCTGCCGCAGGGCTTCTTTTTCGGCGCGCAGGCCGCGGGCGAAGCGGTGCAGCATCTCGCACAGGCCGCTGACCAACAGCCCGCTGGCGGTCAGAAGGGTCCATTGGAACAGGTCGTGGGCTTCGGCGGGCCGGGGGGCCGCGGCCGAGGGAATGAAAAAATAGATGGTCCCCAGGGCGGCGGCGGCGGTGGAGACGAACCCGGGCCCCCAGCCGCCCAAAAAGGCGCTGCATATGATCGCCGGCAGGAACATGAGAAGCAGCGGCCGCTGGCTGAAATACACGCCGATATGCGCCCGCGCGGCGAACGTCGCCAGGCAGAGCGATACGGCGATCAGGTAGACCGCCCAGCGGGGCATTTTGCTTACGCCCGTGAAGCTCGCCAAGGTCATGTGCGGTCTCCTGATGGCGCAAAAGACGATCCGGTAAGGTGAAGCTTTCCCCATATCCCGGGCGCGGCGCGGTTGTCACGCCGGTTCCGCCGATCGGGCCCGGAAAGGGCTCGGCCCCGCCCGCAGCCGGAACCGGGACGGTCCCGGCGAAACGTTCCCCCGGGCGTGTTTTGCGGTTAACTGTCCGGAATAAAATCCGATCCGAGAATGGTTCGCCGGGCGGGCCGGGGTGTGCGTCCGGCATGATCCAAATGGACCCGGACGGGCCGGCGACCGGGAGACCGCCGCTTTTGCGGGCCCGGGCGGCGGTTGACTTTGCCTGGGATTCGGTCACAGTGCCAAGCGTTTGAGGGACACCGCGACCGCGTATTCACGTGAAATATTATATGGAAGTTCCCAACGAGCCGGGATTTTTCCCAAGGTTGACGCCCCGATGATCGCCGCCACGGACCTGCGAAAGTCCTACAAAGACCATCTTGCCCTGAAAGGCGTGAGCTTCTCCGTCGCGCCCGGGGAGCTCTTCGCCTATCTCGGCCCGAACGGAGCGGGCAAGACCACCACCATCCGGATCATGACCGGGCTGACCCGGCCCGATTCCGGCTCGGCGCTGGTGGCCGGCCGCGACCTGCTGCGCGATCCCAAAGCCAAACAAGGCGTGGGCATGGTCGCCCAGACCATCAACCTGGACATGGAACTCTCCGTGGCCGAAAATCTCGACATCCACGGCCGGCTGTTCGGCTTGAGCCGCCAAAAGCGGCTCGAGAAATCCGTCGAATGGCTCGCGCGCGTGGGCCTCACCGAGCGGGCGGGCTCGGCGGTGAAAACCCTCTCCGGCGGCCTGCGCCGGCGGGTGATGATCGCCCGGGCGCTGATGCACGAACCGGCGGCGCTTTTTCTGGATGAGCCCACGGTCGGCCTGGACGCGGACATCCGCCGCCAGATCTGGGCCCTGATCAAGGATTTGCAGTCCTCGGGCGTGGCCATTTTCCTGACCACCCACTACATTGAGGAGGCCGAGGCCCTGGCCGACCGGGTGGCCTTTCTCAAGAACGGGCTGATCACGGCCACGGACACGCCGCACAATCTGATCGGCGTCATCGGGGCCTGGGCCGCCGTGGACCTGAGCGGCAAAAGCCCGGCCGCTTTTTTTCAGGAGCGCGCGGACGCCATGGCGCACGCCGCCTGCCAGGCCGGGGGCGTCACCGTGCGGCGCACCTCGCTGGAGGACGCCTACTTGCAGGCCATGGGCGGGGGCGCTCTCGAGGTCTCGGCCTGCCTCCCGGGCAAGCAGGACGCGGGCGCGGAGAAAAACGACGGAGGCGCGCGGTGATCCAGGGAGCCTTGGCGGTCTATTACCGCGAGATGCTGCTCATGCGGCGGCGGAGCTTTCGCCTTTTGGCCGGCATGGCCGTGTCCCCGCTGCTCTATTTCGTCACCTTCGGCCAGGCCGTGGGACGCTCGGCCCAACTCGACGGCCTGGCCTACTCCTCCTTCCTGCTGCCCGGCTTGGTGGCCATGAGCTCCATGATGCAGGCCTATTCCATGGCCAGCGAAATCAACATTTCCCGGTTCTATTTCCGCATTTTCGACGAATTCATGGCCTCCCCCATCGGCCCGGCCGCGTATGTGCTCGGCGAAGTCATGGCCGGGGTCACGCGCGGGCTGGCGGCGGCGGCGGTCATCGTGCTGATGGGAACGCTCTTCGGAGTCCACTTTCAGGCCGGGGCGCTCTTTTGGCTGGGGGCGGGGCTGAACGCCTTTTTCTTCGCCGCCCTGGCCGTGGCCATGGCCATGATCGTGCGCACCCACCAGGACCAGGCCACCCTGACCAACTTCATCATCACGCCCATGGCCTTTTTGGGCGGCACCTTCTTTCCGGTGGAGAAACTGCCGGGCTGGGCGGCCGCCGTGGTCGGCCTGCTGCCCCTGACCCACGCCTCCCGGGCCATCCGCCTGGCCAGCCAGGACCGGCCGGTCCCGGTCGAGGAATGGGGGGTGCTCGTGGCCGCCGGGGTGTTGTGCCTTGTGCTGGCGATGTACCTCACCCGCCGCGTCCAGGACTGAGCCCGGCCGAGGGGATGTTCGCGGTCCCAAGGCGGCGCGATCGGGAAGAGGGGTGCCCGGGCGTGATGCGGGCCGGCGGCGTCTGCTGGAAAGAGCGGGCCCGGGCCCTGGGATGGGAGCGGCCGGGACAACGCCGCCGGGCGACGCCCGTCCAGGCTTAGCCCAGCGCGTCCGGGGCCAGCTCCGCCCCGGCGCGCAGAAGCGAGCGCACGCGGGACAGGCGTTCTTCCATGGCCGTGAGCCCGGCCAGAATCTCCTGCTCTTCCCTGGTTCTCATCTGGATTTTCGTGACCGCGCCGTGGCCGAAGACCAGCCGGCGGTCGGCGGACAAGGCCAGCACCGGGTCGTGGGTGGCGATGACGATGATCTTGTCGCTGGCGAGCAACAGGTCGAGCGCCCTGCGCTTGTCCACGCCCGCGTTTTCGATTTCGTCGATGAGCAGGACCGGCGACCAGCTGAGCAGGGCCGTGTCCGCGATCATCAGCGCCCGGGACTGGCCGCCGGAGAGTTGCGTGAGCTGCGAGCCGGGCCCGAAGGGCTCCCCGGCCAGGGCGTTGGCCGCCGCCAGGACCCGCTCGGCGGCCTGCTCGGGGTTCGCCGATTCGCGGCTGGCGGCGTGGGTCACGAGGAAATCGCGCACGTTCATGTCGAGAACGAAATTCATGTTCTGGGTGAGCTGGGCCACCAGCCGGCCTTGCAGCAGGAAACGCTCGGCCGCGTCCGGCTCGCGGCCGTCGAGCAGCAGCCTGCGCCCGGTCGGGGTGTCCCCGCAGGCCAGGGACTCGATGTCGGAAAGAAAGCGGCTTTTGCCCGAGCCGGTGGGCCCGAGCAGGGCGGTGATTTCACCGGCGCGGAAGACCACGTCCAGGGTCTCGGGCCGGCCGGACTTGTCCCGCCCGGCCGCGAGCGCCAGGTTTTTCGGGATAAAGGCCCGGTCGTCCGGGGGCGTGGCCTCGCCGCCCTCGAGATTGTTGTCCTCAGCCCGCATCGCCGCCCCCGAACCGGGCTTTTTTCACGTTGCCTTTCTGGTAGCGCGCGCCGATGCGCGTTTCGCTCAGACAGTAGGAACAGACGGCGGCGGGCATGGAAAAGCGCAGCTTCATGTCGGTGACGGACGCGATGTCCGGAGCCTGGGCCATGATCGCCGCCAACTCCGCGCAGCCCTGGCCGGTGAGCCCGTTGACGTGGCGGATCACGGCCCGGCGGTTCATCTGGCGGATGCGGTGGCGGTAGACCTCGCGTTCCGCCTGGGAAACCAGGTCGCCCTTGGTGACGATCACCAGGTCGGCCAGGCGCAGCATGGGACCGATCTTCTCCGGCGCGTCGATGCCCATGAGGTTGTCGATCACGCACACGGCCAGGGCTCCCCGGACGTGCGGCGAACAGCGGTTGCACAGCCCGGCGGTCTCGATCACGAAACAGCCGGCCTTGGTGCCCGCCGCCCAGGCGAACGCCTCTTCCAGGTTGGTGACGTAGAAATGATCCGGGCACAGCCCGCCCGAGAAGGCCACGGTCACGTTCACCCCGGCTTCCCGGTAGAGCGCGCCGTCGCGGCTTTGCAGGCAATCGAATTTGGCCACGGCGCAGGCTTCGCCCAAGGACATAAGCGCCGTGCAGGCCTTGGCCACCACCGAGGTCTTGCCGCAGGACGGCGGGCCGGCGACCGTGATCAGCTTCATCGTTTTTTGCGCACCAGGTCGCGGAACTGCTTGTTCAGCGCGTCGCGCAGGCCGTTGACGTCGTTTTCCCGGATGAAGTCCCAGCCCACCCACTTGAGTTTCGCCTCCGGCGGCAGCTTTTGGCTCGCGGCCGCGTCCATGGGCGCGAACCAGGCGGCGCTGTCGATGGCCGCGAAACCGCCCGAAAAAAAGCCGATCAGCTCGGCCAGGCGCACGCGTTCGCTTTTTTTGGCCAAAAAATACAGCGGGCTGGCCGCCGCGCCGTCGCGCGGCCAGACGACTTTGACGTGCTCGGGCTGGCTGACGCTCGCGGCGAAAAAGGCCGGGATGACGTAGATCGCCCCGGCGTCCTCGTCCGTGGACCCGGCGGATTTGACCATGGAGGAGGAATGCATCAGCCCCTTGCAGTTGGCTGCCAGGGCCGTCAGTCCGTCTTGGCCGAAATCCTTGTACAGGTTCAAAACCACGGCGTCGGCCATGTCGTCGCCGTCGCCGCACATGACCACCTCGCCCGCGTAGCGCGGGTGCAGGATGTCCTCCCAGGCGCGGGGCATGGGCAGCGAGCCCAGGCGGCGGGTGTCGACCATGAAAATGTACGGGGTGGCGCCGTAGACGGTGTACGCCCCGGCCGGGTCGATCAGTCCGGCCTGCTCGTGCAACGGGTTGATCCGGGCCGGAAGCGCGGCCGCGAACAGTCCGGAGCGGACGTGGCGGTCCACGAAATCCCCGCGCCAGAAGTCTCCGAAGCCGATGGAGCCGATCACCGCCGGCAGCTTGTCCGGATCGGTTTCAAAGCTGACCGGGTTGTAGGGGTCGATGGAGGTGCACCCCATGGGGATGTGGGCCGTGATTTCCAGCCCGCGCGCGCCGTAGCCGGCGACGATCCGGTCCACGGCGTCCTTGATCACCAACTTCACCGGGCAGGGCGCGTAGAGCAAGAGATCCACCGGTTTCTCCGGAAGCGCGGCCTCGTCCTCCTCGCCCATGCGCCGGATGGAATGCATCAGCGCGTCAAGTCCTTGCATGTGTCGTCCTTCCCGGCCGGACCGCCGGACAGCGGCCGGGCCGATATCGAAAATGCGTCTCGGAGCGGACTGTGTTGGTTACTCGATATGCGAGGCAGGTCAAGGGCTGCCGCAAGCATCCGGAACCATTTTTAAAAGCCGGTCCGGTCCGAGCGTCCGGTCTTACGCGGCCGCCTTGGTCCGGGCCCGCCGCTTCATGACGAAGCGGTACACGATCAGGAAGAACACCGGCACGAAGAAGATGCCGAGCACCGTGGCCGCGAGCATGCCGCCGATGACGCCCGTGCCGATGGCTTTTTGGCTGCCCGAGCCCGCCCCGGTGCTGGCGGCCAAGGGCAAAACGCCCAGGATGAAAGCCAGGGAGGTCATCAGGATCGGCCGCAGTCGCAGCCTCGCGGCCAGCAGCGTGGCTTCGAGCAGATCCTGCCCCTGTTCCGCCAGGGCCTTGGCGAACTCCACGATGAGGATGGCGTTCTTGGCCGCAAGGCCGATGGTGGTCAGAAGTCCCACCTGGAAGTAGACGTCGTTGGTGAGCCCGCGCCCGAGGGTGGCCGCCACCGCGCCGACGACGCCCAGCGGCACCACGAGCATCACCGCCGTGGGCACGGCCCAGCTCTCGTAGAGCGCGGCCAGGCACAAGAACACCACCAGGATGGAGACGGCGTACAGCCCCGGGGCCTGGGAACCGCTCATGCGCTCCTGGTAGGACAACCCGGTCCACTCCAGGCCGATGCCGGCGGGCAGTTTCGCGGCCAGAGCCTCCATGGAGCGCATGGCCTCGCCCGAACTGCCTCCCGGGGCGGGCATGCCCTGGATTTCCACCGCGGGCAGTCCGTTGTAGCGCTCCAGGCGCGGCGACCCGTATGTCCAGCGCGTCGCGGCAAAGGCCGAAAACGTGACCATGCCGCCCTGGGCGTTGCGCACGGCCCAGCGGTTGATGTCCTCGGGCATCATGCGAAAAGGCGCGTCGCCCTGGACAAAGACTTTCTTCACCCGGCCCCGGTCGATGAAGTCGTTGACGTAGGCTCCGCCCAGGGCCGTGGACAGGGTGTCGTTGATGTCGGCCATGGACAGCCCGAAGGCTCCCGCCCGGGCCTGGTCGATGTCGATCTGGTACTGCGGGGTGTCCTCCTGGCCGTTGGGCCGCACGGCCACGAGCGAAGGGTCCTTGGCGGCCATGCCGAGCAGCTGGTTGCGCGCGTTCATGAGCGCTTCGTGCCCCAGCCCGGCGCGGTCCTGCAGGAACAGGTCGAAGCCCGAGGCGTTGCCGAGCTCCATCACCGCGGGCGGCGTGAAGGCGAAGGCCATGGCGTTCTTGATCTGCATGAAAGCGCCCATGGCCCGGGCGACGATCGCCTCCGCGCTTTGCCCGGCGCCCTTGCGCCGTCCCCAGTCCTTGAGCTGGACAAAGGCCATGCCGGTATTCTGCCCGCTGCCCGCGAAACTGAAGCCGGCCACGGAGAAGATGGATGCGACCGCCGCCTTCTCGTCTTCCAGGAAGTGGCGCTCCATCTGCTTGAGCACTTCCACGGTCTGCGCCTGGGGCGCGCCGGTGGGCAGTTGCACCATCGAGAACAGGATGCCCTGGTCCTCCTCGGGCAGGAAGGCGGAGGGCAGGCGCATGAAAAGCGCCCCCAGGCCGGCGAGGATCAGGACATAGACGGCCATGGCCCGCCCGGTGCGGCCGAGCACCCGGCGCAATCCGGAAAGGTAGCCGTTGCTGCCGGCATCGAAAAGGCGGTTGAAGCCGCCGAAGAAACCGTGCTGGTTGTGGGCGTGGCCGGGCACCAGGATTGCGGGCTTGAGAAAGCTGGCGCACAGGGCCGGGGTGAGCACCAGGGCCACCAGCACCGAGAGCAGCATGGCCGAGACGATGGTCAGGGAGAACTGCCGGTAGATGACGCCGGTCGAGCCGCCGATGAAGGCCATGGGGATAAACACCGCCGAGAGCACGAGCGCGATGCCGACCAGCGCTCCGGTGATCTGGCTCATGGATTTTTTGGTGGCTTCCTTTGGCGGCAGGCCCTCCTCGGTCATGATGCGCTCCACGTTCTCCACCACCACGATGGCGTCGTCCACCAATAGGCCGATGGCTAGAACCACCCCGAACATGGTCAGGGTGTTGATGGAGAACCCGAAGGCCGCCATGACCCCGAACGTGCCGAGCAAGACCACGGGCACGGCGATGGTGGGGATGAGCGTGGCGCGTATGTTCTGCAAAAACAGGTACATGACCAGGAACACCAGGGCGATGGCTTCCGCGAGCGTCTTCACCACCTCCTCCACGGAGGCGCGCACGAAGGGCGTGGTGTCGTAGGGGTACACGCAGCGCACGCCCTGGGGGAATGTCTTGGACAACTCGTCCATGGAGGCGCGCACGGCCTTGACGGTGTCCAGGGCGTTGGCGCCGATGGCCAGTTTCACCGCCAGACCGGCGGCGGGCTTGCCGTTGAAGCGCGTCACCATGTCGTAGTTCTCGCTGCCGAGCTCGCAGCGCCCCACGTCCGAGAGGTGGACGGTGGAGCCGTCGGGATTGACGCGCAGGAGAATCTTTTCAAACTGCGCGGCGGTCTCGAGCCTGGTCTGCGAGAGGATGGTGAAATTCATCTGCTGGCCGGTCACGGCCGGGGTCCCGCCGATCTGGCCGGCGGAGATCTGGGCGTTCTGGGCCGTGATCGCGGCCTTCACGTCCGTGGGGGTGAGCTTGTAGTTGTACAATTTGTCCGGGTCGAGCCAAACGCGCATGGCGTACTGCGCTCCGAAGACCGAGGCCTCGCCCACGCCGTTGACGCGGCTGACCGGGTCCAGGATGTAGGCCGTGGCGTAGTCGGAGAGGTCGTTGCCGGTCAGGCTGTCGTCGTCGGACACGAAGCCCAGGACCATGAGGAAGTTCGAGGAGCTCTTGGCCACGGCGATGCCCTGGCGCTGGACGTCCAGGGGCAAGAGCGGGGTGGCCAGGGCCAGCTTGTTCTGGACCTGCACCTGGGCGATGTCCGGGTCGGTGGAGGAGTCGAACGTCAGGGTGATGACCGCTTGGCCGGTGGTGTCGCTGGTGGAGGACATGTAGCTTAAGTTGTCGATGCCCTTCATCTTCTGTTCGACGACCTGGGTGACGGTGTCCTCGATGGTCTTGGGCGAGGCGCCGGGGTATACGGCGGTGATGGTGATGGCCGTCGGCGCGATGCGCGGATATTGCGAGATGGGCAGGCGCAGGATGGACAGCGCCCCCGCTAGCATGATGATGATGGCGATGACCCAGGCGAAGACCGGGCGGTCGATGAAGAATTTAGCCATGGTGTGAAGCTCCCGGTGCTTACCGCTGTTCGGGCTGTTGTGCGGCCGCGCCGGCGTCCGGGTCCGCGGCCTTCGCCCGTTCGGTCAGGGCCGCGACCGGCCCCGGGACCGCCGTCGGGGCCGCCGCCTCCAGCGTTTTGACCTTGGCGCCCGGCCGGACCTTTTGCAGGCCCTCCACGATGACGCGTTCCCCGGAGGCCAGGCCGGAAGTCACCAGCCAGTCGTCGCCCACGACGCGGCCCACCTCGATGGACCGCGGCGCCACGATGCCGTCCTGACCCACGACCATGACCAGGGGCGCGCCCTTGCTGTCGCGGCTGACGGCCTGCTGCGGGGCCAGAATGGCTTGCTCGTCGACGCCTTCCTCCAGCACGGCGCGCACAAACAGGCCGGGCAGGAGGTCGTGGCTCGGATTCGGGAAAACCGCGCGCAGGGTGATGACCCCGGTGCTTTGGTCCACGGTGATGTCCGAGAACTGGAGGATTCCCTCCAGGGGATAGGGCGAGCCGTCCTCGTAAAGCAGCTTGACCCGGGCGCCGTCCGCGCCGGTCTTCGTGAGCCTGCCGCTGGCCAACTCGCGCTTGAGCCGCAGCAGGTCGCCGCTGGACTGGGTCACGTCCACGTAAATGGGATCGATCTGCTGGATGGTGGACAACGCGGCGGCTTGGCTGGCCGTGACCAGCGCCCCCGGAGTCACGGAGGACCTGCCGATGCGTCCGGCCACGGGCGCGGTGACGCGGGTATAGGAGAGGTTGATGCGCGCGGACTCCAGGGCCGCCTTGGAGGCGGTGACTTCGGCGTCGGCCTGGCGGTGCGCGGCCTGGGCGTCGTCGTTGTCCTGCCGGCTTACGGCGCCGGCCTTGACCAGGGTGTCGAAACGCTCGCTCTTGAGCTTGACGGGCAGGGCGTTGGCCTCGGCCTTGGCCAGGGCGGCCTTGGCGTTGTCGTAGGCGGCCTGATAGGTGGCCGGATCGATCTGGTAGAGCAGCTCTCCTTCCTTGACGTCGGCGCCTTCCGTGAACAGCCGTTTCTGCACGATGCCGCTCACCTGGGGCCGGACGTCGGCCACGAGAAAGGCCGAGGTGCGGCCGGCCAGCACGGTGGTGAGCGTCACCGGCCTGGGGGCGACCGTGACCACGGTGACTTCGGGCTCGCCGGCCTGGGGCGGACCGGCGGCCGCCTGCGGAGATTGGCCGCAACCGGCGAGCAGCGCCGCCAGGGCGGCGAAGAAGATCAACGGGAAATGGAAAACGGTGTCGATGCGCATACGATGTCCTGATTTTGTTGTGGTTGCGGAAAGCAGGGCCGGTTCAGCCCCGGCGGAGACGACGCAGGCGTTCGATGCCGCCCAGCGAAAAATCCATGATGAAGTCCGTGATGCCCTCGATGTTGTCCTCGTTGAGATCCAGGCCCGGTGTCACCCGGATTCCGGTCTCCTTGGCGAGGTTGAAGTGCACGCACTGGCCGAAGATGCTCGATACGCAACGGGCCGAGGCGGCCTCGTCCAGGCCGGGCAGCAGCTCGCGCACGATGCCGGTCAAATAATCGAATTTGGGCCGGCAATGCCTTTCCAGAAAATCGACGAACGTCTCCGACGGTTCGATCAGCTCTTGCAGGAAGCGCTTGCCCAGGCGTTCGTTCACCGGGTCGGCGTCGCCCAGAGTCTGCCAGAGAATGCTGCCGATAAAAGCGCGCAGACGGTCTTCCGGCCCGCTTTGCGGGGTGATCCCCCGGTCGCGGGGATGGCGCCGTTCCGCCTCCATGAAATAGTCCTCGAGCACGCTGGCGTAGAGCTTCTCCTTGCTGCCGAAATGGTAGTTCACCGACGCCCCGTTGGCCTGGGCAAGCTCGCAGATCTCCTGAATGGTCGCGTTTTTAAGGCCCCGTTCGGCGAAAATCTTGCGTCCGGCCCGCAACAGCCGGGCCTTTGTGCAGCAATCCTGCGACGGTTCCATGCGACGCCCCCGTTAAAACAAAATTTAAAATTAAATTTGAAATGCTATTTCAAGCATTGTTTGAGGTTCGTCAAGGAAAATTTCAACCCATGGGTGCGCCGGGGGTGTGTATCGAAAAATGCCGTTCGGGAGCCATGGCGTTTGAACCCGTCCCCGGCCGGCCGGGGCGGACGCCGTGAGGAAAAGCCGGAAGGCCCGCAAGCCTTGCGAAGAAGCGGACAACGCCGGACGCTCCGGGCCGGCCAGGGGGCCGTTTGTGGCCGGTCGCGACGAAGCCGCCGGGCGGGACTATTCTTCGGAACGCATCCGGCGCGGCCCGGCCATGAGCCAGGCGCCGGTGGCGGCGGTGAAGGGCGCGACCAGCACCAGGCCGAAACTGCCGACCAGGGTGTTGAGCACCTCGGCGCTGACGTGGTTCATGTTGAAGACGTTGGCGAGCGGCACGCCCTGGGCCATGAACACCATGAACAGCGCCATGAAACCGCCGGAATAGGCCAAAAGCAGGGTGGTGGTCATGGTGCCCACGACCACCCGCCCGACCCGCAGCCCCGAGGCGAAAAGACGCCAGAACCCCAGGTCCGGATTATGCCCGGCCACTTCCTGGATGCTCGCGGCCACGTCCATGGCCAGATCCATCACCGCGCCGCTGGAACCGAGAAAGATCGTGGCCAAAAAAATCCGGGTCAGATTCAGATGCGGATAGCCGGAATAGATGAGCGTCTCGGCATACGGCTTGACCGAGCCGTGCAGATGAAAGGCGGCCGAAAAACCCAGGGCCGACAGACAGGTGGCGGCTATGCCGAGCAGCGAACCCAGATAGGCCGAGAGGGCCTTGCGGTTCACCCCGCCGACCAAAAAAAGAACGCAGGCCATCAGCAGCGCCAAGACCGCGAGCGTGACCCAAATCGGATCGTAATCCTTGAGAAAAAGCGGAATCAGCACCTTCCAGATCGCCAAGGCGGCGAACAGGAAACTCAGCAAGGCCTTGAGCCCGGTCAGACCGGCGTAGGCCACGAGCAGGACCGCGAAGAGCGCCATCAGCCACACCTGCACGTCCAACCGATAGTAATCCTGGGCCGCGGCGTTGACCACTTTGCCGCTTACGACCGTGAGCGCCATCAGGGCCGTGTCGCCGGGCGCAAACTGCTTGTCGAGCTCGAGCTTGCCCAAAAACAAATTGTCCGCGACCACGGTTTGACCCTTGAACGCGCCTTCCAACACCACGGCCTCGAGACGCTGGTCGCCTTCCAGGACCAGGCCGTATTGCCGCACAAAGGCGTTGTCCACGCTCGCGACCCGGGCCCGGACCGCGAGCGTGCCCTCGGGCAACCGGTCCTCGAAACCCGTGGGCGCGAAATAGAGCGCCAGGGTCATCAGCGCGAAAACGCCGGTCAAGACCAGGTCGCGGCGCGCGATGGCGGGCGAAGGCGTATGCTGCATGACGATAACCGGGGCGCTGCCCCGGACCCCGCTGGAGGGGATAATCCCCCCCGGACCCCCTTGTCGGGGGCTGGGTCAAACCCTGTTAAAGTTTTTTGGGGAAAGGGGGGGC
>Ga0302279_10004627_pt1 | contig 16046 bp, 14 predicted proteins | sample III_Bog_N3_3_FD_194541 | JGI IMG/M metagenome (GOLD analysis project Ga0302279, IMG submission 194541) | Peat permafrost microbial communities from Stordalen Mire near Abisko, Sweden - III_Bog_N3_3 | ecosystem: Environmental > Terrestrial > Soil > Wetlands > Peat | place: Sweden: Abisko...
CACGAGGTCGAGGCTCCCGATGACGTGGACTTCCTCGTGGCGCTCCTTGACGGCGGCGACGCTCTGGGCGAGGTCGCCGTCGAGGAGCGTTGCGCCCGGCCAGGTCAGTGCACCGGCGAGCGTGCGACTGGCTACGTACTTGGGGACGCCGTTGAGGAGCGTGGTGAAGGGGATCTCCTCGGGTGCATTCGGCCAGAAGTCGGCAAAGATGTCGTACGTCTTACGCCCGAGGAGCAGTGCGTCCATGTGGCTCGCCTCCTCGAAGATGACATCGTCCGCGTCCGAACCCGTGTCCCGGTCCGCCAGAGGCGCCATCCACCCACCGTGGACGAAGCCACCCTCACGATCCTCATCGGGCCCTCCTCCCGCCTGGCCCACTCCGTCGAGTGTCATGAACTCGGTCACGATGAGTGTGCCCATGGCGTAGCTCCTGTCTCCTGGCGGTGCGTTTCCGGGTGCGACGCCCCCGCGGTCCACGACGACCGCGCGAGTCCCCGGCGCTCCCGGCCGGAGGCGGTCCCGGCCGGACACCGTCCGACTGTACCCATCAGATCCGCCGGCAGCCCCATGCATCATGCCCGACCGACACGCACGTGACCGCGGAGCCCTCCGGGTCCGTGGGTGAGCACCACCCGAGGCGGGGCGGTGATTGCGGGGCGAAGGGAGGCGCGGCAGAGTGGCGGTCGTGCGCCGCAACTGGGACCTGACCCCTCGTCAGAGCATCGAGGCCGAGTGCAGGCTCCGTGGCACCGACACCGTGGTCTCCGGGTGCATCGACATCATCGACGGGACATCCGTCGATCCCCACCTGCTCGTCGTACTCGCCGGACCGGCTGCCGGCCCGGTCCTCGACGGCGCCGAGGGTGGTCCGACCGGCTACTGGCCTCGCGTCTGGGCACTCCGGGGCCTGTTGTACTCGTGGTCCGACGCGGCGGTCCCCGCGTTGCTCGGCGTCTTCGACGATCCATCGTGGAGGGTCCGGGAGATGGCGGCCAAGGTGGTGGCGAACCACGTCGTCGCTGCGGCATTCGACGACGTGGTCCGGTTGCGGGACGATCCGACGCCGCGCGTGCGCGCGGCGGCCGATCGCGCCGTTTCCGTCCTCGTCGACCGGCAGGCCTAGGAATCGGATCAGCCTCGGATCCGCACCGTGCGCCCGCGGACGGCGTCGTTCCGCGATAACATACAACCTGATGGTTGTAGATCAGATATCCGACGGCGAAGTCGACCGCATCTTCCACGCCCTCGCCGACCGCACCCGCCGCGACATCCTCGCCCTCGCCGTCGGGGGCACGTACAGCGTGTCGGCGTTGGCGGAGCGCTATCCGATGAGCTTCGCCGCCGTGCAGAAACACGTCGCCGTGCTCGAAGGTGCCGGGCTCATCACCAAGGAGCGGCGGGGACGCGAGCGGCTCGTACGCACCGACGTCGACACCGTCCAGCGGGCCCGGGCGCTCCTGGACGGCCTCGAGGAACTGTGGCGGGCGCGGGTGGACCGGATCGACGACCTGTTGGCGACCGACCAGCGGACCCCAGGAGGGAAGCGATGAGTGTGACCGGCGTGGAGAAGGACCTCGAGGCACTGACCATGACGGTGACGGCGGAACTCGACGCCACCGTGGAGCGGGCCTGGCAGCTGTGGGCCGACCCCCGCCAGTTCGAGCGGTGGTGGGGTCCGCCCGGCTATGCGACCACCGTAACCGATCACGACCTGCGGGCCGGAGGACGGATCGCCTTCTCCATGGCCGGGCCCGACGACGAGCGCTTCGACGGCACGTGGGAGGTCGTCACGGCCGACCCGCCCCACCGCCTCGAGCTACACGATGCCGACGTCGACGAGAACGGCCGCCCGAACGACGGGCACGGCATGACGGCGATGGTCGTCACCTTCGCCGGGCGAGACCCCGACGGCGTGGTGATGGAGGTCCGCACGCACTTCGACTCGCTGGAGGGGATGCAGGAGGTGCTCGCCACCGGGTTCGAGGAGGGCATGCGCATCGTCCTGTCCCAGCTCGCAGCGGTCCTCGCCGGCACGGCACCCTGAATCCCCGACCGGACGACGGTCGGGAGCCCGACGCACCGCACGGTGCGGTCTACCAGAACCCCGGTGCGGTCTACCAGAACCCCGTGCGGTCTACCAGAACGAGGTCTCCTTGGTCAGCCCCAGCGCCGGGAACCCCCCGGCGACGATGGGCTGGCAGTTGCCCACGCCCTCCGCTCCGGTGTCGAGGTCGCGGATGCGGACCACGGTGTCGCGGATCTGGTGGAGCTGGCGGGTGAGGTCGGGATCGCTGCAGTCGGCGAGCCGCTCGCCGTCCACCACGAGTTCACCGCGCCATTCGCCGTGGTGGTGGCCCTGCCAGCCGAAGTAGAGGCCGGCCCCGAGGTGGAACCCCGTGTCACCGATCGCCTCGAGGGCGAACCGGCGGTCGGTCCCGTCCTCCAGCGTCACGCCCACCGTGCCGCCGAGCAGGCGGCGGTTGGAGGGGTCGTAGGTGAGCTCGGGACGGATGTCGGCCATGCGCAGGACCGTGCCGTCGGGGCGTTCGACCGCCCCGGTGACCGTCTTCTGCGTGTGCCCGAAACCGGACAGGTCGACGACGTGCAGGAACAGTCCCCACCGGGAACCGTCCGGGTCGGTCATGAGGGAGGGGCACCAGATCATCTGGAAGTCCATCTCCGGGATGGGGTCGAAGGGATCGAGGTCGGTCGGCGGGGTCCCCACGTCGTAGCGGACACCCCAGGAGTGGTCGCGGGTCGACACCCAGTCGTCGGGGTCCATCTCGTGGCGGACCCCGTCGAGTTCGATCCACCCCGACGCCGTGCCGATCTGGTGGTAGCGGACGAGGTCCGCACTCACCCGGTAGCCGAGCGGAGTCCGTTGGTGGGTCCGCTCCTCGGTCGCCGGCGGCAACGCCGCCTCGAACACCCAGTCGAACGCCAGCGGCTGGGTGTCGTTGGCCTCGAGCGAGAAGCGCACCGTACGCATGGGGTCGAGGACCTCGTAGCGGACCGGGCCCACCGACAGGTCGTCCGGGGTCGGGAACAGCCGCCGGCTGCCCCGCACGGTCACCTGCTCCACGCCCCGGGACAGTCCGGCGTAGCCGTCGAGCACATTGCGGTTCAGGTACTTGCCCATGCCGAAGCCCAGCTGCAGACTGCCGTCCCGGGCGGCCGCCATGGCGCACACCTTCTCCGTCCAGGACGGGTCCGAGGTGCCGACCGTGGCGAAGGTGTCCGGTACCTGGTGGTCGAACCGTTCGTCGGCCGGCCCGAGCGGGCCCAGTGGGTTGGTCACCGTTGCTCCTCCATCGTGCGTGTGCCCTTTCGCCCGGAGTGTCTACTCGCGCCGGGAACCGTGACGCTCCACCTGGGACACACCCCGGTCGGCGTGCTCGGCCACCAGGGTGGCGACGGCCCCGGTCACCCGCTCGGCGGTGGGCAGATGGAGCGACTCGTCCGGGCCGTGGTGGTTGCTCCCGGGGATGAGCACCCCGAGGGCGAGTATCTGGGCGTCGGGGAACCGCGCGGCCAGCCACCCGAGGAACGGGATGGTGCCCCCCTCCCCCACCTGGGCCGAGGGGCGACCGAACGCCGCCTCGGACGCCCGGTCCAGGGCTCGGTCCAGCCACGGCGCCAGGGCCGGTGCGGCCCAGCCGTCGGCCGACTGCTCGCTCTCCCAGGTGATCCGGGCACCGTGCGGGGGATCGGTCGTGACGGCCCGGGCGATGGCGGCATCGGCCGCTCCGGCATCGACCGTCGGGGGCACGCGGACCACCAGCTTCAAGGTGGTGGACGGACGGAGGACCGCTCCGGCCTCGACCGTCGGCGGCAGCCCGTCGGCCCCGACGACGGCGACGGAGGCCGACCAGGCCACCCGCACCGCCTGCTCGGCCCGGGTGGCACCCTGGAGCTCGAGGCCCTCGACGACGGGGAACGGCGGTCCCTCGGTCCCGGCGTCCTCGAGGGCCTCCGCCATCCGCTCCGCGGCGGCCACGGTGCCGGCCGGTGGCTCCACCACGAGCTCGGGCAGCAGGGGGTCACCGGTGGCGGCGTCCTCGATGCGACCGAGCAGCAGCCGGGCGATCCGGAACGAGTCGGGTACGACGGCCCCGGCCGAGCCACTGTGGACGCCGTGGTCGAGGACGTCGACCCGCAGGGTGCCCACCACCGCACCCCGCAGCGACGTGGTGATCCACAGTCGATCATCCGTCGGGCTGCTCGAGTCGAGCGCCAGCACGAGGTCGGGGGTCCCGATGCGGTCGGCCAGGTGGGCCAGCACCGCGGGCAGGTGCGGACTCCCGCTCTCCTCGGAGCCCTCGATCAGCACGACGCAGCGGGCGTGGCGGCCGCCGGCGGCCCGGATCGACTCGAGGGCCACCAGGGCGGACGGCATGGCGTAGCCGTCGTCGGCCATACCCCGGCCGTAGAGGAAGTCGCCTTCCAGCGTGGGGGTCCACGGTCCACGGCCCTCGCCCCAACCGACGAACGGGGGCTGCTTGTCGTAGTGGCCGTAGACGAGCACGGTGCCGGTGGCCCCGGGGTCGGTGGCCGGCACGTCGATGAACACGGTGGGGCTGAGGCCGTCGATGCGGACCACCTCCACCTCCGCCCCGTCGAGGCCCCGACCCCGGGCCCACGCCGCGTAGAGCTCGGCCGCCCGCTCCAGCTCACCGTGGGCCTCCCATTCGGGGTCGTAGGCCGGTGACAGATTGGGGATCCGGCCGTACTCGAGCAGCAGCGGCACGACGGCATCGTGCCAGTCGGCGATGGCCCGGCGGGCGATCTCGTCGTACGTCTGGGCTGAGGTGTCGGTGGCCATGGGACCCACGGTACCGACCACCGGGGTGGGATGCCCCTCTGGAAGACTGCGGGGATGAGCGACCTCACCACCATCGACGGCCCCGACGGACGTCGGTTGGAGCTGTACGTCAGCGGACCCGACGACGGCGTCCCCGTCGTGTTCCACCACGGGACACCGGGATCGGCGCTCCCGGACCGGTTCATGGAACGGGCGATCCACGCCCGGGGCCTGCGACTGGTCAGTGCCTCACGTCCGGGCTACGGACGGTCGACGGCCCGGCCCGGCCGTCGGGTGGTCGACGTGGTCGACGACACCGAGGCGGTGCTCGACCACCTCGGGGCCGACCGCTACCTCGTGGCCGGCTGGTCCGGTGGAGGGCCCCACGCGTTGGCCTGTGCCGCGCGGTCGCCCCGGGCGGTGGCGGCACTGGTGATCGCCGGTGTCGCCCCCTTCGACGCGGACGGGCTCGACTGGCTGGACGGGATGGGCCAGGAGAACCTCGACGAGTTCGGCGTGACCCTGGAGGGCGAGGCGCCGCTCCGGGCCTACCTCGTCGAGCAGCGGGAGGGGATGGTCGACCTGACCGCCGAGGGCGTGGTCACCTCGCTCGAAACCGTGCTGCCCAACGTCGACAAGGCCGTGATCACCGGTGAGTTCGGCGAGGACCTGGTGACCGGGTTCGCCCAGGCCCTCCTCGAGGGCGTCGAGGGCTGGCTGGGCGATGACCTGGCCTTCGCCGGGCCGTGGGGCTTCGACCTGTCCGAGGTCACGATCCCCACCATGGTCTGGCAGGGGTCCGACGACCTCATGGTGCCGTTCGCCCACGGCCGGTGGCTCGCCGCGCGGCTACCCGCAGCGACGGCCCACCTGGAGCAGGGCGAGGGCCACCTCTCCATCGGCATCGGTGCCGTCGACCGCATGCTCGACGAACTCGTCGCCGCGCTCGACGGCTGACCGGACCCGGTCCGGTGTCACCGGTGTGGGACCACGTGGGACGTGGCGCACACGACCGGTGTCACCGGACGTCGGTTCGGATCAGCTGCAGCCGCTGGTCGCTCCGCAGCTCGAGCACACGTAGCACGACCCGGCCCGCTGCATCGAGTTGCCGCACTGGTAACACATGGGCGCGTCCCGCTGCTCGGCCCGGGCGATGAGCCCCTCCACCGGTGCGGCCGGAGCGGCCGGCACGGCGGCCGGGGCCTCGGGCACCGTAGGGGCGCTGCCCTCCACCACCAGGGTGATGGTGGGGTCGATCGACTCGGCCTCGACGATGCCGCTCGACGGCGTGGCCAGCTCCTCGACCCCGGGCAGGGTCGGCTGCATCCGCTCCGCGGTGGACAGGATGCCCAGCTCGGCCCGCTCCTCGAGGGGCAGGTAGTCGACGGCCAGCCGACGGAAGATGTAGTCGACCAGGCTGGTGGCGATGCGCAGATCCGGGTCGTCGGTGATGCCGGCCGGCTCGAAGCGCATGTTGGCGTACTTGCGGACGTAGGTCGACAGCGGCACCCCGTGCTGGAGACCGAGGCTGACCGAGATCGAGAAGGCGTCCATGATGCCGGCCAGGGTGGACCCCTGCTTCGACACCTTCATGAACACCTCGCCCGGACGGCCGTCCTCGTACTCGCCCACGGTGACGTAGCCCTCGCAGTCGGCCACCCGGAACGAGAACGTCGACGACTTGCGACGCCGGGGCAGGCGCTCGCGCACCGCACCGACGAGCAGGGTCTCCTGCGTACGACCCTGCTCGTGGAGCAGCGCCGCCTCGAGTTCGGCGATCTTGCCGCTGAGCTCGCGGGCGTGGGCCTCGGCGTCGGACAGGGCCACGGGCCCACCCGATGCGTCGTCCTCCGCGCCGTCCTTCTTGGTGGTCGACAGCGGCTGGGCCACCTTGCAGTTGTCCCGGTAGATGGCGACGGCCTTGATGCCGAGCTGCCAGGCGTCGATGTGCAGCTGCTCGACGTCCTCCACCGTCACGTCCTCGGGCAGGTTCACCGTCTTCGAGATGGCGCCCGAGATGAAGGGCTGGACCGCGCCCATCATCCGCACGTGGCCGAGGTAGTGGATGGTGTTGTCGCCCATCGAACAGGCGAAGACCGGCAGGTGCTCGGCGGCCAGGTAGGGCGCACCCACGATCGACTTGTGCTCGTCGATGTAGGCCACGATCTCGTCCACCTGGTCGGGCGAGTAGCCCAGGCGGGTCAGCGCACGGGGCACCGTCTGGTTGACGATCGACATGGTCCCGCCACCCACCAGCTTCTTGGTCTTGACCAGGCCGAGGTCGGGCTCGACACCGGTGGTGTCGCAGTCCATGAGCAGACCGATGGTCCCGGTCGGGGCGAGCACCGAGGCCTGCGAGTTCCGCACGCCGTACTGCTCGCCGAGCTCGACGGCCAGGTCCCAGGCCTCCTGGGCGGCGGAGAGGATCTCCGTCGGGACCTGCTCCTCGTCGATGGACGCCACGGCGTCACGGTGCATCTTGAGCACCTTGGTCATGGGCTCCACGTTCTCGTGGTAGCCGGCGAACGGCCCCATGCGGGCGGCCGTGCGGGCCGACGTGGCGTACGCGTGGCCCGTCAGGAGCGCGGTGATCGCCCCGGCCCACGCTCTGCCCTGGTCGGAGTCGTAGGGCAGGCCCTGGGCCATCAGCAGGGCGCCGATGTTGGCGTAGCCGATCCCCAGCTCACGGAAGCGCCGCGAGTTCTCGGCGATCTTCTCGGTCGGGTAGTCGGCGTTGCCCACGATGATCTCCTGGGCGGTGAAGATGACCTCGACGGCGGCCCGGAAGCCCTCGACGTCGAACGACGAGTCGTCGTGGAGGAACTTCATCAGGTTGAGGCTGGCCAGGTTGCACGCCGAGTTGTCGAGGTGCATGTACTCCGAACACGGGTTGGAGCCGTTGATCCGCCCGGTGTTGGAGGCCGTGTGCCACTTGTTGATGGTGGTGTCGAACTGCATGCCGGGGTCGGCGCACTCCCATGCCGCCTGGGCGAACTGGCGGAAGAGGTCGCGGGCCGGCACGGTGCGCACGGTCTCGCCCCCGCCTCGGGTCACGAGGTTCCAGTCGGCGCCGTCGATGACGGCCTGCATGAACTCGTCGGTCACCCGGACCGAGTTGTTGGCGTTCTGGTACTGCAGGCTGATGGCGTCCTTGCCGTCGAGGTCCATGTCGAAGCCGGCGTCGCGTAGCACCCGGGCCTTGCGCTCCTCGGTGGCCTTGCACCAGATGAAGTCCTCGATGTCCGGGTGGTCGGCGTCGAGGATGACCATCTTGGCGGCGCGACGGGTCTTGCCCCCGGACTTGATGGTGCCGGCCGAGGCGTCGGCGCCCCGCATGAAGCTGACGGGACCCGAGGCGGTGCCGCCGCCCTTCAGGAACTCGTGCGAGGAGCGGATGCGGGACAGGTTGACGCCCGCTCCCGAGCCGCCCTTGAAGATCACGCCCTCTTCCGTGTACCAGTTGAGGATGGAGTCCATCGTGTCCTCGACGGACAGGATGAAGCAGGCCGAGCCCTGCTGGGGCACACCGGCCACGCCGATGTTGAACCACACGGGCGAGTTGAAGGCGGCCATCTGGTGGATGATCAGGTGCTTGAGCTCGGCGCTGAACGCCTCGGCCTCCTCGTCGTCGACGAAGTAGCCGTCCTTGATGCCCCAGCTCGTCACGGTGTCGACCACGCGGTCGGCCACCTGGCGCAGTGACGTCTCGCGCTCGGACGTCCCGGGGGTCCCCCGGAAGTACTTCTGGGTGAGGATGTTGGTGGCGTTGAGACTCCACGTCGCGGGCACCTCGACGTCGAGCTGCTCGAAGGCGACCGATCCGTCGCGGTAGTTGGTGATCCTGGCGTCGCGTCGCTCCCACACGATCGTGTCGTAGGGATGGGTGCCGGCTTCGGTGAAGTGGCGGCGGATGCCGATGCCGACTCGCTGCGGTGCGATGGCCATGGGGTGGACCTCTTTCTTTCGTCGTCTGTGGAGCAGTAGGTGCTGCCGGTGGCGTGTGGTGCGGAGTGTGTCGTCGGAGATGCTGCGTCTGCTGTGCTGCTGAGGGTTCCCGTCCCCGGTGGAGTGCTGCCAACCATGCCCATCGACGGAACGTCGTCCGTCACGTGTGTCCGTTCCCGGTGCCCGAGCGGTCGATCCTGCCCGTCGTACCGCCCGTAACCGCCGGACGTTCCTCCGGTTACGTACCGCCCGACCGCCTGGGCCCTTCACCATCGTATCCGGGCCGCCCCCTGCTCCAGGAGACCCGAATTTCGATGGAAACACAATATGTTGTGGTTTGTCCTCCCCCGAGGTACGAGATAGTGGGTCTATTACAGCAGTGTAGTTACACGCTGTCAACGAACTACGGGTCGATCGCCACCGATCTGGTCCGCGAATTGCCTGATCGGAGGGCGTTCGCGAAGGTTTGCAAATCATTGCGCCGCGCGAGCGCGTTCCGGGGCCCGATCGGCTCCCCGCTCCCCCGCTCCCGTCGTCGCTACAGTCCCCCTGTGGCCACCTCGTCCCCCGTCAGCATCGCCGTCGACGCCGGCACCACCGGCATCCGGGCCCTGGTGGTGGACGAGCAGGCCCGGGTGGTGGACATCGCCTACCGCGAGCTCACCCAGCACTTCCCCCGCCCCGGCTGGGTCGAACACGACGCCGACGAGATCTGGCGCCTGGTCCGAGAGACCCTGGCCGAGGTAACCGGGCGGCTCGCCGACACCGGACGCCGGGCCCGGTCCATCGGGATCACCAACCAGCGCGAGACGGTGGTGGCGTGGGACCGCACCACCGGCCGCCCGCTGCACCGGGCCCTCGTGTGGCAGGACCGCCGGACCGCCGAGCGGTGCGCCCGACTGGAGGAGGAGGGTCACCTCCCCCTGGTGCGCGAGCAGACCGGCCTGGTCCTCGATCCCTACTTCTCCGCGTCCAAGATGCAGTGGCTGCTGGAGGAGGGCGGTATCCCGACCGGCGGGGGCCTCACCCTCGGCACCGTCGACTCCTGGATCCTGTGGAACCTGACCGGCGCCGCCGAGGGCGGGGTGCTGACCACCGACGTCACCAATGCGTCGCGCACCATGCTCTTCGACATCGTGGTCCGTCGGTGGTCCGCGGAGCTCTGCGACCTGTTCCACGTCCCCCGCTCCGCCCTGGCCGAGGTGCGCCCGTCGTGTGGACGCTTCGGCCGCGTCGCACCCGGCGTCCTGGGTGACGGGAACGGCGGCGACGGGTCGCTGGCCGGGGTGCCGATCAGCGCCATGGTCGGCGACCAGCACGCCGCCCTCTTCGGTCAGGCCTGCTTCGACCGCGGGATGGCCAAGACCACGTTCGGAACGGGCAGCTTCACCCTGATGCACGCCGGGGCCACCTGCCCCGAGCCGGTCGACGGTCTGATCACCACCATCGCCTGGGACCTCGGTCCCGACGGCGACGTCGCCATCGGAGCCGACGGCGGGCCCCGGGCGGGACGCTCCTCGTTGGCCTACGCCGTCGAGGGTTCGATCTTCGTGGCCGGGGCCGGCGTGCAGTGGCTGCGCGACGGCCTGGGCATCATCTCCGAGTCGTCCGAACTCGAGCCCCTGGCCCGGACCGTCGCATCGTCCGAGGGTGTCGTCCTGGTGCCCGCCTTCTCCGGGCTGGGCAGTCCGCACTGGGACCCGGGGGCCCGGGGCACCATCACCGGGCTCAGCCGGGGGATCGGTCGGGCCCACCTGGCCCGGGCCATGATCGAGGCGATGGGCTTCCAGGTCCGTGACGTGCTGGACGCCATGGCGGCCACGGGCACCGTCCCCTCCGTGGTCCGGGTGGACGGTGGGGCGGCCGTCATGGGCCTCCTGCTCCAGCACGTGGCCGACCAGTCCCGCCTCGAGGTCGTGCGCCCGCACTCGGTCGAGACCACCGCCCTGGGTGCGGCCACGATGGCCGGTCTGGCCGAGGGCGTGTGGGGGTCCCTCGACGACCTCGACGCCCTGTGGACCGAGGACGCCTCGTTCCGCCCGGAGATGGACCCCGCCGTCGCCGATCTGGCCCACGCGTCGTGGACCCGGTCGGTCGAGCGCTCACGCGGGTGGGTCGACGGCCCGGACTGATCCGGTCGTCGGACCCGCCGGGGTCAGACCAGCTCCCGCCAGCCGTGGTCGGCCAACTCGGCCATGATGGCGATCCACTGGCGCTCGCGGGACCTCAGCACGGGCGCCGTCCGTCCGACCACCAGCACCACACCGGCCCGCACCATCTCGGCGGCGGCCACCCCCGGGCTCTCGTCGGCACTCCCCAGGCCGATCTCGTCCGCCCCGACGGGGGACGACAGCGGGGCCACCGCCCACAGGGCCATGGCCCGCAGTTCGTCGTCGGGCGGTGGCTCGCCGTGGCTCGCCGTCACCCGGGTGGTGTCGGCGTCGATGATGGCGGCGAAGTCGGCGACCAGGCTGCGCCGCACCCGGCCCGCCAGATGGTCGAGCAGTGCCTCGGGTGACGTCTGGACGAAGAGTTCGGTGGCGATGTCGAGCAGCTCGGCGTGCCGGTCGGGAAGGGCTCCTTCGACCGGGCGCAGGGTCTCGATGCTCACGCCGTCCACCTCGAGGATCTCATCGCGCAGCAGGCCCAGCAGGTGGTCACCGGCGAGGCCGACCCCGAGTTCGTCCACCACGACGCCGTTGTCCCGCTGGAGGATGTCGATCGAGACCACGTCCCCTCCGACCGAGCCGATCCGGCTGGCCACGGCGCCGAGGGCGCCGGGTCGGTCGGGCAGCTGGACGCGGATCAGGTAGTTGGGCACGGCGTCAGGGTAGAGGGAGAATGTGTCGGCACGGTTTCGTCCCGGTTACGACCCCGTCGCCGTTGCCGGGGACACTCCCCCGTCACCAGGGACCTTCTTCTTCCGGCTGGCGTACTGGTCGACGTAGTCCTGGCCGGACAGGCCGGCGATGGCCGTCATCAGGGCATCGGTGAGCGACCGGAGCTCCGCCTGGTCGAGGTCGTGGACGGGCACGGCGCCACACGACCCGGTGGTGACCCGTTCGCCGCCCCGCTCGTAGGTGACCGGGGGGCCGAACCGCACCGTGATGGTGCGGAACGGGCGCATCACCATCGACCCCGGGGGCTGCACCTCGCGGGTCCCGAGGATGCCCACGGGGATCACCGGCACGTCGCAGGCCAGACCGAGGCGGGCCACGCCCGTCTTGCCCTTGTGCAGGCGGGTGTCGGGGGCCCGGGTCCCCTCGGGGTAGATGGCGAGCACGCCACCGGAGCGCAGCACCGTCGTCGCCGTGTCGAGGGCCCGCTGCGAGGCGTCACCCCCGCTGCGGTTCATGGGGATCTGGCCGGCGGCCCGGAAGAACCAGGCGGTCTTCCAGCTGTCGAAGTACTCGGCCTTGGCCACGTAGGTCACCTTGCGCCGGATGACCAGGGGCAGGAAGAAGGAGTCGCAGAACGACTGGTGGTTGGCGGCCAGGATCACCGGCCCGTCGGCGGGCACGTTCTCCCGACCTTCGACCTTCACCCGCCACAGGAGGTAGAGGAAGGGGGTGATGATTCCCTTCATGATCCAGTAGGCCACGGGGCAACGGTATCCGTGCCTGTGCTGTACTGCACTGATGACTTCTGCGACCACCGATCCAGACCCCGTCATCACGCCGGACACCCCCGTTGACCAGGGACCCTGGCAGGTGCTCGGACGGACCATCGGGCTGCCCGTCGAGGTGCGTCAGGCCGCCCAGTGGGGTGTCCAGTACCTGGTCCCGGCCGCGGCCGCGCAGCGCATCGTCGATCCCACCGGCCTCGAGGTGACCGGACCGCTGCCCGGTCGGGCCCTCGTGGCGCTGGCCGTCTGCCGCTACGACGACACCGATCTCGACAGCTACCACGAGGTCGCCGTCAGCTTCGTGGTGCGCCTCCACGACGCCCCGGCCCGTCCGTCGGCCGTCGACCGCCTGCGCGAGTTCGGCTCGGGGGCCATCGGCGCCTACATCCACCGGCTCCCGGTCGACCAGGAATTCACCTGTGCGGCCGGACGCGACATCTGGGGCTATCCCAAGTGGATCACCACCATCGACATCGACGAACCCGACCAGGGCGACCGCCGGTCGGGGTCGGGCACCACGATCCGCCTGGTCGACGGCGGCACCCACGTCCTGACCCTGACCCTGGCCGGCGGGGGTCCCGTCCGTCTCCCCTCCCAGGCGCCGCCGAGCTACTCGTTCCGCGACGGCGTGCTGCGCCGTACCCCCTGGGAGATGTCGGCCGACGGCGTGGCCGGCCGGCCCGGTGGCGCCACGCTGGTGCTGGGCGACCACCCGATGGCCGACGAGCTGCGGTCGCTCGGCCTGCCCAAGCGGGCCCTGTTCTCCTCGTCGGCCTCCCACATGCGGGCCACGTTCGGCGCCGCCGAGGTGGTCACGCCCACACGCTGAGGCGGAGCCGTCGCCTCAGTGCAGGCGGGTGAGGGCCTTGCGCATGCCCCGCACGCTCTGGCCGATCCGCTGCTCGTTCTCGATGAGGGCGAACCGCACGTGGCCGTCGCCTCCCGGGCCGAAGCCGACACCGGGCGACGTGGCCACGTCGGCCTCCTCGATGAGGAACTTGGCGAACTCCAGCGACCCCATCTCCTGGTACGGATCGGGGATCGGCGCCCAGACGAACATGGTGCCCCGTGGCGGGGTCACCTCCCAACCGATCCGCTTCAGCCCGTCGCACAGCGCGTCGCGGCGCGACTGGTAGATGTCGTTGATCAGCTTGGGGTAGTCCGGCGCCTCGTTCATGGCCACGATGGCGGCGATCTGGATGGGCTGGAAGGTGCCGTAGTCGAGATAGCTCTTGAGCTTGGTCAGCGCCTGGACGATCTCGGCGTTGCCGACCATGAAGCCCACCCGCCAGCCGGCCATGGAGAACGACTTGGTCATGGTGTAGAGCTCGACGGCGACGTCCTTCGCCCCGGGCACCTGCAGGATCGACGGGGGCTTGTAGCCGTCGAAGGCGATGTCGGCGTAGGCGAAGTCGTGGACCAGGACGATCTCGTGCTCCTTGGCGAACTCGACGATCCGGGTCATCCACGCCAGGTCGACGCACTCGGTGGTCGGGTTGTGCGGGAAGGACAGCACGACCACACGGGGCTTGGGCCAGGCCGACTCCCACGCCTCCATCAGGTTGTCGAAGAAGGCCGCCCCGCCCTCGGCGCTGTCGACGCCCTCACCCTTGGCCGTGTCCAACCGGACGTGGCGGATGTCGGCCCCGGCGAAGAGCGGCGCATAGATGTGGATCGGGTACGACGGCGACGGCACCAACGCGGTGTCACCCGGACCGGCCAGCACCCACATCAGGTGGGACAGACCCTCCTTGGCCCCGATGGTGGTGACGACCTCGGTCTCGGGGTCGAGCTCCACGTCGAACTTGCGCAGGTAGAGGTCGCAGATGGCCTTGCGGATCTTCGGGATGCCCCGGCTGGCCGAGTAGCGGTGGTTACGCGGGTTGCGGGCGGCCTCGGCCAGCTTGTCGACCGCCACGTCGGGCGACGGGAGGTCGGGATTGCCGAATCCCATGTCGATGACGTCCCGTCCGTCGTGCCGGGCTGCTGCCTTCAGGTCGTTCATGGTGGCGAAGACGTACGGGGGCAGCCCATTGATCCGGCGGAATTCCATGCCCCACGTTACCGCCGCGCCCTCTCGACCCCGGACACGTCCCGCTCACCCCGTGGCGTCGGCCCTCAGCGGACGGTCGCCGCCGCCTCGGCCACGACCTCCAAGGACTCCGGCCAGGCGCACACGGCCCAGGTGGCACCGGCGGCGGCCACGTCGGCCAGGGTGGCCGTGGCCTCGTCCAAGGTGTCCCCCACCGGCCCGCCCCAGGTGACCTCGATGCCCTGGTCGACGAGGGGGCCCACCTCGTCGACCCCGACCTGCCAGACGTTGACGGCGGCTCCGGCCGCCCGGGCCCGGACCACCATCTCGGGCCGACCGCCTCCGATCCAGGTGGGGATGCCGGCGGCGGCGACCACGGAGGCCACCGACAGCAGCCGGTCGCGGCGGATCTCGGCGGGCTCGAAGGGGATGCCGTAGGCCTCGTTCTCCCCGGCACTCAGCTTGTCGCCCGTGCCGATGCCGGCCACCAGGCGTCCACCGCTCAGGGCGTCCACGCCGCACAGCACGTCGATCAGCACCTCGTCGGGCACCAGGCCGATCCGGGCCACCAGCGTGCCGAGGTGGATCGTGGAGGTCGAGGCGGCCAGGGCACCGAGCAGCGGGCCCGAGGACAACGCCGGCCGGCCGGGCTGGCCCATCGGCCACAGGTGGTCGAAAACGAAGACGCCGTCGATGCCGAGCTCCTCGGCCTGCCGGGCGGCCTCGAGCGCCGTGTCCGCCTCGTCGCGGAACTGCGGCAGGGTGATGCCGACCTTCATGGAGCGGTCAGGCGCACGGAGGAGTCACGCGGTCGACTCGACCCGGGCCTTCAGGTCGCGCAGGGCGATCGACATGATGCGGCTCTGGGCCCGCATCTTGATGAAGCCGGGGAGCGGCACCTTCATCTCCACCTCGAGGTGGTAGGTGACCTCGGTCCCCCCGTCGGCCGTGGGGGCGAAGACGTAGCGGCCGTCGAGCTTGGAGGTGATGTCGCCGGCGGTCTGCACCCAGGCCAGGACCCCGGGAGCCCCCGAGTAGTCGTAGGCCAGGGTGTAGCTGGTGCTCCGTCCGAACGCCGCCGCCCGGAAGGTCACGGTGCTCGGGCGTCCCTCGCCGTCGCGCTCGTCGACGGTGACCTCTTTGATGTCGGCGGCCCACGACGGATAGCTGGCGATGTCGGCGCTGACCTCGAAACAGCGCGCCGGATCGGCCGACACGACCATCCTCTCAGTGGCTTGTTCCGCCACGATCGGCCCTCCTCCTCGAATCGTCGACTGCAGCCCGCATGACGTCAGCCTCCCCCGTCGCCGAGGGACTTCGCCAGCCTAGGTGCGAGCACGTCGTAGTCGAAGGATGCCTCGGCACGCCTGCGTCCGGCCTCCCCCATGGCCGCGCGGCGGTCCGGATCGACCAGCAGTCCGGCGATGGCCCGGGCCACGTCGGCCGACCGGGTCGGCCGACGCACGACCACCCCGGTCACCCCGTCCTCGACGGCTTCGTCCGCCCCGCCCGAGGCGCCGGCCACCTGGGCGACCCCGGCGGCGGCGGCTTCCAGGAACACGATCCCGAACCCCTCCTGCTCGAGACCCAGCCAGCGGTTGCGGCACAGCATGGCGAACACGTCGGCGGTCCCGACGAGCCGG
>Ga0302279_10004628_pt1 | contig 16039 bp, 12 predicted proteins | sample III_Bog_N3_3_FD_194541 | JGI IMG/M metagenome (GOLD analysis project Ga0302279, IMG submission 194541) | Peat permafrost microbial communities from Stordalen Mire near Abisko, Sweden - III_Bog_N3_3 | ecosystem: Environmental > Terrestrial > Soil > Wetlands > Peat | place: Sweden: Abisko...
GAGCGCCGCCATCATTTCCCCGTAGTGGCGGCCGCTCCAGGCCAGGCTCAGGTGCCGCATCCGGTGGCTGAGGCGCTTGTAGCGCATGGCCTTCGCGGCCTGGCGCCGCAGGCTGCCGATCTGGCGGGAAACCTCTCCGACGATGTCGGACACGCGGGCCAGGTTCTGCTCGGTGAGGGCGAGCTTGTTCAGCGCCTCGCGCCGAAGGCTCTTGTACTTGGTGATCCCCGCGGCCTCCTCGAAGACCGCGCGGCGCTCCTCGGGCTTGGAGGAGAGGATCTGGTCGATCTGGCCCTGCGCCATGACCGAGTAGCTGGTCCGGCCGATACCGGTGTCCATGAAGAGCTTGTGGATGTCCTTCAGCCTGCAGGGCTGCCCGTTGAAGAAGTACTCGCCCTGCCCGTCGCGCGACCCGCGGCGAAGGATCTCGATCTCGTGGAATTCGCTCCCGAGCTGCTTCTCGCAGTCGGTGAGCAGGAGCGAGACCTCGCAAAGCTGCGCCGGACGCCGGGTTTCGGCACCCTCGAAGATGACGTCCTGCATCTTTCCGCCGCGCAGGGCCTTCGCGCTCTGCTCGCCCAGGGCCCAGCGGATGGCGTCGGCGATGTTCGACTTTCCGCAGCCGTTCGGGCCCACAACCGCCGTGACCCCCGGTTCAAAGCGCAGGACGGTGCGGTCGGCAAAGGACTTGAAACCGTGCAGAGTGAGCGCCTTGAGATACATGTATCAACTTACAGTGAGTGACCCGCGGGAATGCGCGCAAACGCAAAGTGAGCGAGGGCTCATAATGCGGGCCGACAGCCCAGTTTATCGGTTGACAGCGTGGAATCCAATCTCGCGTCCGTGCTCCGGCCCCGGAGGTAATGCCAACTGTCGGATTGCCTCAATAATCGCCGCAAGTTGCTCATCGCAACAGCGGAAAGGGGTCATGCCCCAACTCCTTAATTTTCCGGCAGCTCTCGCTCGAGAAACGGGAGTTCTTAAGATCGGATTTCCCCATAGCGGCAATGGCTGGCATTCAATTCGAGCAGCTATTTCGCTATTGTATGGTTCCATAGTTCAAGAGGTTCCGTCGGATTTAAGGAGTTGGGGCATGACCCCTTTGCGTCAGAGAGGCATCCGTGGGCTTTTGACCGCTATTTTTTCAAAATCGGCAACAGCCTTTTCAACTGCCGCACCAGGACTATTGGAAGATAGCCCCATGGAACCACCGCCACTGATGGCGATCACATTCAGAGGGTTACGCATGGGAGCCGAATCAATGTCTAGCCCGCTTCCCTCTTTCGGCAATGTGCTCCTAAACGAATCCCTTGGGAGCCCCCGCCTTGACCGTCCACTTGGTGCCCGAAAGGCCGCGGGCCAGCAGGATGAAGGCGGCGGCGAGGCAGGCGGCGGCGACGGCCAGGGAGAACCGGTCGTTCAAGAAGAACCGGTCGTCGGGCCGGGGAATATGGCCGTGGAGCGTTGGCGCGAACGCCATCCACCCGACCTCGAGCGCCCGAAGGGCCAGGAAGAGAGGATGGGCCAGCGCCGCGGCGGCCCATGCGCGCCAGCGCATGCCGGGCTGAGCCAGCGACCAGATTGAGAACGCAACGCAGGAAAGGAAGAGCGCATGCCCGCAGTAGCGCATCAGCCCCGAGTTCCCTGCGCCCATGTAGACGACCAGGAGCAGGCCCGGGCCGAAAACCACGGCAAAGGCCGCCGCGGGGGTCCGCCACGCCGCCGCGATCAGCGCCGGGGTTGTCAGGATGTAGGCGAGCAGCCCGATCGCGAACGGGTAGGTGCACCAGTACAGGAAGCTGAAATGGATCCAGCTGTCCGATCTCCCGTACACCGAATTGATCACATATTCCCCCGGGTCGATGGAGAGGAAATGGAAGGGCACGAAGGTGTTTGCCAGGCTGTCCCAGCGGTAGCTCCACCAGCCGGCCCATTGGGCGGGGGCGCCGGCGGCCATGAGAAAATAGGTGAGAAATCCGCTCTGCCTGCCCGTGGGGTCCGGATCGAGGTAGGCCACGAACTGCCACAGGGCCACGACCGCGAGAGACCCGCCTCCAAACCGGACGGCGTCCCGGATTCGACCCCTCCAGCCGGCGCCGCCGCCATCAACCGCGATCCAGAGGCCAAGGAAGGGGGCGCTGAGGATGGCCAGCGGATGAAAGAGGTAGCCGGCGCCCAGCGCGAGTCCGGCGGCGAGCGGGGACTTCCGGCGCACCAGATAAAAGGACGTGAGGACGCACCCGCCGGCAATCATCTTGGGCCAGGTAAAGAACATCTCGTGCACGAAGAAGGGCGAAAGGAGAAGCGTGGCTCCCGCCAGCAGGCCCCAGGACACGTCCAGCGCCCCGGCGACGACCCCGAAGACCGCCCAGGCCGCCAGGGATGCGAGCACGATCAAGGCGATCCGGTAGACGGCAAACCCCTGGGGATCGAAGGGCCGCCACACCTGGTCGGGAAATTCCTCCTGCACATGCGCCCCGGTCGCCAGCACGAGCGGCGCAGCGAGGAGGCCGGCGAGCGGCCCGCGGCTCCCGAACGCATAGGGCGAATAGTACCGGTGCGACGGCGGGGAAAAGGGCCCGAAATGATTGGCGACGACCTGGACCAGGCAGTACGAGATGCGGCTGTCCGAATAGGGGCCCACCTCGAGCGAACGCGAGACGGAGCCCCCGTAGAGCTCGCCCTTCGGGCCGTTGGAGACGTTCGCCTTTGCGACGGCAAATCCCACGAGCAGGGCGCCGACCCCGATCACGACAGCGGCCTCCCGCGGCAGCCCGGACGGGCGGCCGCCGCCGATCCGCAGGGCCCAAGTCGCGAGGAACGCCAGCAGGCACCCGATCGACACACGCGCGACGAGGGCCGGGGCGACCCAGCCGCCGAGCGCCCAGCACAGGAGACCCACGGCGGCGAGCGCCAGGGGCCCGAACAGGAGCGCGACGGCGAGATCGCCGGCCGGGCGCGGGCACGACAGGAACCACAGGAGGCCCGGCCCGTACAGGAGGGCCAGGGCCAGGCAGGTCGCCGTGAGCAATTGGATTATCGGCCAGCAGGGGGAAGAGACCAGGGTCGGGGGAAAGGGTTCGGTGAACGCCAGCCAGAGGTCCGGCGATGCGTCCACCGCACGCACGCGCACGGCCTGGGCACCGTCGGGAATCGAGACCGACCACGGCTGCCATACCTCGCGGGGATTCTCCCCGCGAAAGGGGATCGACACGACGCTTCCGTCGCCCAGGCGCACCTCGACCTCCACCCGGTTCGGAGCCGACGCCGGGTAGCCCGCGAGCATCACCGTGATCCGGGAGCGCGGCTGGAACCACGCGCTCACCTGGGTGCCCTCAAAGAGGTTCGTCCCGAGGAACGATCCGCGGGTCTGCACCCCCGCGGGAACAGGGCTTGCGTCCGTGCTCGGATAGACGGCGGCGGGCTGGAAGCGGCCCACTCCCATGCGATCGGCGCCCTTCTCGAGAAGCCGCAGCGGGCTGACCCGCGACTGGCCGGAGAACCGGATCGGGCCGACTACAAGCGCGGCGGCCCCCAGCGCGAAGATCACCCAGCCGACCCGGCGGGCCGCTTTGTTTCCGGCAAGGGTTGGCCCGGACATCCTCAAGGCGAAGCCGAACGGGATTGGGAGTGCAAGGAAAGTCGGGGACGCGGCGCGGCCTGCCCGGAGGCCTCAGGCAACCGACGCCACGCCCTTGACCGGCCACTTGGTGATCGTGAGGCCCCGGGCGGTCCGGGTGCTGACGGGAATCTTCGAGAAGTCGAAGTCGAACTCCCGGATGCGGGCCCGGCTGCGGCCGTCGAGCAGGATGCGCAGCTTCGCGGGCATGGCCTTCTCCGAGGCGCTGCGCTCGAAGTGCACGACCCGGGACCCCTCGGACTTGACCAGCGAATAGAGCCGGTCGCGGGTCACCCCGCCGATCTGGAAGCGCTTCCCGAAGGCCTTCCCGCTCGCCTTGTCCTGGTAGACCAGGGTGTAAAACCCGGTGTCGCCGTCCTTCGGCAGGATGGCGCAGTGGATGATGTCCCGGCCCATGAACACCTTGTCGGCCACCTTCGCGACCTTCATCGAGCCGTCGGCCATGATGCAGATGACGTCGTCGAGGACCGAGCACTCCTGGACAAAGTCGTGCTGCCGCCAGTTCAGGCCGATGAAGCCCTCCGCGCGGTTGACGTAGAGCCGCTGGTTGGACGAGACGACCTCCGCGGCGCTGATCTGCCCGATCTCCTCGTACTCGGTCCGGCGCTTCCGTCCCTTGCCGTACTTCTCCGCGAGGCCCTCGAACCAGCGGACGGCGTGGGCGGTGAGGTTGCGCAGGCTCTCCTTCACCTCCTTTGCCTCCGCCTCGATCCGCTTGATCGCCTCGTCGGCCTGGAAGCGGTTGTAGGCGGAGATCCGTTTGATCCGGATCTCGGTGAGCCGGGTGATGTCCTCGTCGGTTATCGTGCGGCGCAGGCGCTTGGCGAAGGGCTTCAGGCCCTCGCGGATCTCCAGGAGCACGCTCTCCCAGGTGGCCGACTTCTCGATCCGCCGGTAGATTCGCTCCTCGATGAAGATGCGCTCGAGCGAGTCGGCGTGCCAGGCCTCCTCGAGCTCGGCCAGCCGGATCTCCAGCTCGCGCCTCAGGAGCGACTTGGCGCGGTCCACGCAGCGCTTGAGGATCTCGCGGACGCCCAGGAACTGCGGCTTGTCGTCCTCGATGACGCAGGCCGCCGGCGAGATGCTCACCTGGCAGGAGGTGAAGACGTAGAGCTGCTGGATCACCTGCGCCGGGTCGCTGCCGGGCGGCAGGTGGACGAGGATCTCGACCGCTTCGGCGGTGTTGTCGTCCACGCGCTTGACCTTGATCTTGCCCTTCGCGTTGGCGCCCAGGATCGACTCGATCAGCGACTCGGTCGTCGTGCCGAAGGGCAGCTCGGTGATCGCCAGGAGCTGCTTGCCGCGGGCCTCGATCCGGGCGCGGACCTTCACCTTGCCGCCGCGCTCGCCGTCGTTGTACTCGCCGAAGTCGGCGATCCCGCCGGTCGGGAAATCCGGGTATATTCGGAATGTCTTTCCCTGGAGATGATTCACCGCCGCGCGGCACAGGTCGTTGAAATTATGCGGCAGGATCTTGGTGGACAGGCCGACGGCGATCCCCTCGGCGCCGTCCAGGAGGAGCAGCGGGAACTTCGAGGGCAGCGTGACCGGCTCGCGGTTGCGCCCGTCGTAGCTGAGCTGCCAGGCGGTCGTCTTTGGGTTGAAGAGGACCTCCTTGGCGAAGGGGGTGAGCCGGGCCTCGATGTACCGGGCCGCCGCCGCCTCGTCGCCGGTCAGCGGGTTGCCGAAGTTTCCCTGCGGCTCGATGAGGACGGCGCGCTGGCCCATCCCCACGAGCGAGGCGCCGATCGAGGCGTCGCCGTGCGGATGGAAGCGCATGGCCGCGCCGACGACGTTGGCGACCTTGTGGAAGCGGCCGTCCTCCATCTCCCAGAGGGTGTGCAGGATCCGGCGCTGGACCGGCTTGAGCCCGTCGTCGATGTGGGGTACGGCGCGGTCGAGGATCACGTAGCTCGCGTAGTCGAGAAACCACGTCTGGTAGTCGCGCGCCAGCGGCGCCTTGGAATTGCCGAGTTTCATGCTTCGACAAGGTCCTTTTCAACCTTGAGGTTTGCGATGATGAAGTCCTGCCGCTCCGGCGTGTTCTTGCCCATGAAGAAGGACAGCAGCTCGGCGCTGTCATGGAGGTGGTTCAGTGAGATCGGCTCCAGGCGGATCTCCTCGCCGATGAAGGCCTTGAACTCCCCGGCGGAGATCTCCCCCAGCCCCTTGAAGCGGGTGATCTCGTGCGCGGCGCCGAGCCGGGCCGCGGCTGCCTGCTTCTCGCGCTCGGAATAGCAGTAGACGGTCTCCTTCTTGTTGCGCACGCGGAAGAGCGGGGTCTCCAGGATGAAGAGCCGCCCGCGGGCGATCAGGTCGGGGAAGAACTGGAGGAAAAAGGAGATGAGGAGCAGCCGGATGTGCATCCCGTCGACGTCCGCGTCGGTCGCGATCACGACCCGCCCGTAGCGCAGGCCGTCGATCCCGTCCTCGATGTTCAGCGCGGACTGGAGGAGGTGGAACTCCTCGTTCTCATAGATGACCTTCTTGGAGAGCCCGTAGGTGTTCAGCGGCTTGCCCTTCAGGGCGAAGACCGCCTGGGTCTGGACGTCCCGGCAGGCGGTGAGGCTGCCGGCCGCCGAGTCGCCCTCGACGATGAAAAGCGCGCTGCCCTCGGCCCGCCCGTCCTTGTCGCCCAGGTGGACGCGGCAGTCGCGCAGCTTGCGGTTGTGCAGCGACGCCTTCTTCGCCCGCTCGCGGGCGAGGCTACGGATCCCGGCCAGCTCCTTTCGCTCGAGCTCGCTCTCGTCGATCTTGCGCCTGATCGCCTCGGCGGCCTCCGGGTGCTTGTGCAGGTAGGTGTCCAGGCTCTGCTGGACGAACTTGCCGATGAATTCCCGGATCGACGGGCCGCCCGGCGCGATGTCCGAGGAGCCGAGCTTGGTCTTGGTCTGGGACTCGAAGACCGGCTCGATCACGCGGATGGAGACCGCGGCGGCGACCGACTGCCGCACGTCCGCGGCGTCGAAGTCCTTCTTGTAGAAATTGCGGACCGTCTCGACGAGCGCCTCGCGGAAGGCCGCCTGGTGCGTGCCGCCCATGGTCGTGTGCTGGCCGTTGACGAAGGAGTGGTACTCCTCGCCGTAGTGGGTGCCGTGCGTGAGCGCGATCTCGATGTCGTCGCCCTCCAGGTGGATGATCGGGTACAGGGGCTCCCCGATGAGGTTCTTCTCCAGCAGGTCGCGCAGGCCGCCCTCGGACTTGAAGGGCTTCCCGTTGAGGGTGAGGGTCAGCCCGCGGTTGAGGTAGGCGTAGGTCCAGAGCATGTCCTCGACAAACTCCGGCCGGAAGCGGAAGTCCTTGCCGAAGAGCTCCGCGTCGGGCGTGAACTCGACGATCGTCCCGTTGCGCTCCGCGGTCTTCGCCACCCGGTGATCCTTCGCGAGCTTGCCCCGGGCGAACTCGACGACCTTCGTCTCCCCCTCCCGGACGGCCTGGGCGCGGTAGGCCAGCGACAGCGCGTTGACCGCCTTCTGGCCGACCCCGTTCAGGCCGACCGCCTTCTTGAACGTCTCGCTGTCGTACTTGGCGCCCGTGTTGATCACCGAGACGCACTCCAGCAGCTTGCCCAGGGGAATGCCCCGGCCGTAGTCGCGCACGCGCACGCTGTTGTCCTTCAGGTCGATCTCGATCTTCTTCCCCGAGCCCATGGCGAACTCGTCGACGGAGTTGTCCACCGTCTCCTTCAGCAGCACGTAAATGCCGTCCTCCGCGTGGGCGCCGTCGCCCAGCCGCCCGATGTACATGCCCGGCCGCAGGCGGATGTGCTCGGTCGAGGAAAGGGTCTTGATGCTCGCTTCGGTATAGTTCGACGCCATCCCACAACCGAAAAGCCGGATGCCGCGGAGGCAAGCGTTTACCCGGAATTTTTTCCGGGTTTGCGCTTCCCGGGCGCCGGCGATTGCTGCACGATCCAGCCCATGAAAAAGAAGTCCATTCGGATCATGGCGATTGTCGCGGTCGTCCTCGCCGTCGTCTATTTCGGATTCTCCATCATCCTCGGCTCGATTGTCACCGCCGGCGTCAATCGCTTCGCACCGGGAATCGTCCACGTGCCGGTCACGCTGGTGTCCGCCCGGATCTCGCCGCTGAGCGGCGGCGGGACCCTGAGCGGCCTGGTGGTGGGCAATCCCCCCGGCTGGAGCTCGGACCGCGCCTTCTCAATGAAGGAGATCCACGTCGAGGCCTCGCCCTTCTCCATCCTGGGCGACCACATCGTCGTCAAGGACGTCCTGATCGACGGGCCGCAGTTCGTCTACGAGACCAGGGTCCTCACGAGCAACATCGGCGCCCTGCTGAAGGGCATGGAGTCCGGGGCCGACGACGGTTCCGCGAAGCCCGCGACGGCCTCGGGCAAGCCCATGAAATTCGAGGTCAGGCACTTCAGGCTCCAGAACGGCACGATCAGGCTGGGCGTGGGGCCGGCCGCCATCGCCCTCCCCATGCCGACCATCGACCTGACCGACCTCGGGACCCGGGAGGGAGGGATCACCGCCGACCAGCTCGCCCTGGCGATCATGCGCAGCGTGAGCGAGAGCGTTGTCACGGCGACGACCGAGGCGGCCGGGAAGATCGGCTCGACGATGGGCGCGGCGGTCAGCTCGGGTCTGAAGGGGCTCTTCGGCGGGAAGCACTGACCCGGGGCGGCCCGGGTCAGAACAGCGCGTTGGCCACGATCCCGACCGCGGTGATCGGGCCGGAGTCGGTCATGCCGTCGAGCGCCCGATCGGCCTTCTTCATCGTGCTCTGCGCGCTCAGGTAGAGGCTGTCGTCGCTGATCAGCTTCCCGAGCGTCCCCTGGCCCTTCGCCAGCTTGTCGGAGACGTCGCGGAAGTCCTGGACTGCAACCCTCAGGTTCTCCGCGGACTGCGGGTCGTAGAGGAGCATGCCCAGCGAGCCCTGGCCGGACTTCACGTGGTCGACGATGCCCTGGGCATTGGCCATGAAGCTGTTGGCCTGGGTCGCCGTCGCCTTGAGCTCGTTGATCGCCGCGAGGAGCTGGTCGTGGAGGTCGGGATCGTTGACGAGCTTCCCAAGGGTGCCCTCCCCGTTGTTGATCTTTTCGGAGACGCTCTGGAGGTTCGAGAGGGTCGCGCCGATCTTGTCCCGGTTGTCGGTCACCAGGTGGTCGAGGTTCTGGATGAGACCGCCGTTTCCCTTGCCGTCGCCGTTCATCGCCGAGCTGAAGGAACCGAGGGCGCCGTCGAGCTTCTTCCCGAGGTTGCCCAGTTCGCTCATGATCGTGTTGAAATCCGGAGTGACGGTCGTGGAAATCTCCTGCCCGTCGGAGAGCGGCGGAACCCCCGCGGTCCCCATGCCGATCCCGACGTAATTGGAGCCCAGGAGGCCGGCCATATAGATCGTGGCGGTCGCGTCCCGCGGGATCAGGACCCCGGAGTCCACGCGCAGCACGGCCACCGCGCGCCGGCCGTCGAGCCGCGTGAGGTCGATGGAGCCGATCTTCACGCCGGCCATCCGGACGTCGTCGCCCTTCTTCAGGTCCTTCACGTCGTCAAAGCCCGCGATCAGCGTGTAACCCTGGTCGCGAAACAGCTTGCCGCCGCTGAGGGTTTCGTAGGTCACCCAGATGAGGGCGACCCCGAGGAGGAAAAACAGCCCTACGCGGGCGGTCTGCTGTGCGTTGTTCATGATGCGTTTCTCCGTCTAGGTTTCGGTGTGGATCTTCTTGAATCGGGGATTTCCGACGTCGATCTTCGGGTTCAGGAATTCGGCGATGCGCGGGTCGGCCGGCTCGCGCAGGTCGGCAGGCTTGCCGACATGGACCAGGCGGCCGTCCATGAGGAAGCCGACCCGGTCGGCAATGCTCAGCGCGAGGTCGCGGTCGTGCGAGACCACGACCGAGGTGACGTGGTACTCCTTCCTCAGCGAGCCGATGATCTCGTCAATGGTCGCCGACATCACCGGGTCGAGCTCGCTGGTCGGCTCGTCGTAGAGGAGGAGCTGGGGCTCCATGACCAGGGCGCGGGCGATCGCCACGCGCTTCTTCATGCCCCCGGAAAGCTGGGACGGGAACGTCTCCGCGGTCTTCCCCAGGGAGAGGATCTCCAGCGCCCGCATGACCTTCTCCCTGATCTGGTCCTCGGTGCCCATCTGGTGCTCGCGGGGATAGAGCGCGAGGTTGTCGTAGACGCTCAGCGAATTGAAGAGGGCGCCGGCCTGGAAAACGAGCGCGCGGCGGACGTGCTCGCGCGTCTCGGCGGACCCCGCGTCGTGGCCGTCGATCATGACCCGGCCGGAGGTCGGGGTCTCAAGCCCGGCGACCTGCCTGAGGAGGACGCTCTTGCCCGAGCCGCTCGGGCCCATCAGGACAAAGATCTCGCCGGGCTCGACCGCAAAGGTGACATCCTTGAACACGTCGAGCTTGCCGTAGCTCTTGGACAGGGCCTCGACGGAGACCCCGACCGCGGGCGACTCCGCGGCGGGGAGGGGATTGGGCTGGGATGCGGGGCTGGCCATGGCGGGCGGTTAAATGAGGATCTTCGTGACGAAGTAATCGAGCACGAGGATGAGGATGAGGGAGACGACGACGGCGCGGGTGACGGACGCGCCGATCTCCCGGGGACCGCCCCGGGTGTTCAGCCCGATGTTGCAGCAGACCAGCACGACCACCAGGCCGAACACCTCGGCCTTGACCATGCCGTCGAAGACGTCCTTGAACTTCGTGTACTGGACCATCGAGGCGAAATAGGCCTTGGGCGAAAGCGAGATGAACGCCGTGTACTTGCAGATCATGGCGCCCCCGAACCAGCCCACGATGTTCGCTATGACCGTCAGGACCGGCATCATGACCGCGACGGCGGCAAGCCGCGGCAGGACGAGCATGCGCTCCGGCGGGATGTTCATGGTGATCAGGGCGTCGACCTCCTGGTAGACCTTCATCGATGCCAGTTCGGCGGTGATCGCGGAACCGACGCGGCCGGTGACCAGGATGGCGACCATCACCGGCCCGAGCTCGCGGGCCAGGGAAAGGCCGACCAGCGAGCCGATGAACTGCATCACCCCGAAGTTCTGCATCGAGTAGCCCGCCTGCAGCGCGAGCACGCTTCCGATGAAGAAGCTCAGGATCCCGACGATGGGCAGGGTCGTGTAGCCGATCAGGTAGCACTGCTCGATGAAGCGCGAGGACTGCCGGGGCAGGGTCGCCACATACGACAGCGCGCGCAGCAGGAGCTGCACCGTGCTTCCGACACCCTCGAGGATGGATCTGATTTGTCTCATGTCACCGTTTTGAGGAGGCGATGTTGCCGCGGCTTCCGGAAAACTCCATGCTGAACAGGCGCCAGCCCGCGGCGGCCCCCCGCTCCAGCCCGGCCAGGCCGCCGCCGATCGAGACGCGTGAGACGCCCGGCCCGTGCGATATCGCCAGGAGGGGGCCGAGGTGAAAGGACGACGTGCCGGCGGCCGGGTGCCGCTCCCATGTGACCGCATTCCACAGCAGGGACGTCCGCGAGCCGCCGTCGGGCGCCTCCGCATGCCGGACCACCGCCGCAAGGGGGGCCCACGACTCCCGGACGTTCTCGTTATCAGGGAAGAAAACGTCGAAGAGGCCGAGCGCCTGGAACTGCCGGCTTCCGGCCCCGTTGTTCCAGTAGCTGAACAGCGGCCACACGAAGGTCTTTCGCGCCGTGGCCGCCGCGGGATTGGACGCGCTGCGCTGCAGGAGGTCCCAGTAGAGAAAGTAGAGGAACTGCGTCTTGGTCTGGTCGAGGCCGTCGTCATTCAAGGCGATCCGGCGCCAGAGCGGCCAGAGGACCCAGGTCTTGTCGACGCCCTTGTGGATCGAGTGGGTGTAGAACGGGCCAACCCGGTCGACCGTGACGGCATCCCCGTGCCCCTGCACCAGGAGGGGATAGAAATACCGCGTCTCGTGATAGCGGTCGGGCGCTTTCCGGTCCGTGTATCCGAAGAAGGGCCAGAGGAAATTCCGGGACACCGAGTCGGGCCCGGTATCGGCCGAGTAGAAGGGCAGGACGCCGACCTGGCGCTTCGGCGGGGTGCCCGGCGGCTTCTCCTCGGGCGGCTGGATCGTGTTGTTCCAGGTGAGGGGCCAGAGAAAATACTCGCGGGAGAATACTCCCGGGCGCACCTTTCGGCCGAAGAGCGGCCAGACGGCAAAGCCCTGCTCGGCGCCCACCGTTCTCCGGACGATGGGCCAGGGGGTCTGGGTCGTGGTCGCGCCCGATTTTTCCGTCCTCACCCAGAGCGGAAACAGCACCCACTCGAGCTTCGCGTAGCTGAGATGCCCCTGCATCTCGCCGGCGATCGGGAAGAGCCCCTTGTAGGACGAGGAGGGATCGTGGGCGTCGCGGGAAAAATAGAAGGGCCAGATGTCGAAGGTCTGATCGTCGGCGGTCGCGCCGGGATCCGCGCCCGGATTTCGGCCGTACAGGTTTATAATGTTGAAGACGCTCCACAGGTGGCTGTCGCCGTAGCTTCGATAGTAGAAGATCGGATAGAGGACGGTCGCCTCGGCCATGACGCCGGCAGGGGTCCTGCGCTGGACATAGAATGGGCGGAAGCCCGAAATCACGTCCCCGGGCTGGGCCGGCTGCTGCCCGACTGCCTTTCTGGCCGCCGCGTCCGGGATCGGCGCCCCGGGCCTGTTGACATAATCGAACAAAAAGGGCCCGAGGGCGCTCCAGGACTCCCGATTTCCCGCCGGTCCGGTCTTCGACACCGAGACCGGCCAGAGGTTGGTCTCTTCAGCCGGCAGGGCCGTCCAGGGGAACGCAGCGGCCAGCCCAAGCCAAAGGGCGATGGCACGGAACGGACACGGCGCTGGCAGCTTCAGGGACAAACGTGCAACATAGGGTGGACGAAGTGAGATGCAAATCTAGTTGATCTCCGAAGAAGAAGGTAGGTTCCTTAAATGTGGCTTTAAAATTACACTATTGAACCCGCCGCACACAGTAAAATCGCGCGGAAGGAGCGGCTAGGCCATGCGCATCAGCGGCGGGCTTGCCCGCGGAATTCCCCTCCTGGCCCCCCGCGGGGACGCGGTCCGGCCCGCAACCGACAGCCTGAGGCAGGCCGTTTTCTCGAGCCTGGGCGAACGCGTGGCCGGGGCCCGCTTCCTGGACCTCTTCGCCGGAACGGGCGCCTACGGACTTGAGGCGATCAGCCGCGGGGCGGCCGGAGGGGTCTTTGTGGAGAAGGATGCCCGCGCGGCGGCCTGCGTGCGCCGCAACATCGAGGCGGTGTGCAAGAGCGCCGGGCGGGGCACCGAGGGGGTGACCGTCCTGCAATACGACGCAATGTCGGCGACGCTGGACGCGGGGATACCCCCGGACCTGGTCTTCATCGACCCGCCCTTTGACATCATCGGCGTGGTCGCGCCCGTTCTCTTCGAGCGGCTGGCCCGGGCGCTCGCCTCGAAGCGGGACGCGATCGTGACCCTCGAATTGCCCGGCGAGGCGGTGTTCGAGCCGGACGGCTGGGAGCTGATCAAGCGCCTGCGAGAGGGCAGGCGCCAGCCGACAGCGGCTTTTTATCGACTGCGTTAGGGCTGCCGCCGGAGTTGATTGGTTCGATATAGCGGGGGGGGCGCCTTTGCAGAAACCTGAGACCTGAGACCTGAAACCTGAAATCGGACCAAGGCACCAAGACCGCCGATCCCGAGGTTTGAAGGATCGACTCAGGTTTCAGGTCTCAGGTTTCAGGTTTCTGCAACCCGTCCGCCCGGACGGGTACCGTTCCGTCCGCGAACTCCGCTGCGAGCCGCTGGCCGGGCTTTACCTGTTTGCGCCGCGTGACCGGGGCACCCTGCTCGTCGCGCACGACCGCAAAGCCCCGGTTGAGGACCGACGCGGCGCTCGCCCCCTCCAGCCGCCGGGCCAGCCCGCGCAGCCGCTCGGAGGCAAACTGAAGCCGCACGGACGGCGAGGCGCGTTCGAGCCGCGACCGGGCGTCGGCCAGCCGCTGCCGCGGCGCGTGGACCGCGGCGCGAAGGGCCGCGCCCAGGCGATTCGAGCAGTCGTCCAGCCGCAGCCAGCCCCGCTCGATCATCGCGGAGGGCGTCAGGAGGCGGAGGCGGGAGCGCGCATGGTCGAGCCGCTCGCCGGCCCGGACGCGGGTCCGCTCCAGGGATTCGCCGAGCGCCTTGCCGGCGCGGGTCGCCCGCTCGGCGCAGGCGATGAAGTGGCTGGAGATGAGCTCGGCCGCGCCGCTCGGGGTTTCCGCCCGCACGTCCGCTGCAAAATCGCAGAGGGTGAAGTCGATCTCATGCCCCACCGCCGAGATGATCGGCACCGGCGAGGCCGCCACCGCGCGGACCAGGGGCTCCTCGTTGAAGGCCCACAGGTCCTCGATGCTTCCCCCGCCCCGCCCAATCACCAGGAGGTCGAATATCCCCAGTCCGGCGGCGAGCGCGAGCATCTCGACCATCTCCGCCGCGGCGCCCGGCCCCTGCACTTTCGCAGGGAGCACGACCGCCCGGCCCCGCCAGCCGCGCCGCGTGAGGATCCGCATGAAGTCGCGGACGGCCGCGCCCGTCGGTGAGGTGATGAAGCCGACGGTCAGCGGCAGGGCCGGTATCGGGCGCTTGCGCTCGGGTGCAAAGAGGCCCTCGGCCGAGAGTTTCTTCTTCAGCGCCTCGAACTCCCGCTGAAGCCGCCCCACGCCGTCCTCGACGATCGCCCGGACGATCAGCTGGTACTGCCCCCGCAGCTCGTAGACGCTCACCTCGCCGTACGCGATCACCTGGATCCCCTCGCGCAGCGGCACCGACTGCCGGGCCGCGTCGCCGCGAAACAGGACGCTGCTGAGCTGCGCCCCGGCGTCCTTCAGCGAGAAATAGACATGCCCGCTGGCCTGGGCCCGCAGGTTTGAGACCTCGCCCCGAACCCAGCAGGGCCGGATCCCCTCCTCGAGCACCGCCTTCACCCGGCGGGTGAATTCCGTGACAGTCTCGACCTGCCGGTCGGGAGACTCCGCGGGATCGGGGATGGCAGTCGCCATGGCGGGGTCAGGCGGCGGGGGCGGCCCGCCGGGCGCGGCCGGCAAAGTGGCGGCGGACGAGGTGGGTCGCCGCCGCCGCCGCGACGATCAGGCCCAGGGCGGTGAAGATCATCTTCCCCTTTCCGCTCTGGAGGGCGCCGCCAAAGATGATGAAGCCGACATTCACGGCCCACGAGGCGGCGCAGGAGATCAGGAAATACTTTCGAAACGGCGCATCGACGAGCCCCAGCAGGTAGTTCTGGACCGGAAAGGGGATGCCGGGGGTCACCCGCAGCAAGACAATGAAGTCGCCCATGTCGGACAGCTCGACCCGCGGAGCGCGGTGCCCGAAGAACGCGAGCAGCCGGACCACCCAGGGGCGCAGCGCCCAACGCGCGATCCAATACGCCAGGACAAGGTTGACCGTGATTGCGGCGAGCCCCGCGGCAACGACCCCCGCCATCCCCATCCGACCGGCGAATGCGGGGGCGGCAGTGAGCGAAAAAGTCAGAAGCGGGACGCCAACCGCGGGCAGGAGCGCCATCGCGGAAAAGAAGGCCCAGGGCCCGAGCCGCTGGAGGGCGCCGAGAACGCGGACCGCCAGCGCGTGCAGGTCCTTCTCCCGAAGCAGGAGCAGCGCGGCCAGCGCGACGACGGCTGCCGCCAGGAACAGCTTCAGGAGGAGCTTCTTTCGTTCACCGGCGTTTTCAGGCGGCATGTGCGGGACCCGTTCTGCCCGGCCCGGCGGCGCCAATCAACTTGAAAGCCGCGCAATCCGGGACTCAGTTGTCGCATGGTCAAAAAACTCCTTCACACGCGCATGCGCGTTAACGACATCGAGCGGACCGTGGCCTTTTACCAGGACGCCCTGGGCCTGACCGTTTCCCGCCGGCATATTTCCCCGCGGGGCGCCCAGCTCGCCTTCCTCAAGACGCCCAACAGCGACGAGGAGATCGAGATCTGCCAGCTCCCCAACAGCCCCGCCGTCGAGGTGCAGCCCGACCTGATGCACCTGGCCTTCCTCGTGGACAACCTCGCCCAGTTCGCCGCGGACCTGGAGAAAAAGGGCTACCACCTGAGCGACGGCCCAACCCCGTCCGGAAGCGGCGTGATCGCCTTCATCGACGCCCCCGAGGGCTACGAGGTCGAGCTGATCGAGCGGCGCTAGGCGAAAGGGGTCAGGCCGCCAGAAGTAAAAAAAAACCCGATTTTTTATTTCTGGCGGCCTGACCCCTTACCCGGAGAGCCTCGCCGTGGTCCGGACGAGTGCCGCCGCAACCTTCCGGGCGGATTCGAGTGAATGCGCGCTTTTCAGCCGGCCGTCGGGTTCAAAGGCCTCATGCGCCTTGGAGAGGGCAAATTCGACGGGGACAACGGTGCAGCCGAGCTTCATCAGGAGCTGGCGGACCACCGCCGCCGAGCGGACGCCGCCGAAGGCCCCCG
>Ga0302279_10004631_pt1 | contig 16035 bp, 11 predicted proteins | sample III_Bog_N3_3_FD_194541 | JGI IMG/M metagenome (GOLD analysis project Ga0302279, IMG submission 194541) | Peat permafrost microbial communities from Stordalen Mire near Abisko, Sweden - III_Bog_N3_3 | ecosystem: Environmental > Terrestrial > Soil > Wetlands > Peat | place: Sweden: Abisko...
AGCGTCGGCCCCTCGCGACCGGCTGCGGGGCTCGGTCGGCGCGGGCCGGTGTCGACGGAGAGAGCGCGGAGCTTGCGCCCTCCGCCCGATGCCGGCGCGTCGGGGACCGTGGAGTGCGACGCGCGGATCCGCGGCGATGCAGGGCTGCGCAACGCGCTGGCGGCTCCACGAGCGGGGCCGCGAGCCGGGACCCGAGCCGTGTCACGGGGCTCGGCTTGGGCTTCCCCGCGGGCGGGGCCTCGTCGGGCCGGCGGCTTCGACCCACCTGCCGGCCGCGGGGTGCGAGCCCCCGTCTTGGCCGGTCGTCTCTCCGCGGCCCCACGGCTGGGGCGCGCACCGGCTCCCGGGCGCTTGGCCGGGGGGGCGCTGGTGCTGGGGGCCCTGCCGGCCGGAGCCCTGCTGGTGGGGGCCTTCGTGGCGGTCTGCTTCTTGGCCGGGCGCTTGCTCTCGCCCTCGTCCTTGGTGCGCTTCTTGGTCGTCAACCGTGCCTCGCTGTGGTGCCGTGTCGGAGAACGCTCTCGGGCGTTCTCCAGGATGAGTCGGAGAACGCTCTCGGGCGTTCTCCAGGATGAGTCGGAGAACGCTCTCGGGCGTTCTCCAGGGTGAAAGCCGCTATCGCGTCTGGCCATCGCCATAGGCGATCCATTTGAGAGCCGTCAGGCTCTCCAGGCCCATGGGGCCGTAGGCGTGGAGCTTGGTGGTGGAGATGCCGATCTCGGCGCCCAGGCCGAGCTCGCCGCCGTCGTTGAACCGGGTCGAAGCGTTGACCAGCACCGCGCTCGCGTCCACCTCGCGGAGGAAGCGCTGGGCGTTTTCGTAGCGGGACGTGCAGATGGCCTCGGTGTGATTGGAGCCGTACAGGGCGATGTGATCGAGCGCCTCGTCGAGGGATCCGACCACGCGCACCGCCAGGATGGGCGCCAGGAACTCCGTCCCCCAGTCCGAGGCCACCGCGGCCTGGGCCGCCGGGAGCAGGCGGCGCGTGGCCTCGTCGCCGCGCACCTCGAGCCGGCCTGCGGCGCAGAGCGGGGCGAGCAGGGGGAGGAGCGCGGCCGCGGTGTCGGCGTGGACGAGCAGGCACTCCAGGGCGTTGCACACGCCCGGCCGCTGCAGCTTGCCGTTCTCGACGAGGCGGAGCGCCATCGCCACGTCGGCGCCGGCGTCGACGTAGAGATGACAGACCCCCTTGTAGTGCTGGATCACCGGGACCCGGGCGTGCTCGGCGACGAAGCGGATGAGCCCCTCGCCGCCGCGGGGGATGACGAGGTCGATCTTGCCGGTCATGCCGACGAGCAGGCGCGTCTCCTCGCGGCCCAGCGGAGGCACAATCTGGACAGCGTCCACGGGGAGGCCGGCGTCGGCGATCGCCTCGCGCACCAGGGCGCCGAGCGCGGCGTTGGAGCGGGCCGCCTCCTTGCCGCCGCGAAGGAGGACGGCGTTTCCGCTCTTGAGGCAGAGGGCCGCCGCGTCGACGGTGACGTTGGGCCGCGCCTCGTAGATCATGGCGATGACGCCGAGCGGGATCCGCACCTGACCGATGAGCAGGCCGTTGGGCCGCCGCTTCATCCCCAGCACCTCGCCGACGGGATCGTCGAAGGCGGCCACCTCCAGCAAGGCGTCCGCGACCGCGCCGAGGCGGGCTTCATCGAGGACGAGGCGATCGACGAGTGACTCGGCCAGGCCGGCGGCGCGGGCTGCGGCGACGTCCGCCGCGTTCTCCTCCAGCAGCCCTCCGGCGAGACCTCCGGCCGCGCGGAGCCGCTCGGCGATGGTGCGGAGGGCGCGGTCCTTCCGGTCCCTGCCGATGGGGGCGAGAGCGCGGGCCGCGGCGCGCGCGCGGGCGCAGAGGCCGTCGAGCTGGGACTGGATCGCGTTCTCCACGGCCGAAACCTACTCCGGGACGGTGCGCAGGCCAACGGCGTTCTGGGGCTCTCGCCGCCCGCCCTCCCGTCCTTTCGTGCTAGGTTCCGCCCGTGCCTGGCCGCGTGTCCCCTCTCGTCCTCCTCGCGTTCGCAGCGCTCGGCGCCTGCACCGGGGACGGGCTGGACGATCCCGCGATCTCTGCCTTCGGCGCGACCTCCGCCGCCCTTCCGATGGGCGCGGTCGGCGCTGTCGGGGTGAGCTTCCCCGCCCTCCCCGCCTCGCCGGGCGCGGAGCCCGCGGCTCCTCCGCCGCGCGGGCCGAAGGCCAGATCAAGTGGCCCGCGGTCCTCGCCGCCGGCCCCTCTCGACCCGTTCGCCGATCCGCCAGAGCCGTCTGGCGAGGCGGGCGCCCACCGTCCTCATCGTTCTCCCGGAGGGACCGCTCTGTGAAACCTGGAGTCCCGCTCGTCCTCGCCCTCGCCCTCGGAGGCGCGGCGTGCAGCTCGACGCCCGCGCCGCGGCCGCTCCCCGCCGATCTGCCGCCGCCCGAGTACGAGCCGGCGCGCAAGCTCGACCTCACGCCCCCGGCCCGGCCGACGGCGACACCGCTGGCGCCCCCCGCGCCCGCGCCTCCCGCTGCTCCACCGGCGAGAGGCTGAGGAGCGACCACGCACCGGGGGTTGTTTCTCTGTGTCCTGGCCGGTGCCCTCGCGAGCGCCCCGACCGCGCTTGCGGACGCTCCGGTGGCGCCCGAGGAGGCGGCGTCGAGCACCGTCCTCGACCCTGCCCGCGTGCGCGGCATCGAGCGTGAGGCGCTGGACACCGGCGACGCCGGGCGCGAGGCGGCGGCGGGGGCGCTGTTCATCCCCCGCAACCTGGTCAAGCTGGTCTTCCTCGCCAGCGGCGTGACGGCGAGCCTGATGCGCGACGAGCAGGTCGTGCCACGCGTGGAGGAGCTGCTGTCCCCGAAGCCGGGCTCCTTCTCGGTTCTCCCCTCGCTGTTCCTCGACACCCGCCGGCGGGCCAGCGCCGGCGCGCAGGTCCTGGGGAACCTCGGCTTCGCCGCCGTGCGCCTGGCCGGCGGCTTCGGCGGCATCCACGATGGCGTGGGCGAAGCGCGCGTGGGCTTCGCGCTGCCGCGGCCCCTGCCCTTCGTGCTCTCGTTCGAGGGGCTGATCGATACGCGCTCGACGCTCGACTACTACGGCGTCGGGCAGGAGCCGGGGACGGACCCGCGCAACCTGTTCCTCCGGAAGGCGGCGACCACCGACGGCGTCTACTTCGAGGAGCGCATTCGCGGCCTCGTCACGCTGGGCGCCCGCATCGGGCAAGACTTCGAGTGGTTCGTCTCGTCGAGCATCCTGCGCAGCCTGGTCGAGGACACGCCGGGCGGCGGTCCCGGGACCATCACCAGCGTCTTCCAGCCGGGGAGCGTCGCCGGGGCGCCGTCGCTGAGCGCGGCGGGGTGCGGGGTCACGGCAGCTCCGACCGTCTTCCGGACGGCTCTGCCGACCACCTCTTGCCCGGCTTCGAGCCTGATCACGTACACCGAGCTGGCGGTCCGGCTCGACACCCGGGCGTCCAAGAGCCGCCCCTCGCCGGGGGTGCTGGTGGGGGCGTACGGCGGCGTGGCAGCCGGGGTCGGCGACGATCCCTCGCGCTTCTACCGGCTCGGCGCGCAGGCGGCAGGGTTCATCAGCGTCCGGCGGACCACCAACATCCTCTCGCCCAAGCTCATCCTCGACGGCACGGTGCGGCCGGCCGGCGCTGCGCCGGTGCCGTTCACGCAGCTCGTCGGCCAGCCCGAGTTCCGCGGCATCGACTCGCGGATCGACGCCCTCGCGCTGGTCGCCTCCCTCGACTACCGCTGGAGCATGATCCGCTACCTGGGCCCGCGGATCTTCCTCGACATGGCCCAGGTGGGGCCGAGCATGGGGGCGCTGCTCAAGGCGCCTCCTCGCTTCGCGACCGGTTTCGGCTTCGATTTCTTCTCCAACTCCACCGAGCTCGGACAGGCGATGATGTCCTTCAGCTCCGAGGGGGTGCGCGTGCTCTTCACCTTCGGCGTCCCGACCCAGTTCGGCGACCGCCAGCACCGGCGCTGAGACGATGGACCCGAGGCCCACCGCCCTGGCACTTGCGCTCGTCGGATGCGCCGGATCGATCGTGAGGCCGGCGCGCTTCGTCGATCGGCCGCCGATCCTCGACGTCGCGGACACCGGGCCCATCCCCCTGCCCCGTCGTCTCGATCCCATCAAGGAGGCGACGCTGAGCACCGCCTACGTCGAGCGCCCCCTGGTGGAGGCCCTCGATCCCACCCGGCCTCCGGACGCCGGCGACGTCAACGCCTTCGACGACGTCCCCCGCTCGAGCTGGTTCTCCCCGGACGCCGCCGCGGAGTCGGACGCCGCCGAGCCGCCTGCGCCCCCGTTCCGCCTCCTGCCCGGCCCCACCGTTACGCACGAGGGCGGCCTCGCCGCGATGGACGCCCGTGGTCGCCAGTTCGAGCTGTGGCGCGATCCGGTCGATCGGCCCGAGATGGCGACCGGCGCGGCCGCCGCCACGAGCCGGATCCTGCGCGCGCTCGGTTACTATACCCCCGGAGTGTGGGCCAGGGACCTGAGCAAGGCCGACTTCGTCCTCCATGATCCGGCCGACGACGCGGCGGTGGAGGCCTTCTTCAAGGCCGGCCCTCACCCCAAAGGCTGGCGTTTCCGGGTGGGCGTCACCCGCTGGCCGATTGGCACGGACCTCGGCCCCACACCCACCCTGGGCAAGCGAGCCGACGACTCCAACGATCGAGTCCCCCACCAGGATCGCCGTACCCTGCGGGCGCTCAAGCCCATCTTCGGCTGGCTCGGCATGACCGAGGCCGGGGCGGCGGTGCTGCGCGACGCCTACGTGGGAGCGCCCGGCAGCGGGCACGTGCTCCATTACCTCGCCGGCCTCGGCGGGGCGCTCGGCGCGGACGCCGTCGTCCGGCCGCAGCCCCTCGCGACGACGACGCCGACCTCGCGGGCCGCAACGTGTGGGTGACCCTCGGCTCGCTGGGGCTCTATCAACAGACGTCGCGCCTGACCCCGAAGCAGTGGCCGTCTCTCGGTGAGTATCGCGAGGACGTGTCCCTCGACGACTTCCGCACCGGCCCCCCCATGGAGCCGATGGACCGCCTCCTCCCGGCCGACGCCTACTGGGCCGCCAAGCGCATCGCCTCCGTGCGCGCGCCCGTCCTCGCCCCCGCGCTCGACGCCGGCGAGTACCACGACGACTCCGCCCGCGCGCTCCTCGGCGAGCTCGTCCGCGACCGCCAGCGCCTCACCGTGCGCTGGGGCTTCGCCCAGGTGACCCCCTGCGAAGTCGACCGCCTCGAGCAGGCCGGCCCGCGCTTCCCCGCCGCGGTGATCCTGCGCGACGAGGCGGTGTCGGCGGGGCTCGTGACGGCAGCGGAGGCCGGCTATCGGGTCGAGCTGCTGGATGACGACGGCAAACCCTGGGCGAAGCCGCTGCGGCTCGAGCGGGTGGGAGGAGCCCTGTTCCCGGTCCGACTGGCGGAGACCGCCCCCGGCTACGTGGTCCTGCGGGTGAAGTCCGCGCACTCGGGGCGGGAGGCTCCGCGGGCGATGGAGGTGCACCTGGTGCACGGGGGGGCCGCGTGGAGGGTGGTGGGGATCGTCCACTGACGGCGCGGATCCGCGTGAACCGGCACCTTCACGGGCGTCGACGCCCGCCGGGTCGGAGCGGTGCCTAACCGTTCGCGAACGCGCTCAAGGCTTCGGTCAGCGCCTCGGGATCGAGGTCGTGGCGGTGGGCGAGGTCCGCGATCCAGAGGGCCTCGCGGCGGCGGGCGACACGCTCGCTCAGCCGGCGCATCGCGGTGAACGTCAGCAGAGCGCCCGCGGTGAACAGCGCGCCCGCCTGCGGGCCCAACGCCTCGACCCGCGGCGTGACCAGCGTGACCCCGGCGGCGGCAGCACCGCCCGCGGTCGCCGCCGCGAGGGTGAGCGTCAGGAGCCGGCGGCGGAGGACGTCGGCGCGCTGGACGAGCTCGGTGATGATCTCGGCCTCTGTGACCGGGTCCGGGCCGAGGCGCAGCCGGTTCCGGTACGATGGGGTGCCCATGGCAGGAGGCATCGCGGAGGCGACGCTATCACACCACCGAGCCTGCGGTCCTCGCGGTCCTCGAACCCCTGGGGCCGCGCGGCGGCCTGGACTACCCTGGCCCGATCATGAGCTCGGAGCCCGCCATCGTCGGCCGCACGCTCGCCGGCCGGTTCCGGGTCGTCGGCTTCATCGGCGAGGGCGCGATGGCCACGGTCTACCGCGGCGTGCAGGACGCGGAGCCGCGCGACGTCGCGCTCAAGATCATGCACCCTCACCTGCTCAGCGACGCCACCTTCGTGGGGCGCTTCCGGCGCGAGGCGCGCGCGGCGGCGCGCATCCTCCACCCCAACGTCGTCAAGATCGTCGACACCGGCGTGGACGGGGAGCTGCTCTACATCGCCATGGAGCTGCTCGGCGGGCAGGACCTCTTCGAGACGCTGGTGCTGGAGCGCCGCCTCGGCGAGGCGCGCGCGGTGCGCATCCTGCTCCAGGTGACGGACGCGCTGGTGGCCGCGCACGAGAAGGGCGTCGTCCACCGCGATCTCAAGCCGGAGAACATCATGCTCCTCCGCGACCCCGCCGACCCCTCGCGCGAGGACGTCAAGGTGCTCGACTTCGGCATCGCCAAGATCCTCGAGGTCGACTCCCCTTCCATGGACGGCGGCGCGCAGAGCATGCTGACCGGCGTGGGCACCGTGGTCGGCACGCCTGCGTACATGGCGCCCGAGCAGTGCCGGGGCGAGCCCGTCGACACCCGCAGCGACGTGTACACCTGCGGGATCCTGCTCCACCAGCTCGTCTCCGGGCGCCTCCCGTTCTCCGCCTCCAACGCCATGGACCTCGCGGTCGCGCACGTGCGCACCCCGCCCCCGCCCCTGTCCGAGGTGGTCCTCGGCGTCCACCCCGAGCTCGAAGCGCTGGTCCTCACTGCGCTGAGCAAGTGGCCCCAGCAGCGCCAGCAGACCGCGGCCTCGCTGCGCGATCGGCTGCGCGCCATCCTGCCGGAGCTCTCCCCGACGCCGCTGGAGCTGGTGCCGGCTCCCGTCATCCCCGAGCCGCCCCGCCCGGTGCCCCGAGCGGCGGTGTGGCCCACCGATCCAGCGCCGCCGCTGGCCACGTCGACGCCCCTCGTCGTCAGGCCCGCCAGGCCCTCCCTCCCGGAGGTCAGCCCCGCGGCCGCGACCGCGCCCAAGCGCGTGCCCAATCCGACCTCGGCACCCCTGGAGCGACGCGCGCGCTCCGGCGCTCCCCTCGCGAGGGCACCGCGAGCGCGGTTCGAGTCCTGGCTGCTGGTGCCGGTGGCGCTGGTGGTGGGGATCGCGCTCGGGGTGCTGGCGTTCTTGCTGTCGCGGCCGTGAGGGGCCCTCGACGGCGGCGTCGGCTCACCCCGCAAACGCCTCCTGCAGGGCCATCGCTCGCAGCTCCAGCGCTGCGGTGGGCGCCTCCACGTCGGGATGCGAAGCCTCGGTGATCAGCGCCGCGGCAAACGCCTCGACCGCGGCCTCGATGACCCGATCGAGCGGCCGCTCCAGCAGGTGCGCCGGCGCGTCGTGGGAGGCCACCGCGCCCATCAGCACTGCACGCACGGCTGCGGCGGCTTGCGAGGGCGGGTCGCTCATCCCGCGGGACAGCTCGGTGACGACCGGGTCGGCGAGGCGCGCGACGAAGCGTTCCCGGAGGTACTCGCGCAGGCCGGCGTCGCCGCGCTGGCGATCCTCGGGGAGCGCGCCGAGGGGCTTGAGGTCGGCCTTGAGCAGCGTGCGCGCCGGCTCGATGGCGGCGTCGGTGGCCTCGGCCACGGCCTGACGCTCGCGGCGCAGCCGGGCGGCCGCCTCGAGCCAGGCGGTGCGGCGCGCCCGGGCGGCGCGCGCCTCCTCGCGGTCCTGGGCGGCCCGGGCGGCGGCGGCCGAGGCGAGCTCGCCGGCGATCCGGCGGGCGCGGCGGCGGAGCGCGCGCTCCCGCAGGGCCTCGCTGGCGTCGACGATGTGCTCGGAGATGAGCGCCTCCACCTCCGGCCACCCGGAGGCCGCGAGCGCCTCGGCGTCGCCCATCCGCCCCTTGAGCGACAGCCGAGCCGAGAACGCCAGCGGCTCGGACTGGGAGGTCAGCCCCACGGCGAGGAGCCCCTCGTGGATGTGCGCCAGCACCGCGGCGCGCTCGTCCGGCTTGAGGCGGTCGGCCTTGTTGGCGAGGATCTGCACGGGCACGCCGAGGCCCTGGATCTCGGCGAGCACCTTGCGCTCGGTCTCCTTCATCGGGTGCGTGGCGTCGAGCAGCCAGATGGCCAGGTGCGCCTCGTCGAAGGCGGCCCGGGCGGCGGCGATGTGGTCGGGATCGGGCGCGTTGAAGCCGGGGGTGTCGAGGATCTCGACCCGTTTGAGGCGCTCGATGGGGGCGTAGATGTAGACGCGATCGACCCTCGCGCCCGCGTCACGGAGCGACGCGAGCGTGGCCTTGAGCTCCGCGTGGGGCACGACGCGATCGGGGGCGCCGCGCACCACGACGCGGGCGAAGGGATCGGGCGCCCAGGCCACCCAGTGCAGGGTCGCGGTGGTGGGGAGCACGCCGGTGGGCGCCACGTCCTCGCCGAGGAGGGCGTTGAGGAAGGTGCTCTTGCCGGCGTTGAACTCGCCGACCACGGCGACGCGGAGGGGGCGCTCGCGCTCCATGGCGAGGGCCTCGACGGCGCCGAGCAGGTCGAGCCGGTCGAGGGCGCGGGCGCCGCGGCGCAGCTCGTGGAGGAGCTCGGGCCAGGCGGCGGTGGCGGCGCCGGCCGGCAGCCAGCGGGCGAAGACCACACGGCGCAGCTCGGCGGCCCAGCTCGAGACGTCGCCGCCGATGCGCTCCAGCCGGTCGAGGGCCTCGCGCTCCCGGCCCGCCGCGGCGGCCAGCGCCGCGTCACGCAGGGCCGCGAGCGGCCGGGGGAGCAATTTCGCATCCCGCGCGGCGAGGGCGTCGAGCGCGTCGAGATCGCGCGTCTCGGTGGCGAGCGCCAGGAGGGCCGCGGCGGCGCTGCGATCTCCCTTGCCGAGGCCGCGGACGAGGGCCTTGCGCGCGTCCTCCCGCCGCCCCTCGGCGAAGGCGAAGCCGGCGGCCCACATCGGATCGTCGAGGGACCTCGCGGCGCCGACGACGCGGCGGACACGGTCGACGACCAGCACGTCGTGCGAGCCGGCGAGGAGCTGGGCGAGCAGCTCGCCGGCGCCGTCGGCCTCGAGGATGAAGGCCCGCAGCGTCAGGTCGAGGGCCACCGCCGTCTGCCCGACCGAGAGGGCGAGCCGCGCCTTGACCAGCGCCTCCCGACCGGAGGTGGCGTCTTCTTCGGCGAGGCCCTTCTCGACCTCGTGGCGCGCCTGGATCAGGTCCCCGCGCGCCAGCGCGCACTCGGCCCGCCGCAGCGAGGCCTCGGGGTCGACCCCGCCCGCCAGCGGCGGCGCGATGCGGTCGAGCCAGCGCTGCGCGCGGGCCGGGTCGCCCGCGGCCAGGTCGAGGTCGGCGAGATCGAGCAGGGCCAGGCGCGCGGAGTCCCGCTCGTCGGGGGCGGTGGCGGCGCGCTCCAGGGCCTCCCGGGCGCCGGGCCACTCGATGCGCCGCCCCGCCCGCGCCAGGCGCAACCAGACGTCGGCGCGCCAGGGCACCTTCTTCACCAGCTCGTGGAGGGCGGTGGCGGCCTCGTGATCGAGCCAGGCGTCCTCGGCGGCGTCGGCCCAGAGGGCCAGCCCGAGGGGCGAATCCGGCAGCGCCCCGACGATGGTGCGGGCGTGCTCCCGCGCCTCCAGCGGGTGACCGGCGGCGAGCGCCGCCTCGGCCGCCTGGCGCTCGGGCTCGAGGCCGAGGGCGAACATCTCGACTCGCCCGAAGAACCGGGAGACCCCTTCGACGAGCCTGGGCATGGGGGGAATGAAGGCGAGAACCCGCCCGGGATCAAGTCACGGCTGCGCCGGGGTGAGCAGGAGCCCGCGGATCCGGTGCGGCGCGGCGGGGTCGGCGGTCAGCTCGACGCGCCAGGTGGACCGCTCGCAGGTGAGCTCGACGGCGGCGGTGGTGGGCGCGTCGGCCTTGAGCACGCTCACCCTGGTGCAGCGCCCCGAGCTCTCTCGCACCGAGGCGAGGACCGCGAGCAGCTTCTCCGCCGAGACGTGCTCGATGAACGCGGGATCGAACGAAGCCTGCACCGCGGCGAGATCGGCGGCCACGAGGAGCTCGCGCACCCGGGTGAGGGCCGCCTGCGCCGGGGCGCCCAGCGCCGGCTCGTGGTGATCGGCGGCGACGATCGCGGCGAGCGCGCGGTGAGCCAGGCCGTCCAGATCCTGGGTGCCGGGACCGAGCGCGATCACCCCGAGGCCGCGCTCGGGCAGCATCCACACCGTCGCGTGGTAGCCCTCCGTCATGCCGTTGTGGAAGACCACGTGCCCGCCCAGCGAAGGCTCGTTCTTGACGATCCAGTTGACCCCGAACCCCTCGCCCCCGCCCCGGCCGAAGCCGGCGACGAGCTGCGACTCGCGCACGCTGCTGCGCTGGAGAGGCCCCGGGTCGGCCCCGTCGCGCGCCGGCCACGCCGAGAGCTGGAAGGCGACGTAGCGGCTCATGTCCGCGACGCTGGAGTAGAGCCCGCCCATCGCCTCCGCGGCGCCCAGGTGCCAGTGGCTGTCGACGGTGGAGAAGCGCCCGCCCCTCTGGGCCCAGCCCTGCGCGAGCAGATCGGGGGGCACCTCGTCCCGGTCCCAGACGGTGTGGGTCATCCCCAGCGGCGCGAGGATGTGCGCCGCCAGGTAGGCGCGGTACGGCTCGCCGCTGACACGGGCGATGATCGGCCCGGCCAGCGCCATCGCCAGGTTGGAGTACTGGGCCCGCGTGCCCGGCGCGAACTCGAGCACGGCCTCCGCGACCGCGTCGCGGAGATCCTTGCGGTCGACCTCGTGCCCGAAGCCGTACTGGAGCTTGCCGACCCGCGGCAGCCCCGAGGTGTGCGTGACCAGGTGGCGGAGGCGGATGGGCCCGCTGTCCTGGGTGGGGTAGCGCGCGGTGGCGATCTCCGGGAGGTACTTCACCACCGGATCGTCGAGGTCGAGCTTGCCGGCGTCGCGGAGCTGGAGGAGCGCCATGCCCGTGAAGGTCTTGGTGATCGATCCGATGCGGTAGATGGTGTCCGCGGTGACCTCGCCGCCGCCGCTCTCGCGGGTGCCCAGGCCGATGAAGTAGACGAGCCCACCGCGGGTGACCACGCCGAAGGCGAGGCTCGGCAGCTTGAGCTTGGCGACCTCCGCCGCGAGCTCTCTCTCCACGGCGCCGCGGGTGGCGGCGACCAGCGCCGCGTCGGCGGGCGCGGGGGGCAGGACGGAGGGCGGGGTGGTCACGTGGACCGCGCACCCGGTGAGCCCGACGGTCGCCGCAGAGAGGGCACGCTGGAGGAGGGAAGGCACGCGCGGAGCATACACGCGGCCACGATCTTGGCCCACCGCCCGCGGATCCGGCATGCGTCGCGCAATGAGACGCACTCGCGCCCCCCGTCCCCTCCGCGCCGCGCTCCTCGGCCTCTGCCTGGTCGCGCCCCTGGTGGGGTGCAAGGGCAAGATCGGCGGTGCGCTCGCCCGGGCCGAGCCCAACGGCGAGGCGTTCGCCCACGTCCCCGTGCCGCCCGCGGACGGGCCCAAGCTCCACGCGCTGGCGAGCGGCGTCACCGTCTACGATCGCCCCTCCACCTCCGCGGCCAGGGTCGGCGTGCTCCGCGCCGGCGCCGCCGTGGCGCGGTCCAAGGACGCGTACACCAAGGCGGAGTGCGACGGCGGCTGGTACGCCGTGCGCCCCCGCGGCTTCGTCTGCGCCGGCGCGGGCGTCGCCACCGACGTCGCCGGCATCCCCCGCGGCGTGCCCGGCGGCCCCGAGCTCGCGCGCGCCCTGCCCTACCGCTACGCCCGCGCCCGCAGCGAGAACGTGCCGCTCTACGCCCGCGCCCCCACCCCCGCCGAGCAGCTCGCCGCCGAGCCCGATCTGAAGAAGATCCTCGGCAAGGGCGACGACAAGGATCCCCTCGGCGCCGCCGCCAACGACGTGCCCCTCGACCCCCGCGGCGTGCCCACCGGCCCGCCCGTGCTGCTGGCCGGCGGCGAGGGCATCGAGGCGGGCAAGCGCACGGTGGCCTCGTTCTTCGTCTTCGGCGCGGAGGCGGCGGCCCCCCAGCTCGTGCCCGCGCTCGACGGCGCCAAGGCCGGCGGCCTGCGCAAGGGCAGCGGCGTGGCCCTCACCGGATCGCTGGAGCTGGAGTCCCTCTCCGGCCTGCGTCGCTTCGCGGTGACGGCGGCCGGACAGCTCGTGCCCACCGATCGCCTGCGCCCGGCCCTCGGCACCGCGTGGCATGGCATCGACCTCGACAAGATCGGCCTGCCCGTCGCCTTCGTCCACAAGGCCGGCGTGCACACCTTCGCCTTCGCCAAGGGCAAGGCCGTCAAGCACGACGACGAGGTCGAGCGCCGCGCGCCCGTGCCGCTCACCGGCAAGTTCCGCACGGTCGACGGCGTTCGCTTCGAGGAGACCCGCGACGGCGAGTGGATGCGCGCGCAGGACCTCGTGGTCATCGTCAAGCGCCACAAGTACCCCGACTTCGTGAAGGGCACCCAGCGCTGGATCGACGTGAGCATCGCCAACCAGACCCTCACCGCCTACGAGGGCACCCGGCCCATTTACGCCACCCTCGTCTCCACCGGCCGCGACCAGCTCAAGGACCCCGCCGCCAGCGCCTCCACCCCGCGCGGCGCCTTCCGCGTGCTCGGCCGCCACGTCTCTCGCGCCCTCGACCCCCGGGAGGTGCAGAGCTCGTTCGACGTCGCCGACGCGCCCTGGGTGCTGGAGTGCGAGGGCTTCTCCCTCACCGGGATGTACTGGAGCGACGGCGTCGGCGAGGCGCAGAGCTTCCACGACGTCGCCCTCGCCCCCATCGACGCGCACCGCCTCTTCACCTGGGCCGGCGCCGAGCTGCCCGAGGGCTGGCAGGGCGTCTACGGGGAGGACGAGGCCGCGATGGTCTTCGTCAGGCCCTAGGCCGACCCCGGGAGAGGAGACGCCGCCAGGTACGTGAAGCAAAACGCGTTTTTCCTTGGCGCTGGGTTTTCGCGTGGGATAAGGTCCGCGCCGATTTCCGCCGACGTAGCTCAGTTGGCTAGAGCAGGCGTTTCATACGCGCCGGGTCAGGGGTTCGACTCCCTTCGTCGGCACCGGTTAGAGATGGGGGCGCGGCCCCCATACCCCCGGAGACCTCTCCCGTAGCGTGGGCTGCGGGGGAGGGACCCGTTACCAGGGGGCTTGGGGTGGAGGGGGGCGGCTCAGGCTTGGGGGAACCAGGGGAGGAGCCGTGAGGTCGTCCGCTGGTAGGTGGCGTAGGCAGGGTACTTCTCGAGCGAGAGGCGCTCGGTGAGCGTGGTCGAGCCCTGGAAGAGCAGGGTCAGGGTGACCGCGCCGGCGAGGCTGGGGTTCGACGAGCCTCCGCCGGCGGCGACGGAGAAGGCGTAGAACGCCCACCACAGGGCGATCTCGCAGCAGAAGTTGGGGTGGCGCGAGAAGCGAAAGAGGCCGGTGGTGATGAAGCCCGCCGGGGTCGCCTCCCCGCGAGCGCGACGGGCGGCCTTGTCCGCCTGGAAGCGCCACTGCTGGGCGTCGGCGACGGCCTCGCCCGCGAAGAAGAGCAGGAACGCTGCGGTCGCGGCGCCGTCCAGGAGGCCGAAGGGGGTCGCTCGGTGCTCCAGGGCGACGGAGGCGGGGAGCGCCAGGAGCAAGAGCAGCAGGCTCTGGAAGGGGGCCAGGAACGTGGCGTTGAAGACCTGGAACGCCACCGGCCCGAGGCGGCTGCGCACCACCTGCCAGCGGTAGTCCTCGCTCCCGCGGCGGTAGCCGCCCTTGCGTGCGAAGTTGTAGGTGAGCCGGGCCCCCCACAGCGCGGCGAGCACCGCCATGACGTCGAGGCGCGGATCGCCGAAGCCGGCCTGCGCCGCGAACCAGGCGACATAGAGGGGCGGCGCGATCGACCAGAGGCGGTCGACCTGCGAGTAGTTGCCGGTGAGGATGGACGCGAGCCAGCAGCCCACGATCATCGCGGCGCAGGCGAGGACGGGCACGGCGGGGATCGTCATGGCGGCGCTCAGCCCTCCTTCGCCGCGCGCGGCGGCCCCATGGTCAGCGCCGCGCTCCACACGATGGTGCGCCGGGGGAGGAACCGCAGCAGCCACATGCCGATCTTGTTCACGATCCCCGCGATGACGTTGCGCCTCCCGCCGAAGAGCGCGGTGAGCCCGATCGCGGCGCAGTCCTCGGCGCTCATGAAGGTCATCCGCACCGCTGCGGGCAGGTCGTTGGCGCCCGCCGCCTGGTGGAACTCGGTGCGGGTGAGCCCCGGGCAGAGGCAGCAGACCCGCACCGGCGTCGCTCGCAGCTCGTAGGCCACCGCCTCGGTGAAGTCGCGGACGAAGGCCTTGGTCGCGGAGTACGTCGCGTAGGTGGGGCTGGGTGAGTACGCCCCGACCGAGGACACGTTGAGCACGTACCCCCCGCCGCGCGCGAGCATCGCGCGGGTGAACACGTGCGTGAGCTCGGTGAGGGCGGTGAGGTTGAGCTGGATCTGCCGGGCGATGCGATCCCAGGGGATGTCCACGAAGCTCTGGTGGATGCCCCCGCCGGCGTTGTTGATGAGGACGTCGATGGTGCGCCCTGCCCCCTCGGCCAGGGCGTACAGCTCGGCCGCGGCGCCGGGCACCGAGAGGTCGAGCGCGATGACGTCCACCGCGACCGCGTGGCGCTCGCGAAGCTCCCTCGCCAGGGCGTGGAGGTTGTCGGCCCGCCGCGCCGTGATGACCAGGTTCGCGCCGCGCGCCGCGAGGTCCCGCGCGAACGCCGCGCCGAGGCCGCTGCTGGCGCCGGTCACCAGCGCGGTCTTGCCCTTGAGGTCGGTGGTTGCCATCGGGCCGACGGTAGCACCGAGCAGGCGGCGGGCGCTCGAACGGTCAGGGCACCGGCACGACGGAGACGTCGTCGACGATCGGGCCCGCGCAGCCGGCGCTGGTGGCCGTGAACGTGATCGTGGCGACGTTCGAGGCCGCGGTGAACGTCAAGGTCTCGCGGCTGAACGACTGCACGCCGAGCGGTGATGCCGCCTGGTCGGGCGTGAACGCGTAGCCTTCGGCGGCGGTCCCCGCGGTCACCTGCAAGGTCTTGGTCAGCACGCTGGAGCACTCCGGGGTCACCGGATAGCCCGAGAGCGAGAACGCGAGCAGGTAGCGCTGCCCCGGCGTCGTCGTGAGGTCCTGGGAGATGGCGCCGGGGCTGTCGTGGTTCAGGTCGAGGGACTGAACGCCCGAGCTCACCGGGTAGACGGTGTCGAAGGTGCCGGTGACGAGGTCGACGCCGTCGCTGGCCCCCGCGGCGGCTCCTACCGTCCAGCTCTGGATGCCCGTGCTGCCCGGCCCGAAGGTGCTGAACGAGCCCGCCGGCACCGCCGGCTCTTCGAAGCTGCAGTTCTGGACGAGGTTGTCGGGGATCTGGTCGCACGGTACGGCGCCCGCGTCGCCTCCGCCTCCGCCGTCACCACCGCTCCCGCCGCCCTCACCGCCCCCGCCGGCGGCAGCGTCAGCGGCGCCCGCGCCGGCGAGAAGCATCGTTCGCGCGCCGCAGCCGCCGACGGCCCCGAGGACGAGGACCACCGCAGCCGTCTGCCGTTTCATCGAACGTGCCTGCATGATGGCGAACTTGGCCTCACGCGCAGGGGGCGGCAAGGCTAGCTCCGGGCGAACCTCGGACGTCACCCGCGTTTCGGCCAGGCCATCAGCGCGAGATCCGCCACCCCTCGCAGCTCCGCCGCGGTCGCGCCGCCGGTCGCCTGGACCGCGAGCCCCTGAGCGACCGTCGCCAGGTACCGCGCGAGCTCGGCCGGGCGTGCGTCCGGCGGGAGATCGCCCTCCTTCTGCGCCCGCGCCAGGCGCTCGGCGAGGAGCTGCTCGGGGACGCGCCGGCGCTCGGCGACGGCCGCTTGCACCTCGGCCGAGGCGGCGCTGCACGCGAGCGCGCTCTGCACGAGCAGGCAGCCGCG
>Ga0302279_10004637_pt1 | contig 16000 bp, 11 predicted proteins | sample III_Bog_N3_3_FD_194541 | JGI IMG/M metagenome (GOLD analysis project Ga0302279, IMG submission 194541) | Peat permafrost microbial communities from Stordalen Mire near Abisko, Sweden - III_Bog_N3_3 | ecosystem: Environmental > Terrestrial > Soil > Wetlands > Peat | place: Sweden: Abisko...
TCGCCTCGCCGAGACGCTGGGCCTCCTCGGCGACACCCGCGCCAAGGCGCCGCTCCTCGCGCTGTTCGACACGGAGCGCTACGAGACCGCGCGACCGTTCGAGGCACGCGCGCTGGCGACGCTCGGCGCGGGCAAGGAGCTACTCCCGGCGCTCGCGCTCTTCGCGGGGCTCGCCGACCCGATGACCGAAGCGGTCGGGATAGCGGCCGACGCGAAGCTGCTCGACGCGGCACACGGCGGACGTGTGTTCGACCCGCCCGCGATCGACGTCGACGTCGAGCTCGCCGTCCCTCCTGCGGACCATGCGCTTCGCCTGTGGGTCGTCACGGTCGACGGCGTCGATTCGGATGTTCCGGTGACGGGCTCCTTCGACGGCCGCGATCTCCGCCCGTTCACCACGTCTGGCCTCGTGCACCACGTGAGGGTCGATGCGGGCGATGCGTGCGCACGCGCCGCGACCGTGAAGCTCCACGCGACGACCGGCATTCGCGCCGTGTGGCTTGTCGCGCGCGTCGCGGGGGTCCCGAAGCAGCTCGTTCCGGCTGTGGTTGGAGACGGCGGCGCGGGCGCACCTTCGGGAACTCGGTAACGGCGGGCCTTCGGGGTACACTCGCGTCATGCTTCTGCACCGTGCGAGAACCGCGTTGAGCTTCCTCGAACACCCCAGACGCCTCGCGTGCCTGCTTGTCGTCACGTGTCTCGTGGCATGCGATGCGGACGCCACGGGGGTGGTCACGGTCGACGCGGGTCACGACGTGACGATGAGCGTCGTGCCCGACGCAGACGACGTGCCCGACGCGTCGCCCGAGGAAGACGCGACGGTCGACGCAGGGGTGGATGCGGGCTTCGACGCCGGGCACGACGCGGGTCACGACGCTGGCGTGGACAGCGGCGACTCGAACTATCTCATCACGCCGCAGACCGGCACGCTCGACGTGTGGTGCGGCCCCCTGCAGCTTCATCTGAGCGTTCAGCACGCGGATGGCACGACGAGCGACGTGACCACGCAGTCGAAGTGGGTCTCTTCGAACACCGCGGTTGCCGGCGTCGGATCGTCGACCGGGCTCGTGACGGGAATCACGATGGGGACGACGAAGATCACGGCGAGCTATGGCGGGATGAGCGTGAGCGAGACGATCAACGTCGTGGCGCCTCCCGTCGAACAGGTGACCGTCTCGCCGATGCTCGCGGTGATCGCGCCGGGCGCCACGCAGCAGTTCACGGCGATGGGGCTCATCAGCGACGGCACCATGTGCGACGTGAGCTCGTCGGTCGCGTGGACGTCGTCGTCGGCCAGCGTGGCGACGATCGGCGTGAGGGGGCTCGCGACGGGCGTCAGCGCGGGAATGAGCACGATCACCGCGAACATCGGGATGGCTGGGACTGCGACGCTGACGGTCAACTGAGGAGCGGGTCGAGCGCGATGCGGGCGTGCATGGTGTTGCGAGGTGGGCTCGGGGTCGCGTGCGCGGTCGTGATGGCGGCGTGCGGTGGGTCGACGTTGTCGAGCAGCGCGGGCCGTGATGCGGGGGTGCGCGAAGCGGGGCACGAGGTGGGCGCGGTCGACGCGGGGCGCGATGTGGTCGCGGTCGCGGTCGACGCGGGGCACGAGGTGGGCGCGGTCGATGCAGTCGTGGAGAGCGCGGCACGCGAGGCGTCGGTGAGCGACGTTGTAGTCGACGTGGTGGCGCATGATGCAACCGCCGACGCCGTGGCTCACGATTCTCCTGTCGAAGCAGCCCACGACACGTCCGTGCCCGACGACGCCGCCGTCGACTCCACGCGCGACGCCGCGCCCGCGGTCGTGTCGCTGACGATCACGCCCTTCGACCCGAGCATCAAGCCTTTCTGCGGCCCGCAGCAGCTTGTTGCGACGGCGCTCTATTCCGACCACAGCACGCGCCCGGTCACGACGCTTGCCGTCTGGACGTCCAGCACCACGGAGGCGGCGACCGTCGGCGAGACGACCGGTCTCGTGACCGGGATCGCCGAAGGTAACTCGGTCATTGAGGCCACGTTCGACGGCGTGACAGGCACGGACGTGGTCTCCATCAACCAGCCGGTGATCGGCCTGATGACACTCACCCCCGCGACCGCTTCCCTAGCGGTGGGTGCGACACAATCGTTCGCGGCAGCGGCTACGTTCACCGACGGGACCGTATGTCCCGTTACGAACCACGCTATTTGGCTCTCGTCCGACGCTACGGTCGCCACGGTGTCTGCCGCGGGTGTTGCCACGGCTGTGGCGCCCGGCACCGCGACAATCTCTGGCAGCGTAGGAGTCGTGACGGGGACCGCGACCCTGACGGTTCAATGAACACCATGCGCGCGACGACGACGATTCGAGCCACGGTCCTCGTCGCGTGGACGCTCGCGGCATGCGGTGGGTCGACGCCGTCGAGCAGCGCGGGCCACGACGCGGGTGCGCGTGACTCGGGGCACGATGCGGTCGCGCCGGACGCCCCGCTCGAGGGCGCAACGCCCGAAGCGACCACGGTCGACGCCGCACCGGTCGTGGTCTCCCTCGCGATCAACCCACAGCAGCGCAGCATCGAGTGTCTTTGCCCTCCCGTTCAACTGCATGCGATCGCTACCTTCTCCGACGCCTCTACCGAAGACGTGACGTCGCTGGCGACATGGACGTCGCAGACGACGGCCGTTGCGACGGTCGGGGCGATGACAGGTCTCGTGACATGCGAGGGCGCGGGCACGTCGGTCGTCGGCGCGTCCTTCGGAGGGGCGACCGCCACGGCGACCGTGAGCGGCCCTGGGCCCGAACCCGCCTCCCTCGCGCTCTCTCCGGCGAGCGCGTCGATTGCCGTCGGTGCCACGCAGGCATTCACGGTGGATGCGGCGCTTCCGGACGGAGACACTTGTGCCCTCGCGCCGGTCTCTGTCGTGTGGACCACTTCCGACCTGACCGTCGTGACAGTGTCGAGCTCCGGGCTCGCCACAGCGGTCGCACCCGGGACCGCGACGATCTCGGCGACGCTTGGTTCTGTTGCCGGCACCGCGACCCTGACGGTCCAGTGATAAGACCACGCGAGGCTCCCATGCTCTCCAAGCTCCCGCTCACCGCGCTCACCGCGCTCCTCGCCAGCACGCTCACGCTCGTCGCGTGCGGCGGCAGCATTGAAGTCGAGCCGGGCGCGTTCGACGTGCTCCCCGAGCCCCCCATCGACGCGAGCTCCCCAGGCCACGCTCCACCCGTCGACGCCGCCACCACGCGCCCACCCGTCGACGCATCGCTCCCACGTGACACGGGCTCCGACGCCCCTCGCATCACGCTCTCCGAAGCCGAGCCCCCTCCGCTCCCCGACGCGTCCGGCACGCTTGTCTCGCTTGCGGTGACCCCCTTCGACGTCGACGTCAACCCGTACTGCCCCATGCAGCTGCGCGCCATCGCGAGCTACTCGAACGGAGCGGTTGTCGACGTCACGAGCCAGGCGACCTGGTCCTCCGGCGAGGCCTCCGTCGCGACAGTCGGCGCGATGACCGGGCTCGTGACGATCGCGAACCCGAGTGGCGCGACGAACATCACCGCGACGTTCGACGGTCTGAGCGCCTCGGCCACGGTCGAGTCGAGCAACGTGACGGTCATGGCGCTCTCGCTCACGCCAGGCACGGCGACCATCGCGGTTGGCGCCACGCAGCAGTTCACGTCGAGGGCGGTGTTCGCGGACGGCACCAACTGCGACGTCACGACCACCGTCCCGTGGTTCACGGTCGACGAGACGGTCGCGACCATCTCGACCTCCGGCCTCGCGACGGGCGTCAGCCCGGGCCAGACGGGCGTCGGGTCGTTCGTCCCGAACCTGCAGACGATGGGCCTGCTGACGGTGCAGTAGGCGCGCTACGCCTTCGGCTTCAGCGCCTTCGCCGCGCGGTTCTTCTTCCGCGTCGCGGCCCCCGCCTTGCCGATCTCTTTCGTCGCGTCGAGCAGCCGGGTGATGCCGGGGTGGTCGACGGCCACTTGCGAATTCTGCGCGGCCACGGCCTGGAGGACCGTGTCGAGCTCACGGAGGATCTTCGACGCCCACTTCCAGTTCCGCGCTTCCATGTTGCGCGCGTACTCGAGGTACGCCGCGGCCCGGCGGCGGTGCTCGGCCCACTGCATCGTGTCCTGCAGGTACTCGAGCAACAAGGGGAGCGGAGGCGCTGCGGCCCCGAGGACCTCCTTGGCGTCGGTGAACGACTCGAGATCCGTCGCCGCGGCCTGCATGGCAGCGAGCTGCCCCTGCTTCGGGAAGTAGCCGCGGTAGCGCGCGAGGTTCTCGGGCGTGAATTCGCGCGGAACCTTCGGGAGCGTGTCGAGGCTTGCTGGCTTGATGGGCCGAAAGGTCGCGAAAGCCGTCGAGTCGGTCGTGCTCGACCCCGGCCCCGTCGTCGCGTCAGGCCTGCCCGCCGGGTTTTCGGGCGTGGCTTTCGTGTCCGACTTCGGATTCGTCATCGAGGGGCTCCCGCGTTTCGTCTTCCAGGGCCGGCGTTTCGACCATCCATCGATACGCGATTCATCGTGAACGATCCACGATTGGTACGGATGGATCGACCATTGATGGAGTCCAATCCATAAACGATGTAATTCGATCTCAGCTCGAAGTAAACTAATGACGGATCGATATAGACCACCGAGTGATCGATAGGCATCGTTCACGAATTGAACAATATCAATACGTTGTCGATATCGTTCGAGCCGCGATCCATCGATCATCGAGCCAGCCGGCTCCGACGTCGGCCGCGCCCCCGTCGAGGCCGAGCTACTTGAGCGGCAGCACGTTCCGCGGGTCGCAGACGATGGACACGTCCTCTGCCAGGACGGCGCTGCCACCTTGCTTGGCTTTCCTCACGACGTCGACGCCGTCCCGTACACGTCGCGCTTCCCAGTGCAGGTGTACGAGCTCGGGCGAGCCAGTGTCGCCGACGAACCCGACCACGTCGCCGTCCTTCACGACGCTTCCGGCCGCGATTCCCGGCGCCACGGAGTCGAGGTGGCCGAACAGGACGACGTATTCGCGGAGCTTCCCCCCTTCGCGGACGGTGTTCCTCGTGAGCACCGTCGTTCCGAAGAGCGGCCCCACGTAGAGGACGTCGGCGTCCCCCTGTTGATGCTCGAGCGCGACGGCGTGGGCAGGGGTGCCGCGGGCCTGCGGGAGATCGACGCCGCCGTGTCCGACTGCCCGCAGCGTTGCTCCACGGCGCTGGGCTTGATCCGGCTTGTCGAGGTCGTAGCCGCTGATGACGCTGTGGTTGCCAGGAAGGCCGGGCGGGACCGGGAACTTGTAGAGGTCGTAGTCGGCAGGCCGATCGGGGCGTCTCGGGATGTCGTCGTAGATCTGCCAGCGGCCGCCCCGCGTGTGGTGCGCGTTCTCGCCGACGGCCGACTCGGGGGCGTCGACGTCGTCGCCGCTCGGGATGTGCACGCAGACCTCGCCGTCGGGGAGCGTGTGGAGCGGGCAGGGGACGACCACGGGCTCGGCGGTTTTCGGTGCGCGCACGCGGGCGTCCGCGTCGACCGGAATGCGCAACGGCGGCGCGGGCGCTGCGGCCGAGCCGACCCCGAGCGCCATCAGCACCGAGAACGTCGGGAGGGCGAAGCGCATCGGAAGCAGCACGGGCTGGAGGATAAGCCGATGCGTAGGCGAGTCCATTCCCGCATCGTCCCCGTCGCCCGTTGCCACGGGGTGCCGCCGCGGCTAGAGGAGCCGCACATGACCTCTCCGAACGCCGACATCACCCGCCTCATTGAAGAGCTCTACGCCGCCGAGCGCAGCGTCCGCGACCTGCACGCCCGCATCGGTTCGACGAAGGAGGCCGACCAGCTCGTCGCGCTCGGCGCCGCGACCGAAGAGGCACTCAAGATTGAAGACGACCACGAGGCGAGCGTTCGTCTCGTGCGCCTCGCGGAGCTGCTCGGGGACATCGAAGGACCGCGCTCGGCAGACCTCCTCATCGACATCCTCGGGACCGACTCGCTCGAAGCGCGTCGGTCGGCCGGCGAGGCGCTCGAAGACCTCGCGTTCGACCGCTTCAAGGAGCTCGCGCTCGCTGTCGAACGCGCCCTGGAGCGCTTGCCGTCGGGCCACGCGGCTCTGACCGAGCTGCCGTTCCTGCTGAGCGAAGTGCCGGAGCCGGGTGTCCGACGGCTGCTCGGGCGCTTCCTCGCGCACAAGGACCCGGAGGCGGTCGCGGCGACCATCGAGGCCATCGTGGATCACGGGGACGTGGGGGCGGCGGATCTCCTCGTGCCGCTCGAGAAGGACACGCGTCACGTCGAGATGGAGGACGAAGAGGGGGACGAAGGGCGCGTGACGATTGGCGAGCTGGCGACCGAAGCGCGCAGCCTGCTCGCGGAGCTGATGGGGCAGCACGAGCCGCCGCCGCCCCCCGCTCCGACGAAGGCGAAGGACGCGAAGCCGCCGCGCGGCGCTCGTAGATGAGCATGAGCGTGGACGACGACGCGGGGCTCGCTCCTCGAGAGGCGCGCGCCGACATCATCGGTCTCGTCGGAGGGCGCCTCGAGGCGGCCGACGCGGCCGTATTCGAGACGTTCGTGGTCCCTCGCTACCTGAAAGCGTTCGGCGACCTCGCCCTCTCGATGCTCGCGGCAGGCGAAGACGCGCAGGTCGCCCACCTCGATTGCCGCACCGGCTACCCCGATCTCGAGGTGACCCAGCACCTCCCAGGCTCGCACCTGTTCGGCTGCGACCCCTCCGCCCCCGCCATCGCCCTGGCCCGCGCCAAGGCCGGCACGCACCGCGACCTCGTCGCCGACTACCGCGTCGCGTCTGCCGCGTGGCCTTCGCCGTTCCCCGCAGGCGCATTCTCGCACGCATTCTCGCTGCACCCGCTCTCACGCCCGGAGGACCGCACCGGCCTCCTCGAAGAGCTCGGTCGCCTGCTGGCGCCGTACGGTCAAGCGCTGGTGGCGATGCCGCTGCGAGGCTCGTTTGCGGAGCTGGCGGACCTGCTACGCGAGTACGCGCTGAAGCACGAAGTAGTGCCGATGACCGACGCCATCGACCGCGCGAGCTACGGGAGGCCGACGGTGGAGCTGCTCGGATCCGAGATGGAGCGCGGGGGCTTCGACTTCGTGGACGTGGAGCTGCGAACGAGCACCCTCGAGTGGAGGAGCGGTCGCGACTTCTACGAGGACCCGGTCGCACGCCTCGTGCTCTTCCCCGAGTTCCGAGCGCAGCTGGGGGGAACGGACCTCGACCGCGCCTGGGACTACGTCCGAGACGCGATCGACAAGTACTGGAGCGACTCGACGTTCGAGCTCACGGTGAACGTGGGCTGCGCGAGTGGTCGAAAGCGAGCCGGCTCGTAAGCCTACTGCGCGTCCGATATCGTCGGTCGGCCGAGCTCAACGTACACAAGTACGAATCGCTCGGCCTCCCTAGCTCTCGGCCGCTCGCTACGGCTTCCGAACCGACTCGACCACAAGCCTGTCAGCTCAATGGCAGAAGCCGTCGATGCAGATTTTCCCGCTCGTGCACGTCGTCCCGGCCGGCGCGGTCGGACCGCACTGGTTGCCCAGGTTCGAGCTCGAGCCGCACACGTCGTACGTCCCGGTGGACGTCTGGACCGGCTTGCACTCGTTGAAGTTGTCCGCGTGCTGGCAGATGTTGCCTGCGTCGCCCGTGCCGCCGTCCGTCGGATTGCACGAGATGTAGCAGGCGTGGTGGAGGCAGATGCTCCCCGAAGCGCAGTTGTCCTGCTTGCCTTCGGTCGAGCAGAAGAAGGTCGCTGCCTGGTCAGGGATGCAGCCGTAGTCGACGCAGACGAGACCCGTCTCGTTGCACGAATTGGCCCCGGCGTCGGCGCCGGCTTCTGCGGACGACGTGGTGCACGACGGAACGCAGTGGTTCTCGACGCAGGTGGTGCCGGCTGCGCAGGCTGCGCCGCCTTCGGTTGCGCCGCACGGCGCGGAGTTCACGGTGCAGGCGCCCGAGCCGCCCGGGTCGCACGAGTAGCCGGCCGGACAGGTGGCGCCCGCCGCGCACGACGGGGTGCAGACCCCCGCGACGCAGAGCTCCTGGACGGTGCCGAGGTACGGACACTGGGTCGAGTCGAAGCACTGGTTGGCGGCCGAAACGCACTGGCCGTCGATGCAGAGAGCGCCCGAGCCGCCGTCGGCCGTGCAGGCCGCGTTCGTCGTGCAGCCTGTGAAGGGGGGGAGGACCTGCGCGTCGCTCGCGTCGGACGAGCTCGCCTCGGAGCCGCCGTCGCCCTTGTTGCCGCCGCCGTCGCCCCCGTCCGTCGTCGCGTCGCCGCCCGACCCGCCGTCTGGCGTCGGCAAGCACTGCGAAATGCGGTTCGTCAGGGTGCAGGTGTACCCGGACGGGCAGCTGCCCGCCGTACATCCTGACCCCGCGTCGTAGTAGCCGCCGCCGTCGTAGACGCCGGAGACGCAGAAGCCGCCCGACGTGCACGAGGCCCCGGTCGGGCAATCGGTGCTCGTGCTGCAGCTCGATGCGGAGCACTGCCCCGTCGTCTCGTCGCAGCAGACCCCTTGGGAGTCGCAGCTGATGACATCGCCGCCGCCACCGCCACCTCCGGAGCCGTTCGACCCGCCCGAATAAATCGGACAGCCGAACAGGAAGACCGCGCCCAGGACGAAGGCGCCAGCCTGCTTCACTCCCGTGAAGCTCATTCCTGGAGAGGAAGCTGTCGCGACCGTCTTCGGTGAGGAGTTACGCACTGCGGCAAGAAAGGGGACCTTCATAGAACGCATCATGGCGCGACCGCCTCCATCGTGCACCGGTTCGAGGACTCCCGGCCCTGGCTTCACGAAGTGCCAGAACCCGACCTCGCCCGCATGCGCCGTCTGTCAGGACACATTAGCAACACGCGTGCCTTCGACAACCATACGTCGTCTGCGACGAAACGCCGATGCCTTTTAGGGGCCCGAGGGGAGGGGCGTGCACGAGCGTTCACGTACCGGGTGGACCCAGGCGTCGCGGTCGCCGGCTGCCGGCTTTACGCTCGGGCTACCGGTGGCGCCCCGTCGCAGCCGGTTTTACACGCGAAGATCCGGCATGCTAGCGTGCGCTCCTTAGAGCACGAAGGCTGAAGCCACGCGGTCGGGGTCCTTGATCGAGCCGGACTCCGCGTGAGTCCCCCAGGCGCTGGGCAGCGCAGCGCAGCCAAGCAACGACAACCGGTCGAGAGCCTCCCCGATGGACGTCCAGTGCGAGCGGTGTAAGACGGAGTACGAGTTCGACGACGCGCTCGTCAGTGGTCGGGGGACTACCGTCAAGTGCACCAATTGCGGCCTTCAGTTCAAGGTTCGCCCGACCGTGAACGCCGCCGAAGCGGAGCGCTGGGTGGTCCACACCGCGCGCGGCCAGGAGCTCATCTTCACCTCGCTCCGCGACCTTCAACGCGCCATCACGACCCACGAGGTGGGGCGCGGAGACACGCTGCGCCGGGGCAATGCGCCCCCGCGGACGCTCGGAACCATCGCGGAGCTGGAGCCCTTCTTCCTCGCCCGCCCGCCGCGCGACTCGCAGCGCCCACCCCCCCCCTACGACGACGGTCGGTCGCGCGTCCCCACGTTGCGTCCGCCGCCGGCGATGGCGGTCCCCCCGTCCGGTCCGGTGCCGCGGCTCGCGCGCATCCAGACGGGGGGGCAGGGAGAAGGCGTCGACCGCAACGCGCCGGCCTATTCCGAAGCGGGGACGATGATGGCCCCGGCGGTTCAGCACGACGCCGCCCCATCGGTCGTATCGCGCCAGCGTTCGTCTCCCCCGACGGACGAGATCGCCGCGCGTCCGTACCCGAGCAAGCCCCCGAGGCCGCCCCCGCGTCCCGTCTCGCACGGGCCGCCCACGATGCCGGTGCGTAGGCTCGCCGACTCCGCGGACTCGGGTGACTACGGCGACCCGAACGACCCTGTCGACTCGCTCGCGGACGCCGACTCCCACTATGCGCCCAGCCCACCGCGGCGACGCATGGGGGGCTGGATAGTCGCGGCAGTGCTCCTCACGTGCGTGGGGGTCATCGGTTACAAGGTGGCCGAGCCCTACCTGACGACCACCGCGAAGGCGCCGGCGCGCAAGCCGCTGAACGCGCGGACCGAGCAGTACCTGACGGAGGGGGAGGGGGCGTTCCGCGAGGGGAACCTAGAGCTCGCCAAGGAGAAGTTCGACAAGGCGAGCGCGCTCGACGAGGCGGACCCGCGCGTGCTCCTCGATGTCGCGCGTCTCGCGGCCGCCCGGGCCGACGTGCCGTGGCTGCTGACGAGGGTCTTGCCGGAGACGTCGGTCGACGAGCTCCGGATGGCGAAGCAGCAGCTCTCTGACCTCGGTGCCGTGGCCAAGCGAAGCGCCGAGGCCGCAGCGAGCGCAGCCCCGGACGACGTGGCTGCGACCCGTGCGCGCGTGGACGCCCTTCGCATCGTGGGGGACCGAGACGCCGCCCGCAACCTCGTGACCAAGCTCACGCCGAGCGTGTCGCAGCCCGAGACGGCCTACGTCCTTGCCGCTCTCGACCTCGCCGAGATCGACCCGCTCTGGGCCACGGTCGTCGATCGCCTCCGCGGCGCCGCAGCGGGCGAGGGGAACGCGGGTCGCGCCCGGGCTGCGCTCGTCTATGCGCTCGCACGTTCGGGAGATCCGGTCGGAGCGAAGGCGGAGCTCGACCGTCTGCGGGCGTTGCCGACCGGGACGCCGCTCGGGGCTCCGCTCGCCGCGTTCGTCGCCAAGGCGCCCGTCGGTGCTGTCGGCAAAGGTGTCGGGCCCGCAGGGTCCGCCCCCGCAGGCGTCGCACCCGGTCTCGGAGGGACACCTCCGGCAGTGGACGTGGATTCGCTCCCGCGGCGCCCTCTCGCGGGCGGTGGCGCTGCGCCTGCGCCTGCGTCAGCAGGCGGTGGAGGTGGCGGCGGTGGAGGCGGCGGCGGACCGTCCGACGAGTCTGGTGGTGGAGGTGGGGGCGGAGGCGGCGACGCGCGCTCGCTCATGCGTCAGGCCGCGGCTGCCGAGAACAAGGGGCAGTTCGCGAAGGCTCGCAAGCTCTACGAGGACGCCACGCACGTCGATCCGGCCAACTCGGAGGCGCTCGCCGGGCTCGGGAGCGTCTCGCTCAAGACGGGCGACAACGCCAGCGCGCGTTCCTATTTCGGCCGCGCGCTCAGCCTGAACCCGAACTTCGTGCCGGCGCTCGTCGGGCAGGCCGATGCGCTGTGGGCTGAAGGGGACCACGCCGGGGCGACGGCTCGCTACAAGGAGATCGTTGACCGCTTCCCTGAGTCGAGTGGCTACCCGTCGTACGTGAAGACGCGGGCCGAGGGGAGCGCCTCGGGTGCGACCGCGCCTGCCGAGCCTGCGCCTGCCGCACCCGCGGCACCGGCCCCCGAGCCGAAGAAGGAAAGCCCTGCTGCCGCGCCCGCAGCTCCGGCGGGCCCCTCCGTCCCGCTGCCCGGGAACATCCCGAGCGACCTCCCTGGGGCGCCGCCGTGAAGCGAATGCGCGGACGCGCGCGAGGGGCCGTGTGGAGTCTGTTTCCGCTCCTGCTGATCGCGTCTTTCGTGACAGCCGCGTCGGGCTGCGACGGTCGGCCGAAGGCTCAGCCGACCGCTCCCGAATCGTCGAAGCACTCGGGCCCGGCGCTCGTGGTCCTCGACCTGAGTGACGGGATTCCGGAGGCCGAGTCGGGGAGCCTGCTCTCGGTCGGGAAGAAGCAAGGGACCTTCGACGAGCTCGTCCAGCGAATCGCCGAGCTTGGCGACGATCGCGACGCGAAAGGGGTGTTCGTGCGCTTCGGCGACGTGAGCTTCGGCCTCGCGCGGGCCCAGGAGATCGGCGAGGCGCTCGAGGCGGTCCGTCAGAACGGCAAGCCGGTCTACTGCCACGCGAACGATCTGAGCAACGCGACGCTCTACGCCGCCTCGCGGGCGTGCTCCAAGATTTACCTCGCGCCTGCGGGGGAGGTCGAGTCGATCGGCATCGCGGCCGAGATCGTCTACCTGCACAAGCTGCTCGCCGACCAGCTCCACGTGAGCGTCGACATCCTGCAGGTGGGCAAGTTCAAAGGCGCGGAGGAGCCGCTCACGCGCGACGGACCGAGCGACGAAGCGCGCGCGTCGCTGACGGGAACGCTCGCCAGCATGCGCGAGTCGTGGATCGCGGGCATCCGTGGGGCGAGGGGAGACGCGGCGTCCGCCGCGGTCGAGGATGGTCCCTACGGGTCCCTCAGGGCCAAGGCGCTCAAGCTCGTCGACGAGGTCGGCTACGCGGACGACGCACGCGAAGAGGCTCGGAAAGCCGCAGGCGCGGTGCGCGACGACGTGCGCTTCGGGCGCGGCGCAGGGAGCTCCGACGGCGACCTGAGCGACATCGTTCGTGCGATCGCGGACGAGGGGTCGTCGGCGCCGATAGCGCTCGTACGCGCTTCGGGGAGCATCTCGATGGGGGGTGACGACTCGCTCCTCAATCGCTCCGAAGGGATCACCGAGCACGCGCTCGGGCGGGTGCTCGCGCGCCTCGAGAAGGACGACTCCGTACGCGCGGTCGTGCTTCGCATCGACTCTCCCGGTGGCAGCGCTCTCGCCAGCGATCTGATCTGGCACCGCTTGATGCGCATTCGGGCAAAGAAGACCCTCGTCGTGAGCGTCGGCGAGATGGCGGCGAGCGGGGGCTACTACCTGGCGTCGGCTGGGCAGGTCATCTTCGCGGAGCCCGGGAGCATCGTCGGCTCGATGGGGGTCGTCGGTGGCAAGCTCGCCTTCGGTCGAGCGCTCTCTCAGGTGGGCATCCACACCGAGACATTCCCCGCCAACCCGCAGGCCACGGCCGGCGCACGAGCCGCGTATCCGTCGATGTTCGCCGAGTGGGACGACGCGACGCGCGCGCGGGTGCTCGAGTCGATGACCGCGATTTACGACCTCTTCCTCTCGCGCGTTGCCGAGGGGCGCAATACCTCGGTCGACGCCATCGCGCCGTTCGCCGAAGGACGCATCTTCAGCGGCACCCAGGGGCGCGAGCACGGGCTCGTGGACGAGCTCGGCGGGCTCGCAGCGGCGGTCGCGAAGGCGCGCACTCTGGCCAAGCTACCGGCCGACGCCGAGGTGGAGGCAGTGGGCGCGAGTCGTGGTGTTCTCCAGGCATTGACGGGAGTTTCGAGTGGGCAACTACCGTCCGTGGAGGCCACCGGTCTCGCAGCGCTCGCGTCTCCGACCCGGCCGCTCGCCCAGGCGCTGGGCCGCCTCGCTCCCGCAGTTGCACCGTTCGCGTCGGCTCTCATTCCGTTTGCCGAGGGGGAGCGGGCGCTGACCGTCGTCCCGTTCGCGTTCGTCGTCCGGTGAGGCCATGAGCGCTGCCGACGAGGCCCAGCTGCCGGTCCCCGAGGACCGCGAGAGCGGGGGGAGGATCACGCTGCCGCCGCCCGAGTGGGCCGGCCCGCGCGCGACCGACGACCGGCTGCTCGTGGAGGCTCCGTCGCCGCTCGATCGACGTGTCGGATCGGAGGTCGCGACGCAAGGCTCCCTTCGCGCGGAGGTGCTCGCGTCGCACGCGTCTCACGATACGGTGCGCGAGCATGCCGCGGCCGGGCGGTTCGCGCGCTGGCTCGCGGCGCAGGGGCGCAGCTGGGACGAGGCCGTGCACTACGCACGTGTCGCGCTCGAGCTGGGTGAAGATGAATCGCTGCGGCATGAGCTCGCGGGATGGCTCGAAGGGCTCGGCGAATCTGCGGCCGCGGCCGAGGTCTTGGAGCCGCTGACGGTCGCCGGGGTGCGCGACTCGGTCGAGACGGTGCGGCTTCTGCTCCACATGGGGGTCCTCGAGGCGCGTGCGGGAAACGCGCGCGCTGCGGCAGCTGCGTTCGGTCGAGCGGCGCGGCTCGATCCAGGCGAAGCGTTGGCTTCGGAGCTCCTCGGGACGCTCGCGAGCTGGGCGCCGTCGACGGTCACACCGGCCGACGCCGCTGACGCGTACGTCGAGGCTGCGAGTCGTCGTCTCATGACGCACGCGCTCGAGGCGCAGATGGAGGATCTCCTCAGGGCCTTCGATGTCGACGCTACCAGCAGCGTCGCGGTGGCCGCGCTGTCGGCGGCGCTCACAGAGCGGGGGAGGCCGCTGGGGGCCGACGAGGTGTGGCGCGCGCACGCCAGTGCTCTTCGGCCGACCGACGAAAAGCGTCGTCGCGCCGTTCACGCCCGCCGCCGATTGCAAGCTCGGGCCGCGGGTGATCTCGCGCGCGCGCTCGGAGCCGCGCTGGACGAAGGGTTAGACACCGTGTTCGGCGCCGAGGTCGGCGACTTCATGGACGATCTGCTCCTCCGCGCAGGGTTGCTCGAGCCCCTCGTGGCGCGCCTCGAGATCCGCGCCGAGTCTGCACCCCGAGCCACGCGTGCGGCGCTCTTCGAAGAGGTAGCTCGCCTCCACGCAGGGCCGCTCGCGAATGCCGACCGTGCCGCCGCTGCCCGCATCTTCGCCATCGAGGCCGACCCGACGCGCGAGGACGCTCTCGCCGCGCTCCGCGCGCACGCCTCCGAGACGCGCGACGCGACCGAGCTCGTCGAAGCGCTGATTCGTGCTGTCGAAGCTCCCGAGGCAGCGGTCTCCGCGACCGTTCGCCTGTCCGCGGCCCACGCGCTCGCCGTCGTCGCCGACGAGGCGCTCAACGACCCCATGCTGTCCGCCTGGGCCCTCGCCGCCGCCGGCGACCGCGGCCGACCTACGGGCGATGCCTCTCGCTCGGAGGCGGTCCGTGCGAGCGAACAGGATCGCCAGCACCAGAAGGATCTGCTCGCCGCGAGCGAAGGGGATGCGCGCCTGGAGCCGCTGCGTGCGCTGGCCCGCCTCCTGCGCTCGTGCCCGGACCAGGCCGCGCTGAACGGTCACGTGTTGTCGGAGCTTGCGGCCCGTGTTCCGGGAGAGCGTCGCTGGCACATCGAGGCGGTGCGCCTCGCGTTTCGCCGCCACGACTACGCGGAGGTCGTGAGGCTGGCGCGGGCCGTGCGCGAGCGCGACGGGGGCGCTCCTATCCAGGACCTCGTCGACGCAGCCGCCGTCGAGGCGGCGGCGCGGCGCGCGATGGGCGACGTCTCCGGCGCGAACGAGACCACGCGGGGGCTACTGACGAAGGCATCCGACGACCCGCGCGCCATCGCCATCGCATGGATGAACGCCTCGCTCGCGGGGGATCACGAGACGCGGAGCGCGGCCATCGAGCACCTCGCGAAGTTCGCCGGTGCCAGCACGCGCGCCGTCCTCTACTCCGTCGCGGCGGAAGCCCGCGCGGCCATCGGTGACCGAGAGGCGCCCCGTCGGCTCGCCGAGCGCGCGTGCCACACCGACCCGTCGAGCGCGCGGGCCGTCGGAACTCTCGCGGACGCGACCGTAGGGGCCCACGACCGGACCGCGGCGTCGGCGCTGGAGCGAGGCATCCACTTCCTGTTCGCGCGAAGCTCGTGGTGTCGCGCGCTCGCGGAGGCGCTCGATGCAATGGGGGAGGCTTCGTACGCGGTCGGTTGGACGCAGCGCCTCGTGGCCCTTCGTCCTGGCGATCGCAAGGCGATGGCCGTGCTTCTCGAGCGAGTCGTACGAACCGGCGACGGTGCGCGGCTCGCGGAGGCGCTCATCTGGGTGCTCTCGCAGCCGCAGCCTGCGCCCGCGCTCATCGAGCTGATCGCGCCCCCGCTCCGAGACCTCGTCGCGATCGATGCCGCGCGGGCCGCTCAGGTCGCGCGCCGTGCGCTCGACACGTTCGGCGCGCGCCTGCACGGGCTGCGTGACGCGGTCCTCGCAGCGGCGGATGCGGCGGGCGATGGCCCCCTCGCCGTGATGGCCCTGGAGCGCGCGCTAGCGGTCGAGGACATTCGAAGCCGTGGGCCGCTCCTGTCGGCCCTGCGCGATCGTCAAAGGCGCGCGGGCGATGCGGAAGGCGAGGCTCGGACGCTCCTCGCGCTGGCACGCACGACCCCGGACGAAGCGACGCTGCCGGCGGTGGAGGCCCTCGCGCAGGTGGCGCTGTCCTCCGACGGCGCGCTCGCGCTGCT
>Ga0302279_10004638_pt1 | contig 15996 bp, 13 predicted proteins | sample III_Bog_N3_3_FD_194541 | JGI IMG/M metagenome (GOLD analysis project Ga0302279, IMG submission 194541) | Peat permafrost microbial communities from Stordalen Mire near Abisko, Sweden - III_Bog_N3_3 | ecosystem: Environmental > Terrestrial > Soil > Wetlands > Peat | place: Sweden: Abisko...
GATGCCGATCCGCCCCAACAGCGTCAGGATCACCGGCAGCTGGAACGCGATGCCGAAGGCGAAGATCAGCGACATCATCAGCGACAGATATTCGCCGACCTTGGGCAACAGCTGGATCTGCGCGGTCTCGGCGCCGCCGGCCTGCTGCATGCCGAGCGAGAACCGCACCAGCATCGGCAGCACCACGAAATACACCAGCATCGACCCCATCACGAAGAAGAACGGGGTCGCGATCAGATAGGGCAGGAACGCGCCGCGCTCGTGCTTGTAGAGGCCGGGCGCCACGAATTTGTAGATCTGCGCGGCCACGATCGGAAACGAGATGAAGCCGGCGCCGAACAGCGCCAGCTTGAGCTGGGTCAGGAAATATTCCAACAGCGCGGTGTAGATGAATTTGGAGTTTTCCGGACCGGCGACCCAGACGAACGGCCACACCAGCACGTTGTATATCTGCTTGGCGAAGAAGAAGCAGAAGATGAAGGCGATACCGAAGGCCAAAAGCGCCTTGATCAGCCGCGAGCGCAGCTCGATCAGGTGGTCCATCAGCGGCGCCTTGCTGGCCTCGATGTCCTCGGCAGTCATGACGCTTTGGCGTCCTTGAGAATATCGGGAGTCTCGGGCGCGGTGTCCTGCTGATCCGGCGGCGGTTTCACTTCCGGCGTGATCGCCAGCGGCTGCGACACCGCGGCGTGGCTTTCCGCCTCGACAAAGGTCTGAGGCGTCGGCGGCTCGGGCGTGGTCGGCAAAACCGGCACGTCGACGTCGAATTTCGACCTCGCCGGCGGCTCGGTTGCGGCGCCCGGCTTGTCGATGTCGTCGATCCGCAGCGCGGCGCTGACGTCCTTTTGCAGGGAGGTCATGACACTGCCGCCGGTGAAGCCGGAAGCGGCCTCCCGGACCTCGTCAAAGCTCTTTTTGAGGTCGGCCATTTCGGCTTCGCGCATCGCTTCCTGGAACTGGCCCTGGAATTCGGCGGCCATCTTGCGCGCCTTGCCCATCCATTGCCCGACCATGCGCAGCACGCCCGGCAATTCCTTCGGGCCGATGGCAATCAGCGCGACAACCGCGATGACGACCAGTTCACTCCAGCCGATGTCGAACATGAAAAAATCCGCTCACGCGAGGCCGTTCCCGCCCGATCCTTGCCGACAAGACCTGCCTTGCCAACAAGATTCGGGCTGCCCGCGTCTCCCTCAAGGCTTGCGTTCAGACAGCCTTGCTGCCGACATCCGAGCGCGCCGCCGCAGGCGGCGTGGCGCTGTGGTCGATCGTCTTCACGGGCTCGGGCTTTTCCGCAGTCTTCTCATCGTCCTGCATGCCCTTCTTGAAGGCCTTGATGCCCTGCGCGACGTCGCCCATCAGATCCGAAATCTTGCCGCGGCCGAACAACAGCAGGACGACTGCGATCACCACGATCCAGTGCCAAATGCTAAGCGAACCCATCCTGCAACCCTCCAAACATACCGGCCGGAGCCCCGGCCTGATCTTGTATCGAAACTAGGCGCAGGAGGTGTCAAAAACAAGGACTTAAGCCGCGTCAAATCGCTATCGGCGCGGTACCGTTAACCGGCGGCGTCGATTGGTCGCGGGCGGTGGCCCGGAAGCGGAACTAGTCTCCGCCCTCGGCTTCCGGCTCGACCGCCGGCGCCAGCGCCAGATCCAGATCGCCGATCTCCAGCGGGTCCTCGTCATCGCGCAAGGCCGGGTCGTCCGACGGGGTCGGAACGCTGAAGCCGGAGGGCAGCCGCGAATCCATCAGGCCGGTGCCCTTCAGTTCCTCGAGGCCAGGCAGATCTCCCAGCGCTTCCAGGCTGAACTGCGACAGGAAGGCCTCGGTGGTTCCGAATGTCAGCGGCCGGCCCGGCGTCTTGCGGCGCCCGCGCGGACGGATCCATCCGGTTTCCAACAGCACATCCAGCGTGCCCTTGGAGGTGACCACTCCGCGGATTTCCTCGATCTCCGCGCGCGTCACCGGTTGATGATAGGCGATGATCGCGAGCATCTCGATGGCCGCGCGCGACAGCCGCCTGGTCTCGGTGCTCTCCCGCGTCATCAGCCAGGACAGATCGCCCGCGGTGCGGAAGGTCCATTTATTGGCGATGCGAACCAGATTGACGCCGCGCAGGGCGTAGTCGGCCTGCAATTGCGCCAGCGCGACCTTGATGTCGACGCCGTCGGGCATCCGCTTGGCGAGCGTGGCCTGGTCCAGCGGCTCGGCCGACGCGAACAAGAGGGCCTCCAGCAGCCGCAATTCCTCGGGCCGCGCCTGCGGGTCCACCGGACACTCCTCGGCATCGACTATGCGTTTTTCCGCCAGGCTTGCCATGGCTCGGTCTCCTTCTTCCACTTACTCGGCCGGCAGATCCGGCGCGGTCATCGCGTCGGACACTGGCTGCGGCGGACGCTTTCGAAAATACAGCGGCGCGAACGCCTCTTTCTGGTGTAGTTCCACCTCGCCTTCCCGGACCATTTCCAGCGCCGCAGCAAAGCTGGACGCGAACACGGTGGCCTTCTGCGAGGGGTCGACAACGTAGGCGAGCAGGTATTCGTCGAGGCGGCTCCAGTCCTCGGCCATTCCAACCAGGCGTTCCAGCGACGCCCTCGCTTCGTTCAGCGACCACACCGTGCGCCTGGCCAGATGCACCGTCGCCAGCACCCGCTGCTGGCGCTGCGCGGCATAGGCGGTGAGCAGGTCGAACAGGGTCGCGGTAAATTTCGGATGGCGGATTTCGGCGATCGATTCCGGATTGCCGCGCGGAAAAATGTCGCGCTGCAATTGCGGCCGGTTCATCAGCCGGTTCGCGGCTTCGCGGATCGCCTCCAGCCGGCGCAGCCGGTTGGCCAGAGCGGTGGCCATTTCCTCGGCGCTCGGCCCGTCTGCGGAAGGCGGTTCGGGCAGCAGCAGCCGGGATTTCAGGAAAGCCAGCCATGCCGCCATCACCAGATAATCGGCGGCAAGCTCGATCCGGATTTTTCGCGCGGCCTCGATGAACACCAGATACTGGTTGGCCAGCGCCAGGATGGAAATCTTGGCAAGATCCACCTTCTGGTGCCGCGCCAGCGCCAGCAGCAGGTCGAGCGGCCCCTCATAACCCTCGACATCGACCACCAGCAGCGGCTCATCGTCCGCGAGCTCGGCGGGCCGCCCGGTTTCAAATGATAGAATTTCCGCGGTCATGCGCCTGCAGTCCCTGCTCTGGTAATCAATGCATCCAGTTCCGCCCGTGCCGCCGTCCGGTCGAACGGCCGCGGAGGCTGGCGCGATGCCAGCGCCCTTGCGGCCCGCTCCAGCGCCCGGCCCGACAATTCGGGCGTCTCCGCCGCGACCTCGCGCATTTCGTCGAGCTTGCCGTTGCAATGCAGGACCATGTCGCAGCCTGCACCGACGATGGCTCTGGTTCGCTCGGCGATCGACCCCGCCAGCGCGTTCATGGACACATCATCACTCATCAACAAACCCTGGAACCCGATCACGCCCCGAATCACCTGTTCGATGATTGTCGCAGAAGTCGTTGCCGGTTGGGCGGGATCCAGCGCGCTAAACACAACATGTGCGGTCATCGCCATGGGCAGGTCCGCAAGCGGTTGAAATGCGGCGAAATCGGTCCGTTCCAGCTCCGATTTCGGGGTATCGACCACCGGAAGTCCGAAATGGGTGTCCGCGGTGGCCCGCCCATGGCCGGGAATGTGCTTGAGCACCGGCAGAATGCCGCCCTGCTGCAGGCCCTCGGTTACCGCGCGGGCGATTGCGGCGACCTTGGCCGGCTCGGTTCCATAGGCCCGGTTGCCGATCACGGCATCGGCACCTGCTACCGGTACGTCCGCGAGCGGCAGGCAATCGACGGTGACGCCGGTCTCATACAGGTCGGCCGCGATCAGCCGCGCACTCAGCCGCGCGGCGGACAGGCCGAGCCCGCGATCGATGTCGTAAAGCGTGCCAAACAAAGCTCCGGGCGGATAGACCGGCCAGTAAGGAGGGCCGAAGCGCTGCACCCGGCCGCCCTCCTGGTCGATCAGGACGGGGGCGTCGGAATCGGCAACGGATTCTCGCAATTCACCAACCAGTCTAAGTACTTGATCCGGTGTCTCGATATTCCGCTTGAATAGAATGAAGCCCCACGGCCGCTCCGCACGGACGAACTGGCGCTCCTCGGCGCTCAATTCGGTCCCCAGGATGCCTGTGATGAATGCCCTGCGCATGGGGCCGCTTAGCCCGCCGTCAGCCCGGGGGTCAAGGAAACGGCCGTTAATTCCTTTGGACGACGCATTGTCCGCCCGCAGTCTTCAGACTGCCGCAGAACTGCGAGGCCTCGTCGGGAGACTCGAACGGCCCCACCATGGCGCGGTAATAGACGCCCTTTTCGCCGAGATCGGCGCGCTTTATCAACGGCGCGCGCGATCCCAGGACCGTTGGGAATTTGCCCTGCAACACCTTGTAGGACGCCTGCGCGTCGGCCTCGTTCTTCTGCGAAGAGACCTGGACCAGATAGCCGCCGCCGGCTCCCCCGGCACTGGGCGCCAGTTGTACCGGGGTATTTGCCGCGACCCGGGTCCGCGATTCGGCAACGGGGGCCGGTTGGGCGGCCTGCGGCGATAGCGACAGCGGCGCGTTGGCAGCAGAGGCGTTGGCATTGGCCGCCGAACCCGTAGCCGGGTTGCGGGCGACCGCCGCCCGCGCCGGCTTGGCCGCCGCCGCAGGCTGACCGGCCGCAGGACCAGCAGCCTGGGTCAGCGGCGTCGCCGCGCTGTCGGGCTGGTCGCCCCGGACCGAAAAGGTCTTGATCTTCCGCGGCTCGCTGTTCGGCATCGTGCCATTGGCGGCAGTCACCGGCGGAGCCGCGGCTGGCGCCACGCTCGCCACCGACGGAGGATTCGCATTGGGGTTCAGCGGCGGAAACACCATGCGCGGACCAGCCGATTTGGAGTTGATGTCAACGGGGGCTTCTTCGCGCGGAACGATTTTCTCGGTGCCGTCGCCTGCCGCCAGGCGGTCCGGCAGCTTGCCGCTGCCGTCGGCGGGCGCCGGCATGATCTTGGTCGGGCTGGTATCGGCCCGGATGATTGGAGGCTCGCCGCTGCGGGCCGATCCAAAATAGGTCCGATAGGCGAACGCAGCGCTCGTCCCCAGCACCGCCAGTGCCAGCACCACGACCACGGTGAACATGCCGCCGCGGCGCTTGCGCACCGGTTCGTCGGTGCCGTCGTCATAGTTTTCCTGATAGCCGTAGGGATCGTCGGCATAGGCCTGTTCATGCGCCGCCTGCGGCGGCGCGCCGGATTCGAGCTCGCCGTACAGCGCCTCGTCATAGCGCGACGGATCGGGCTCGTGATCGTATTCGGCGAATGGCGGCGGCGGCTGATAATCCGGCTCAGGCGCGACCACCGGCGTTGCGTAACGTTTCAGGGGGTGCACCGAGCTCGGATAATCCTGTTGCTGGACTTCCTGCCGGGCGGCGCGCTGCATCCATGGCGGCGGGCCGGCAACAGGGCCGTCGTCGGGCGCCCCGGGAGGGTCGTAGGAATCGCTGAAGTCGCCGCGCGGCGCCAGCGGCTGATTGGCCCGGCCCATGCCTGCGAAAGGATCGGTCTGACCGATCAGCCGAGCGAGTTCGGCCAGGGGATCGCTCTCACCCCGGGCAGAGGCATGCTGGTCGTCGCCGCGATCATAATCATCGTCGCCGGGAAACGGTCGGTCCTGAAATCGATCAGCCATCGTGATGATGCGTCCCCTTCGGGAAAGCCGCCAGCCCGCTCTTGCAAACGAACCAACCACTGCCAGAAGCCGTCACAGATCCCCATGTGAGCGGCGTTTGCCCCTGCCTATCGCATCTCGTCCGGAGCATGGACGCCGAGAACGGCGAGCCCAGATGCCAGAACCGAGACGACGCCCTGAACCAAAGCCAGCCGCGCCTTTGTCATGTCTGCATCATTATTGATAATGAAGCGTAAATAGGGCAAATCGCGCCCCCGTGTCCACAGCGCATGAAATTCGCTGGCCAGATCGTAAAGGTAAAAAGCGATCCGGTGCGGTTCGTGGGCCAGGGCCGCCGCCTCGATCATCCGGGGATAGAGCGCCAGCCGCCGCAGCAGGTCCAGTTCCGCCGGGTCGGTCAGCCGCTCCACCGGCGCGTCCGCCAGGAATGCGGCCCTTGCGCCGGCCTCTTGCGGAAGGTCGGGCACCACTTCGCGGGCGTTGCGGAACACCGAGTGGCCGCGGGCGTGGCCATACTGCACGTAGAATACCGGATTCTCGCGCGACTGCTCGATCACCTTGGCGAGGTCGAAATCCAGCACCGCGTCGTTCTTGCGGAACAGCATCATGAAGCGCACGGCATCCTTGCCGACCTCGTCGACCACCTCGCGCAGGGTGACAAAATCGCCGGACCGTTTTGACATTTTCACCGGCTCGCCGTTTCGCAACAGTTTTACGAGTTGCACGATCTTGACGTCGAGGGCGGCCTTGTCGCCGGTAATCGCCTTGACCGCGGCCTGCATGCGCTTGACATAGCCGCCGTGGTCGGCGCCCCAGACGTCGACCAGGTTGCGGAAGCCGCGGTCGAACTTGTTCTTGTGATAGGCGATGTCGGACGCGAAATAGGTGTAGGAGCCGTCGGACTTCAGGAGCGGCCGGTCGACATCATCGCCATAATTCGTGGCCCGGAACAGCGTCTGCTCGCGATCCTCGTAATCCTCGACCGGGCCGCCCTTGGGCGGCGGCAGGCGGCCCTCATAGACGGCGCCGTGGGAACGAAGATAGTCGATGGTCTCGCTGACCCGGTTGTTTCCGCTCTCGATCAGCGACCGCTCGGAGAAGAAAACGTCGTGCGCGATGCTGAGCGCGGCGAGATCGCCCTTGATCTCCGCCATCATCATCGCGATGGCTTCGGCGCGCACGGCGGGCAACCACTGAGCTTCCGACATCGTGCGCAGCTTGTCGCCGTGTTCGGCGGCCAGCGCCTGCCCCACCGGCTTCAGATAGTCGCCGGGATAGAGCCCTTCCGGGATCTCGCCGATGTCTTCGCCCAGGGCCTCGCGGTAGCGCAGGAACGCCGAACGCGCCAGCACGTCGACCTGGGCGCCGGCGTCGTTGATGTAATATTCGCGCGTCACATCGTAGTCGGCGAACGCCAGCAGGCTGGCCAGCGCGTCGCCGAACACCGCGCCCCGGCAATGACCGACATGCATCGGCCCGGTCGGATTGGCCGAGACGTATTCGACATTGACCTTTTCGGCCGCCCCGACGCCACTGCGACCGTAGGCGTCGCCCTCGCGCAGCACCGTGCGCAGCGCCTCCGCCCATACCGGCGGCTTCAGGGTGAGATTGATAAAACCGGGACCGGCGACGTCGACCGACGCAACCAGGTCGTCCGACCGCAACCGCGCTGCGATCTGCTCGGCCAGCTCGCGTGGTTTTGCCTTCGCCTCCCTCGCCAGCACCATCGCGGCATTGGTCGCCATGTCGCCATGCGACGGATCCTTTGGCGGCTCGACCACCACCCGCGCCAGATCGATTTCGGCGCCGAGCTGCGCCGCGCAGATCGCCCGCACGCGCGCCAGCACATTGGCGAAGAGATGCTGCGGTGAGGCTTGATCGACCATGGGGGTGCTTGGGGCTTTGAAAATGCGCCTGATCGCAGGCCGCTCAGCCCGCCGCCTAACGCAAATCCGGGGTCGAGTCAAAAAGCCGCTGATGTTCCGTCAGGGCAAAACGGTCGGTCATTCCGGCAATGAAGTTGCCGATCCGCCGCGCCCGCGCGGTTTCGCTCCCGGCCCGGCCGCCCTCCGGCGGCAGCCATTCCGCCGGCAGATCGCCCGGCGTCCTCTGATAGCGCGCGAAGAGGTCGAACAGGATTCTTTCGGCGTCGCCCATCACCCGCATCACCCGCGGATGGCGGTACATTCGCTGTTTCAGGAACGCCTTGATCTCGGCCTCCGCCGCGGCCGCCTGCGGCGGGAATGCAACCAGCGAGTCGCCATGGGTGCGGACGTCGTCGACCGATCTGGGCCGGGCGGCCTGCAGACGTCGGCCCGCTTCGGAGACCACCGCCCCGATCAGATAGGAGATCAGTTCCCGCACCAGTTCGGCGCCGCGCCTGACCTCGTCGAGATCGGGATAGTGCCTGGCGATTTCGGCGATCATGTCGGCCGTGAGCGGCATGATCCTGAGATCGTCGACCGCAAACAGGCCGGCGCGCAGGCCATCGTCGATGTCGTGGGCGTCGTAGGCGATGTCGTCGGCGATCGCCGCGACCTGGGCCTCCAGCGAGGCAAAGCTCCACAGCTCCAGATCATGCGTCGCGATGTAGTCCGTTATCGCGGAGGGAATGCCGTGGTCGCGATAGCGCCCGACCGCCTCCCCGTCCGGCGCCGTCAGGGGGCCGTTATGCTTGACGATTCCCTCCAGCGCTTCCCAGGTCAGGTTGAGCCCATCGAATTCGGGATAGCGATGCTCCAGCGCGGTGACGACGCGCAGGGTCTGGGCATTGTGATCGAAGCCGCCATGGTTGCGCAGACAGGCGTCGAGGGCGCGCTCCCCGGCATGGCCGAACGGCGGATGGCCGAGATCGTGGGCCAGCGCCAGGGTTTCGGTGAGGTCCTCGTCGAGCCCGAGCTGCCGGGCCAGCGCGCGGGCGATTTGCGCCACTTCGAGCGTATGTGTCAGCCGGGTGCGGTAATGATCGCCTTCGTGGAACACGAAGACCTGGGTCTTGTGCTTGAGGCGGCGAAAGGCGGTGGAATGGATCACCCGGTCGCAATCGCGCCGGAACGGGCTGCGGGTCTTGCTCGGCGGCTCGGCGAACAGTCGCCCGCGGCTGCGGTCGGGATCGCAGGCATAGGCCGAGCGAGGAGCAGCCATTCCGACCGACACGGTGTTTTTAGCCCTTATCCATTTGATTCCGTTGCCCCGCGCACTTAACTATGGCTACCGGGTTATTCAAATCCTTTGAGAATCCCCGCAATGGGTTTCGGAGCAGCCATGACTCTAGCCAGCGTCACCATCAGCGACCGGGCGGCCCGCCGCATCGGGGAAATCCTCAAGACCGAAGGCGATGGCGCGATGCTGCGAATCAGCGTCGAGGGCGGCGGCTGCTCGGGCTTTCAGTACAAATTCGACGTCGAGCACGCCCGGGCCGATGATGACCTGGTGATCGCCCGCGACAGCGCGGTGGTGCTGGTGGACCCGGCTTCGGTGCCGTTCCTGGCCGGCTCGGAGGTGGATTTCGTCGACGACCTGATCGGCGCCTCGTTCCGGGTGGTCAACCCCAACGCGACAGCTTCCTGCGGCTGCGGCACCAGTTTTTCGATCTGAGCGCCGCCAATCGGCGCGCGATCGGGCTGGATGGCGGGGCAAACTGCCAGCCCTGCCCTAAGCGACCCGCATCAGGTCGGCCTCGAACGCGTGGCGCATCTTGCCGAAGGCGGTATCCAGACGATCGACCATGTCGCGCAGCTCGTCGGCACTGATGCTGGCCGCCCGGCGTTCGATCAGCCTTGCGATATCCGAGGTCTCGTGGGCGCCGAGGGTTCTGGCCGATCCCTGCATCGCATGGGCCTCGATCTCGATCTGTTCGCGGTCATTGCCTTCGGTGAATTGCCGGAACAGCGCCAGGCGGGTTTCGGTCTCCCGCGCGAACATCGCGAAAGTCTGCTGCACGCCGTCTTCCCCGATCGCCTCGGTCAGTTGCGCCAGCGCGGTGCGGTCGAGCGACGCAGACGCCACCCTCGATGCCGGTTCCGGCAGCGCGGCAGCGGCCGGCATCGCCGCGCGACCGATCGCCCGCAGAATCGCGGCGACCAGGGCCTGCTTGCGCAGCGGCTTGGCGATGAAGTCGGACATGCCGGCCTCTCGGCACAGCTTGGCATCTTCGGCGAAGGCGTTGGCGGTGAGCGCGATGATCGGCATCCCGGCGAAGCGGCCGCCGCGGGCGCGGATCACCCTGGTCGCCGCCAGACCGTCCATTTCCGGCATCCGCACATCCATCAGCACGAGGTCGAAATTGCCCTCGGTCGCCGCCTGAACCGCCTGCACTCCGTCGGTCACGATCCGCGTCTCGGCGGTGAACTCCTGCAGCATCTTCACCACCACCATCCGGTTGGTGGCGTCGTCCTCGGCGATCAACACCCGCAGCGGGCGGCCCAATCCGGCGATGCGGGCCTTGAGGTCGTCGGCCCCGACGCGGTCGGTGTACAGGTCCGTCACCACCCTGTCGCTCCAGGGCAAGTTCAGGCTGAACCGGAATGTCGCCCCTTCCGCCGGCAGCGAGCTGACGCCGATGGTCCCGCCCATCTGCTCGACGATGCGGCGACTGATGGCCAGCCCGAGGCCGGTCCCGCCGAAGCGGCGGTTGATCGAGACGTCGGCCTGGGCAAAGTCGGTGAACAGCCGGCCGACGCGATCCGCCGGAATGCCGATGCCGGTGTCGGTCACCCGCCATTCCACGGTAGCGCAGCGCTCGTCTTGCGACGTGCAGCCGATCGCGATGGTCACGCCGCCGCGCTCGGTGAATTTCACGGCATTGGAAGCCAGGTTGAGCAGGACCTGGCGGATTCTCGCCGGGTCGCCGTTCAGCGCCGAGGGCAGCCTGGGGTCGATCTCGACCTTGACCGCCAGTCCCTTGGTCCTGGCGCTGGCTTCGATGATCGAGGCAACCGCGTCCACCTGACCTGCCGGCGAAAAATCGATGGCCTCGAACTCGAACCGGCCGGCTTCGAGTTTTGAAAGGTCCAGAATGTCGTTGAGGATGCGCTGCAGATTGTCGCCGGATTCGCGGATGGTGGCCACCGCGTGATGCTGCTCCGGATCGAGATCGGTCTCCAGCAGCATGCTGGCCAGACCGAGTACCCCGTTCATCGGGGTGCGGATTTCGTGGCTCATCATCGCGAGGAAGCCCGACTTGGCGCGATTCTCCGCCTCGGCCCGCTCGGCGCGCCAGCGTTCCGTGACATCGCGGCCGACGCCGCGATAGCCCGCGAAATGGCCGTTGTGATCGAGCGTCGGCTTGGCGGTCAAGGCCCAGAGACGGGCCTGACCGCCGGCGACGACGTGGACGACGATCTCGTGCAGCGCCTGGCGTTTTTCCATCAGCGCGACGATGTTGGCCAGCGTCGGGCCGTCGGACGGGCAAAGCATGTCGAGCGCCTCGGCGAAATCCGCGCCCTGCAGCAACGGCAGCGGAATTTGCGCCACTTCGACGAACCGCTCCGGGACGTGAACCAACCTGCCTTCCGCATCGGTCTGCCAGAGCCAGTCGCTGGCGTTTTCCTGGAATTCCTTGAGCAGCAGTGAAATGGTCTCGGTCTGGCGTTCGAGCTGAAACTGCGCCCGCAGATTGTCGAAAAACAGATTGCCGTTCGACACCACGTTGCGGGAGATGAAGACCGCATAAAACAGCAGGAAAATCGCCGTGACGGCAGAGGTCTCGTCCCGGCAAAGCAGCAGGGCCAGGGCCGACGCGGTGGTCATGGTCCAGGTGTAGGCCAGTCCGGCGCGCGGCACGGTCGAAAGCGCGAACCCGCCGGCAGAGATCATCCCCGCCATCAGGCAGGCCACGATCAATTGGTGGCTCGGTCCGACCGCGGGAAGCAGCACCACCGACATCGCGCCCCAGATCAGCGCCAGGACAAAGGCCTGAATCGTCATCCGCTTGGTGGCGTTGCGCGACGCTTCCCTTGGCGAACGGCGGCGCGACCGCGCCCACGACCGAGTCGCCATGGCCGCGGCGCAGGCGATCGCCATCGCCCACGTGGCGAGAAAAATGTTCGAGCCGGTATTCCAGAAAACGAAAACGATGATTGCGGCATTGACCAGATTGATGGTCATGGTGATCGGCACGAGGCGTGTCACCGCGTCGATCTGCTTGGCGCGAATCCGGCGCATCTCGTGTTCGCCGACATCGTCGGCCTGGCCTCGAGACCCAGCGCCGCCGAGCCAGCCCGAAAGCGCGAACAGGTCCGGGCGCCGGTCTTGCTGCCTCGGTTCCGAAGCCGAGGATCGATCGGGCCGTCCCATGATGCACCCTGCCCTTACCGGCAATAATTCGAGGACGTCGCGGCCCCGCCGCCACGAGGCACCGAGCAGCATGACACCGGCAGCACTTCAGCGACGTTAATTTCCCGCCCGTAGAAATACCGGGCATCCCCCGGCTCGGCTTCGAGCCACGCGGACGCCCCGCCGCGCGGCCTGCTCGACCTCGCCGAGCAGCGCATGGTATGCCCAGGGGCGAAAACCCGCGGGTTACCTGGCCGGAACAGCTTCATGCGTATTGCCACCTGGAACGTCAATTCGATCCGACAGCGGCTCGACCACCTGCTGACCTGGCTGAGGGATTGCGACCCCGACATCGTCTGCCTGCAGGAAATCAAATGCGTCGATGAGGCGTTCCCGCGGGAGGCGATCGAGGCGCTCGGCTATAACGTGGTCACCCATGGCCAAAAGACCTTCAACGGGGTGGCGTTGCTGTCGAAGCTGCGATTCGATGAAACCAGGCCGCAACTGGCCGGCGACGATGAAGATCTGCATGCTCGGTTTCTGGAGGGCGTGGTGACGCTGAAGCATGGCGTGCTGCGCGTCGCCTGCCTCTATCTGCCCAATGGCAACCCTCCGGAAACCGAAAAATATACCTATAAACTCAAATGGATGTCCCGACTTCGTGAGTATTCGAAAGAACGGCTTAAGACCGAGGAGCCGCTGGTGCTGGCGGGCGATTTCAACGTCATCCCGAAGCCCGAGGACGTCCATAATCCGGCGGCCTGGGTCAACGATGCCCTGTTCCGGCCCGCCACCCGCGAAAGCTTCCAGACGCTGCTTGGCCTTGGGCTCACCGATGCCCTGCGGGCCGTCACCGACGCGCCGGGACAGTACACCTTCTGGGACTATCAGGCCGGCGCCTGGCAGAAAAACCACGGCCTGCGCATCGATCACCTGTTGCTGTCGCCGCAAGCCAGCGACCGGCTGGTCGATGTCGGGATCGACAGCTACGTGCGGGCCTGGGAAAAACCGTCCGACCACGTGCCGGTCTGGATCGATCTCGACCTCGCGGCGGCCTGACCGAGAGTCTCAGTCCCGGCGCCCCTGCACCCAGTGCTCGAGCATCTGCAACGCCATCGCCCGGTCATCGTCGGAGGCCTTGCTGATCGCCTTGTTGTAGCTTTCCTTGATCCAGGTCTCGTCCGGCCCGGCGCTGTCGCGCGCCAGGGTCAGCCACATCAGGCCGCGGGCGGCCTGGCGCGGAACCTGCTCGCCGTTGAACAGCATCTGGCCGAGCAGGGCCTGGGCCTGATGCTGGCCCTTCTGGGCGGCAAGGCCGAGCCAGCGGGCGCCGTAGCGGAAATCGTCCGGCGAGGTGCCGACGCCCTTGAGATAGAGCCGTGCCAGATCATATTGCGCGTCGGCATTGCCGAAATACGAGGCGGCATAGGAGAACATCTCGCGCGCCCGTTCCGGATCCGACTTGATCTTCGAGTTGGGAATCCCGTTGAGATAGTATCTGCCCAGCGCCACAAAGGCGTTGGCGACGATCGCCGCCTGCGGCGCCGACGGGCTGTCCTCGGCATGCGCATTGGCAATGCGGCTGAAATATTCGAAGGCTCGCAGATCGTCCTGGGTCACGCCATCGCCGGCGGCGTACATCTTGCCCAGTTTCCACTGCGCAATCGGATGACCGCCTTCGGCGGCATATTGCAGCGAGGTCAGCGAACTGCTGTCGGTTGACGCCGGCTGCGACGGCTGAATCGCCTTCTTGAGCGCCGCTGCTGCCCCGGGCTCTGCCGAAACCACGGGAATCGCCGAATCCTGGTTCGCCGGCGCGCCGTCGAAGGCAAGTACCGGGGCGGCCACCGCCGTGGTCGCTAAAATCAATGCAAAAATGGTACGCTCAAATGTCCGCATAACACTGTTTCTCGTGCGCGCCGCCCGGATGGGTTACGGCGCCATCCACCGCCGGCCCAACCTGCTGGGCGTATTTCCAGAGTGCTCCTGACGTATGATTGGTCGGCCGCGGCTGCCATTTGGTCTTGCGTTCCGCGAGCTCCGCGGCGGTCAATTTTACGTTAAGTATCCCCGCCTCGGCGTCGATCTCGATGATGTCGCCGTCCCGCAGCAGCGCGATCGGTCCACCCACGGCAGCTTCCGGCCCGACATGGCCGATACAGAAGCCGCGGGTCGCCCCGGAGAAGCGGCCATCGGTGATCAGGGCGATCTTGCCGCCCATGCCCTGCCCGGTCAGCGCCGCCGTGGTCGAGAGCATTTCCCGCATGCCGGGACCTCCGCGCGGGCCCTCGTAGCGGATCACGATCACCTCGCCTTCGCGGTAGGTCTTCTTCTGAACCGACTCGAAGGCATCCTCTTCCCGATCGAAGCAGCGCGCCGGCCCGGTAAATTTCAAGTTCGACATGCCCGCGACTTTCACGATCGCGCCCTCGGGTGCGAGATTGCCCTTCAGGCCGACCACGCCGCCGGTGACGGTGATCGGCTTGTCGGCAGGCCGCACCACGTCCTGATGCGGATTCCATTTCACGCTCTGGAGGTTTTCCGCGATCGTGCGGCCGGTGACCGTCAGGCAGTCGCCGTGCAAATGGCCGTTGTCGAGCAGCGTCTTCATCAGAAGCGGTATGCCGCCAGCTTCGAACATGTCTTTGGCGACATAACGACCGCCCGGTTTCAAATCGGCGACATAAGGTGTCTTTTTGAAGATTTCCGCGACGTCGAACAGGTCGAACTTGATGCCGCATTCATGGGCAATCGCCGGCAGGTGCAACGCCGCATTGGTCGAGCCGCCCGACGCGGCAACCACCGCCGCCGCGTTCTCCAGCGCCCGGCGGGTGACGATGTCGCGCGGACGGATGTTGTGCGCGATCAGCTCCATCACCTTCTCGCCCGCGGTCGTGCAGAAGGCGTCGCGGATCTCGTAAGGCGCCGGCGCGCCGGCCGAATAGGGCAACGCCAGCCCGATGGCCTCCGATACCGTCGCCATGGTGTTGGCGGTGAATTGTGCACCGCATGCGCCGGCCGACGGACAGGCCACCCGCTCGATTTCATCGAGATCGGCATCCGACATTTCGCCGACCGAATGCCTGCCGACCGCCTCGAACATGTCCTGCACCGTGACCTGCTGGCCGCGGAAATTGCCGGGAAGGATCGAACCGCCATAGATGAAGATCGACGGCACGTTGAGCCTGACCATCGCCATCATCATGCCCGGCAGCGACTTGTCGCAGCCGGCCAGACCGACCAGCGCGTCATAGGAATGGCCGCGGACGGTCAATTCGACGGAATCGGCGATGCATTCGCGCGACGGCAGCGACGAGCGCATGCCATCATGGCCCATGGCGATACCGTCGGTCACGGTGATGGTGCAGAATTCGCGCGGGGTGCCGCCAGCGGAGGCGACGCCCTTCTTGACCGCCTGGGCCTGACGCATCAGCGAGATGTTGCAGGGTGCGGCCTCGTTCCAGCACGACGCCACGCCGACGAACGGCTGGTGGATCTGCTGGCTGGTCAGCCCCATGGCATAAAGGTAGGAGCGGTGCGGCGCCCGTTCCGGGCCCTCCGTCACATGGCGGCTCGGCAGTCGCTGCTTGATGCTGGCCTTGGCGTCCATCACGAACCTGTTCCCCAGCCAAACCTTCTCTAGACCCGGGAAATACAAGTGTCCTGGAAGCCCAGGAACCACCCGATTTTCCTTCGCTTTCGCAAGCCGTAGCGGCCAGCTTACCAAGCATGATTTCGTCGAGGGGTGTGGCCAAAAAGCGGCGCGCGCAAGAGCTTGCTGGGATGACGGTTAAATGTTCGCCCAGTGTTGCGGTCAAGCAACATCCGTGGCGCCGCGGCAACCCTTTAGACAGTCCGAGCGCGACGGCCAGGCAGGTCGCCCGCAGAGGCGAGCGGAAGTGACGCCGTCCTTCGGACGGCCGCCTGGCGATTATTCCCTGGATTCAAAAACGCGAAAACAACCCCATGCAAAGTAGAATATGCGGCTGAGGCGTCCCCGCCTTGTT
>Ga0302279_10004645_pt1 | contig 15979 bp, 14 predicted proteins | sample III_Bog_N3_3_FD_194541 | JGI IMG/M metagenome (GOLD analysis project Ga0302279, IMG submission 194541) | Peat permafrost microbial communities from Stordalen Mire near Abisko, Sweden - III_Bog_N3_3 | ecosystem: Environmental > Terrestrial > Soil > Wetlands > Peat | place: Sweden: Abisko...
ATCCGGCCGTGAGGCCGAAATGCCTGGATGGCCTGGCGGGCGTTGCCGACGATGTTGACAAATACCTGCTGAATCTGGTGCGCGTCGGCCGTGATGGGCGGCAAGCCCTTGGGAATGTCCTGAACGACCTCGATATTGCTCGTCTTCAAATCGTAGGCCATGAGTTCAAGGACTTCGTCGATCACGCCGACAATCTGGATCTGCCTCCGGTCCGGCGGCTGCTGGCGGGCGAAACCCAGCAGGTTTTCCACGATCCGGTGGCACCGATGGGCGCTCTTCGTGATCATTTCCAGGCGGGTGCGGATCTTTTCATCCGTCTGCGTCTCCAGCAGCAGATCCGAGAAGCCGATCACGATCGTGAGCGGATTGTTCAGCTCATGGGCCACGCCGGACACGAACTGGCCGACGCCGGACAGCTTCTCGCTCTGCATCAACTGCGCCTGCGTATCCGCCAGGGACTCGGCGGCCTTCTCCAATGCGACGCGCGACCTCAGGAGGCACGCCGTCATGTGGTTGAAGGCTTCAGCGACATCGCCACATTCGTCGTTGGCCAACCGCGTGAAGCAGCGGGAGAAATTCCCGAGGCCGACGGCATCCATCTTGTCACGGAGTTCGCGGAGGAAACGGGCAAGAGCTTGGACCAGGAGCCCAACGGATATCGCACTGACGAGCAGGCAGGCAACGATCGCCGCGGCCAATTCCCGTTGGCTTGCATCCAGCGTGCCCAGACCCACGTTGCCCAGGAAGATCCCGAAAATCGCGGGCACGAGCGCAAGATTCAGCAGCAGCGGAATCAAAACCTTCGTTTTGACGCCAAACCGCAGGCCACGCCTGGCCCGCAGGCCCCGGTTAGCCGTTGGAATTGAGCGGGCGCGGGATGTCACAATGTCTAGTATAGCACGCGGACCGCTGGACCGGTCCGATGGGGTGCTACCGGTCCGGCAGTTTTTCATAGGTCAGGATGGCTGACCCAGGCCGGGAAGAGATGGCCAGTTCGAGGCCTGAGTCCATCAATGCCCGCCCCATAACCATTTGCTGATCGGCGGGTTGGTCCAGATCAGTGATGAGATACCGCGCGGCGGGATCGAGACCCCGAAGATGCACCCGGGCGGTTTCGTAGATGCTCTCGGCGCGGCGAAACCCCTGGACGACGCCGCGGCCGGCCTCCGGCCGGTTGTACTGCCAGGCGAGCCAGACGTCCGCCCCCAGGCTGCACGGGGTCAGCGGATAGAAGTCCCCCCCGTAGTCGTCGGCGTACTCCCGCCATTGGCGGACCGCCCGGCGGAGGTCCGCATAGGGCAGCTTGAGATCGCGCATGTCCCAGCTCAGGATGCCGAGGGGGCCGGTGAGATTGCTCCGCATCTCATAGGAGGTGTACCGGTCCGGGCCCGTGGCGGTCCCGTAATAAGGCACCCAGAGCGAGAGACCGTAGGTCTGGGTTTGGTTGGACACGGGGTCGTCCCAGTAATCGGAACGCCAGAAGGGCACCGCCCGCCGCATCGTCTCCAGGTCAATGCGCGAGCCTCCGCCGGCGCAGGAGTCGATGATCAGATTCGGGTGCCGCCGGCGCAGTTCGTCCCAAAAGGCCAGCAGCCCGGAGATATGATGGTTCTCCGTGATGCCCTGGCGGTCCGGCGGGTCGTTGCTGCGCCAGATGTTCACCGGTTTGACGATGTTGAAATCCTGCCGATAGACGTCGATGCCCTCCTCGGTGATCCGGCGGCTCACCAGGTCGGTCAGCCACGCCCGCGCCTCGGGGTTCCCGAGGTAGAGCAGCCGCGAAACCACCTTGTCGATCTTGTTGCGCAGGAGCCATTCGGGATGCTGCTTAAAGAGGACATTGCTCGCCATCACCCGCTCCGGCTCGAACCAGACGATCGTCCTGACGCCCAGGCTGTGCGCATGATCGGACACCGCGCGCAGGCCGCGCGGAAACCGCGCCGGGTCGGCCTTCCATTCGACGGGCTCCTGCCAGCGGCCGTTGTTCACATACCAGCCCGCGTCCATCCACCAGAAATCGATCGGGATGCGCTCCTGGCGGTAGCGGTCGATGAACTGGATCTGGTTCTGCTCGTTTCCACCGATCATTTCGCCGAGTTGGGCCGCGCTGTTGGCGGCCAGCATCGGGCGGGGCGGCCCGCCGCTCCAGCGGGGGAAGTTGTGCGCAAACATCCAGCGCCGCCAGGTGTTCTGCGCCTGAATCCAATCGCCGCGCCAGAACTGGAGCGCAATGAGCGGGGTGCGAATCTCCTCGCCGGGGTGGAGCCGCAGGTGGGTGAGTTCCTGCCCGGCCGTCACCCGGATTCCGGCCTGGGCGTCGCGGTCGAACTGCGCCGCCCACGCGCCCGGCCATCCCACGACGACGATGACTCCCGCGCCGCCGCCTCGCTCCAAGTCGAAGTAGGGCATCACGTCTGCGCTGGCCCGCCCCCAGCTGGGGATGAAACGCCGGAAGGTTCCGGGCCCGAGCCGGCTCGTCTGCGGCATGAAATCCGCCGGGGTATGCGGCCAAAACACGCCAAATTCGTGATGCAGCACAAACTCGTCGCCGCCCGCGCGCTCCCAACGGGCGTCGAGCGCCTGGATGCCCGCGAGCAACGGCGTGTCGGCCTCTCCGTTATTTTTGAAATAGACCGTCCACTCGACCGTGGGAAAATCCAGATAGCTGACGGCGACGCAGCGAACCTCCAGATGGCTGATGGGATCGGTGAAATCCACGACCGCCTCGCTGCGCTGCGCATCCAGCACGCGCTGGGTGAAATGCTGCCGCCAGCCGGCGAGGAACTGCTCCGACGGGCGGCCATCGTAGCGGAACGTGAATGGCAGGCGGGACGGCGCAACCCCGGGAGCCGGCGGGAGGAATTTCTCGAACCAACCGTGGGCCTCGGAGAACTCGGGCGAAGGCGGAAGCGCCGGCGGCTCCGCTGCCATCGCTGCCATGCCGCCCAGAGAGATGAAGCAAACGAGGAGGCGATGAAGGGACATGGGACTGCCTCGGCACCTAGACGATCTTGCAGGGGATCACGGCGTCCTCATCGACCTCGTAATTTGATCGCATGATGTTTGGCGCGTGCCACGATGCAGCCTTTCCGGTTTTGGCGTCGCCGTCAAATTGCTCCGGAATCTGAGCAGCGCCGGCGTCCCGCCTGCGCTACTCCGCTCGGCCTAGCGGGACACGGTGAGGTCGGGACGGCCGATGATGCTGCCGAGCTTCTCCAGCAGCGCGCCAAACGAATATGGCTTCGCGAACGCGGCGCCGGGAGAGAGCAGCCGCGGGAGGTCCGGCTCGTGCAGGGGAATCCTCCCCGACGTCAGGATCACCGGGATCTGAAGCGGGAGGGCGCGGACGCGCCGAATCAGCCCCAGGCCCGTGAGCCGGGGCATCTCGTGGTCGGTGATCAAGGCATCGAAATGCTCCGCCCGGACCGCATCCCACCCTTCCTCGCCGTCCTCCGCACAACTGACCTGATAGGCCGAGCGGCGCAACGCGGTCGCCAGAGCCTCGCGTATCATGGGATCGTCTTCGACCACCAGAATGTGGCCGCAAGGAATGATTGATGTCGGCATGGGCGCGGTGGAGGCCGGGGAAGACGAACGGTCTCCGGCGAGAATCATAAGGACGGGACGCCGGAAGTAATATGGGGTATTTCCCCACCCCTCCCGCCGCTGCGCGCTTGCCGGGTTGGGGCTTTGCTGCGAGCTTCGCCGCCACCACGCATGACCACCGGCGGAAAGAAGATCTCGATTGCGACGGTCAGGGCTGATTTCAACGATCCGACGGCGGTGATCCACTATGCGCGGGCGGCCCATTTCCTGGGACTTTGGCAATCGGAGCGCATCCTGATCCGCCGGACCTTTCCCGATACCGGGGCCAGCCTGCTCGAGGCCGGATGCGGCGCCGGCCGGGTCTCCCTCGGCCTGTGGGAGCTGGGGTACCGCGATCTCACCGCCTTCGACCTCGCCGAGGAGCCGCTGGACCAGGCCCGCAGCCTGGCCGCGGAACGCGGGGCCGCGGCAATCCGGTTCGTGCATGCCGACGCGACCCGGCTGCGGAGATGTCAACCGCGGGATGACATCTCCCGGGGCGAAGCCCGGTTCGACGGGGCGCTCTTCATGTTCAACGGCCTGATGCAGATACCCGGGCGGGCCCAGCGGCGGGCGGCCCTGCGGGAGATCCATCGCGTCTGCCGGGCGGGCGCGCCGCTGCTCTTCACCACCCATGACCGCGACGCGACGGAGGCGGAGCGGAGCCTCTGGCGGGAAGAGGCGGAGCGGTGGAACCGCGGGGTGCAGGATCCGCGCCTGCCCGAGTTCGGCGACCGTTACTTCGCCGACGAGGCCGGCAGCACCTTCATGCACCTGCCGGACCGCCCGGAGATCCTCGCCGACCTCGCGGCCACCGGATGGAGGCACGAGGCCGACGCGATGCGGCGCGAGATCGCCGCCGAGTCCGAGGCCGTGCGGGCCTTCTCGGACGACTGCCGGTTCTGGACCGCACTCCGGGCGGAGGACAATTCATGAAAGTACTCATCATCGGGGGCACCGGGCTGATTTCCACGGGCATCGTCAAGGCCCTCCAGGGCCGGGGAGCCGACCTCACCGTGTTCAACCGGGGCCGGACGGATGACCGCCTGGGTGCGGACGTGCGCCATCTCGCCGGCGACCGCAACGACTTCCCGGCCTTCGAGAACGCCATGCTCGCCGCGGGCGCCTGGGACGTCGTGATCGACATGATCTGCTTTCGTCCCGAGCAGGCGGCGAGCGACCTCCGGGCCTTCGCCGGCCGCTGCGGACATCTCATCTTCTGCAGCACGGTGTGCACCTACGGCAACACCCAGACGATCATCCCGACGCCCGAGGAGACGGCTCTGCGGCCCCTCTCCACCTACGGCCGCGACAAGGTGGCATGCGAGCGCCTCTTTTTCGAGGCCCAGGCGAAGGGAAAAATCGACGTCACGGTGATGCGCCCCTCCCACACCTACGGGCCCGGCGGCAACGTGATCAACAACCTGGGCTGGGAGCCCACCTTCGTCGACCGGCTGCGCCGGGGCCTGCCGGTGATCGTGAGCGGAGACGGCCACGGCCTCTGGCAAAGCACGTTCTCCGAGGACGTCGGCGTCGGCTTTGCCCATGCGGCGGGCAACCCCCGGTGTTTCGGCGAGGCCTACAACATCGTCGGCGACGAGGTGGTCACGTGGGACGAGTACACCCGGCGCACCGCCGCCGCCATCGGCGCGCCGGCCCCGCGGCTGGTGCACCTTCCCACCGACCTCCTCCTGGCCATCGATCCCCTGCGCTTCGCCGCCCTCGCGGAGATCTTCCGTTTTCACGGCGTCTACGCCAACGCCAAGCTGAAGCGTGACGTCCCTGAATACCGTCCCGCCACCCCCTACGAGGAGGGGGTCCGCCGGACCGTCGCCTGGATGGACCGACATGGCAGGATCGCGCCGGCGGCGAGCGACCCGATGGAAGACCGGCTGGTCGAGGCCTGGGATCGTTTCGCCCGCGACGCGGTCAGGCAATTTGCCGCGCCGGCACCGCCCCCAGCACCTTCTCCCGCGCCTCCTTCCCGCACGCCGTGATCGCCACGATCGCGACGACGGTGCCCGCCGCCACCAGCGCGAGCGCCAGGCCGTAGTTGCCGCCATGGGCGGCCGCAAACCGGGCCTGCAGCACGGCGTTGGAGGAAGCCAGCAGGTTGCCGAGCTGGTAGGTCAGTCCCGGGAAAGTACCGCGGATTTCCGCGGGCGAGAGCTCATTGAGGTGGGCGGGGACCACGCCCCAGGCCCCCTGCACCGCAAATTGCATCAGAAATGCGCCGAATCCGAGCAGCACGGGGGTGGCGGCGAAGGCCCAGAGCGGGATGATCGGCAGCGCGAGGGCCGCCGCCACGATGATGGCCCGGCGCCGGCCGCGCCGTTGGGAGTAGGCGCCGAAGCAGACGCCCCCGCAGATCGCCCCGAGATTGGCCACGATGGCGATGGCGCTGACCGTGTGGGTGGACAGGGCGTGCTGGGCCTGCAGGAAGGTGGGATACAGATCCTGCGTGCCGTGACTGAGGAAGGTGAACGCCGTCATCAGCGCCACCACGTAGACGAACAGCTTCCAATGGCGGGCCAGGTGCGCGAACAGCGCGGCCGGCGTGGTGTGCTGCCGGCTCCGCTCCCAGCCGGGCGACTCCTTCACGCCGAGCCGGATGTAGAGCACAAGGAAGGCCGGCAGGGAGCCGATGACGAACAGGCCGCGCCAGCCGACCCACGCGAAGAAGATCCCATAGACCACGGCCGCCAGGAGAAAGCCGAGCGCGTATCCTTCCTGCAGGATGCCGGACACGATGCCACGGCTGCGCGGCGGGATGCTCTCCATCACGAGCGAGGAGCCGACCCCCCACTCCCCGCCCATCGCGATGCCGAAGAGGGCGCGCAGCACCAGGAGTGCGGGCAGGGACGGCGCAAACGCCACCGCGAGCTCGAGGGCCGAGAAAAGCAGGATGTCCGCCATGAGCACCGGGCGCCGCCCATAGCGGTCGGCCAGCCAGCCGAAGATGAGGGCCCCGACCGGCCGAAACGCCAGGGTCAGCATGAGCGAGACGGCGACGTCTTTCACCTGGGCATGAAAATCGGTCGCGATCGACCGCATCACGAAGATCAGGAGGAAAAAATCGAAGGCATCCAGCGTCCAGCCCAGCAAACTGGCGATGAACGCCGCCCGCTGCTCGCGGTTGAGCGCCTTCAGCTCGGCCAGGCCGGTCATCGGGGGGGTATCCCGTCTGGTCACCCGGTCGCGGAATCAGGCGATGTGCTCCGGGCGCCCGGCGAGCCAGTCCTCAACCGTGGCGACCCGCTCGGGATGCAGGCGGCTGCGGACCAGAAAGCCGATGCCGTGCTGCTTCATCGGGTCCTGGTCGGTCGGCTGGTAGCGCAGGTCGATGCTCCAGCGCACCTGGTCCGAACGGTTGGGCGTGGAGCTGTGAATGCAGCGGTCGTTGAAGAGGATGCCGCTGCCGGCCTTGACCGGGAGCGCCACCGCATGGCGGTCGGCTTCCTCCTTCAGGTCAATCTCGGTGTACTGGGTCCCCGTGTAATTCTCCCGGTGAAAGGACATCACCTTGCTCTTGTGCGTCCGGGGCCAGACGTGGAGGCAACCGTTCAGTTCGTTGGCGTCGACGATCGGCATCCACACCGTGATCACCGGATTGGAATTCGCGTCCGGCCAGTACGATTTGTCCTGATGCCACGGCACGGCGCCTGCGGCCACGCCGGCAACCTTCGGCCGGGCATTGTAGACGGGGTTGGCGAAGATTTCCCCGCCGATCAGCGACTCGATCGCGTCCACGATCTTGGGCTGGGCCATCAGGTGGAAGTAGCCCGGGTGGCGGTCGCGCCAGCCCCGCCCGAACTTGAGGAAGTCAGCCTCGGTCAGGCCCTTAAAGAGATTAACCAGGCGGGTCTCAAACGGGTCGCCCGCGCGCTTGTCCTTGATTTTTCCCGCGGCCACCAGGGCGTCGGCGATCTGGTCCACCTTCCAATTCAGGGCCTCGCGCGCCGACGCCAGCTCGTCGTAGGAGAGCAGGTTCGGAACGACCAGGAATCCCTCCCGCTCGTATTCGGCGATCTGTGCGGCCGTGAGCGAACCGGTGTTCACCGCGGGGCGGAAGGTCGGGACTTCTTCGATCAGGTCGGGACTGAGAGTCGTGCTCATGGGAAGATCCATCATCGTCCACAAAATTCCCAATTTTGCAATAGGCTGCTGCCTCAGCGGTCGATCCGCTTCATATTTTCCGCGGCATAGCGTTCACCCACGATCTCGGCCTCCGGCACCGCGGCCTCCAGCTCAGCCACCCCGGCTGGCGTCAGGGTGATCGCCGCCGCCGCCGCGTTCTCCTCCAGGTACTTCCGGCGCTTGGTGCCCGGGATCGGCACCACGTCCCGTCCCTTCGCCAGCACCCACGCCAGCGCGAGCTGCCCGGCGGTCGTGCCCCGGCGCGCCGCAATCTCCTGGACGCGCGCCACCAGCGCCAGGTTTCGGGAGAAGGCTTCGCCGGCAAAGCGCGGATAGCGCTGGGCTCGCGAATCCTTGCTCCCCAGGTCGCTCGGCTTTGCGATCGTCCCGGTCAGAAAGCCGCGCCCGAGCGGGCTGTAAGGCACGAATCCAATGCCCAGCTCCCGTACGGTCGGCAGGATCTCGCGCTCAACGTGCCTTTCCCACAGCGAGTACTCGGTCTGCAGCGCCGTGATCGGGTGCACCCGGTGGGCGCGCCGGATGGTCGCCGGCGACGCTTCCGACAACCCCAGGTACTTCACCTTGCCCGCCTGGACCAGCTTCGCCATCGCCCCGACCGTGTCCTCGATCGGGGTCTCCGGGTCGACCCGGTGCTGGTAGTACAGGTCGATGTGGTCCACGCCCAGGCGCCGCAGCGAGGCGTCGCAGGCCGCCGCGACATACTCGGGCTTGCCGCTCAACACCCAGTAGGACGGATCGTCCTTCCGGCGGATGTTGGCGAATTTGGTCGCGAGAAAAACTTCGTCCCGCCGGCCGCGGATGGTCCGCCCGATCAGCTCCTCGTTGTCGCCGATCCCATAGGTGTCCGCGGTATCGAGAAAGCCGATGCCCAGGTCCAGCGCCCGCAGGATCGTCGCCGCCGACTCCGCATCGTTGCGCTCGCCGTAGAACTCGCTCATGCCCATGCAGCCCAGGCCCAGGCGGGAGACAACCGCGCCCTGCGAACCCAACCTCACCTTTTCCATCGTCATGGGACTTGGATGCCGCCGGGCCGGCGAATCGACAAGCCGATAGTGCGGCCGTTCCGGGTCGATCGACTTCACTCGTGACTCACCCGGACAATGCCCAGCTCGACGGGCCCGGACGGCGAGGCAAAGACCACCCGGTCGCCCGGCCGGGCGTTGAGCAGGGCCTGCGCGAGGGGCGACCGCCAGCTCACCCAGCCCCGCTCGACTTCCGTCTCCTCCGTGCCCACCAGGCGATAGTCGGATTCGCCGCCGTCGCGCGACCGGACGGTCACGGTGGCGCCGAAGCGCACCCGGTCATCGGGTCCGCCCGGAGCCACCACGACCGCGGTCCGCAGCACCTGCTCAAGGTGGAGGATACGCCGCTGCAGGACCTGCAGTTCGCGTTTGGTTTCGCTGTCCGGGGTCGCAGCCAGGAGCCGGGGACGCTCCACCCCGACCAGTCGGGCCAGTTCCTCGCGGAGCCGGTGCTCCCCGGCGGCCGTCAGGTAGTTTTTTGCTCCGGGCGGCAAGGGGGGCGCCGCCCGCGGAAACGGCGGCGGATCAGGTTCGTCATCGGACTCGCGGACAAATGCCTTGCTCACCCCCGCAGATTATTTCCCGCCGGGCGGAATTCAACCCTGCGACGTGGCATGGGCTTTCAGCCCGTGTTCTCGTAAGCCCTTGGGCTGGAAGCCCAAGCCACGTGCAACCTCACTCCGCCAGCAGCGCCCGGTGCAACTCGGCGTCCGAGATGCGATAGATCAGGATCGAATAACCCACCATGGCATCCGGCTTGCGGTGCAACAGGAAGCCCCGCAGCCGGGCGTATTGGCTGCGGGCCACGCTGTAGATCAGGTCGGCCCACATCCGGCGGTTGTCGGGGTCGTATGCGTTCGGCGGATTCGACTCCGCCAGCTCGTTCATCCGAGCCAGCAGCCGCCGGTATTGGCGTTCATGTTCCGTCGTCCAGGCCGGCCCCGGCAGCATCAGCGTGGTGGCGCTGAGGCAATAGATCCCGGGCTCGAACGCGACCGGGTCATCGCTGGAAAAACGGGGATTGGTCACGTCATACGGCAGTTTGCTGGTGGTCAGTCCCCACCGGGTCGGGGAGTCCCAGCAGAGGAGGTTCACGTAAACCCTGCCGCCGCCCGGCGGAAGCGGGTTCTGGCGCAGCCAGTCGACCAGCGCCGGCAGGTCCTGGCCCCAGTCGACGTTGCTGTCGGTGAGATGCTCGTAGCCGCCGGCCGGGCCGCCTGCCACCGCATTGAAGTAGGCCAGGTAATAGGGCCGGATGCGGGCCACCGTCGCCAGCTGGAGCGCCAGCACCACGCCGCCGGCGGCAAATCCCCAGCGGCCCCGCTGCATCAGCCACCACAGTCCCGCCCCCGCCAGGGCGAAGAACGCGGGGTAGATCGGCAGCAGGTGCCGCTGTCCGATGTTCAGCGGGGTGGACACCGCGGCCAGCCCGTAGACGACCACCAGGCTCCAAAACAGCGAGGTTCGGTCAAGCCAGGCCGCCAGGTGCCCCCAGCGCTCAGCCCGCCGGCGCAGGGCCCAGGCGACCGCGCAGCCAAAGCCGAGGGCACCGGCGGCGAGTTCCGGCACCGTCGTCTTCACGAGGAAGCAATAGGGGAAGTAATACCACCAGCCCTTGCTGCTGTAATGGCCGTTGAGGAAGGCTGGGCGCACCTCCGCATGCTTGAGCGTGCGGGCGACCCCGTAGATATATCCTTCCGGCAGCAGCCGCCAGCGCTCGACCGCGGCAAGCACCGGCCGCACGGAGCCCAGCGAGGACATGACGCCCGCAAAGGATTCCGTGTAGCCATCGGCCGCCGGGTCCCAGTTAGGAAAGTGGAAGCGCCAGCCGTAACAGGTCCAAATGATCAACGCCGCCCCGAGGGCGTGGGCCACTGCGAGCGCCAGCGCCGCCCCGGCATAACCCCGCCAGGTCCTGATCTCACAGGAACCGAACCCAGGAATTTGCCCGGGCCATGGCCGGCCCAGGGCGGCGCGCATCGCCAGCATGACCAGCGCGATGGGCACGAACAGCGGCGAGGAAATCTTGGTCACCGTCAACAGGCCGAAGCAGCCGACGCTCGCCGCCAACCGCGGCAGCGTGAAGCGGTGCAGCAGCAGCCAGCAGCTGCCGGCGCTCATCAGGAAAAAGAGCGCGGCGGGAACGTCCAGCGTCATGAGGTGCCCATGCGCCAGGATCGTGGGACTCAAGGCGCAGAAAAAGGTGGCGAGCAGGCCCGCCCCGCGCCCGAAGACGCGGGCGGTCCAGCCGTAGACCGCGACGACAAGCCCAAGCGCAAAGGCCAGGGCCATGAGGCGGCCGCGAAATAGCATCGCGTCCGGGTCGTTGCCCGACGACCAGAGGAACTCCAGGCAAATCTGCTCGGCGAGGTAGCCCGGCTGGTGCCAGGCGGCATTGTCGCGGGACGGAAACTTGACGTCCATGAACAGCAGCGGGAGCGTGAACCACCGCTGGGGCATCACACCGTTCGAATCCTCCACCCGCCCGTCGTCGAATTTCCAGAAGGTATAACCGGCGACCAGGTTCATCGGCTCGTCGACCGTGACCGACTGGCGGCGCATGCACTCGACCGACAGGCCGGCGGTCACCGCGCAGAGTATCCCGACCACCGCCCATCGGCGCCAGCGACGGCCGAGGAGTTGGCGAACAAATGCAGCCGGCTCGTCGCGAAGGCTCATGGGCAACCGATTGCGCACCAACCCCCGTGGCCCGTCAACGGTGTTCGGGCGCGCAGAGCGTTTGTCCATTGACGCCGGCAAAAGACCCGTGACTTTGGCCAACCGTTGGGGTCGATGACCGGACATGCCTCAACTCCGATGAACGACCTGGAACGCATCCAAAAACACCATGGCGGACCCCACGGCGACGCTTCCCAGCGCCCTGCCTGGAAGCGCCTGCACCACAGCCCCTTTTTCTGGGTCGCCCTGGTCTGCCTGCTGCTCGGCATGGGCATATTCGTGACGACGGTCGATTTCTCGTTCTGGCCCGGCCACCACCCCACGCGGCCGACCGGCACCGTGGTCCAATAGCACGGGTCGAACATGGACAAGGCGGCGCTGCGGCAGGCAATGGTGGAACGGCTGGAAGCCGAGCTCGCAGTGCTGGTGGCGGCCGCGAACACCTCAAAGGATGAGGCCACCGACCAGGAAAGCCGGCAGGAGGGGAAATATGACATGCGCGGCCAGTCGGCCGCCTATCTCGCCGCCGGGCAGGCGAAGCTGGCGACCGAGTTGGCCGAGGCCATCGCCGCCTACCGGAGCCTGTCCGTCGCGCCGGGCTCGGCGGGGGCGGCGGTCGCGATCGGCAGCCTCGTCACGCTCGAGTCCCCGCGACAGAGGACCTTATACTTCATCGGCCCGGCCCGGGGAGGCGCGGTCCTGGACCTGGGCGGAGCGCTGGTGACCGTGATCACTGCGCTCTCCCCGGTCGGGCGCCAGTTGGTCGGCCAACGGGCCGGAAGTGCGGTGAAGCTGCCGGGGCCAGGGCCGGCCGCCACCATCGCCGCCGTCGATTAGCCCGCCCCGAGGCGGGCTGGGAATATCTTGCACCCACGCCCGGCCTCGGCACCTTTCGTCAGAATCTCATGAGCACGCCCCCGACCGACACCCTCGACGCTCCCCCCGCCGCTCCGGCCAAGGCCGGCCCCACCGAGACGGAACGTTTCTTCTTCGATACGATGGGCTACATGGTCCTCGAGAACTTCCTCGCGCCCGATCACGTGACCCGGCTGCTGGCCGCCATCGACCGCGCAATCGTCCGCCGCCGCCGTCTGGTCGAGCTCGATCAGGAGCAGGCCCGCTTCACCCTGATCAACGGCAAGAAGAGCACGCGCCTCCTCTACCTCCTTGAGGATGACCCGCTGTTTGTCGAGATGGTCGATTGGGCGCCGCTCATGCCCTACGTCAAGGCGCTGATCAATCCGGATCCCCATCACCACGCCTCCGACGCCATCGTCGAATACGGCAGCGACCTGATGGCCCGCAAGGGAGGCTGGCACATCGATGGCAACGACAACGGCTACCGCGGCCTCGGCTGGCCGATCCCCCTTCTGCAGCTCAAGGTCGGCTATTACCTGACCGACATGACCCGGCCCGGCAACGGGAACCTCGCGCTCGTCCCCGGCAGCCACAAGTCCGTCGTGCCGCCCGCGGCCGAGGATCTGCAGCGCCGCGAACTCTTTCCGGGAGCCGTGCAGGTCTGCGCCCCGGCCGGCAGCGTGATCCTGTTTCATAATGCCATCTGGCATACCTCCGCCCCCTTCGCCTCGCCCGAGCACCACCGCACGATTCTTTACTATGCCTACGAGCATCCGTGGATGATCGGTTCCGAGGAGCATTGCCGTTACAGCAAGGAATTCTACAACCAGAGCCTCACGCGCGCGCAGCGGCGGTTTTTCCACGGATTCCTCTTCGACCCGCCCGAGCACCGGCAGGCCTGGGGCTGAGGTTCGCCGGCCCGCTCAGCGCCAGCGGGCGCAGGGGGCGTGGCGGGCGATTCGGGAGAGGATTTGTCTTCACCTAGGGCCGGGCGGCGCGCTTGGCTGGACCGACCCACCCCATGAACCAGTTCCACCTCTCGCCCCTTGGACGCGACACCGCTCCCGGCACCGCCGTACGCCCCTGGGCCACGCTGGCGGGCGCGCGCGACAATCTGCGGCGGCTGCGCGCCGCCGGCCGGATCTCCGGCGCCGCTGAGGTCCGGCTGCACGACGGACGCTACCCGCTGCGCGAGCCCGTGAGGTTCGGGCCCGAGGACTCCCACACCCGCTACGCGGCCGCCCCGCGCGCCACCCCCGTGATCGACGGCGGCGAACGCCTCACCGGTTGGCAGGTCGGCCGGCGCAATGGCCGCGCCGAATGGACCGTTGACCTCCCCGAGGTTGCGGCCGGCCGCTGGTACTTCCGCTCGCTGTTCGTAAATGGCCGCCGCGCACCGCGCGCGCGTTTGCCCAAGTTCTCGCCCGATGAAAAGGGGGTGCAGAACGTGTTTCGCGTCGGCGAGATCAAGCACCCCGAGCGTACCGAGCTATTCGCGGGCAGCGACACCTTCAAGCCGCGGCCCGGCGACGTGCTGGACTGGCCGTCCCTGCCCGACGCCGAGGCCGTCGTGCTCCACTACTGGATCGAGGAGCGGATGCCGCTCCCCCGGCTCAATCCCCGGACCGGCTGGCTGCAGTTCGGGCGCCGCTCGTCCTTCTGCCTCTACGAGGCGCACGAGACCACCTTCGGCAACCGGACATATGCACGGTACTATATCGACAATCTCTTCGAGGCCCTGACCGAGCCCGGCGAGTGGTATCTGAACCGGGAGACCGGCCGCCTTTATTATCTGCCCCGCCCCGGCGAGACCCCCGCCACGGCCGCGATTTACGCCCCGCGCACGCTCGCGTTCGTCCAGGCTTCGGGGGTGTTCTTTGACGAGACGATCGAGCCGCTCGACCCCTCCGCGACCCGCCACATCGCCGGCCTGGCCTTCGCCGGGCTCACTTTCCGGCACGCCGACTGGTTCTCACCACTGGTGAGCCGGGCGGCGCACCATCGCAGTTTCGGAGACGACCTGCCCATGGCGGGCAATCCCCAGGCCGCCATCTTCGTGCCCGGGGCCGTCAGCGTCCGCGCCGCCCGCGACTGCTCCGTGCGCGATTGCACCGTCGAGCATGCCGGTCTCTACGGCATCGAGTTCGGCGAAGGCTGCCGCCGATGCGAGGCCGTCGGAAACCAACTGCGCGATCTCGGCGCGGGCGGAATCCGGGCCCACGGGCGCGACATCGACGAGCGCAGCGAAGGGCGCACCGGCCACCTGAAGATCACCGACAACCATATCCACGACCTCGGCCGGGTCTTCCACCAGGGCGTCGGCGTGCTGCTCGGCCACGCCTTCGACTGCCGGGTGGCGCACAACCACATCCACGACGGGTGCTACACCGGCATTTCGGTCGGCTGGACCTGGGGTTATCGGGAAACGGTCTCCCGCAACAACCAAATCGAAAACAACCTGATCCACGACCTCGGGGCCGGCGTCCTCAGCGACATGGGCGGGATCTACACGCTCGGCGTGCAGCCCGGCACGGTGCTGCGCGGCAACCACCTGCACCACATCCGCTCGCATGACTACGGCGGCTGGGGCATCTACCTCGACGAGGGATCGGCCCATCTCGTCGTCGAGCACAACCTCGTCCACGACACGAAGGACGCTTCGTTCAACATCCACTACGGCCGCGAGAACGTGGTGCGGCACAATATCTTTGCCCGCGGGCGCAACGCCCTGGTCTCGGTGTTCCGGGTCGATCCCGGGGCCTGCAGCGCCAGCTTCTTCAACAACATCCTCCTCGGTCCCAGCGCCCGCCTTTATGCCGGCGGCTATCAGGGCGACATCACCCGCGGCGCGCTCGTGGCCGCCGCCAACTGCATCTGGTTTCCCGGCGGCAAGGTCGCCCCCAGCGGCAATCCGGACACGCGCAAGGACGGCGTGCCCCACGCGGTGAGCTTCGCCGCCTGGCGCAAGGCCGGCCACGACCTGAGCTCGATCGTAGCCGATCCCAAGCTGACCGAAGGTAGGCGGACCTGGCGGCTCTCGCCCCGGTCGCCCGCGCTCAAGCTGGGCTTCTCGCCCTTCAACTGGTCAGGCTGCGGACCGCGCCCCAAGGGCAGGCGCGGGTAGCCAGGAAGTGACTCGGGCGCGCGACTTCGAAATTCAGCGCGCCACCGACGCGGCCTTATCTCCAGCCGCCGGCCGTCTTATGGTAGTGACCGTCGCGATCACGGTCCCAATGCGGTGCAGCCCAGTGTCCACGGCCCGCCGGCGGACGATCCCAATGGCCCCGCGACCACCGGTAATTGCCCGGCGCACCGTCCCAATAACCGCCGACCCAGACGAAACCCGGGCCGGGGGAGGCGACCATCACCTCCACGGGAGGGGGCGGAGGCCCGGCCTCGACCCCGATGTTAAGCGAAATCTGGGCGAACAGAGGCGAGGCGGACACCGACTGGCAGGCCAGCCCGGCAAGGGCCGCCACACCGATTAAATCTATAATTTTCAATTTCATGCGACGTTGACCCGCAAAACCCCATTTCGTTGCCCCCTATAACACCCCATGCCCCCAGGGACAGGCTAAGGGATACAGGGGACAGGATACAGGGGACAGGCTAAGGGGCGCAGGGGACAGGCTTAGGACACTCCCTGGGGACAGACTTAGGCACTCCCCCGGGGACAG
>Ga0302279_10004646_pt1 | contig 15976 bp, 13 predicted proteins | sample III_Bog_N3_3_FD_194541 | JGI IMG/M metagenome (GOLD analysis project Ga0302279, IMG submission 194541) | Peat permafrost microbial communities from Stordalen Mire near Abisko, Sweden - III_Bog_N3_3 | ecosystem: Environmental > Terrestrial > Soil > Wetlands > Peat | place: Sweden: Abisko...
ATCCGAACTGCGGGTCAAGTTCCAGAAAATGACCGAGATCCAGCAGCGCGGCCAGCAGCTCATGCAGACCGAACAAAAACGCCTGTTCGAGCCCTTGAACGCCCTGGCCTCCCAGGTGGTCAACGAATACGGCGCCAAGAACGGCTATACGATCATCCTCGAAGGCACCCAGACGCACTACGTCAGCGAGGCGATCAACATCACCAAGGAAGTCATCACCGAGATCGACGCCGCGTACAGGGCCGGCAGGTTGCCTGCCGCGTCCTCGTCGGGCGATTCCGCCCCGGCCGCCAAGCCGAAAAAGAAGTAGTTTCGCAAAACCGCCCCGGGACATGCGTCCCGGGGCGGTTTTTTTATTTCAAGACTTCGCCGCCGCAAGGGGAAAAGCCATGGCCGAGCAGAAACACATCGACACCGCGCGCATCCTGTCCATGCTGCCCCATCGCTATCCCTTCCTGCTGGTTGACCGGGTGATCGAGCATGTCCGCGAGACATCCATCCTGGCGCTCAAAAACGTGACCATCAACGAGCCCTTTTTCCAGGGCCATTTCCCGGGCCGCCCGATCATGCCCGGGGTGCTCATCCTGGAAGCCCTGGCCCAGGCCGGGGCGGTTTCCGCCTTCCTGGACGCGCCGGAGGCCATGACGGGCAAGCTGTTCCTGTTCACCGGCATGGACAAGGTCCGTTTCCGCAGGCCGGTCGAACCGGGAGACCAACTCCTGCTCGACTGCCGCGACTTCCGCAAAAAGCTCGGGCTGCTCAAGATGACCGCGAGAGCCACGGTCGACGGCGTGCTCGCCGCCGAGGCCGAACTCATGGCCATGATCGCGCCCAAAACCACCGAGTCCTGATCCCCAAGCTCCCGCCCTCTTCCCGTTCGGTTTCGATGCGCGGCGCGGCCCGCGCATCCTCCCAGGTCAGCGTGACCGCCCCGGACTCCGGGGTGTCGTGGAACGCGGCCCCAAGCCGCTCGGCCTGTTCGCGAACCGCCGGCGACGGAAATCCCCATTGATTGCCCCGACCGGCGCTGGCCAGCACGAATTCCGGCTTCACCCGGTCGTACAACTCGGGAACCACGCTTCCGGCGCTGCCGTGATGCGGCGCGGTCACGGCCGAGGCCGTCAGGATCTCCCCACGCCGCAGCATGTCCTTGATCGCCCTGCGTCCGATGTCGGCGGTCAAAAGCGCCAGCCCCCGCCCTTTCCAGGTCAGGCGCAAGACCACGCCGCGCTCGTTTTCACTGCCCGCGAAGTCAGCTCCGGGGCTTACCACCGTCAACGCGACCCCACCGCCCAGGTCCAGGCGGTCTCCTCTCGCGGCTGGCTGCGGCGTGAGACCGCTGCGCGCTATCGCGTCCAGATAGCGCGCGCCCAAGGCCCCGCGCGGCAAGTCCCCGTTGTAAAAAAAACTCCCCACCCGAAACCAGCCCAAGGGATAGACCAATCCCAAGGCGTGGTCGCGGTCCGGATGGGTCATGACCAGGGCGGTGAGCCTCGGCGGCGCGTTGTCCGTTAGAATCGGCGCGATGAGTTCGCGGCCGATGTCGTAGTCGCCGCGGAATCCCCCGCCGTCGACCAGCACCCGCCGCCCGCCCGGGGCGCTGACCACAAGCGCCTGGCCCTGGCCCACGTCGAGCATGGTCAGGACGACGTGCGGCCGCGATTCCTGGTACACCCGCAGGACCTGCGGCGCGGCCAAGAGCGCCAGGCCGACCCCGGCCACGGCCAGGCGGCGGCGCCCGGTGGCCAAAAAACAGACCAAGGCGCCGAACAGGACGAAAAACCCGAGCGTCTCGGGCCAGGCCGGCCGCAGCCCGGGCCAGGCCTCAAGCAGATGATGCCCGTCCAGAAAGACCAGCCCGCGCAGGAACAGGTCGCTGACCCAGGCGGCCAGGCCGAGCAGCGCCTCCCCGGCCCAGGCGGTAAACCCGAGGGGAACAAGCGCGAAAACCAGCCCGAAAAAGGCCGCCGGCATGACCACAAAGCCCATGACCGGCACCCAGAGCAGATTGTAGAGCAGATGCGGGCTTATTTCGCCGAAATTGGCCGCGAGCAGGGGCAAAACCCCCAGCTGGGCGCTCAGTGAGACCCACAAAAGTCCCCACGCCGCGATCGCCAGGCGCCGGAAGGAGGTTTTTCCGCTCAGGGGCACGATGACCCGCCGCAGCGGAAGCAACAGGGCGATCGCGGCCACGGCCACGACCGACAGCTGCATGCGCAGATCGAAGACCGCCAGCGGGGTTGCGGCCAGGATCAAAGCCACGGCCAAAAAAAGCCCGTCGAGCAGCACCCGGTTGCGGTTGAGGAGAAGCAAAATCCCCCAGGAAGCGAACATGACCGCCGCCCGGGTGAGCGAGGGCGTGAACTGCCCGAGCCAGAGATAGATCGCCACCAGCGGCGCGCCGAACACGATCGCCAGTTTGGGCCTGGGCAGACGCAGATACAGGGCGGGCCAGAAGTATCCGGCGGCAGCGGCCAGCATCAGGCCCATGGCCGCCACGAAACCCAGGTGCAGCCCGGCCAGGGCCAGGGTGTGGGTGAGCGTGGCCCGGCGCACCCGGTCCAAATCGCCGCTCCCGAGATAAAAGCGGTCGCCCATGAGCAGGGCCAAGACCACGCCCCGTCCGGGAGTCACCGTGAAACCCGGCGGAGGCAGGCCGCCGGTGCGAGGCCCGGCGCCCAGGATCAGGCCTCGCAGGCGCATGCGCAGGGCCCAGAGGCGGTCCGGCGGGTTTTCGACCGTGACCGCGACCGGGGCGTCCGAGGCGGCGAAAGCGGTATAGCGGACGCCGCGCAGAAGCCAGGAAAAGGCCCGCTCGGCCGCGCCCGGATTGGCGAATCCGTAGGCCGCGCGCACGCGGGAAGTGAAAGAAAGCCTGTCTCCCGGAGCCGGGATGCGCGGCGGGTCGTCGTAACTCACGCTCACGATCCCGGGAAGCGCGGCGCGTTCGATCGGCCCGGCCGGCCAGGTTGGCCCGGCCGGCTCCGGCGTGGCCCAAACGTCCTGTAAATGGATTTCCAGCCGCCGGCCCGGACGGAATTCGACCGCGGCCACCGTGCCCTCGATCGCCGCCTTCCGGCCCGAGACCACGAAATCCGGCTCCGGGCCGGGCGGGCCGGGCACAACCGCCGCGCCCACGGCAAAGCCCAAAACCAGGGCGAAAAAAAGAGAGCCCATCCGGGCGCCGGCCGCGCCGTAAAGGCGGGCGAACCACAGCGCCAGGGCAAAAGCGCCCAGCCCGGCCAGGGGGTCGCCGGCGGCATACAGGCCGCAGGCGTAAGCCGCGACCAGCATTTCCCAGGGCAGGAGGCCGGGAAGAAAAATCAGGCCCGGCCCGGGAAAACTCCGGTCGCGGCCTCGCGTTGCGCCGTGGTCCCGCTTCGCCTCGGCCATAACCCGGCTCCGGCTACTCCTTGGCCCGTTCGATATCCGCGCCCACGCCCCGCAGCTTGACTTCCATGGCCTCGTAACCCCGGTCGAGATGGTAGACGCGCTGGACCTCGGTCGTCCCCTTGGCGGCCAGTCCGGCCAGTACCAGCGAAGCGCTGGCCCGCAGGTCGGACGCCATGACCGGCGCGCCGGTGAGTTCCGGCACCCCGCGCACAAAAGCGGTCTGGGAGGAGACCTTGATTTGGGCTCCAAGCCGGACCAGCTCCTGGACGTGCATGAAACGATTCTCGAAGATGGTCTCCTTGATCGTTCCCGAGCCCTTGGCCAGGGTCATCAGGGTCATGATCTGGGCCTGCATGTCCGTGGGAAAGCCGGGATAGGGCAGCGTGGTCACGTCGGCGCCCCTGATCTCGCCGCTCGCGCGGACGATCGCCCCTTCCTCGGTGGGCTCGATCAGCACGCCCATCTCGCGCAATTTGGAGACCACCGCGTCGAGTTCGTCCATGGGGCAATTTTTGACCAAAAGCTCGCCGCCGGTGATGGCCGCGGCCACCAGATAGGTTCCGGCCTCGATGCGGTCGGGCATGACGGCGTAGCTTACGCCGTGCAGCTCGTCCACGCCCTGGATGGTGATCACGGTCGTGCCCTGGCCGGTGATCTTCGCCCCGCAGGCATTGAGGAAATTGGCTAGATCCACGACCTCGGGCTCGCGGGCGGCGTTTTCCAAGACCGTCTCGCCCTTGGCCAGCGAGGCGGCCATGAGCAGATTCTCGGTGCCGCCCACGGTCGGAAAATCGAACATGATGCGCGCCCCGGTCAACCGCTTGCACCGGCCGTCGATGTAGCCGCCTTCGAGATTGAACACCGCCCCCATCTTCTCCAGAGCGGTCAGATGCAAATTGACCGGCCTGGCCCCGATGGCGCAGCCGCCGGGCAAGGCCACCCGCGCCCGGCACAGCCTGGCGAGTAACGGCCCCAGACACAGCGCCGAGGCGCGCATGGTCTTGACCAGTTCGTAGGGCGCCTCGAACTTGAGATCGGCGGCCGGCTCGACCTTGACCTCGCCGTTCTCGAAATGGGTGGAGAGGCCCAAAATATCGAGCAATTTGACGGTGGTGTTGATGTCGCGCAGCTTGGGCACGTTGCGAAACGTCACCGGCGAGGACAGAAGCGGGGCGGCCAGGAGAATCGGCAAGGCCGCGTTTTTCGAGCCGCTGACCCGGATCACGCCGTGAAGCGGCTTGCCGCCTCGGATGATGAGCTTGTCCATGACAATCCTTTTGGGAGGAGGAAGGGGAAGAGATTGGGGAGGAATCGGGGGAGGAACCTTTTCTGAAAAAAAGGTTCCTCCCCCGAACCCCCTCCTCCAAAAAACTTTAGTAATTTACGATGTTAAAGAGGCACGGATGGATTGACCAAAGTGACCAGGCCGGCCTTGGAGAGGGACTGTAGAGACTTGGGGGCGCGTCGGCAAGAGGGAAGGCGAGGGGAAAAAACGAACCGTGCCGGAATGCGCCTGCCGCCGCGCCGCCCCCTTGACCGTGGCTCAAGTCGCTGATAAACAATTCTGCTTCTCGCGGTGGATGTAGCTCAGTTGGCAGAGCACCTGGTTGTGGCCCAGGGGGTCGTGGGTTCAAGCCCCATCATTCACCCCACTTTGTTTTCGATACGGCGGGACCCTTTGGTCCCGCCGTTTTTATTTTCACTATCCGGGCCGCGTCGATCCGCCCCGCTTTTTCCGCCCCCAGCCTTGCCATCATCCCGGCCGGGATATATGCCTTACGACGAATGGTCCGGACACGAAACAGCCTCCCAAGGAGCCTGCCATGACCCCGTCGCTTGCCGAAAAAATCCAGCGCAAGGCCGCGCGCCTGCGAAACGGGCTGTGGGGCCTGTTCGCCGGCGACGCCTTGGCCATGCCCGTCCACTGGTACTACAATATATCCAACATATATGCCGACTTCGACGGCGGCATCCGGGGCTACGCCGCCCCCCGGCACCCCCACCCCGAAAGCTTCATGACCGGCATGCCCTACTCGCCCGACGTGGCCAGCGCCCGCCGCCTGGGACGCCCCCACGACATCCTGCACGAGCATGCCCGCTACTACAAGACCACCTATTCCGAACTCGACATCGACCTGCCGGAGCGCGAATCCGAACACGGCCACCTCACCCCCCGGCCGAGCGAACGCACCCACTATCACCACGGCCTGCGCGCCGGGGAGAACACCCTGGGGGCGCATCTGGTCCGGGTGCTCATGCGCCAGGTGATCCGCCTGGGACGCTACGACCCGACCGCGTTCCTGGACGGCTTCATCGCGCATCTAGCCACCCCGGGCGTCAACCGCGACCCCTACACCGAGATCTACATCCGCCGCTGGTTCGAAAACTATTCCCAGGGCGCCCCCGCCCACGCCTGCGCCGGGTTGCAGCGTTTCCAGTGGTCCATTTCGGGCCATGGCGGATTGATCCGCCCCTTGCTGGTGTCGCTGTTGTCCGACTCCGCCTACCAGGGCCTGGGCCTGGCGGTCGAACACCAGAACCTGACCCACCGCTCCGAGACCGTGGTCTCGGCCCTGGCCGTGCTCACGCCCTTGGCCCACGAACTGCTGGACGGGCAGGAGCCGCTTGCGGCCATGGCCCGCCAGGCCGCGCCCATCCGGTTGCCGCGCGTCACCGGCGAGGAGCTCTTCGCCAGCTACAAGGCCCACCAGGGGCCGGACAACATCCCGGCCGAAGAAATGTGGCGGCTGCACAACGAGTTGTCCGGGGAGGCCTTCGATCTCGCCCGTTTTGCCCGCGAGCACGAGGAAAAAAAGGTGGTCCGGGGCATCCTGGCCACGGCCTGCTATCCCGAGCACGGCCTGCCGCTGATGCTCACCCTGGCCGCCAAGCACGGGGCCAAGCTGGAAGCCACGCTCCTGGCCAACGCCAACGCCGGAGGCGACAACGTCCATCGCGGCATGATCCTCGGACTGCTGCTCGGCGCGGCCACGGTCGATTTTCCCGCCCGCTTGCGCGACGGCCTGGCCGACCGGGAGGCCCTGGAGACGGAAATCAACGACTTCGCCGCCATCGCCGCCAGCGGCGAGGCAATATGACCGGCCGCGCGGACGCGGGCCAAACTCTCCCGTCGCCCCCCTCCGGCTCCGCCGCCGCGCGTGATCCGGCCGGGCTGGTCCGAGCGCGCGCCATGGCCCTATTTCGCTCGCGCCGCTACATGTGCGCCGAGGCCATCTTGATCGCGGTCAACGAAGTCTTCGACGGCGGGCTGAGCAAAAAAACCGCCGCCGGCCTGGCCGCCGCCCTGCCGGAAGGCCTGGGCGGCAGCGGCTGCCTGTGCGGCGCGGTCAGCGGCGCGGCCTTGGGGCTGGGGCTGGTCCTGTCCGGGAAACTGCGCCGCCGCGAGATACGCCAGCTCTCGCGCCGCCTGCATCAGGCCTTCAGCCTGCGCCACGGCTCGACCTGCTGCCGGGTCCTGACCCGGCCGGTCAAGGACGACTCGGAACCGCATTTCGACCAATGCACGGAACTGACCGGCTTCGCCGCCGAGACCGCCGCCCGGCTGATCTTGGAAAAGCTGCCCACATTGCACCCGGCGGGCAACCGGGCGGGCAACCGGGCCGGCGACCGGGCCGGCAACCGGGCGGGCGCGCCCGGCTGGCGCGCGCTTATTTCGCGGCTGCTCGGCCAGACGCGGGCGTAAGAGAATGAAACCCGAACTGGTGAAAAAAATCGGCATCGTCTCGATTCTTGCCGTCCTGATCGCCCTGTATTTCGGCCTGGGCCTTTCCCGCTACCTGACCTTGGCGAACCTCCAGGCCTCGCGCCAGGGCTTCCAGGACCTGTACCGCGAGCACCCGGCCCTGGTGCTTTCAGGGTATTTCGCGCTCTACGTCGCGGTGACGGGCGTCAGCCTGCCCGGCGCGACCGTCCTCACCCTGGCCGCCGGAGCCCTGTTCGGCTTCGTCGCCGGGGTGATCCTGGTGTCCTTCGCCAGCACCATCGGGGCCACCATCGCCTGCGCCCTGGCCCGCACCCTGCTTCGCGACTTCGCCAGGCGCAAATTCACCTCGGCGTGGAACAAAATAAGCGACGGCCTGGCCCGCGACGGCGCTTTCTATCTCTTCTCCCTGCGCCTGATCCCGGTCTTTCCTTTTTTCGTCATCAACTTCGCCATGGGCCTGACCGACATGCCGCTTGGCCGGTTCTATCTCGTCTCCCAGCTCGGCATGTTCCCGGCCACCTTGATCTACGTCAACGCCGGCGTTGAACTGGGCAAGCTGACCACGCTTTCCGGCATCCTCTCGCCCACGCTGCTTGTCTCCCTGATCCTGCTCGGGATCTTCCCGCTGCTCGCCAAAAAGGCACTGGAGCATTACCGAGCGCGGCGCAAAACATAACCAACCCTCGCTCCCTCACCACTCTCGCTCTCTCACCGCTCTCGCTCCCTCGCCGCTCCCGCTCCCGCTCCCTCGCCGGCCGAAGCGGCCGAACCGGCTCAAACCGTTCGCGAACCCATGCGGGCGGCACTATTTTCGTATCGGCGGGATTTCGCGGTCCGGTCGAACCGGCCCGCACTGCGCCAAAATGGGCCAAACAGAGACAGACCGCGACAAACTGGGACAAAACGGGACGAAGCACCCCTAACCGGGCTGAATTTTGCTGAATTGGGCTGAATTGGACCAGACTGGACAAGACTGGACAAGACGGAGCCAACCGGGGCCAGACTGGGCCAACCGGGCGGGCTTAATCCGATTTTTTCGTGGCGTGCAGGGTCAGGCTGCGGATGAGTTCATAGTGGTTTTCGTGGTTTCTGATCTTCCACCAGACAAAGCCGTCCTGTTCGACGCGCCAGCCCTGGCCCGCCAGGATGGTCCGGACGTTCTGGATGCCCCGGCAGTCGTAGGTTCCGGTCGTGACGCCGCCCAACCAGCGGTATTTGGGGGCGCAGTCCTCGGACCAGGAAAAGGGATCGGCGAAAACCAGGGCCGCGCCCGGTGCGCCCACCCGGGACAGTTCGAGCAGATGGCTGAGCGGTTCGGGCACCTTGTCCAGAATATTGCAGGAGGCCAACGCCGCAAAGGCGCCCGCCCGGAACGGCGGGGCGAGCACACTGGCCTGGATGAATTCCGCCCGGCCGGGCGTGAAACGCCCGGGCAAATCGACGACGCGGCCGGTCGTGATCTCGCCCTCGATGGGTTCGTCGTAGTGAAGTTCGCGGGAGCCGGCCAGATTTCGGGCCGTTTCCACGAACGCCCGGGACAAATCCAGGCCCACGGCGAAATAGCCCCTGCCCGCGAGCTCAAAGGTCATCCGGCCCACGGCGCAGCCCGCGTCCAGGGCCAGGTCGTTTTCCCCCCGCGCCGGGGGAAACATGGCCGCCAAGGCCTCGTGCGCCGCCATGGACTCGGGCGCGGCGCGCAGGTCGGCGTAATGGCTCCAAAGGTAGGAGGCCACCACCCGGGGCTCTTCGTACTTGGACTGCACGCTCGGGACATGCCCCTGGGGAGGCAGCAGCACGGCCAGCCCGTCCTCGATGGGATAGACTTGGCCGCAGGCCGGGCAGGTCAGCCGCCCCTGGACGACGTCCTCGCCGACCTGCTCGGACACCGCAAGCTCCAGGCCGGTTTCGCGGGGCAGGCAGGCCGGGCAGATTAAAATCTCGCGCAGTCGCGTGAGCATCGCAAAAATCCTTGTTGGCTGCCCGAAACGACGGCCGCGACCGAGCCCCCACCATGGGACACCCGGCCCGACCTTGAAATCCGGGGATTCCGGTGGATGCGGGCCGAAACGGGCTGGAAAGCGCGTCCCGGCCGGGACTTTGCCGCCGGCCTGAATGGCTCGGTTTTTTTAAGAAAACCGAGCCATTCGCGAGGCGAACGGGTTTAATGTCACGGTTTGGCGGTTCTAGCAGTTGACCGGCGCATGGCAGGCCGGCGCATGGCACGCGGGCGCATGACAAGCCGGGGCATGGCACGCGGGCGCATGACAAGCCGGGGCATGGCACGCGGGCGCGTGGCAAGCCGGGGCGTGGCAGGAGGCCTGGACCGGGGCGTGACAGGCCGGGGCGTGGCACGCGGGCGCGTGGCAGGCCGGGGCATGGCACGAAGGCGCGTGGCAGGCGGCCGCATACGACGCTTTCTTCTCGACACGATGAATACGCAGCATCTCTGTATCCTCCAGGTTACAGGTTCACGAAGCGGGGCAGACGATGCGCATGGATGCGAACACCCGCGCCGCCCGCTCGCATTCCTCGACGAATCCGGCATACTCCATGCCGCCGCCGTGGTTGGCGTACATCGCCTGGGCGATCTGTCCCACGGTGTTGAGTCCGTCGCACAATGCCAAAAAATCGTTTCCGAACGCGTTGACTTCGCTGACCTCGAGTTCCCCGTCGCGGTGCTCGAAAATAAGCCGCGAAACCGCTTCCGGATACTCCGCCGTCACGATTCCGTCCTGCAAATCCTCGATGATCCGGGGCAAATCGTAGTCGAAAATGTCCACGATCACCCCGCCGGCGAGCCCGACCCCGGCTGGTCCGCCGTACGGACCGCCCCGTCCGGGCAATTCCGGTCCGGCCGCGTCCAGGCAGCGCAGTTCGTAGCGCACCACGTCGGCCAAATGCCCAAAGCCCTTGGGCGCGGCCGCCACGAACACGTCGCGGGCAAAGGCCGGAAATCTCCGCCGCAGCTCCGGCGCGTCCAGATCGAAACGCTCTCGCCCGCTGCCCTTGGCCGCATGGGCGGCCAGCTCCAGGAACAACCCAAACGGCGAGGCGGCCAGGGCTTGGCACAGGAGATAATACGATTTCGGGAAAAAGGAAATGATCAAGGGAAAAATTTCGGCTGCTTTGGCAAGTTCGGCAAGCGGCGCGGCGCGGCAGGGCAAATTGTAAAAACTCGAAAACATGGCCGGGTCGGAAGCGATCAAGGCCTCGTCCACGGCCAGGCGCCGTCCCTGGTCGAATTCCAGGCCCAGGGCGAAATAGGTGTCCACCTCGCGCACCAGGTCCCGGGCGAACATGGCGTGCAGCCCGGAGCCGGGCAAGACCGTGGGCAACTGGATGAGCGGGTTGACGTTGCCGAGCATGCCGCAGCGCAGGGCCAACTCCAACGTGGCGTCGATGTCGCCGCGCTGCTCCTCGGGAAAACCGACGATGAAGCTCAAGGTCGGGTGCATCCCGTTGTCCGTGGTGGACCGCACCCGGTCGAAGAGGATGTCCTCGTCGATGCGCTTATTGATGAAGGCCAGCGTGCGCGCCGATCCGGAATCGATGCCGTAGCACATCGATTCGCAACCGGCCCGGTTCATCAGCGACAAAAGCTCCTCGTCCACGGTGTCCAGCCGTGAAATGCAATACCAGGGCGAGTCGCAAAGCCCCTCGTCGATCACGCGCTCGCAAAAGCTCGTAACGAACCCGCGATTGGCCGTGAATTGGTCGTAGGACAACAGGAAACATTCGGCCCCCAGGTCGTCGCGCAAGCGCCGCATCTCGGAGATGATCCGCTCGATGGAATAGGTGCGGCAGCGCCTGCGCCACAGGGCCGATTCCGAACAATACACGCAGGCGTGCGGACAGCCCCGGCCGATGTCCAAAATGGCGATGGCCCGGGACATGCCGCAGGCCGCTTTGTAGCGCGCGAGCGCGGGGGCGTATCCGTAATCGGGCCTGGGCAGCGTGTCCAAATCCTCGATCAAATCGCGGTCGGCATTGACAACAACCTCGCCGTCCCGCCTGAAACTCAGCCCGGCCACCCCGGACACATCTTCGCCGTCCGACAGAACGCGGGCCAGTTCGCGCATCGTGACCTCGCCTTCGCCGCGCGCGACCATGTCGATGAACGAAAAATTCTCCAGCGTGGTCTGGTCCACAAAGGACGCGTTGTGGCCGCCGAGAACCACGGTCACGGCCGGGTTCTCGCGCTTGACGATCTCGGCGATGTGGATCACCGCCGGAAAGGTGGCGCACTGGGCCGAAAACGCGGCCACGTCCGGATCGGCTTCCAGAATCGACCGGGCGCAGGCCTCGTAGATGCCGGGGCCCATGGGAATCGTCCCCTCGCGCAGGTCCAGGACAAAGTCGTGGATGCGGCAATCGACGCCGTCCGCGCCCAGCGACGTGGCCAGGGAGATCAGTCCCAGCGGCGGCAGATTGTAGAGCGATTCCAGATAAAAAGGCGGAAAGACGAACGATACCCGCATGCTTGTATTCCCCATGGCGCGGCCTTACACAAAACATCATCGACTATGCGGCAGCATACGCTTTTTTTCCGGCCGGGCAAGATGAATTCCGGCGAATCAACCGCGTCACGAAAAAGTCAAGAACCACTATGCAAACCTTCCTGCCCTACCCCGATTTCAACCGCTCGGCCGCCTGCCTGGACTACCGCCGCCTGGGCAAACAACGCCTCGAAGCCAAAACCATCCTGAACATCCTCGACGGGAAAACCGCCTCCAACGCCTGGCGCAACCACCCGGCCGTACTCATGTGGCAAGGCCGCGAAGACGCCCTGCGCGAATACTACAACGCCTGCCGAAGCGAATGGATCGCCCGGGGCTACCGCAACACCATGCTCCCGGAACCCCTCCCCGCCGCCCCGGCGGCCAAACCCTGGTGGTTCGGGATGGAGCGTTTCCACGCCGCCCACCGCGCCAACCTGCTGCGCAAGGACCCGGTCTACTACGGACAGTTCGGCTGGGAGGAAGACCCGGCCATGGACTATTGGTGGCCGGCCAAGGAAGAGAAAGACCGGGGACTGCCGTCCCGCCCCGAGACGGGGGAATGATTCCACCTGGGAGGTTGCCCGGTTATCCCGCCAGCAGGTAGTTCACCGCGTGCCTGAATCCCCGGCTCTCAAGGAACGCGCCGACATCCTCGGCCGCGCCCACGCCGCTTAGGTACGAGACCACGAAGCATTCGTCCGGGCCGGAAACGTCGCCCCGGTGCAGCACCGGGCGGCCGTGGACAACGCGGCCGATCTTGTTCGGGTCCACGTCCAGGTAGGCTATGATGTTGATCCCGCTCGCGGTCAGGAAGTCGGCGCGTTTGCGGGTGATGCGTCCCGCGCCGGCCACGATAATATTGGGATGATGGGGATTGTGGCGGGCAAGCCACCGCGCCAGGTGCGGGGCCTTGACCGCCGCGAATTTTTCCGGGGCGTAGCGCGGGCTGGTCCGGGAAAGACGCCCCGGCGGATCGTTCCAGACGAGCAGTGTTTCCGGAACCTTGGCCAGGCGCACCCCATGGCTGACCAGGCGCAGCCACAGTTCAAAGTCCTCCGGGAAATCGCCCGGAGCGTAACCGCCGTGTTCCAGGATCACTTGCCCGCGAAACATGACCGAGGGATGCGGCAGGGGCGCGTCTCGGAACAGGCCGAGCGCGATGTCCTCATGGCGCGTGAGCGTGTTGGCCCAGGCCACGTGCCGGGCGTAGCCGGCGTTTTTGTGCCGGTCGCCGCCGTGGGCGACCAGGCAGCCGGCCACGCCGACCTCCGGGCGTTCGTCCAGGAAATCCGCTTGCAGTTCGAGACGGCCGGGCAGGCTGACGTCGTCGGCGTCCATGCGGGCGACGTACGCCGCGCGGGCGAGCGCCAGGCCGTGATTCAAGGTCGCGGCGATGCCCTGATGCGGCAGGAACACCGGCCGCAGGCGGGGATCGCGGCCGGCAAAGGTCTCCAGAACGCGGCGCGTCCGCCCGCCGTCGTCCGAGCCGTCGTCCAGGACGATGATTTCGATATCGCCCAGGGTCTGGCGATACAGGCTCTCCAGGGCGGCGGGCAGGCTGTCGGCGGCGTTTCGCGCGGGCAAAACGACGCTGACGCGGGGGGCTACGGCCATGAGTGTACGCGGGGCGGTCGCGCCCCACGCCCGCGCCGCTAGTGGGCCGGACCCGAGGTGTAGGCCAAGAGCTTGTCCTGCTCGGGATGTTCGCCCAGCCATTTCACTTGCCCGGAGGCGACATCGTAGACCGCGCCCAGGACCGTGAGTTTGCCTTCCTTGGTCAGGCCGCGCAGGATGGGGCTTTGCCGGTAGAGGTCGTCGATGGACTGCCAGACGTTGTAGGTGACGGCCTTATCCACCAATTCGTCTCCGGAGAGGTTGGGGAAGTCTTTCTTGGCCGCCGCCGCCGCCTTCAGAATCGGCTCGATCAGGGCGTCGATGTTGCCTCCGGCTTTTTCCCCGGAGACCGCGGCGACCACCGCCCCGCATTTGGTGTGGCCCATGACCACCAAGAGTTGCGTGCCCAGATGCTGCGCGCCGTATTCGGCCGTGCCGACGACATCGGTGTGGGCCGGGTTGCCGGCCACGCGGATCACGAACAGATCGCCGATTCCCTGGTCGAAAATCAGCTCCACGACGTCGCGCGAATCCGAGCAGCCGATCACCGTGGCGAACGGTTTTTGCCCGGCGGCGGTTTGCGCGCGGCGCTCGGCGTCCAGGCGGGGATGGGCCATTTGCCCGGAAACGAAACGGGCGTTGCCCTCGGTGAGCATGTGCAGGGCCGCCTCGGCGCTGACGCCGACTCCCGTCGCGGAGGCGTACGCGAGCGCGGCGCAGGCGAGCATGACGAACGCCGCGAACAGGGCGAGTTTCTTGCGCATGGAATCCTCCCGTTGTGTGGCTCGAACGGCTCGAGTGAGCCTCTGTGGGAATTTGATACGAAAAATGAACGGCCAAGGCAAGAACAGGGGCGGCGCCGGGCCGATCGTCAGACCGTTTCGCACTCCGGTTCCGGCCCGGGCTGGGATCGATTGCGCCGATTCCGGCCGCGAATCAGGCCGAATCAAGCCAGATTGTGCTCGTCGGCCAGCATTTTCACGAAGGCCATGGAGGCGGTGAAGGCCGGGGAAATGGCGTTTAGGACGTGCAGGCTGCGCGCCGCGCGTTCCACGACGAAATCCATGACCAGCCCTCCCTTGCGGATATCGATGAGCTGGGGCCGTATCCCGGCCTTGGAGCATCCCACCACGTCGTCGGGGTTGAGTTCCTTGACCAGCTTTTTGGCGTCCGCGAAAAAGTGCGCGAACGAATATTTGCGCGGTTCGGAGAGGGCGATCGCGCGAAACACGGGATCGCTGAAAAAAAGTTGCAGGTCGCGCGCCAGGATGGCGAACACCTCGGCGTCGAGCCCTTCGAGAAGGCCGTAGTTGGCCCGGCCCAGGGCCGGAATGGCCGTGGGGCCGAGATAGACGTCGCCCGTGACCGATTTGGTGAAATGCACGCCCAAAAACGGATTGCGGATGTCCGGCACGGGATAGATGGTGCCGCGCACCAGATGCGAGCGTTCGGGGCGCAATTTGCGGTACAGCCCCTTGAACGGCAACAAGCGGTAGCCCGCCCCGGCCCCGAAGGCCGCCGCCACCTTGTCGCTCCAGGCCCCGGCGGCGTTGACGCAGAAGTTAAACGTCATCTCCCCGGCGGTGGTTACGGCCGTGGTCTCGTTTTTAAGTCCCGTGAAGGCCGCGTTGTACAGCAATTTCCCCCGGCCCGAGGCGTCGATGTCCACGGCCAGGGCGCGCAATATCGCCTTGGGATCGATGACGGCGGTGTGTTTGGAGAAAAGCGCCCGCCCGGTCGTTTTGGCGTTGGGCTCGATGGCCGCCAGTTCGCCCTCGTCGACCATAATCGCCTCGGCCCCATTGGCCGTGGAGCGCGCGAGAAGTTTGTCCAGGGTCGGCCATTCGCTTTCGTCCCGGGCGACGATGACCTTGCCGCATTCCAGCAGCGGCAGATTCTTCTCGCGGCAATAGGCGCGCATCAACCGGTTGCCCTGGATGCAGGTCGCCGCCCGCAGGCTGTCCGGGGCGTAGTAGATGCCGGCGTGGAGCACGCCGGAATTGCGCCCCGAGGCGTGCCGCCCGCTTTCGGCCTCCTTGTCCAGGACGACAATGTCCTTCGCCCCGCGCGCGGTGAGCTCCCGCGCCAGAGTCAGGCCGATCACCCCGGCCCCGATAATGAGAATATTGGCGTGCATGGATGCGCTCATACTGCGGCGGGGTTGGGGCGTAAAGAGGGAGGTGTTAGACCATTGGTCCCGCCAGCTTTTTCGTGGGCGGTTGAACCGCCATGGCCGGCTTGGCTACTGGCCATGAAGGACATGGAGTTTTATTCGCGAAATGCCGGGTTGTGCGAGACCGTTGGCGATGGCGCCTTCGTCCAACCCATTGGGAAAAATCACTTGCCCTCGGGGAGCGATCCCTGCGTGGCCCTTGAAATCCGGGGACAAGGTGATAGGGTGGATTCCATGAAGGTGCGCGAAGCGATCAAATTGCTTGAGGCCGCCGGGTGGCGTCTCATCCGAACTCGCGGGAGCCACCGGCAATACAAGCACCCGGAGCTTCCAGGCGTGGTGACCGTGGCGGGCAAGGACAGCGAAGACCTTGCGCCCGGCACCCGAAACAGCATCTTCAAACAAGGAGGTCTGAAATGAAATACCTCATCATCGTCGAGACAACGGAAACCGGATATTCGGCATATTCCCCGGATCTGCCTGGCTGCATCGCCACCGGGGCAACGCGGGAAGAAACCGAGGAGAATATGCGTCAGGCCGTTGACTTCCACTTGGAAGGCTTGCGGCTGGAAG
>Ga0302279_10004650_pt1 | contig 15965 bp, 16 predicted proteins | sample III_Bog_N3_3_FD_194541 | JGI IMG/M metagenome (GOLD analysis project Ga0302279, IMG submission 194541) | Peat permafrost microbial communities from Stordalen Mire near Abisko, Sweden - III_Bog_N3_3 | ecosystem: Environmental > Terrestrial > Soil > Wetlands > Peat | place: Sweden: Abisko...
GCGGTCGACCGGGGCCTGGTGGTCCGGCATGTACGCCATCGCCACCCCACCCGCCTCGATACGGAACCCGAGGGTGGTGCCGATGTGGGGAATGGTCCGCGCCTTGACGGTGATGCCACCCAGGGCGAACTCGTCGTCGGGGCCGAGGTCGTGGTAGCGAAGCTCTCCCCGGAAGTCGGCCATGTGGACCGGGAAGAACGGGGGCTTCACCATGCCGGCCATCGTCGCCTGCAGCGTGTCGTCGGCCTGGGCCGGGCCGTAGATCTCGAGCAGGGCGCCCGGATCCCGCATGGGCGGGAAGAACGGTGTACCGAGCACGTGGTCGTAGTGGAGGTGGGTCAGCAGCGCGTTGCCCCGAAGGGGCTTGCCGGCGGCGATCAGCGGCGCATTCAGCTGATGGCCGAGCGCACGCAGGCCGGTACCCATGTCGAGCACCAGCGGAGGCTCGCCGGCGACCTCGACGAGCACGCACGACGTGTTGCCCCCATAGCGACGCTGCTGGTCGGAGGAGGTGGGACAGGAGCCGCGGACGCCGAAGTAGGTGATTCGCACAGGGTGATGAGGCTAGTCGCGGCGACACCTGTGCCCACCGGCTACCGTCGCCGGATGGACGACCGCACACGCCCGGAGGGCGACCTCCGCACCGTCTCGGCCAACGGGCTCGAATTCGCCTATTTCTCCGACGGACCCGAGGACGGTCCGCTCGCACTGTGCCTCCACGGGTTCCCCGACACGGCGCACACCTGGCGCCATCTCCTACCCCGACTGGCCGACGCCGGCTACCACGCCGTGGCACCGTTCCTCCGGGGCTATGCACCGACGGCGGTACCGCCGGGGGGGCACTTCGACACGGGCACGTTGGCGCTCGACGCCTGTGCCCTCCACGAGGCACTGGGCGGCGGGGACGATGCGGTCATCATCGGTCACGACTGGGGAGCACTGCTGACCTATCCGGCCGCCGCCCACGATCCGGGTCGGTGGGCGAAGGTGGTCACCATGGCCGTACCGCCGGCGAGGTCGATGGGGTTCGGATTCTTCGCCTATGAACAGCTCCGACGCAGCTGGTACGTCTTCTTCTTCCAGACACCACTCGCCGAGTTCGCCGTCTCCCTGGACGACCACGCGTTCATCGACCGGCTGTGGGCGGACTGGTCCCCCGGCTACGACGGGGCATGGGACGCGGCCCGGGTCAAGGAGGCGCTCGCCGACGACGCCAACCTCTCGGCGGCCATCGGGTACTACCGCGCCATGTTCGCCCCGCCACCGGATGACCCGAGGGCGGCAGCGGCCCAGGCCGCGGGCGAGGTCGATGCGCCCCAGCCCACGCTGTACCTGCACGGTGCCGACGACGGATGCATGGGCGTCGACGTCGTCGGCCCGGTCACCGACCACCTGTCGCCGGGGTCGGAATTCGTCGTGGTGGAGGGTGCCGGCCATTTCCTCCACCTGGAGCGTCCCGACGTGGTCAACGGCCACGTACTGCGGTTCCTCGACGGCTGACGGACGTCGGTTGACGGCTGACGGCTGACGGCTGACGGCTGACGGAAGTCGGCTGACGGATCAGTGGTGGGCGAGCGCGACGCGGGCGATCCGGTCCGCCACCGCAGCGAGCGTCGCCAGACGCGGCGGGTCCTCGGTCGGGACGCAGCGGCTGCGCCACGGGTCGTAGACCGTCCCCACGATGCCGGCGTGATCGGTGTCCAGCAGATGCAGCGACACCTGACAACCGAACCCACTGAGCAGTTCGGCTGCACGCACCGAACGGTCGAAGGGGACGACGGTGTCCGCCTCGCCGTGCAACACCGACACCCGCAGGCCCCCGACAGTGGCGGGTTCCCCGGTGGCGAAGGGGTCGTCGCCGAAGGGTGACTCGTCATAGGAGCCGGCCAGGGCCACCACTGCGGCCGGGCGCCACCCACCGGTCACCTCAGGATGCAGCGCGACGTGCACGGCGGCGTTCGCTCCCAGGGACCATCCGACCAGGGTCACCGGCGCAGGACCGTCGTCGCCGTCGGACTCGTCCAGGGCCAACGCCACCGACGCCATCAGGTGGGTCCGGCCGGTCGCCGGGTCGTCGGACTGCCAGTCCGGCACGACGACGGTGACCCCGTGCCCGGCGATCGATTCGGCCAGGGGTGCCAGCACGTCCCGTTCCCGCACGCCGCTCCCGTGCCACAGGAGGACCACCGGTGCACCACCGGAGCCGTGCACCTCGGCGAGCGCCCCCGGCGCATAGGTCACGGTCCGGGTCACCGGGACCGCCCTACCCGGCTGCCGGCTTCTGGTCGAGCTTCTTCAACCACGGGACGACGGTCTTCAGGAAGTCGTTCTGGTCCGAGGCGGCCAGGAGCGGATCGAGGTGGCTGTAGGTCGCCGTTCGACTGACCACGGTCACGCTCGGGATCTTGGACTCGGCCTTGTAGGCCTCCGCACTGTCGGCCACTCCGTTGTCCGCCCCACCCAGCGCGGTCTGGAAGGCGTAGAGCGGGACGTCGACCTGCGCGGTATGGGTGAGCCGGAGGCCCAGGTAGGTGGCGACCGGGGTCTGCTGGAGCGAGGCGGCGGCCCCGGCGTCGATCGACAGGCGCTCGGGGTAGTACCACTCCGCGGCGGCCAGCGGGGTCTGGGCGAAGGTGTCCACCACATTGGTGATCGGCGTGATGCCGTCGTCGACCCAGCCGGCCGGGTCGCCGGTGGTCGCCACGTGACCGGAGTGCACCTGGATCAGCTTGAGGCCGGGAGGGGAGGTCTTGTAGTCGAAGGCGTACCCCAGCTGGGCCGCATTGGTCACCGGCACCGGGGCCTTGAACGAGGCCGGCAGCAGGGGGAAGTCCTCGAACGTCGTGGCCGGACCGGTCGGGTCCTTGTAGGCGGTGACGGCGCCGACTTCACTGAACGCACCGGTGGCCCACGGCAGTCCGACTCCCAGCAGGTCGAGCCACGGCCCCTTTGTCGTGAGCTGGGCCAGTTCCGCCTGGACGGACGGGATGGTCGGGGTGGTCCCGTAGAAGCCCTGTGCACCCGCACAGCCGTCGATGCACACGATGCCGTTGATACCGGTGTAGCCGGCCGTGCCGTTGAAGTCCCACGCCGCGTACGCGGCCGCCTCGGTGCCGCCCAGGGAGTGGCCACCGAGGGTCACCGTGCGCTTGCCACCGTCGTCGGCCTTGACGATCACCGCATGGAGGTCGTTCATGGCGACCGCCATCCCCCAGTCGTCGACGAAGGCGTAGCTGGAGGCCTTCAAGGGCTGGTAGTGGTCGGTGATCTTGGGGTTCGAGATCCACCCGAGGTAGTAGTCGAACATCTGCTGGGTGGTGGTCTTGCCGGCGAGGGTCGACTGGATGACCGATTCGTCCTGGAGCACGCCTTCCCGCCGCATCTCCGCCCACACCTGCAGGTCCGGCACGTGGTCCACCAGGTAGGGGGCGACGAGGTCGAAGTCTCCGGCCCCGCCGTTCGTGCCCGGGACGAGCACCAGGACGTGGGAGGCAGTGGCACTGCCGAACGTCCGGACCTGCACGCTGTCGTACTTGGCCGGGGTACCGGCGACGGCCGGTGTCGGAATGGTCATGACGGATTCGGGCACGGAGGAGGGGGCGCCCAGGGCGGTCGGGTTGCCCGGCACGGTGGTCGTGGGACTCGACGAGGACGAGGAGCCCCCGCACGACGCCAGCACCGTCGCCGCCACCGCCACGGCACACGCCGCGCCCACCCATCCGGTCCGTCGTCGCATGGCGCTCCCCCAGGATCGCATCCCGCACCCCCGGCGCAGGAGACCGCCCGGACGGGCGGCCGCACCGAGCGTAGCCATCAACCGCCCGACGGTACGAGATGACCGCACTCCGGCTCACGGGAGCAGGAGCGATCCTCCCGGTCCACGCACGGCCAGCCCCTCGGCGACCAGACCGGCGGCCACCCGCTCGGCCCGTTGCGGGTCGTCGGGCCATCCGGCCGCGTCGGCCACGGATGTCGACGGCACCGGTCCCGAGCGCAGTGCGGACACCAGGCGTCCACGACCCTGACGGTCCGAACCCGCGAACCGGGACTGCCGCACCGAGACGCCGGCCGACCCTCGGGACGGGTCCGGATCGGGATGCCCCGCGGCCGACCACCGACAGCGGCGGCGGACCGGGCAGGTGGCGCACGCCGGCGCACGCGACGTGCACACGGTCGCCCCCAGATCGAGCAGTGCCTGACCGAACGACCATCCCTTCCCGGGTGGCACCATCGAGTCCACCAGTGACTGGGCGTCACCGGTTCCGACAGGTCGGCCGGCGACACTGCGGGCGATGACCCGTCCGGCGTTGGTGTCGACCACACCCACGTCGCGTTCGAAGGCGAAGGCGAGGACGGCCCGTGCCGTGTAGGGACCGACTCCGGGCAGCGCCAACAGGAGCGCCAGGTCGTCGGGAACCGTTCCGCCGTGCACGGTCACGATGGCCCGGGCCGCACCGTGGAGGTACACGGCCCGACGGTTGTACCCCATTCCCTCCCATGCCCGGAGCACGTCGCCCAGTGGGGCGGCCGCACACGCGCCCGGGGTCGGGAAGGCGGCCAGGAAGCGGCGGTACGCAGGGACCACCCGTGCCAGTTGGGTCTGCTGGGCGAGTGTCTCGCTGACCAGGACGGCCCAGGGGTCCCGGGTGGAGCGCCACGGCAGGTCGGGCCGACGGGAGTCCCCGTCGGCCGACCCCCACGCCTCGATGACCGCGCCGATGGCCCGGACCTGGGACGCCGGCCGCGCTGGTCGGGTCGGTGAACGGGTGCCGGTCACGGCGGGTCGGGGCTCAGCCCCAGACGTCATCCCCGTAGGGACGTCGTCTGGCCGGGGCGAATGCCTCCTTCCACACCATCACCTTGCGACGGAAGAAGCACACCTCCTCGCCCCGCTGGTTGAAAGCCTTCGTCTCGACGGTGACGACGCCCCGGTCGTCACGTGACTTCGACTCGACCTTGTCGATCACCAGGGTCTCCGCGTAGATGGTGTCGCCGTGGAAGGTCGGGGCCCGGTGGAGCAGTGACTCGACCTCGAGGTTGGCGATGGCGGCGCCACTCACGTCGGGAACACTCATACCGAGGGCGAGTGAGTAGACCAGGTTGCCCACCACCACGTTCTTCTTCTGCACCGATTCGTTCTCGGCGAACCACACGTTGGTGTGCAACGGATGATGGTTCATGGTGATCATGCAGAACAGGTGGTCGTCCGCTTCGGTGATGGTCTTGCCGGGCCAGTGGCGATAGACGTCGCCGGGGGTGAAGTCCTCGAAGTAGCGGCCGAAGGGGCGGTCATACGTGGTCATGCCCGCCAGTGTCGTCCGGTACGGGCCGGGAAGTCCAGAACCGGTCTGACCGTGGACGCCGGCGACCGGTCTGCGACCCTGCCGGAGGGTGGTCCGGAGTCAGGCCTGGACGGGAGCGGGCCGGGTGGTGAAGGCCAGTACCCAGTCAGGGTGGCTGTCACCGTCGATGGCCATGCGCCAGGTGTAGCGGGTGCCGGGGTCGAGCGGAAGGGGACCGAGGTTGACGGCCAGGGCCACATCGACCGGCGAGCCCTCGGGTACGTCGACCGGTCGGCCGACGGTGAACTCGCCGCGCACCTCCACCGGGTGTTCGCCGTCGGGCGTCGGAACGAGGACGGGGCGGCCGTCGGCGTCCTCCAGGTAGAGCTCCCAGTGGTGGGCGGCCTCCGCCTCGTGCCAACCGACGTCGATCTTGAGGGCGATGGCGGACGGGACCGGGTCGGGTCCGGTCATGCTCCAGCCGCCGCCGAGCACGTAGAGCTTGCCGTCGGCCACCTGGGCGGAGTCGCACAACATCATGGTTACCTTCACGGGAGGTGAGGCTACCGGTCGCGGGCCTGCCCCCGCGACGACGGGGCCGGACGGGGACCGCCGGTAACGTTGCGCCATGGAACTGCGGGGTCTGCGCGACGACGTCTACCGGAGGCCGTTGGCCACCGCGCTCGACCGCCTGGGTATCGGCCCGGGATGGACGTGTGTCGACGTGGGCGCAGGAGGTGGCGACGTCACGGTGGCCCTGGCCGAGATCGTGGGGCGCGACGGCAGGGTGTACGCGGTGGACAGCGACCCGACGACCCGCGACGAGGTGGCCGAGGCCGCCTCGGCCCACAGCCAGGTCCTGGCCATCACCCAGGCCGGGGAGGACCTCCGGCTGCCCGAACCGGTCGACCTGGCGTTCTGCCGGTTCCTCCTGCTCCACGTGGTCGACCCGGTGGCCGTGCTCCGCCGGATGGCCACGGCCACACGACCGGGTGGTTGGGTGGTGGCCCAGGAACCGGTCACCACGGCCGGACGGATCGCCGGCAGACCCTTCTCCATGCCCGACGCCCGCCACCCCGACGTCGGCGCCCTGCTCCCCTCCCTCGCCCGCGGGGTCGGCCTGGAGATCGTGGACGCCTGGGCGGAGGCGCCGGCCGGAGCGGGGCCGGGACCGGTGGCCGACTACCTCGAGCTCCTCACCGACGTGGATCCCGGCGACGACCCGGTGGTACTCCCGCCCCTGGTCACCGTGGTCGCCCAGGTGCCCCGGGGCTGACCGGAGGCACCGGTTCCACCGGGGGACCGGGCCTGCAGGTGGGCCGTTATTCTTGTGCCGTGACCACCGACACGATTCCCGCCCCGGACCTGCTCGCCGCATCGGATGCCACGGCCGTGGCCAAGTCCGTCGTCGACAGCGGCATCGCCGCACTGCGCGCCGCCGGTGGGCCCGACCACGCCCAGGTCCTGGCCTACGACGTCTCACACGCAGCGGCCGCCGTGCGCACCGCCGAATCGGTCCTGGCCTACGGGGCCCACGGCGACACCGAGGCCCGTATCGCCTGCGCCTTCGTGGCCGACGCACTCGCCGAACTGGCCGCCCGCATCGTCGGCCGCTCCGCCGAATGGGGCGTGGCCACCGATTGGATGTCCCCGGCGGAGTCGTTCGTCGCCACCTACCGCGACCCGGCCTTCCTGGCCACCCTGGCCGAGACCCAGGGCGACCGCCATCTCGACCCTGACTTCGAACTCGTCCGCGACACGTTCCACCGGTTCGCCGCCGAACAGATCCGGCCCCGGGCGGAGCACATCCACCGGGCCAACACGGACATCCCCGAGGAGATCATCGAGGGCATGGCCGAGATGGGTGGCTTCGGCATGTCGGTGCCCGAGGAGTACGGCGGCTTCGCCGCCGAGGGCGACGCCGACTACCTGAGCATGGTGGTGGCCACCGAGGAGCTCACCTGGGGGTCACTGGGAGCCGGCGGGTCCCTGATCACCCGGCCCGAGATCCTGACCCGGGCGATCGTCAAGGGCGGGACCGAGGAGCAGAAGCAGTACTGGCTGCCGAAACTCGCTACCGCGGAGGTCCTCGGCGCGGTGGCCGTCACCGAGCCCGACTTCGGGTCCGATGTGGCCGGGGTGATGCTGCCGGCGACGAAGGTCGACGGCGGCTGGATCCTCAACGGCGTCAAAACATGGTGCACGTTCGCGGCCCGGGCCAACGTCCTGCTGCTGCTGGCCCGGACCGACCCCGACCGGTCCAAGGGCCACAAAGGCCTGTCGATCTTCCTGGTCGAGAAGCCCCAGGCCGACGGCCACGGATTCACGTTCGTCCAGGAGCCCGGCCAGGACGGCCGGCCGGCCGACTCGGGTGGGAAGATGGAGGGTCGGGCCATCGACACACTGGGCTACCGGGGGATGCACTCCTACGAGGTGGCGCTCGAGCAGTGGTTCGTCCCCGACGCCAACCTCATCGGCGGCGAGGCCGGCCTGGGCAAGGGGTTCTACCTGCAGATGCAGGGGTTCGAGAACGGTCGGCTCCAGACCGCGGCCCGGGCCGTCGGCCTCATGCAGGCCGCCTACGAGGCCGCGGTCGAGTACGCCGGCAACCGGGTCGTGTTCGGCTCCCCCATCGTCGACTACGAGCTCACCAAGGTGAAGTTGGCCCGCATGGCGGTCCTGATCCAGGCCTCCCGGCAGTTCGCCTACGAAGTGGCCCATCTGATGTCCAAGGGTGAGGGCGTACTCGAGGCATCGATGATCAAGGCCTACGTATGCCGCACCGCGGAGTGGGTGACCCGCGAGGCGCTGCAGATCCACGGCGGCATGGGGTACGCCGAGGAGTACGCGGTGAGCCGGTACTTCGTGGATGCCCGGGTGCTCTCCATCTTCGAGGGCGCCGACGAGACGCTCTGTCTCAAGGTGATCGCCCGCCGGCTGCTGGCCGACGGCTGACCGGACGGGCGTCGCACCGTGCCGGACGCCGGGGACGTCACCCCCGTGGGCGGGACCGACCCGCTCCGGAAGGTCGCGGACGCACCGATCGGCGTCTTCGCCTACGTCCGTCGGGACGGCACGCCCAACGCCGTTCCGGTCACCCCGTTCGTGGTGGACGGGAAGGTGGTCGTCACGTCCACGCTGGCCTACGTGGCCAAGGCCGCTGCCGTCCGCCGGGACCCGCACGTGGCCCTCCTGGCCGGTGGGATCCAGCTGGCCACCACCGCATCCGTCGCCGTGGACCGGACCCCCGCCTGGTTCAACACCCACATCCGTGACGCCGAGATCGAGAAGTTCCCGCCGACGAAGCAGTTCCTCGCCATCCCGTTCCACGAGTGCCTGTTCCCCTGGTACAGCGCCCGGGTGGTCATCGGGCTCGACCCGGCGGACGTCACGCGGACGGATCGTGGTGACCGTGTGACGATCACCACGATCAACCCCCAGGGCCTCCCCCGGATCACCCCGATCGACCAACCGGTCGACCAGCCGGTGGACGAACACTGCGGCGCCCTCGAGGTCCCCGGGGTCGGCGACGGTCCCGCCGTCGTGCTCGTCCACGAGGAGCACGACGCCATGGCCGACCTCCGGCAGTTGACCCTGGTCGGCGTCGTCCGTGCCGGCCGGTTCACCGTCCACGGCCATCGGGGATCGCTGGCCCCGCAGCCGACCTCCCTCGGGGCGCAGCTGGCCACCATCCGGTCCATGCGCCGGTCGGCCAGGTCCAACCGTGACCGGGTGGCGGACTGGCCGGTCGCCGTCGCCTCCTGAGCAGACTGCGCGCCACCGGGCGGCCCCGTGGCGTCGCGCTAGGAGTCGCTGCTGACCCGGTAGAGCTCGACGGAGATCATGTCGTCGGCCAGCTCCTGGCCGCTGAACGCGCAGTCGAAGGCCTTGGCCACGCGCAGCACCATCTCGGCGTTGGCGGCGCTGACCGCCATGTGGCATGCCCCGTCCGAGCTCAGACGCTCCCAGAGGATGCCGATCTCGAAGCCCCGGCTGAACTCGGGGTCGTCGGTATCGAAGTGGACGGTCGACTCCATGCGGTCACTATCGACCATCCGGTGCCGTCTCTTTACCCCTGATGCAGTTCCGCCCCACCACCGGTGTCGATGTCCCCTGGTTGACGCCCTTCGCGGCCTGGCCCACGATGGGCCGATGACGTCCGCTGCCCGGCCGATGCTCACCCAGTTCATGAACGCTCTGGCAGGACCTGGGCCGTCGCCCGACATCCTGCTGCCTGCCGGTGGATCGCTGCCATCGGTGTTCGCGGTGAGCGACCTCGCCCAGGCGTCGGTGGCCGCAGCCGGTGCCGCACTCGCCCGACTGGTTGGCCTCGAGGGCGCGAGCGCACCCGCCGTCCTGGTCGACCGGGATCTCGCCTCCGCCTGGTTCGGGTTCTCGCTCCGGCCACAGGGGTGGACCCTCCCCTCGCCGTGGGACGCGGTGGCCGGCGACTATGCGACGGCCGACGGGTGGATCAAGCTCCACACCAACGCGCCACATCATCGGGATGCCGCCCTGTCGGTACTCGGGGTCGACGGGGACCGCGACGCGGTGGCCGCGGCGGTCTCCGGGTGGGAGGCGACCGCGCTCGAGACGGCCGTGGTCACCGTAGGCGGAGCGGCGGCGGCCCTGCGATCCGTCGGGGAGTGGGACGGGCACCCCCAGGGTCGGGCTGTCGCGGCCGAGCCGCTCCTGCAGGTGGGGTCGACCTCGACCGCGCCGAGCGCGGGCACCGCGGGGCCCGACGATCGTCCGCTGGCCGGGGTGCGGGTGCTGGACCTGACCCGCGTACTGGCGGGGCCGGTGGCCACCCGTCTCCTCGCCGGATGGGGGGCCGACGTCCTCCGCATCGACCCCCCGTGGTGGGACGAGCCGGCGGTCGTCCCCGAGGTGACACTCGGCAAACGGTGCGCACGGGTCGACCTCGCCACCCCTGGAGGCCGGGACCGGTTCCTCGACCTGCTCGGCTCGGCCGACGTGCTGGTCCACAGCTACCGCGCCGACGCCCTCCAGGGGCTCGGCCTCGGACCCGACGTCCGTGATGACGCCCGACCGGGACTGGTCGACGTGAGCCTCGACGCCTACGGGTGGACGGGTCCCTGGTCCACCCGTCGGGGGTTCGACAGCCTCGTACAGATGAGCTCGGGAATCGCCCACGCCGGGATGGTCACCACCGGTGGAGACCGACCGGTGTCGCTGCCCGTGCAGGCGCTCGACCACGCCACCGGCTATCTCCTGGCGGCCGCGGCCCTGACCGGACTGGCCCGCCGACGGGCGGAGGGCACCGGCAGCCGGTGGCGGACGTCACTGGCCCGCATCGCTCGTCTGCTGGTCGACGTCGGATCCGCGGGTGGACTGGTCGGGGACGGGATCGATCCCGAGGCGCCGCGTCCGGCCGACCCGGTCGAGCACACGGTGTGGGGCGGGGTCCGACGGATCCCGCCGCCGGTGACGGTGGCCGGTGCGCCCCTGCACTGGTCGCTGCCGGCCGGCCCACTCGGCACGTCGGTCGCCGCCTGGTAGGACTCCGGCGCCATCGTCGGGCACGACGGACTCACCAGGACGTCGGATCCACGTCGCTCCGGCCGGCTCCACTGCGGCGGCCACCGCCGCGAACGGCGTCCAACCCCGCCAGCAGCAGCGCGAACCCTCCGATACCGGCCCCCAGCACGCAGACGCCCGCCCAGTGCCAGCGGCCGTAGGTGGCGCTGCCGAGGGCCGATCCCAGGGCGCCGCCGATGAAGTAGCAGACCATGTAGGCGGAGTTGATCCGACTGCGGGCCTCGGGGGCCAGTCGGTAGATGACCGACTGATTGGTGACCTGGAGACCCTGCACCCCCACGTCGAGGACCAGGATGCCGATGATCATCATGATCAGGTCGCGGCCTCCGAACCACAGCGCGACGAACGATGTGGCGACCAGGAGGGCGAAGATCGCGGTCGTACGAGTGGTGAGTCCACGGTCGGCCCACCGGCCGGCGAACGTGGCGCACAGCGCACCTGCCGCGCCGACCAGGCCGAAGAGGCCGATGGTGACGTCACCGTAGTGATACGGCGCTCTCGACAGCACGAACGCCATCGTCGTCCAGAACACGCTGAATGCGGCGAAGCCCAGGGCACCGAACAGTGCCCGGCGACGGAGCACGGGCTGCGACGCGAACAGGGCCACGGTGGTGCGCAGCAGGGTGGCGTACCCGATCCGGGGTCGCTCGGACTCCCGGGGGAGCACCCGGGACAGCACCACGGCGAGGGCGACGGCGATCCCGGCCGCCAGGACGTAGACGGCCCGCCACCCGGCCACTCCGGCCACCACACCGGACACCGTGCGGGCCAGGAGGATGCCGAGGAGCAGTCCGCTCATGACCATGCCCACCACCTGGCCACGGTGCTCCTCGTCGGCCAGCGACGCCGCCATCGGCACCAGCATCTGCGCCACCGTCGACCCGGCGCCGATCACCACCGCCACGGCCACCAGGAGACCGATCGACGGTGCGATGGCTGCGGCGCCGCCTCCGACGGCGGTGACCAGGAGCACCACCGGGATCAACCGCCTCCGGTTCAAGAGGTCCCCCAGCGGCACCAGCAGTGCGAGGCCGAGCGCATACCCGACCTGCGACAGGGTGACGACGAGGCCCGCCGTCGACGGGCTGGCCCCGAACGACCGGGCGATGGTGTCCAGGATCGGCTGGGCGTAGTAGAGGTTGGCGACCGACAGACCGCAGGCGACCGCGAACAGCAGGACCATCCGGCGTGACATCCCCGCATGCGGTCCGCGGACATCGGGAGCGGACGTCGGCTGCTGGATCGTCCGGTATGCGGCCGTCGACCCGGTGGTCACCGGCGGTGTGCTGCTCGGTTCGATGGCCACGAACTTCTCCCTTGCTCACTGGACACGGCTCACTGGGCACGTCTCGGGTGCCACCGTCTGGTGAGCGGGGACACCGAATAACTGAACACTCCGTACAGTATCACTATTCCTGTACGCTTCGTTCATGAAGTACGGTGGGACCGTGACCACCGAGGCACCATCGTCCGCGGGCCGCACCGGCCGGCCCCGGAGCGAGCGGGCGCGGTTGGCCGTGCTCGAGGCTGCGGCCGACCTGCTGCTCGAGGGCGGGCTGGCTGCCACCACCATCGAGGCGGTGGCCGCCCGGGCCGGTGTCAGCAAGGTCACCATCTACAAGTGGTGGCCGTCGCGTGGGTCGGTGGCCGTCGACGCCTACTTCCACCGCTACCGCCAGACGATCGCCTTCGAGGACACCGGTGACCTCACCCGTGATCTCACCGGCCAGATCCGGGTCCTCATCGACGCGTTCCGCGGTCGGGCGGGCGCGATCATGGCCGAGCTGATCGGCCAGGCGCAGGCCGATCCGGCACTGGCCGACATCCTGCGCGTGCAGTGGCTCGAGCCGCGACGGCGGGCGTCAGCCGACGTGATGGAACGGGCGGTCGCCCGAGGACAGATCCGACCCGGCATCGATGTCGCCGCCGTCCTGGACCAGTTGTACGCGCCGCTCTACTACCGGCTGGTCATGCAGCACGAACCCCTGACCGCCGGTCTGGCCGACGTCCTCGTGGCCACGGTGCTGGACGGGATCCGGGTCAGGTAGGGGACGGACCCGTCAGTCCGCCGAGCGGCTCAGTCCGGCCCGCTCGCCCCGGGTGACGAACTTGGTGGCCATCTTGCGTGAGGCCTCGTCGATCATCTCGTCGCCGAACATCACCGCACCGGTCCGATCGTCCTCGGTGGCGGTCCGATAGGCGTCGAGGATGTCCCATGCCTTGTCGAACTGTTCCTGGGTGGGCGAGTACACCTCGTTGAGGACACCGACCTGGTCGGGCGTGAGGGCCCACTTGCCGTCGTAGCCGAGCACCCGGGTCCGCTGGGAGAACTCCCTCAGGCTGTCGAGCTCGCGGATCTTGAGGAACGGCCCGTCGATGACCTGGAGACCGTTGGCCCGACCGGCCATGAGGATCTTGGAGAACACGTAGTTGAAGTGGTCCCCGGGGTACTCGGGTATGGCCACACCGCCGGTGAGCACCGGCATCTCCATGGATGCGGCGAAGTCGGCGGGCCCGAAGATGATGGTCTCGAGGCGGGGTGACGCCGCACAGATCTCCTCGACGTTGATCAGCCCGCGGGTCGTCTCGATCTGGGCCTCGATCCCGATGTGGCCGACCGGCAGGCCGCACTTCTTCTCCACCTGGGTGAGGAGGAGGTCGAGCGCGACGACCTCGGCGGCGCTCTGCACCTTGGGGAGCATCAGCTCATCGAGTCGTTCGCCGGCGTTCGACACCACCTCGATGACGTCGCCGTAGGTCCACTCGGTGTCCCACGCGTTGATGCGCACACAGAGGACCCGGTCGTCCCACGGCAGCGTGCGGATGGCCTCGGCGACCTTGGCGCGGGCACCCTCCTTCTCCAGGGGGGCCACCGAGTCCTCGAGGTCGAGGAAGCTCATGTCGGCCGCCACGGTCGGGGCCTTGGCCAAGAAGCGCTCGTTGGACCCCGGTGAGGACATGCAGGAGCGGCGCGGAAGGTTACGGGAGCGTTCGGACATGGGCCTGATCGTAGGGCGCCGACCGGGGTCCACCAAAACGGGAGCCCCTGGTCGGCCCGCCCGACGACGGCGGGTACGACCCGGGCCGATCAGTCGCCGGCGATGCCGGCGGCCGCGTCCCGGGCGATCTGGTCGGCGAGGTCCCCGGGGGTCAGCTGCTCGGACAGGAGGCGCTCGAACCGGGCAGGGTCTCCGGCCGTGAACGCCCGGCACAGGGGGAACCCCTCCACGTAGCAGGTGAGGTAGGCACGCCAGGTCGGATGGGTCAGGAACTCGACGGCCTTGGCCGCCCGATCGCGGGACAGCAGTCCGAAACGGGCCACCTCGTCGATGACCGTGTCGGGATCGGCACCGTCCTCGTGGAGCCGGAACGCCGCGTTGGTCCGCACCGCACCCAGGGCCTCGCCCGCATCGGCCACGGCGGCCACCACGTCGGCGTCGTAGCGGATCCCGAGCGGGGCCATGTGCGACGCCACCCGGGCTTCGGGGTGACGACCCCACGCCACCTCCAGCCCGAGGTCGGCGAGTCCCTCGGCCAGCAGGCACTGCGGGGTACCGACCAGGAAGATGGACTCCTCCCACCACTGCCGGCGTCGGACCAGGCCGACCTCCTTGCGGGTGTGCTCCGTGTGGTGGCCGGGATAGGCCTCGTGGGCCACCAGGTGGGCGAGCCCCGTCGAGAGCACGGGCAGGTCGGTGTTGATGGCCACCCGGCTCCGCAGGTCCCCCAGGTAGTAGTTGAACCCGGACCAGGGCTCGTTCGAGACAAGCTCGAACTCGACGTGCTCGCCGTCCGGCAGGCCGAACAGCTCGTCGGTCCGGGCGCGCAGGTCCTCCGCCAGCGAGGCGACCGCCGGTCCGAGGCGGTCGACGGGTACGGCGTGGGACTCACGCCAGTCGACCAGCCGCTCGGCCAGTGGTCCGGACCCGGGCAGCACCTCGTCGAGTTGGCGGTGCGCGTCGACCAGCACCTCCTCGTCGACACGACTGGGCCGCACGCCGTAACAGGCTTCGACCTCGTCGGCGTAGCCGATCGGCTCGCCGGCGAGCTTGGCGCTGGTGGTGGCCAGACCCAGTACCTGCGCCGCGATCCAATGGCGCCGGGCCGGCGCGGACGAGTCCTCGGAGGCTGCGCCGTCGAGCGGGGCGCCGGCTCCGAGCGCGGCCAACAGGCTCCGTGCCTCAGCGGCCAGACGTTCGGGTGGGACGGCCGGCTCGGCGGCCACTTCGGCGGCCAGTCCCGGCGGGCCGTAGTAGGCGTCCACCATGCCGTCGATGTGACGGCCCAGTCGGAGGCCGAGCCTCAGGTAGTCCTCGACGAGTCCGGTGACGGGCATCTGCGGGGCCTGGTCCGCCCACTCAGTCGAGCTGCTCGTGGAGGAACGTCACCGTGCGCTCCCAGAGCAGTTCGGCCGATGCCTCGTCGTAGACCTCGGGACGGTCGTCGTTGAAGAAGGCGTGGTCGACACCGGGGTACATGTGGAAGACCGCATCCTTGCCCAGTCCCTGCAGCTTCTCCTCGAGCTCCCGCACCGCGTCCGGGGTGAAGAACCCGTCGAGTTCGGCGGCATGGCCGAGCACGGCGGCGTCGATGGCCGCGTAGTCGGGTTGGGCGTCGGGCCACGGGATGACCCCGTAGGCGGGCACCACCGCCTTGACCGCGTCGGGTCGTTGGCTGGCCACAACCAGGGCCAGGCCACCTCCCATGCAGAAGCCGACCGCACCGATGGTGGGCCGCCCGGTCCGACGCAGGAGCTCGTCGACGGCACCGCTCAGATCGCCGGCCGCCCGCTCCATCCCCATGGCCATCATCTCCTTGGCCGCGTCATCCGGCTCGGTGAGCGGCACCGACTTCCCGTGGTAGAGGTCGGGGGCCAGCGCGGTGAACCCCACGCCGGCGAAGCGGTCGCAGGTGCGGGTGATCTGGTCGACCAGCCCCCACCACTCCTGGAGCACCAGGACGCCGACCGTGCCGGTGGCACCACCTTCCGGCTCGGCCAGATAACCACTCCCGGTGGTCGAATTGCTCGGAAATTCAATGAGTTCGCCCATGGAGAGGACCCTACCCGCGGCGCCGGGATCACACGGTTCGACGTGACGTCCCGGCGAGCACGATTTCACC
>Ga0302279_10004658_pt1 | contig 15953 bp, 13 predicted proteins | sample III_Bog_N3_3_FD_194541 | JGI IMG/M metagenome (GOLD analysis project Ga0302279, IMG submission 194541) | Peat permafrost microbial communities from Stordalen Mire near Abisko, Sweden - III_Bog_N3_3 | ecosystem: Environmental > Terrestrial > Soil > Wetlands > Peat | place: Sweden: Abisko...
GGGCGCGCGCCGTCGTCGACCGACCGCCAGGGGCGCATTCTCCGGGAAGCCCGCTCGGCCGCCGGCATCACGCACCCGAACGCCGTCGCCATCTACGACGTCGGCGAGGTCGACGGCGTCCCCTTCCTCGCGATGGAGCTGGTAGCCGGGCGCAACCTCCGCGCGTTCGTCGGCGACACGTCGGTCCCGCTCGCGCGACGCATCCGCTGGATCGCCGACGTTGCCCGCGCGCTCGGCGCCGCCCACAAGCTCGGGATCGTTCACCGCGACATCAGCCGAGGCCGCCGCTAGCGCAGCCAGTCGCCATCTTCGTAGCCCCGCCACCCTTAGGCACGCCCGTCCTCACGTCCGTCCGGACGCCGAGGTTCTTCACCGTCTCGCGGCTGAGCGTGAGTTTCATTTTCATCGCCGGCGTCTTCTTGCTCGAGTCGCTCATTGGAATGTCCCTCTTTACGTTGATTAGCTCGCCTATCACGGCGGCGGTCGGTACCAAACCCTATAGCACGCCCAGTGCCACCCTGCCTGAGCTCCCCGCGTCACCCGATCAGACGACACTCCGCGGACTTAGCGCATCACTTGCGCAAGCTCGATCCGCCCGGTGCGCAGTCCGACTTCGGCCACTTGCGCACCGAGTTGCGCAAATTGCTCAACTCGATTGCGCAATGGGTCCCGGGAGCGCCCACTTCGCCGCAAGCCTGCCGTGGATTCCCGGCAAGCTCGCTGGCGTCGAAGGGGCGCCGCCGCCCGAGCGCGCCGCCTACTTCTTCCCCTTCAGCTCGTCCACCACGCGCGTCGCGCCGTACACCTTCCCGAGCGCCTCGGTCAGCGCGACGCTCGTCACGGCGACCGCGCGGTTGTTCTTCGGCTCGAAGCCGTACTCACCGCCGAGCGAGTGGATGTTGCCGTCGAAGATGAGGCCGACGACTTCGGCGTTCTTGTTCACCATGGGCGAGCCCGAGTTGCCGCCGATGATGTCGTTGGTCGTCGCCATGTCGAACGGCGTCGAGAGATCGAGCTTCGACTTCGCCGCGATCCAGCTCTTCGGGAGCTCGAACGGGGGCTTGCCGGTCGCGCGGTCGAACGCGCCGCCGAACGTGGTGAAGGCGGGGACCTGCTTGCCGTTCTCCATCCAGCCGGCGACGTGCCCGTACGAGAGACGCAGCGAGAACGTCGCGTCGGGGTACACGTGCGTCCCGTAGATGGCGAACTTCGCGCGCGCGACCTCCTCGCCGAACTTCTTCTCCGGGCTGACGATGTGCTCTTCCCACTGGGTGCGAACGGCCCGCGCGTCGGCATCGACGAGCTTCGCGAGCTGGATGAGCGGGTCCGTCGAGGCCGACACCGCTGCGGCGCCGCCGTCGAAGAGGGCCTTGCGCACCTTCACGTCGGCGAGCTTTGTCCCCTTCACCAGCTTCGCGGCGAGCTCGTACGCGTCGTCCTTGCCGAGGACCTTCTTCACGACGGGGTCGTCGGCGCCGAGCAGCTGGCGCATGCGGACGAAGTCGCGCGAGAGCTTCAGCGTCTCGAGCTCGGCGCTGACGGGCGCCGCCGAGAAGAGCCGTTGCTTGGTCCCGGGGATGCGCGCGTCGCCGAACTCGTCGAGGCGCTTGTCGTTCGGCTTCGGGAGCTCGTCGGCCGCGCGCACGAGGCCGCGGGCGATGCCGAAGAGCGACGAGTGCCACGAGAGCGCGTCGAAGCGCGGCTGCAGCGCGGCCTTCTCGCCCTGGATGCGCGCGAGCTCCTTCCAAGCGTCCTTGTACTGCGCGAGCTCGGGCGTGCTCTCCGCCTTCTCGCGGAGCTCGTGCTCGGCGTGGGCCTTGGCGTGGAGGAACTCGGCATCGACGAGCGCCTCGCGCTCACCTTCGAGCGCCTTGATGCTGTTCTGCACGTAGAAGAGCTCGGGCTCCGCGACGCGGCGCTTCTCCGGCCCTTCCTTCATGAACTGCGTGATCGTCCCCTCGTACGAGTCGAGGTCGAACAGGCGGCGCGGGAGCGCGTAGTCGCGCTCGAACTCGAGCTGCGCCACGGTGAGCTGGCGCGACGTGCGCCCCGGGTGACCGGAGACGAACGTGAGCTCGCCGTCCTTGGCGCCCGCCTCGGACCACTTGAGGTAGTCCTTCGGCGCGAGGGGCTTGCCGCCGTCGTAGACGCGCAGGAACGAGACATCGAGATCGAAGCGGGGGAAGTTGAAGTTGTCCGGATCGCCGCCGAAGAAGGCGATGTCGATCTCGGGCGCGAACACGAGCCGCACGTCCTGGTACCGGCGGTACTTGTAAAGGTGGTACCGGCCGCCGTGGTACAGGTTCACGACGTCGCAGCGGACGTTGTCGCCCGTGGCGCACTCCTTCTCGATGGTCGCCGTGACCGCGCGCTGCGCGTCGTTGAGGGCCTTGTCGGCGAGCCCCTTGGTCGCGTCCTGAACGCGCGCGCTCACGTCGTCGATCCCGGTGAGCTGGTTCACCTCGATCTCGGGGCACTTCACTTCGTCGTTGCCGGTCTTGGCGAAGAAGCCCTCTTTGACGAAGTCCTTCTTCGCGTTCGAGAGCTGCTCGATGCACGAGTGGGCGCAGTGGTGGTTCGTCATCACCAGGCCGTTGGCCGAGACGAGGCTCCCCGAGCACCCGCCCGCGAGGCGCACCGACGAGAGGCGCACGTGGTCGAGCCACTCCTGCGTCGGGGTGAAGCCGTACTGCTTGGCGACCTTGTCGGCCGGGAAGTCGTTGGTGAGCCACATCCCTTCGTCCGTGAGCGGCTGATCCGCTGCGGGGGGCGGGGCTACGGGCGCCGCCGAGGCGACCGGCGCGGCGGGGACCACCGTGGTGGACCCGGCGGGGGCGGGCATCGCCGGCGGGGGGGTCTCGTCTCCGCCGCACGCGGCGAGAGCGAACGATGCGGTCGCGCCTGCGATCGCGAGAACGCGGACGGTCCGATGGGAAAGGATCTTCGACATGAAAGAGGTCTCCTGGTGCCCGGAAGAACGGGGGCGAGCGCGGCGGGGGCCGGTCGCTCTCCATAGGCGCTCTCGGCGCCGCGCTCAATCCCGCGTTTTCGAGTCCTGGGGCGTCATGGGCGCCAGAGCCGCCTCGGCAGCCCCCCCTCCGGTGCGGCTCTCGAGCGCCTCGCCCGCGTCCGGAGCGCGCGAAAACGCGGCGCGCAGCGCTTTGACGTGGCGCGCCGTCACCCCCGGCACCCGGAGCAGCTCCTCGTCGCTCGCCCGCTTCACCGCGGTGAGGCTCCCGAGCGTCGTGAGGAGCGCCTTCTTCGTCCCGGGCCCGATCCCCGCCACGTCGTCGAGGGCGCTCCGCATGCGCTTCGACTTGCCGAGCCGTTCGCGTGCCCGGTTCGAGAAGCGGTGCGCCTCGTCGCGGGCGCGCGCGAGGAAGAAGAGCGATGCCGAATGGCTCTTCAGGTTGATGGGGTTCTTTTGCCCAGGAAGATAGACGCGATCGACGAGCGTCTCGCCGAGGACGTTCTCCTTCTCCTTGGCCAGCGCGACGATCGGCATCCCGTGCAGCCCGAGGTCGTGCGCCGCCGCGAGCGCGACGTTGAGCTGTCCCTTGCCGCCATCGACGACGAAGAGGTCCGGTAGCTCCCAGTCGATCTGCTCGGCCTGCTCGCGCGCTTCCGCGTCGGGCATCTGTGCACCCGGCGCGAGCGGCGCCCGCGGCTCCGCGACCGACGACGGCGTGGGCGTCCCCTCCCCTTCCTTCACCGTCTTCGCGGTACGTCCGCGCCGGAAGCGCCGCGCGAGCACTTCGTACATCGCCGCGTAGTCGTCCCCCGCCTCGGCCCCCGTCCCGCGCGCGCCTCTGACGTGGAACGTGCGGTAGTGCTTCTTGTCGGGCACGCCGTCCTTCACGGCGACGATGGCCCCCACCGTGTCGCCGCCGCCGAGATGCGAGATGTCGCAGCACTCGATCCGCCGCGGCAACGTCGGCAAGCGGAGCCGCTCCTGCATCTGCTCGAGCCGCTCGTTCACGTCGTCGATCGCGCGGCGCTTCTCCTGGAAGGCGTGCTTCGCGTTGTCGTTCGCCATCGCGAGCAGATCGACGCGCGAGCCGCGCTGCGGAACGATCAGCGTCACCTTGTGCCCACCGAGCTCCGCGAGCCACTCGGTCACGCCCTGCGCTCCTTCGGGGAGCACCGGGAGGATCACTTCGTCGGGGACGGGGATGAACGTTGCCTCTTCTTCACCGGGCTTCGACCCCTCCGCAGGCGGTGAGCCGTCGGCCTCGGCAGACCGTGAGCCGTCGGCGGACCGTGAGCCGTCGGCAGACCGTGAGCCGTCGGCGGACCGTGAGCCGTCGGCAGACCGTGAGCCGTCGGCAGACCGTGAGCCGTCGGCAGACCGTGAGCCGTCGGCAGACCGTGAGCCGTCGGCAGACCGTGAATAATGCTGCGTGAGGAACGCGCCGACGATCTCCTCGTCGGGAATCTCCGTCCCCTTCACCGACAGCGTCGACACGTCAGCCAGCTTCCCGGCGCGCACGTAGAGGATCGCCAGCTCCGCGAGATCCCCCTCGCGGTAGAGGCCGAGCACGTCGCGATCGACGTCGTCGACGGTCACGACGCGCTGGTACTCGCGCACCTTCTCGATCGCCCGGAGCTGATCGCGGTACACCGCGGCGAGCTCGAAGCGCATCTCGCGCGCCGACTGCTTCATGCGCGTGTCGAGCTCGCGCGAGAGCTCGTCGTGCCGCCCGTCGAGGAACTTCGCGACGGCGTCGACCTGCTCGTCGTACCAGGGCTTGTCCACGTCGTAGACGCACGGCGCCGGGCATCGCTTGATCTGGTACTGGAGGCACGGGCGTCGTCGGCTCTTCATCTCCAGGTCGCCGCACGTGCGGAGCTGGAAGTGCTTGTTCACGAGGTGCAGCGTGCGTCGCGCGGCCGTCGCCGAGTGGTAGGGGCCGAAGTAGCGCGCGCCGTCCGGCGACGGGCGCCGCACGACGTCGAGCTTGGGCCACTCGTCCTTCGTGTCGAGCCGGATGGAGAGGTAGTCCTTGTCGTCGCGAAGCTTGACGTTGTAGCGGGGCCAGTGGGCCTTGATGAGGTTGTTCTCGAGGATGAGAGCTTCCTTCTCACCGCTCGTGACGATCGTCTCGATGTCCCCCAGCGACTTCCGGAGCAGCGGGATGAACCCGCGCGTGTCGCTGCTCGCGTCCTGGAAATAGCTCCGCACGCGCGCCCGCAGGCTCTTGGCTTTGCCGACGTAGACGACGGTCCCCTTCTTGTCCTTGAAGAGGTACACGCCCGGCAACGCGGGGAGCGCGTCGAGCTTGGCGGCGATCTCTTCTTCGATGTGATCGAGGTCCATGACGACTTCAGCGAAGGCCTTTTAGCACTGTCGCGCCCCGCGCCGGCCCCGAGCCGCGCAGGCGACGAGATGCTAGGCTTTGCCTCGTAACATGGTTGCCGCCCGCATCCAGCCACCGTCGCCGCCGAGCCCGTCCCCCCGGGGAGACGAGCGCTTCGTGATGCACGGCGTCCCGTGGAAGACGTACGCCCTCTTGCGCGAGGCGCTCGACATTCCTGGGCTCCGGATGACGTACTTCAAGGGATCGCTGGAGCTCATGAGCCCGTCGCCCGAGCACGAACGAATCAAGACGATGATCGCGCGCCTCGTGGAGATGTACGCCGCGGATCGCGACGCCCCGCTCTACGGCTACGGCTCGACGACGTTCCGACGCGAGCTCAAGGAGCGCGGGCTCGAGCCCGACGAGTGCTACTGCGTCGGCGCCGATCTGCGTACGTACCCGGACCTCGCGATCGAGGTCGTGATGACGAGCGGCGGCATCGAGAAGCTCCCCGTGTACCAGGGGCTCGAGGTCAAGGAGGTCTGGTTCTGGACCGACGAGAGCCGCGAGTTCCAGCTCTACGGCCTCGGCGAGAACGGCTACGAACGCATCGCGAGAAGCCGACTCGTTCCCGGTCTGGACTTCGATCTCCTCACGCGCTTCGTCGAGCGCACCGACCAGCCGCAGGCGATCAAGGAGTACCGGGAAGCGCTGCGGTCGGCTCCGTAACGGCTGCCGCTACGGCGTGAACGACTGCGTCCGGAAGCTGAGCGACGCCGCGCTCGTCCCGATCTGCCGGACGAAGATCCCGACGAACGAGCCGAAGAGGGCGTCACCCGGGTTGATGCCGGTCGAGCCCGTCGGCCTTTGCACCCACTGACGGATCTGCTGGAGCATCGCCGGGCTGATGGGGTTCACCTCGACGAGCACGCCGAGGAAGTGCGGGTGTCCTTTCTCGAGGATCGCGCGATCGACGATGGGCAGGTCGTGCGCCTCGGCGCATTCGCGGAGGACGCCGTCGACGTTGATCTTGGGGACGTTGCGCACACCGTTGGGGTCGCTCACGCGCACGCGGTAGATGTCGTCCCACAGATCGTAGGTGACCGTGCACGTGCGCACCGCGAGCGCGACGGGCTCGCTGCGCCCTTCCTCGAAGACGTACGCGCGCATCAGGATCACGTTCGGCAGGCCGCTGGAGAGCTTCTCCGCCAGCGGCTTGTCCACGACGTCGCGGAACGAGAACCCCGCGCGCAGCAGCGTGTTGTCCCACGCGAAGCTCGCGCGCCGCGTGGGGAGCGACGAAGGGTTCGCGGGCTGCGGCGCCCCTTGCGTCTGCGCCACGGCCTCGCGCGGAACGCCGAGCACCGGCGCGAACGCGGCGAGCAAGAAGAGCGCGGCAGCGCGGCGGTTCCGGATCATTGCGGAGCCGCCCCGCGCACCGGCAGGAAGCCGAGGAAGTTCGAGACGCCGAACATGAACCCGCCGATCGCGGTGTCGGCGCGGAGCCCGAAGTTGAACGTCAGATCGATCGGGAGCTTCGCGAGCCCCTCGTAGCCGGGCGGCGGGTTGGTGATCAGGTTCTGGTCAGCGACGCTGTAGACGCCGAACGCGCCGAAGAAGTCGATCCCGTAGATGGATCGCGTCCCGCGGTAGATCGGAATGCGGTACTCGGCGCTCAGCTTGAGCGCGTAGTCGCCGTAGCGAATCTCGGAGATGTCGTTGTTGAGGAAGTTGGGGGCCGAGCGGCGGTCGAAGTTGAGGTCGAGGACGCGGTCGGGGAGCAGATCGGTGAAGTCGCCGATGTAGAACTTCTCGAAGACGGGGGCCGTCCCGAAGATCGCGCCGGCGAAGGCGTCCAGCTTGAGGACGTGCCCCGCCCACGGGAGGCCGATCCAGTGCGAGAGGTGCGCCTGGATCTTGGAGTACGGGTAGTCGCTCCCGAGCGGCGTGAGCGAGACGTCCCCGACGAGCGTGAAGAAGTCGCCGCGCGTCGGGAGCACGGGCTCGTCGCGCGTGTCGTGGATGAGCGTGGCGCGGACGGTCGAGAGGATCGACGAGCCGGGCAGGATGAAGAAGTTGATGGGAACGATCTCGCTCCCGTAGTGATCGCTCGCCGCGAGCGGCAACGAGGCGTCGAGCTTCTCCAGGCGGTAGTCGACGTAGAGGCGCGTCGTGACGCCGATGTCGTGCCCGGCGCCGACGCTGCCGCCGAAGCGCGTATAGTTGGCGACGGCGAAGTCCTGCGTGACCTGCTGCGTGGGGTCGTCGACGAGGACGTCCTCGTTGCCGAAGAAGTCGCGCGCGTGGTTGTAGAGGAGCTGCGCTTCGGCCGTCCACGACGTGCCGAGGAACGCCGGATCGGCGAACCGCGTGCGGAGCGCGAGCTGGCCGTCGGCGATGGCGATGGCGCCGCCGAGCGTGATTCCGGTGCCGGCGAGGTTCGTCTCCGCGACGTCGATCCCCCCGTACGCCGTGAGCGGGCGGGCGGCGCCGTTCGGCTCGGCGTCGGCCGAGAGCCCGAGCCAGACGTCGTTGAGCACCATCGTGTTCCGCTCGACGACGGTGATGACGAGGATGGCGTAGCCGCGGTGCGTTCCGCGCCGGAGCGACAGGTTGACGTCGCGGAAGAAGCCGGTGCCGAGGAGGCGGAAGCGGGTGAGCTCGATCTCACTGTCGTCGACGTCGATCGTGTCGCCCGAGCGGAACGGCACGTAGCGAAGCACGACGCGCGCGAGCGTCGCCGTGTTGCCCCGCACTTCGATCCCCTCGAGCACGTACCTCAGCCCCACGTGCCCGGGCGACCGCACGACGGCTTCGGTGTCGCCTGCCGAGGAAGCCGGCGTCGGGGGGACGGCATCGACGGGCTCGATGGGGGTGCCGATCGTGGCGGGTGGAGGCGGTGGTGGGGTAGACGCGCCGCCCGCGCTGGTAGCGGCGCCGCCTTGCGTCGCTGGGGGCGCCTGGCTGCTCCCCCATGTACGGATCGGGTCCGCGTGCGCCGCGCCTCCGCACACCACGACCGCAGCCGCGGCGATGAACGCAGCGAAGCGCGCACGCATCTTACCCACGCGAGCCCTCACCCCCCAGCCCCACTCTCCTCCCCTTTCCCCGTTCGGGAGAGGGGCTGGGGGAGAGGGCTCGTGTGCGACCGCCGGGCAACACCGTCAGAGGATACCTGCAGCGTGCTCAGCGCGCGTCCGCGACCGCGTCGGGTTGCGCCTCCGGAGCGGCGGCGCGCGCGGCCTCCGTCGCGGCGATGGTGTCGCACGCGGCGGCGACGCGCGGAAACGGCGCGAGGTCCACGTGGTAGCGGCGCGCGTTGTAGACCTGCGGGAGCAGGAAGCAGTCGGCCATCGTCAACGTGTCGCCATAGGCGAACTTGCTGCGCCCGAGCCCGGACTCGCGATCGTTCGTCGCCATCATCGCCTCGAAGGCCGTGAGCCCGCGCGTGATGAAGTGCTGGATCCACGGCTTTCGCACTTCGGGGTCCGGCGACAGGTGCTCGAGCGTGTGCAGGTTCTGGAGCGGCTGCGTCCCCGAGTTCACGACCTCGACGAGCGCCCGGACGCGCGCGCGCGCGAAGGGGTCGCGCGGCAAGAGCGCGGGCGTGGGGTGCAGCTCTTCGAGGAGCTCGATGATCGCCACCGACTCCGCGAACGTCTTCCCCGCCACCTCGAGGCACGGCACGGCCCCCATCGGGCTACGCGCCACATGGTCCCCCGCCTTCTGGGCCCCCTGCAGGAGGTTCACGAAGACCGAGCGGTACGCGAGCCCCTTGGCGCCCAGCGCCAGCCGCACGCGGTACGCCGAGGAGGATCGCCAGTACGTGTAAAGGACGAGGTCGCTCATGCGGAAAGCGAGTCTAGGCTCCGGGCTCCCTCCTGCGAAGCGGCACGAAAAACGCACGTGCGCGCCGGCTGAGGCGACGGCGGGAATGTCCGCTCGATATCCCGGGTTTCCCTCAGCGAAACGCCATGAATCGAACCAATCTTCTCCTCCTCGGGCTCGCCGGTGCGCTCGCGGCCGGCTGCAGTAATCACGTCGCTCAGGCCGCGGGTAACGTCGCGCCGAACGACCTCAACACACCGGCGCCGTTCGCGACGCCACCGGTGCTCGCAGGAACCGCCGACATCGCCACGCTCGCCGCCAGAGTGAAACCCGCCGTCGTGAACATCACGACGACGCACGAGATACGGCGCACCGCGGTCCAGATGCCGGAAGGCTTCCCCTTGTCGCAGTTCTTCGGCGGCGGCGGACGCCGCGGCGCACCCGGCGGCGAAGACCAGGTGCTGAAGCAGCAGGCCCTCGGGTCGGGCTTCCTCGTCGACAAGCAGGGGCACGTCGTCACGAACGCGCACGTCATCGACGACGCCGACGTCGTGAAGGTGAAGCTCTCTGACGAGCGCGAGTACACCGCCAAGGTCATCGGCAAGGACACGCGGCTGGACGTCGCGGTCCTGCAGCTCGAAAACACCAAGGATCTCCCCGAGCCGGTCTCGCTCGGCTCCTCCGAAGCGCTCCGCGTCGGCGAGTACGTCGTCGCCATCGGCAACCCGTTCGGCCTGGGCGACACCGTCACGATGGGCATCGTGAGCGCCAAGGGGCGCGCGATCGGCGCCGGCCCCTACGACGACTTCATCCAGACCGACGCCTCGATCAACCCCGGCAACAGCGGCGGCCCGCTCTTCAATCTGCGCGGCCAGGTCGTCGGCATCAACACGGCCATCAACCCGAACGGCAAGGGGATCGGCTTCGCCATCCCGGCCGACGAGCTGAAGGACGTTCTCCCGCAGCTCATGGTCACCGGCCACGTGGCGCGCGGGCGCCTGGGCGTGCTCATCCAAGGGGTCAACGCCCCGCTGGCCAAGGCGCTCGGCATGGATCACCCGCGCGGCGCGCTCGTCGGCGAGGTGGAAGCGGACGGTCCCGCGGCGAAGGCCGGCGTGCAACCGGGCGACGTCATCGTGGACGTCGATCGCACCGAGGTGCCGCACTCCGAGGATCTCCCCCGCATCGTCGCGCGCCACGCCCCGGGCTCGAAGGTCGACCTGAAGGTCCTCCGCGGCGGCCACGAGCAGTCGCTCGCCGTCACCCTCGACGCCATTCGCGATGAGAAGGGGAAGCGCAACGGTAGTGACTCCGACTCCGATGACGGCCCGTCGATGGGCCCGGCGTCTCACAAGCTCGGCATCCAGGTCACCGACGCTCCCGGCGGGGGCGCGGTGGTGCAGCACGTGGTCGGCGACTCACCCGCCGACGGCGAGCTCCAGCCGGGAGACGTCATTCTGGAGGTGAACCACGCACCGATCGCGCACGCGGGAGATCTCTCCGCGCGCGTTGCCGCGACGCCCAAGGGAGAGCCGGTGCTCCTCCGCGTGCGACACGGGGATCGGAACCGCTTCGTCGCGATCGAGCTCGACTGACGACACGAGTCACGGTTGGCGACGCCCACACGGTCGCCGAGGACGCGCGCTTCGATGGGTCTCCTCCCCCCCAACCTTCGAAGCGAACCTCGGCGATCGTGGCGGGATTTTCGGAGACGCGCTCGGCTTCGTTACGCAGCGTGATTGTTCGTCGGACTCGATACGCGCACGGTCATCGTGTCGCGATCGTCGATGAGGTAGTTCCGCTGCTCGCTGCCGTCGGTCGACCGAGCGATGAAGGGGTACGGGGCGTCCGGCATCCACGGCCAGCTCGAGAGCACCCACTCGCGCGCGTCCTGCTCCAGATCCTTCGCCTCGGACGTCTTCTTGAACCGCTCGACGATCGACGCCGACACCTTCGACATGCGGTCAGCCGCGGGCCAGCGAACCATCAGGCTTCCTCGGCGTTCTTGTCGAAGTGGCCGAGAGCAAAGAGGATCGTGAGGAACACGAAGCCGACGCAGACCATCCGGGCCAGGCCCATCAACGACTGCGTCTCGCCGAATCCCTCTTGGAATCCGTAGACACCGGTGGCGATGGCGATGACGAGTGAACCGAGCGAATACTTGAGCATTCGGGCGTCCTCCGGGTGACGGGGGAGTATCTGGGGCCAGCTTTTGTCCTTCCAAGAGGCAAAGGTCAAGCGTCACGACGCTGTGCGGCGCCCGTTGCGGCAATCAGCGCTACGGCGAAGCGGTCGCCGGCCCCGGGGTCCGCGCGCAGGAACAGCGACGGCTCGGTCAGTTCCAGCTCCATGAGAACGGGCCCATCAGGTCCCGGCGCGATGTCCACGCGCGCATACGCGAACCGAGCTCCGGTCACGGTCCTGGCCGCGGCCAGCACCCGCTCCGCGAATGCGAGCTCTTCGCGGCTGGGCTCCACCCGCGGGACCCCCCTGTCCTGGAAATCGGGGTCGATCGCGCCCGGGGCGAGGAGCGCGTGCTTGCGGACCGAATGCGAGAACACGTCGCCGGCGAAGAGGAGCGAGCGCTCGCCGTGCTCCTCGACCGACGGCAGATAAGGCTGAACCATCGCGTCGCAGCGCGTGAGGATCCTCGCCAGCAGCGCGCGCGCTTCCGCGCGGTTCTCCGCGGTCACACGCAAGGTGTCGTGCGCGCCGGCCGAGACCGCGGGTTTCACGACCGCCACGCCCCATCCGCGCCCGTCCAGGATCGCGTCGAGATCCGCCTGCTCCCCGCGCCCGCACCACTCGGTCGGCACGATCGCGACGCCGCGCGCCGCGAGCTCGCGCAGGTACCCCTTGTGCGTGTTCCACGCGAGCACGCGCGGCGGGTTCACCATCGGCGCAAGGGCCGACGCGCGCTCGATCCACGCGAGGAACTCGTCGCGCCGCGGGCTGTAGTCCCACGCGGTTCGGATCGCGATCAAGGCGAACGACGCCCACGCGACGTCCGGCTCGTCCCAGATTGCGGGAACCGCTTCGACGCCGCGTGCGCGCAGGGCATTCACGAGGGGGAGCTCCTCTTCGTGGAGGTCCGGATAGCGAGAGCAGGTGACCAGGGCGACTCGCATGGGCGCCTCTCTTAGCAAACTTCGCCCCGCTGCCTACGCACGCGCGCTCCCATCGAGGACTTCGCGAATCTTCCGGAGCAGCTCCTTCTCCGTGACGGGCTTCTCGAGAACCGCGTCCTCCGGGTCGTCGGCCTCGAACGCGTACCCGGTGAAGTAGAGCACCCTCGCGTGCGGCACGAGCTCTCTCAGCCGGCGCCGGAGAGCGAGCGCGGGCATCCCGGGCATCGAGACGTCCAAGAGGAGTAGCGCCACCTCCGCTCCGACCGTCGGATCCGAGAGCAGCGCTATCGCCTCCGCCCCCGACGCCGCGAGCAGCGTTCTGAATCCCCCGTCGGTCAGCATCAGCTTCACGACCCTGCGGATCGACGGTTCGTCGTCGACCACGAGGACGGTCTCGCTGCCACGCGCCGGGGGGGACAGGGACGGTACGATGGAAACGACCGCCTCCGACGGCTCGGACGGAAGGTGCAGAGAGAACGTGGTCCCTCGACCGGGCGCGGTCTCGCACACGACGAAACCACCGTGCTCGCGCAGGATCGCGCGGGTCGTCGCGAGCCCGAGACCAGTCCCTTTGCCGACCTCCTTCGTGGTGAAGAACGGTTCGTACAGGCGCGCGGCGGTCGCGGCGCTCATCCCCGCCCCGTTGTCGCCGACGCGGATGCGGACGTATTCCCTTTCCTCTTCACCGGGCTCCTCTCCCCTGACGCGGACGGCCTCGACGATCACGTCGATGCGCGGCGCTTCACGGCGAGCCTCCTCGAGCGCGTCGCGCGCGTTGATGAGGAGGTTGAGGAGCGACTGTTCGATCTGCGCCGCATCGACCCGCGCGCGCGCCAGCGGGGCGTAGCGCCCGTCGATCGTGATGCGCTTGTCGAACGTGGTCCGGCAGAACTCGACCGCACGCTGCACGACCGTGCCGAGATCCACGACGCTCCGCGCGCTCGGCCGGTTGCGCCCCGCGTACGTCATGAGCTGCCGCACGAGCTCGGCCGCGCGCGCCGCCGATTCCGCTGCGCTCGAGAGCAGCGGCTTGATCTCGTCCGACGCCATCCGCTCGGCCAGGTGCACGTTCGGCAGGATCCCCATGAGCATGTTGTTGAAGTTGTGCGCGATGCCGGCCGTCAGCTGGCCCACGGCCTCGAGCTTCTGCGCCTGCCGCTGCTGCTCGTCACGGTTCCGCCGCTCGGTGATGTCCATCACGGCGCCGAAGACGACGTCCCGCCCCTCGGAGTGCGAGACGTGCCCCTTGGCCATCACCCAGCGAATGGCCCCGTCGGGGCGGACGATCCGGTACTCGTCCTCCCATCCGCCGGCGTCGACGCCGTGCGCGATATCGCGTGCGACGCGCTCGCGGTCGTCCGGATGGACGAGCGCGAGGAACGCCTCCCGCCCCCCCGGCGCGGTGCCCGCGGGGAGCCCGAAGATGGCGCACAGTCGGTCCTCCCAAACGACGACATCGGTCCGGATGTCCCAGTTCCACAGCCCGATACCGGCGGCGTCGACGGCCATCCGGAGCTTCTCCTGGCTCGCCCGGAGAGCATGGTGCGCCTGCGACAGCTCGACTTCCGCGCGCTTCTGGTCGGTGACGTCGATGTTCACGCCGAGGGTGCCTACGATGGACTCGTCGAGCCAGATCGGTGCGAGGACGTTGTGAAAGTCACGCACCTCGCCGCGCGTCTCGTACGAGACGTCGCCTCGCACGATCTCGCCGGCGAGGGCGCGCCGGTTGTTCGACAGCCACGTCGCGACGATTTCTGCGGGGAGCCCCATGTCCTCGGGTCGCTTCTGGAGGAGATCGCCCCAGTGGTCGCGCGCCGTCGCGTTCTGACTGAAGCAGTACCCCTCGCGGTCGCGTGCCCAGAAGTCGAACGGGAGGCTCTCGATCGTCGCCGCGTGGAGCGCGCGGGCCGCGCGGAGCTCCTCCTCGGCCCTGCGCGCGCGGGTCCGGAGCTCCTCCTCCTGCGCGCGCAGACGGTCGATCTCGGCGTGGAGCGAGGCGAGCTCGTCGTTCACACGCGGAACAATACGCGAGTGGCCGAGTAACGTCGCGGCTCGCAGAGCTCAAGCGAAGCCGGACGGTGTAGGCTGCCGGGCCAAGGGGCGACGAACGTGAGCGACATTGGCGCGATGGATCGGTTCGACGCACTCGCCAACTGCGTCGACGCGCTCGTATTCGTCACGGATCTCTCGATGCGCATGATCTACGCGAGCTCCGCGCTCGCGCGCGAGACCGGCTTCACCGCGGCCGACTTCCAGTTCCCGCAAGCCGATAACCCGTTCATCCACCGCGACGACGCCTCCAGCGTCGCGGAGTTCATCGCAAGCTTCGCCGCCGGCGACGCGCGCGTCTCGGCGCCGCTCGAGAATCGCTTCCTCGACCGTTGGGGGCGCACACACCGGTACCGCTCGGTCATCAGCAAGGTGAGCCACGAACACGCGCCCGCGCTGCTCTTCGTCTGCAGCGAGATCCGCCGCCCGTCGTCGGGTGTCGACGATCGCCAGTACATGGCGCTGGTCGAGTCGGCCGACGACGTGATCGTCCGCCTCGACGCGCGCGGCCGCTTCCTGTTTGCGAACCGGCAGACGTACGGATGGCTCGGGTACTCCGCCGTGGAGCTCGGCCGCCTCCATCTGAACGACGTCGTGAGCGACGCTGATCGCGACACCGTCACCGACCAGATGGCCCGTTGCGCTGCGTCCGCCGCGCCCGCGCGCTTCGAGGTACGGCTGATCACGAAGGGCGGGCAAGAGGTGTGGGCGCAGGCCGTCCTGCGTTCGCTCGTCGCCTTCGACGCGCCCGACGAGCGCCTGGCGATTCTTCGCGACATCACCGCCGAGAAGCGCGCCGCGGCGGAGCGAAGCGCGCTGGAAGAGCGGATGCGAGAGCTCAACGAAACGCTCCTGCAACGCGAGCGCCTCGCCGCCATCGGTGAGATGGCCGCCGTGATGGCGCACGAGATCCGTAACCCGCTGGGAGTCTTCTTCAACGCCGTCGGCGGTCTGCGGCGGCTCGTGCACGGCCCCGCCGATGCAGACAGCTTGCTCGCCGTGGCGTGGGAGGAGGCCGAGCGACTCAATCGACTCGTCGCCGACCTGCTCGAGTTCGCCCACCCGTACTCGCCTCGGCTCGAGCCCACGGATCTGGCGCCGATCGTCCGGAATGCGGCGGCCGCCGTTGCACGGGATCCCTCACTGCCGCACGTGAGGGTCTCGGCGATCGACGTGCTCGTGCCCGAGGGGCTCCCCCGCATCGCAGCCGACCCGCCCCGCCTCCACCGGGCCCTCGTCAACCTCCTCGCGAACGCGCTGCAGCACGTCGCACCAGGGGGGAGCGTGAAGATCTCCGCCGAACGCGCCGGAGAGGGTGAAGTGCGGATCTCGGTCTACAACGACGGAGCGTCGATTCCGCCGGAGATCGTCGGGCGAATCTTCGACCCGTTCTTCACGACGCGCGCCGCGGGGACGGGCCTTGGGTTGGCTGTCGTGCGCCGCATCGTGGAAGACCAAGGGGGCCGCATCGGACTCGACGCGAGAGAGGCTGGCGTATCGTTCTCCGTCTGGCTGAAGACGAGTCCACCGGCGTGAGACACGGCTAATCAGCGATCGCGATTCTCGAACACTTCACCCGCGACCCTCACCCCCCTAGCGTTTCCCACGACGCTCACGTCCCCCTCTCCCACGAGGGGAGAGGGGGTCGATC
>Ga0302279_10004661_pt1 | contig 15948 bp, 16 predicted proteins | sample III_Bog_N3_3_FD_194541 | JGI IMG/M metagenome (GOLD analysis project Ga0302279, IMG submission 194541) | Peat permafrost microbial communities from Stordalen Mire near Abisko, Sweden - III_Bog_N3_3 | ecosystem: Environmental > Terrestrial > Soil > Wetlands > Peat | place: Sweden: Abisko...
CTTGAGGGCTATTGCAATCTTTTCACGACGCGCTCGCGCCAGACGCCGGAATTCATCAAGACGCTGGGACCGCCGCAGGGGCTGTGCGACGGCATCGCGCGGGACCGCAACATGGTCATCGCCGGACCGTCGAATTATGTGCCGCGCTTCGTCAATTCCCTGATCATCGCCTTCGGCTCGACGGTGCTCGCGGTCGCCCTCGGCACGCTGTCGGCCTATGGCTTCTCACGTTTCCGGGTGCCGCTAAAGGACGATCTACTGTTCTTCATCCTGTCGACCAGGATGATGCCGCCGATCGCGGTCGCGATCCCGATCTACCTGATGTACCGCACCCTCGGGCTTTCGGATACGAGGCTCGGGATGATCCTGCTCTACACCTCGGTCAACGTTTCGCTCGCCGTTTGGCTGCTCAAGGGCTTCATCGACGAAATCCCGCGCGAGTACGAGGAAGCAGCGATGATCGACGGCTATACGCGCTTCCAGGCGTTCGTGAAGGTGGTGCTGCCGCAGGCGACGACCGGAATTGCAGCCACTGCGATCTTCTGCCTGATTTTCGCATGGAACGAATACGCCTTCGCAGTGCTTCTGACCTCCGGCAACGCGCAAACGGCGCCGCCGTTCATTCCGATCATCATCGGCGAGGGCGGTCAGGACTGGCCCGCGGTGGCCGCCGGCACGACGTTCTTCCTGGTGCCAATCGTGGTGTTTACGGTGCTCTTGCGCAAGCATCTGTTGCGCGGCATCACCTTTGGAGCGGTCCGTAAATGAGCCTTGATGTGAATTCGTCAATGCCGCGTCCGGGGTTCAAGGACAGAATTCTGCGGCGTGGTCCGCTGGAGGCGATCGCGACGACGATCATCGCCGCGGGCGTCGTCATGCTGATGCAGCCGTTTTTCCTGACGCTCTATTCGTGGTCGTTCGCGACCACCCTGTTCGGTACGGTGATGTTCACCATCGTCTCGAAGGTCAGGGAGTAGGGCGCCATGGCACAGATCAGGGTCGAGGCGCTCAACAAATCCTTCGGGACGTTTCATGCCGTCAAGACCGCCAGCTTTACGGTAGAGGACGGACAGTTTCTGTGCCTGCTCGGGCCTTCCGGCTGCGGCAAGACTACGACGCTGCGTATGATTGCGGGACTGGAATTGCCGACTGCCGGCACCATTCGGCTCGGCGGCGAAGATGTCACGATGAATCGCGCCTCGGAGCGCGATATCGCCTTCGTGTTCCAGCTCTTCGCGCTCTATCCGCATTTGAACGTCCGGCGCAATATTGGTTTTCCGCTGAAATGCGAGGGCATCAATGCGGCGGAGCGCGAGCGGCGTGTCGAGGAGGCCGCGCGAATCCTGCGTATCTCCCATCTGCTCGACCGGTCGGTGTCGGGCCTTGCCGGCGGCGACCGTCAGCGCGTCGCGCTTGGCCGGGCGATCGTGCGTAAGCCGAAATGTTTTCTGATGGACGAGCCGCTCGGGGCGCTCGATACCGAGATGCGTGAGGCGATGATCCGCGAATTGCGCGCGCTGCACGACCGGCTTGGCGCGACCACGGTCTATGTTACGCATGACCAGCTTGAGGCGATGGCGATGGCCGACCGCATCGCCGTCATGAATCACGGCGTGGTGGAGCAGGTCGCGAGCCCGCGCGACATCTACGACCGTCCCGCGTCGCTGTTCGTCGCGGACTTCATCGGTTCTCCGCCGATGAATTTTCTGCCGTTTCGCGACAGCCTGCAAGCTGGCGCGCGAACGGTCCGGCTTGGCGAACGCGACGTCGCCATTCCCGCCGTGCGCGAGGCGTTGCCGGAAAGCGATCTCGTGCTCGGGGTCCGGCCCGAGCATGTGCGTTTCACCGACCAGGGCATGGTGCGGGGCGAGGTCTATGGCTCCGAATATCTCGGCACGACGCAGATCGTGACCGTGACGACGCGCTACGGCGCGCTCAAGGCCCGCTCGCCCGCCAGTATTTCCTTTCGGACCGGAGAGAATATCGGGCTCGACTTCCGGCCCGATACGCTGTCGATCTTCGACAAGCAGTCGGGACGGGCGATTCGTACCGCGTTGTACGAAGGAGGGGCGCATGGCTGAAGTCGAGATCAGGGCCGTCTCCAAGGCGTTCGGCCAGACGCGGGCGGTCAGCGAGCTTTCCCTGACCGTTTCGGACGGCGAATTTGTCGCATTGCTCGGACCGACCGGCGCCGGCAAGACCACAACGTTGCGCCTCGTGGCCGGATTGGAGACGCCCGACAGCGGTTCGATCCGGATCGGCGGCCGCGACATGACCGGCGACGCGCCGGCCGATCGCGACGTGGCTTTCGTGTTCCAGCAATATTCGCTGTATCCGCATCTGACGGTGTTCGAGAACATGGCCTTTGCGCTGCGCGCACCGATCCGCCGGGTGCCGGAGGCCGAGATCCGCGCCAAGGTGCATGAAGTGGCCCGTATGCTCCACATCGAAACCAAGCTGGACAATAAGGCGACGCAATTGTCGGGCGGCCAGATGCAGCGCGTCGCAATCGGACGGGCGCTGGTGCGCTCGCCCTCAATTTATCTGATGGACGAACCGCTGTCCTCGCTGGACGCCAAGCTGCGCGGCGAGATGCGGCTCGAACTCAAGCGCATCCAGACCGATCTCGGCGCCACCATCCTCTATGTCACCCACGATCAGACCGAAGCGATGACCATGGCGTCGCGGATCGGCGTGATCGAGGCCGGGCGGCTGATGCAGATCGGAACGCCGCGCGAGATTTACGAGAATCCCGTCAACGCCTATGTCGCCGCCCGGCTCGGCCAACCGGCCATTAACTTGTTGCCGGCAGGTTTATTCGCGGGGTTGCCGCCGGCAGCCAAAACCATCGGTGCGCGCACCGAGCACCTGACGATCGTGCGCGGCGGCGGCGACGTGGCGGCCACCGTGACGCGAATCGAACATCTGGGGGACCAGAGCCACCTTCACCTTGACCTCGGCGGCCTGCCCGTCGTGACATTGTCGGATCCCGAGGCGAACCTCGGCGCCGGAGATGTCGTGTCTCTCTGCCTCAACAAGCCGCTGTTCTTCGATGCGGCCGGCGGGAGGGTCGCGGTATGACACTCGATCGAGCGGCCAGGGAAAAATTGGTGCGGGGGCTGGCGGCATCGATGATCGAGCACGCCGACGAACTGACCAGCCTCGACCAGGCGATCGGCGACGGCGATCATGGTCTGAACATGAAGCGGGGCTTCGAGGCGGTGCTGGCGACGCTGCCTGGCCTTGCGGACAAATCGCTTCCGGAAATGCTGAAGGCAATCGGGATGACGCTGGTCATGAAGGTCGGCGGCGCCTCCGGGCCGTTGGTGGGCACGTTCTTCATGGAACTCGGCAAGGTGCTGCCCGAGCGGCCGGCGCGCGCCGATCTGGTCGCCGCGACGGACAAGGCGATCAATGCGGTCAAGGCGCGTGGACGCTCGGACGCCGGGCAAAAGACCTTGCTGGATGTACTGGTGCCGGTACAAGTCGTGTTGGCCGATGGCGGCGATGCCAGGGCGATTGCGGCGGAGGCGGCGCAAGCCGCCGAACGCACCACGCCCATGCTCGCGATCCGTGGCCGCGCGTCCTTCCTTGGCGAACGTTCGATCGGTCATATGGACCCGGGGTCGCGTTCGGCTTCCCTGCTGATCGGCGCGGCCGTTACGATACTGGAATTCGAGGCAAATACATGAACAATTCAAATTCCGGTAATGTCGGAATCGTCATCGTTTCCCATTCCCCCAAAATCGCGGAGGGCGCGGCCGACATGGTGCGTCAGATGGTCGGCAATGCCGTGCCGCTTGCCTGGACCGGCGGTGACCTTGATGGCGGGCTCGGCACGAATGTTGCCGGAATCCTCGAGGCGATCGAGACGGCTTGGTCACCGGCCGGCGTGGCGATCCTCGTCGATCTTGGCGGGGCGGAGACCAATTCCGAGATGGCGGTGGAGATGCTGACCGAGGATCGGCGCGCGCGCGTCGTCGTTTGCAACGCCCCGGTGGTCGAGGGCGCCGTGATAGCTGCGACCGAATCGTCGGGCGGCTCACCGCTCGCTGCCGTCAAGCGTAGCGCGGAGGAATTCTATGCATGATGTCAATGCCGGGCGCGCGGCTGAAACATTCGTACCGCTGACGGCCTCGGCGGTTCTCGTCAATCCGGTCGGCCTGCATGCGCGGCCGTCGGTCAAGCTGACGCAGTGTGCGAAGGGTTTTTCCGCCAAGATCGAGTTTGCGCTGGCGCTGGACGGACCATGGACCGACGCCAAGAGTCCGGTGAAGGTGATGCGCGTGAAGGCGCCGCAGGGTGCGACGCTGCATTTCCGCGTTACAGGTCCGGATGGCGAGGCGGCGCTCGCTGCCGTGCTGGCGCTGGTGCATGATGGTTTCGGCGAGGCCTGAGGCGGTGAGCGAGATTCATCTCACCGGCCGTCCCGCTTCGCCAGGCCTCGCCATAGGCCCGATCATCGTGCTGACGGCTGCTGTCGAGAACAGGACGGCGATCGGTGATCCTGCGCAGGAGGCGATTGCGCTGCAGGCGGCGATAGAAGCCGCGATAGCGGAGATCGCCAAAATGATTGCGACTGTGCAGGGCGAGGTGGCGGACATTCTTGAATTCCAGGTAGCGATGCTGGAAGACGAGGCGCTGGCGGAAGGTGCCTACGACGCCATCTCGGCCGGCGTTGCCGCCGACCATGCCTGGCGTTCGGCGCTTGACGCCGAGATATCAGGCTATCGTACCGGGGAGGACGAATATTTCCGTGCCCGTGCCGCGGATCTGGCGGATATCCGTGACCGTGTGCTCGCGTGCCTGAATGGCGGGGGCGCCGCCGCTGAGATCACGGGCGGTTCGATCGTCACTGGCGACGATATCTCGCCGACCACGTTTCTTGGCGCTGACTGGACGCGCGGTGGCGGCATCGCGCTAGCCGCCGGCTCGCCCTCTTCGCATGTCGCGATGCTGGCGCGTTCGCGCGGAGCGCCCATGGTGGTAGGGCTCGGCTCGTTGTCCTGGAGCGGGCATCCTCCTTCGATGGCGCTCGTCGATGGCGATACAGGTACGGTGATCTTCGACCCCGAGCCAGAAACGTTGCGCCTGTTCGAGCATCGCATGGCGGCTGCGAACGCCGCCCGCGCCGCTGCCGCCGCCGGACGCGCCGAGCCTGCCTATACCGCGGATCGCCGGCCGATCGCGGTCCTTCTCAACATCGCCGCGCCGGAAGACCTCGCGGGTCTCGATCCCGCCATCTGCGACGGCATCGGCCTGGTGCGCACGGAGTTTTTGTTCGAGGCGTCCCGGGGCCTGCCGGACGAGGACACCCAATATGAGGTCTACCGGCGCATTCTCGACTGGGCCGAGGGACGGCCAGTAACGATCCGCACCCTCGATGCCGGCGGCGACAAGCCGATCAAAGGTTTGACCGTCGAGGACGAGAGCAACCCGTTTCTAGGCCTTCGCGGCATCCGCCTCTCGCTGGCGCGGCCCGAAATCTTTCGCGTGCAATTGCGAGCGCTTTGCCGCGCGGCCGTACATGGCGCGCTGAAGGTGATGCTGCCCATGGTCGCCGTACCATCGGAACTCGGCCGTGCCGCCGCCATGTTGGGCGAAGAGTTCACGGCCCTGAAGGCCAAAGGCATTGCCTGCGCTTGCCCGCCGCTTGGCATCATGGTCGAGGTCCCAGCGGCGGCGCTCTGTGCTGAGGATTTCGATACGGCGTTCTATTCCATCGGCTCGAATGACCTGACCCAGTACACGATGGCCGCGGCGCGCGACATTGGCGCCGTTGCCGACCTAAATGATGCCGGAAATCCGGCGGTGCTGGCGCTGATCTCCCGAACTTGTGAGGCTGGACGCAGGCGCGGCGTCGAGGTCTCGCTCTGCGGCGACGCCGCGGCCGATACTCGCCTGACGACGGCGCTGCTCGCCGCTGGGCTGACGACCTTGTCGGTATCGCCGATTGCGGTCGCACGGCTCAAGGCTGCAATCGCAAAGGTGGGTTCATGAAGGACGATGCGGGCGAAGCCAAGCGCGAGTCCGGCGACAGCAATGTCGCGGACTACAAGCTTATCCTGCGGCGGGTGCTCGACAACCGGCCCTCCGGAACGCGGCTGAAGCTTGCGGCGGCGCTGGGCAAAAACCGCTCCTTCGTCACCCAGATCACCAATCCGGCATACCTGGTGCCGATCCCGGCCAAGCATGTCGCGATCATCTTCGAAGTCTGCCATCTGTCTGGCGCCGAGCGGGCGGCATTCCTCGAAGCCTATGGACGCGCGCACCCCGGACGGTTGCGCGCGCCCCACCGCGATGCGCGCACCCGCACGCTCATAGTGACGGTGCCCGACCTCGGCGACGACAAGAAGAATCGTGCGCTCGAACAGCTCATCGTCGACTTTGCCGCGCGGCTTGCGCGCTACGCCGAGAGCGTGGGCTGACAGATTGATCCGGATTGCAGGGATAGAACAAGCGGGAGGACGTTCATGAAGAAGCTGATCAATAGCACCGATACGGTGCTTGAGGAGAGTCTCGACGGCCTCGCGGCGGCGCACGCGGATATCCTGCTGCTTGGTGCCGAACGTAAATTTGTGCGCCGTCGCTCATTGAAGCCGGGCAAGGTCGCGCTGATTTCGGGTGGCGGTTCGGGACATGAGCCGCTGCATGCAGGCTTTGTCGGTCTCGGCATGCTCGATGCTGCGTGTCCTGGTCAAGTCTTTACCTCGCCAACCCCAGACCAGATGATCGAGGCCGCTGCGGAGGTCGACACCGGCGCGGGCGTTCTTTTTATCGTTAAGAATTACGAAGGCGATGTGATGAATTTCACGATGGCTGCCGAGATGGCAGGGCGGGATATTGCGACTGTTGTGACGAACGACGACGTGGCGGTCGAAAAGTCGACCTATACGACCGGTCGTCGCGGCGTCGCGGGCACCCTGATTGTAGAAAAAATGGTCGGCGCTGCCGCCGAGACTGGAATGCAGCTTGCCGCTCTCAAGGAACTCGGCGACGAGGTTAACCGGCGCACCCGCTCGATGGGTGTGGCGTTGACTCCATGCACCGTGCCAGCCGCAGGACGACCGAATTTCACATTGGCTGACGATGAAATGGAAATGGGGGTCGGCATCCACGGCGAACCTGGCCGGCGTAGGGTTCCGCTGGCTTCTGCCGATGCGATTGCCGCCGAGCTGCTCGACGCGATCGTGAAGGATCTTGAGCCGAGTAAGGGGAGTGAAGTGTTACTTCTCGTCAACGGATTCGGCGCGACGCCCCTGATCGAACTCTACCTGATGGTCAACAGCGCCAAGCGGATTTTGGATAGCGCGGGGATCAAGGCGTCTCGTTTCCTGACGGGGTCCTACGTCACATCCCTCGACATGGCCGGCGTCTCCATCACCGTCTCGGTGCTCGATAGCGAGGCAAAAAAACTGTGGGATGCACCGGTGCACACCGCGGCATTGCGCTGGGGTGTCTAAATTCGTCCCGAAAATCGATCGACTCCGCGCTGCCGAGGCTAGTCCGCTGTTCTGATCCGCGAGCCAGGAAGGCTGGCTCGTGCGCAAACAGCATCGCCTGTAAGGAATAAGTGGAAAGCCTGCCAGTCCAGAATCATCTTGGGGAGAGGGCGCTTGGCCGCCGCCAACGCCTCGCGGTCTCTGGACGATCCCTCATGAGATCGTTGCTGCCGATAACCTCCAATCAACCGGGTATTCCTGGTCGCGGCCAAGTGCGCGGAGAGCGGCGTTAAGCCCCGCAACTACCTCGTAATACGCCTACGTCTCTCGTTCGAGGAAGAGGCAACTCCAGCCGTCGCGAGGCGCGAAAACCCTTTAGAATCAATGAGGGTAGTGCGACATAAGCGCAACATGAGAAAGCCTGTCCGGGACAGGCCGTTTGAATATTGCTCAATTACTTCAGGTATATACCGGTGGCTGGGGAACTAGGATTCGAACCTAGACAAACAGAGTCAGAGTCTGTTGTGCTACCGTTACACCATTCCCCAATTCTTAAATGATTACAGTCACTTAAGAGGAAACCTTGTCGTTCCAGCGACGGATTATGCGCCGGCCGCGCGGAGCGTGCGCCCTTCTACTCGGAAGCTGACGGCCTTGGCAAGCGCGTGGCGATGCTGTTCGTGAGGGGGCGAGGGGATGCGGCCGCTGTGTTGCGGCGCTGATCGCGACGGTTGGGGGCGGTAAGATGAGTGTCTATTTCGAAGAGCTGGACTTCCGTCCGACCGCGATGGGTGTGCTCAGCCTGCGCCGCCGCCGGCAGCTCGAGTCAGGTCTGGACGTCTACGAGATCAAGCTCGGCGACGAGTTCCTGATGTCGAGCCTGTTCACCGTCGCCGAGATCGCGCTCGCCCGGCTCGGACTGGCCGCGTTGGCCGGGACCGGCCTCGACGTCGTCGTCGGCGGGCTCGGGCTCGGCTACACCGCGCACGCCGTGCTCGAGAATACGGCCGTCCGTTCGCTGGTCGTGGTCGATGCCTTGGCTGAGGTGATCGACTGGCACGAGCAGGGGCTGCTGCCGCTTGGCAAATCGCTGACCTCAGATCCGCGCTGCCGCCTCGTCCATGGCGATTTCTTCGCGATGTCGGATTCATCTGGCGGATTCGATCCGCTCGCGCCCGGCCGTCGCTTCGATGCGGTGCTGGTCGATATCGATCACTCGCCGCGCAGCCTGCTGCATCCGCGCCACGCCGCGCTGTACGAGCCGGCCGGCTTGGAAAAACTCGCCTCGCATCTGCATCCCGGCGGCGTTTTCGCGCTGTGGTCGAACGACCCGCCGGACGATGCATTTGAAAGTGTATTGGCCGGTGCCTTTGCAATCTCCGCGACCCATGTCGTGAGCTTCGAAAATCCGCTGCAGCATCGGGACGCCAGCAACACGATCTATGTCGGAGTCAAAAGCCGGCCTGCCTATCCCTGAGGCAATTCCCGGTCAGCCGAACTGATACTTTGCCAGGGGGCCGCGCGCCGCCGGCCGCCTCAACTTGCCGATGCCTGGCGGGCATGCGATGCTGGCGGAAGCAAAAAACGAGGGAAGCGGCGGCCAAGCCCCGCTCATCCCCTGGCCTTCAGAGCCTGTCACCGGGTGGGACCTTTCGGAGATGATCGACATGAGATTCAAGCATATCCTCGCGCTGCTTTGCGCCGCCTCGATCTCGGTGATTTCAGCGGGCCACGCTTCAGCGCAGGACAAGACCGTCAAGATCGGCGCGCTGTTTCCGCTGAGCGGCAATGCCGCGAGCACCGGCGTCCACACCAAGGCCGCGCTCGAAGTCGCCATGGACATCATCAACAACGCCCATCCCGAACTCGGCAATTTGCCGCTGGCGAAGAATGCCGGGCTTGCCGGGCTCGGCGGCGCCAAGGTCGAAGTGGTGTTCGCCGACAACCAGGGCAGCCCCGCCACCGGGCAAAACCAGGCGCTGCGGCTGATCACGGAAGAGAAGGTCGTCGCGCTCACCGGCGCCTACCAGTCGGGCATCACGCTGACGGCGAGCGCGATCGCCGAGAAATACGGCATTCCGTTCCTCAACGGCGAGTCGGTAGCGGCCAACCTGACCGAGCGCGGCTTCAAATGGTTCTTCCGCACCACGCCGGTCGCCTCCGACTTCGCGAAGATCTACAGCGACTTCCTCAAGGACATGAAGGCCGCCGGCGCCAGGACCGACTCGGTGGCCATGGTCCACGACAACACCGAATACGGCACGTCGGTCGCCAGCGTCATCACCAGCGTGTTCAAGGCCGGCGGCGAGAACGCCCCGATCGATATCGCCTATGCCGCCAATGCCACCGACGTGCAGAGCCAGGTGCTGCAGCTGAAGGAGAAGAAGCCCGACGTGGTGATCATGATCAGCTACACCTCGGACGCCATCCTGTTCGCCAAGACCATGCAGGCGCTCGACTACAAGCCCTCGATGCTGATCGCCGACGACGCCGGCTATTCCGATCCGTCCTTCATCAAGGCGGTGGGCAAGATCTCGCAAGGCGCGTTCAACCGCTCGTCGTGGGCGGTCGGGCCGGCGGGCTCGCCGACCGCGCTGATCGCCGAGATGTACAAGAAGAAGAGCGGCGACGAGATGGACGATACCGCCGCGCGCCAGATGCAGGGCTTCTTCGTGCTGTGCGACGCGATCGACCGCGCCGGCTCGACCGATCCCGCCAAGATCCAGGCGGCGCTGAAGGCCACCGACCTGAAACCGGATCAGCTCATCATGGGCTACAAGGGCGTCAAGTTCGACGACAAGGGCCAGAACATCCTCGCCGCCGGGGTCATCATCCAGCTGCAGGACGGCGAGAACTACGTCACGGTCTGGCCCAAGGCCAATGCCGAGAAGGCGCCGGTGTCGCCCTACAAGGGCTGGTGAGATCGGGCGGGACAGATGTTCCGCCCTCATTGCTTCCGCTGTATCGCCATTTCCCGAGACTTCACCCGCAAGGCTTAACCGGCAAGACTTGACCCTGGCATGTCCATTATCCTCGTTCAGGTGATCGTCGGCGGACTTCTGCTGGGCGCCGTCTATGCGCTGTTCTCCTCCGGGCTGACGCTGGTCTGGGGCATGATGAACATCGTCAACTTCGCCCATGGCGATTTCGTCATGCTCGGCATGTACGTCGCCTACGTGGTCTATACGCTGCTCGGCGCCGGCCCCTTGCTGGGCGCGCCGCTCGCAGCCCTGGTGCTCGCGACCTTCGGGGTCATCGTCTACTTCCTGCTGATCCGCGACATCATGAAGGGGCCGATGCTGGCCCAGATTCTCGGCACCTTCGGGCTGGCGCTGCTGTTGCGCTATTCGGTGTTCTGGTTTTTCGGCGCGAACTTCCTGTCGCTGCCGGAAAACATCGTCGGCGGCACCTACGAGGTCATGGGCCTGCGGCTGCAGGCCTCGCGGCTGCTGGCGGGCGGGGTCGCGCTATTGGTGACGCTCGGCCTGCATGTGCTGCTGACGCGAACCTCGCTCGGATCGAAAATGCTGGCGGTGGCGGAGGATTCCACCGCCGCACAGCTGATGGGGATCCGTCCCGACACCATGCAGGCGATCGCCTGGGCGATCGCCGCCGGCGCCACCGGGATTGCCGGCGCGCTGATCGCGACGTTCTTCTACATCGTGCCGACCGTCGGCGAGACCCTGGGCATCGTCGCTTTCGTCACGGTATCGCTCGGCGGCTTTGGCAGCGTGCCCGGCGCGCTGATGGCGGGACTGCTGATCGGCGTGATCGAGTCTCTGTCGGGGTACCTGATCGGCGCCGTCTACAAGGACATCGTGGTCTATTCGCTGTTCCTCGGCTTCCTCTGGTTCCGGCCGCAGGGCCTGATGGGCAGGATGTGATGCGCCGGCTGCTGTGGCCCTCGGTGGTGCTGGCGCTGTTGGTCGCCTATCCCCTGTTGTTCGCGACGCCGTTCCAGCAGCGGCTCGGCGCGCTGGTGCTGCTCTATGCCATCGCTGCTTCGGCCTGGAATATCGTCGGCGGCTACGCCGGCCAGGTGTCGGTAGGGCATGTGGTGTTCTTCGGCTGCGGCGCCTATGCGGCGATGGGCGCCTATTCGCATTTCGGGCTCTCGCCGCTGGTCGGAATTCCCGCCGGCATCGTCGCCAGCGTGGCGATCGCCGCCGTGATCGGCGTGCCGACGCTGCGGCTGTCGGGGCATTATTTCAGCATGGCGACCATCGCGGTGGCCGAACTCTGCCGGCTGGTGGTCACCAACACCGATTATCTCGGTGCCGGGGTCGGATTGAGCGGTCCCACGGTGCCGCGCAACGTGTTCGATCTCTCCTTCATATCGGCGCTGCCTTATTACTATCTGTTCCTCGCCGTCCTCACGATCACGCTTCTGATCACCTGGTGGATGACCAACAGCCGGATGGGATTTTATCTCCGCGCCATCCGGGATTCCGAGCGCGCGGCGCGCTCGCTCGGCGCGCCCGCCAGCCGCACCAAGCTCTACGCCTTCATGCTGAGCGCCGGCCTGACCAGCGTCGCCGGCGCGCTCTACGCGATGATGTTCGGCTTCGTCGATCCGGAATCCGGGCTCGGCATCCTGATCTCGGTGAAAATGCTGATCATGGCGGCGCTGGGCGGCGCCGGCCTGCTGTTCGGCCCGTTGGTGGGGGCGGCGATCCTGGTGCCGCTGGAGGAAATCTCCAACAACCTGCTCGGCGGCAAGGGCGCGGGCCTCACCTTCGTGGCGTATGGCGCCATCATAGTGCTGATCGCGCGGTTTCAGCCCGGCGGCATCCTGACCCTGATCAACCGGCTGTGGGCGAAGCGCCGCAAGGCGCCTGTCGCTGCCACCGCGTCGGGAGCCAGCCATGCTCCTTGAGGCGCGCAACGTGACAAAAGCCTTCGGCAGCTTCAAGGCCGTCGACGCGGCCTCGGTGACGCTGGAGCAGGGCGACATTCTCGGCCTGATCGGGCCGAACGGCGCCGGCAAATCCACCTTCTTCAATTGCCTGACCGGCGACCTGCTGTCGACATCGGGCAAGGTGTTGTTCGATGGAAGAGACATCACCGATTTTTCGCCGGAGGCGCGCGCGCAACTGGGTCTCGCCCGCTCGTTCCAGGTGCCGCAGACCTTCGAGAGCATGACGGTGCTCGAGAACGTGATGATCGGCGCGTTTCTTCGCACCCCCCATCGCACCGAGGCCGAGGCGAGAGCGCGCGCCGTGCTGGAGCGGGTCGGCATGAGCCGGCTGGCGGATGCGCCGGCGCGCTCGCTCGGCACGCCCGGCCGCAAGCGGCTGGAGATAGCACGCGCGCTGGCCACCGAGCCAAAGGTGTTGCTGCTCGACGAGGCCATGGCGGGCCTCACCCAGCGCGAGGTGCAGCTGGCGATCGATCTGGTGCGCGACATCCATCGCTCCGGCGTGACGCTGGTGATTGTCGAGCACATCATGGAAGTCATCATGTCGCTGGCGAGCCGCGTGGTGGTGTTTCATCAGGGCCGCGAGATCGCGCGCGGCAGCCCGCGCGAGGTCACCGGCAACCCGGCGGTGATCGAGGCGTATCTGGGCAAACGCGCCGCCAAGGCGGCCGCGGGCCATACGCCGATCGAGCTGATGGGCGGACCCGTGACATGACCGCGCCGCTGCTCCGGATCGAGCATCTCGAAGTCCGCTACGGCGACCTGATCGGCGTCTCCGACGTCTCGCTCAAGGTGCCCGAAGGCAGCGTGGTGGCGCTGCTCGGCTCCAATGGCGGCGGCAAGACCACGGTGCTCAACGCCGTCGCCGGCCTGATCCCGGTGCATGCGGGCTCAATCGGTTTTCGCGGCGAGGAGATCGCCGGCCAGAGCGCGTTCGCGATCGTGCGCAAGGGCCTGGCACTGTCGCCGGAAGGCTGGCGGCTGTTCGTGCAGCAGAGCGTCGAGAACAATCTCAGGCTCGGAGCGACGCCGCTGCGCGACAAGGCGCGTGTCGCCGAATTGCTCGAGCGCGTCTACGGGATTTTTCCAAAACTCGCCGAGCGGCGTGCCCAGCGCGCCGGCACCATGTCCGGCGGCGAACGGCAGATGCTGGCGGTCGGCCGCGCCCTGATGAGCGATCCCAGGCTGCTGATGCTGGATGAGCCGTCGCTGGGTCTGGCGCCGGCCGTGGTGGAGTCGATGTACGAGACGTTCGAGCGGCTGCACAAGGAAGGCCTGACGATCCTGCTCGCGGAGCAATCGATCGAGCTCGCGCTGGAAGTGTCGGATTTTGCCACCGTGCTGCAGGTTGGCCGAAGCGTGTTGTCCGGCCCGGCCGCGTCGCTCGCCAACGATCCGCAGGTGCAGAAGGTCTATCTCGGCACCGGCTGAGACGCGTGCCTGAGGTCAGGACGGCGTCGTCGTCATCTCGGCTTCCAGCAGCTTCAGCAGGCAGCCGCTCAATCGAGCTGCCATCTCGTCGTCATGGAGAGACAGCGGTCCGGGGTCGTTGAGGATGGCGTTGACCAGCGTTCCCAGCACCACCTGAAAGCCGAAGGCGATGCCGCGGGTCTTGGCGGCCTCGCGGCCGCGGCCCATGGCGCGGAGCAGGGGAGGCGTGGCGCCCGCCGTGGTGGCGCGCGCCAGCCGCTTGAACGTATTCCAGCGGTCCGGCCTGGTATCGTCGTGCTGCAGGGCCGCGCGCAATACGCCTTCGTGGCTGCGGATCCAGCCGATGATGCCGCCGACGAACAGCCGGCAGAGCTCGGCAAGGCCGGCATCCGCCAATCGCTCGTTGCCGGTCATTTGCGCCAGGTTGCGCTCGCCGTCGCGCGCGGCGATCTCCATCAGCGTATTGAAATAGGCCTCCTTGCTCTCGAACCGGCTGTAGAAGGCGCCGACGGTGGCGCCGACTTCGCCGCAGAGCGCCTCGATCGACAATTCGGCAAGGCAGCGCCCGCGCAGCATCTCGGCGCCCGCCTGCAGCAGCGCCGCCGTCATCTCGCGGCTTCGCTTCTGCCGCGATGGCGTGACGCCGGGAAAGTCGAAATGGCCCGCTTCCCGCTGCATCCCCTGTTGCGCTCCCCCGCCGAATTAATCATAATGATAATTCGGATTATGATTTAAGGCAAGCTTGCGGCCCGTCAACTCTTCGTGGCGCGTGCCGGCGGCGAACGGCGGATCAACTGCCGCCGTCATCTTGAAGGGGAGTGGGCGCATGAGCGCAGGCGGCGAGAAGGCATTCGGCGGCACCATCGGCAAGACCGTGGCCGGCTCCAAACCGTGGTGGCCACCCGCGCCGAAGCCGCCCGCTGGTGCTCCCAATATCCTGGTGGTGCTGTTCGACGACGTCGGATTTTCCGATTTCGGCTGCTACGGCTCGCCGATCCGGACGCCGACCATCGACCGGCTCGCGGCCGAAGGCCTGCGCTACTCGGGATTCCACACCACCGCGATGTGCTCGACCACGCGTGCGGCGCTGCTGACCGGACGCAACCATCATTCCGTCGGTGTCGGCTGCCTCGCCAATTTCGACAGTGGCTATCCCGGCTATCGCGGCAAGATCGCGCGCGAGGCCGGCACGCTCGCGGAAATGCTCAAGGCCCACGCCTATCGCAATTACATGGTCGGCAAATGGCACGTTACGCCGCTGACCGAGAGCGGGGCGACCGGGCCTTTCGACGGCTGGCCGCTCGGCCGCGGTTTTGACCGCTTCTACGGCTTCCTCGACGCCGAAACCGATCAATTTGCGCCGGAGCTGGCATCGGACAATACCCATATCGATCCGCCCGCGACCTATGCCGACGGTTATCATCTGACCGCGGATCTGGTCGATCAGTCGATCCGCTTCATCGGCGACCACATCGCCGACCGGCCGGATCTACCGTGGCTGACCTGGCTTGCGCTCGGCGCCTGCCACGCACCGCATCAGGCGCCGGTCGACATCATCAGGGGGTACGACGAGGTGTTCGCGCACGGCTGGGATATCGAGCGCGAGCAGCGGCTGGCGCGGCAGAAGGCGCTGGGGATCGTGCCGCAGGAAACCAGAATGCCCGAGCGCAATGACGGCGTGAAGGCGTGGGACGCGCACAGCGCGGACGAGCAGCGCCTGTTCACGCGGCTGCAATCGGCGTTCGCCGGCATGCTCGACCACGCCGACCGGCATCTGGCGCGGCTGATCGCATTTCTGGAGACCGCCGGCGTGCGAGACAATACCCTGATCCTCGTATTGTCGGATAACGGCGCGAGCCAGGAAGGCGGGCCGTTCGGCTTCGTCAATGCGATGGGGCCTTACAACTTCCGCCCCGAACCGATCGCCGAGAAGGTGCGAAGGATCGACGACATCGGCGGTCCGGATACCCACAGCAACTTTCCGCATGGCTGGGCGATGGCGTCGAACACGCCGCTGCGGCGCTACAAGCAGAACACCCATGGCGGCGGCATCCGCGATCCTTTCGTCATGTCGTGGCCGAAGCGGGTGCCGGCGAAGGGCGAGCTGCGCCATCAGTTCGTCCATGCCAGCGATCTGGTGCCGACCTTGCTCGAGCT
>Ga0302279_10004663_pt1 | contig 15943 bp, 15 predicted proteins | sample III_Bog_N3_3_FD_194541 | JGI IMG/M metagenome (GOLD analysis project Ga0302279, IMG submission 194541) | Peat permafrost microbial communities from Stordalen Mire near Abisko, Sweden - III_Bog_N3_3 | ecosystem: Environmental > Terrestrial > Soil > Wetlands > Peat | place: Sweden: Abisko...
ATAATAACGTGAAAGCCGAAGGCCATCCCTCCCTCAATCTCGTCTGTTTCCTCGATGTCTCGACCGGCAAGCGGTTTTTGACCAAGTCGACCATGAAGTCGGCCCGCAAGGAGAAGATCGACGGACAGGAATACTTTATCGTCCTGCGCGACGTCACCATGGACTCCCACCCGGCCTACACCGGGGAGAAGCGCCTGGTCGACACGGCCGGACGGGTGGAGAAGTTTACCTCCAAGTTTAAGCGCGGCGCGGCCAAGAAGTAACCGGCTGCCATGCGCATTCGCGCGTTTCGCGGCTTGGTGCCGGCCCCGGCTTTGGCGGCCGAGGTTGCCTGCGTGCCCTACGATGTGGTGGACGCCGCCGAGGCGGCCGCCCTGGCGCAGGGCCGCCCTCACAGCCTCCTCCACGTCGACCGCGCCGAGATCGACTTGCCGCCGGGCACCGATCCGTATTCCCCGGCCGTCTACGCCAAGGCGAAGGAGAACTTTCTCAAGCTGCAGCGCGAGGGCGCGCTTGTCCGGGAAAGCGAACCCTGCCTCTACCTCTATCAACAGGAGATGGCGGGCCGAAAGCAGCGGGGCCTGGTCGCCCTCTGCCACGTCGAGGACTACGACCACGACCTGATCAAGAAGCACGAGAAGACGCGCAAGGACAAGGAGGACGACCGCACGCGCCTGGTGGACGAGTTGAGCGCCAACACCGGCCCGATTTTTCTGACCTACCGCGACCAGCCGGCGCTCAACGCCCTGGCCGAGAAATTGGTCACCCGCCCGGCGCAGCATGATTTCACCGCCCCCGATGGCATCCGCCATACGGTCTGGCGCATCCCGGGCGGAGCGGAGTGGACCGCGGCCTTTGGCGGGGTCCCGGTCGCCTACATCGCCGACGGACACCATCGGGCCGCCAGTGCCGCCCGGGTGGCCCGGCTGCGGCGGGCGGCCAATCCCGGGCACACCGGCAACGAGGACTACAATTGGTTCCTCTGCGTTCTGTTTCCGGCGAGTGAACTGAAGATCCTGCCCTACAACCGGCTGGTCTTCGATCTCAACGGCCTGGAGCCGGCGGCTTTTCTGGAGCAGGTTGAAGCCCGCTTCGGCCTCGAAGCGGGGGCGGCGCCCGCTCCAACGGCTCCGGGCCGGGTTAGCCTCTACCTGCAGGGCCGGTGGTACGGGCTGCGTTTTCCGGAGGATCCGGCGGCCGACCCGGTTTCCCGCCTCGACGTCAGCGTCCTCCAGGAAAAGCTCCTCGCCCCGTTGCTCGGCATCACCGATCCCCGGACGAGCAAGCGCATCGACTTTATCGGCGGCATTCGCGGGCCGGAGGAACTGGTGCGCCGCGTCGACGCCAAGGGCGGGGTGGCCTTTTCGATGTACCCGACGACGGTGGCGCAGTTGATGGCGATTTCCGATGCGGGCCAGATCATGCCGCCCAAAAGCACTTGGTTTGAGCCCAAGCTGCGCTCCGGACTTTTTATCAATACCTTTTAGGGGAAGAGGCCGCGGCTCTGCTTGGCCTCGGCCACGCGGCCGATCCCGAGGGTCAAGGCGGCCAGGCGCCGGCTGAACTTGAACTTCCGGCGCTGGTATTCCACCGAGTCCTTCGCCTTGTCCAGGATGGCAAAGAGCTTGGTCATCACCTCGTCCCGGCCCCAATAGTAGTGCTGCAGATTCTGCAGCCATTCGAAGTAGGAAACGATGACGCCGCCGGAATTGCAAAGGATGTCGGGGATGATCTCGATGTCGCCCCGCTTTTCCAGGATCTTGTCCGCTCCGTTGGTCGTCGGCCCGTTGGCCGCCTCGGCCAGCACCCGGCACCGCAGCTTCCCGGCGTTCTTTTCATGGATCACGCGTTCGAGGGCCGCCGGGACCAGGACGGTGCATTTCAATTCGAGCAGGTCCTCGTTGCTGATCGTTTCCCCGCCGTCGAAATCGTGCAGCGTCTTCGTGTGCCGCACATAGGCGGCGGCCTTGGCCACGTTGATGCCTTTGGCGTTCCGGATCCCGCCGGTGTAGTCGGAAATCGCGATGATTTTGGCGCCAGAGGCGGCTAGGGCCAGGGCGGTCTCGCTGCCGACATTGCCAAAGCCCTGAATGGCGACCGTGGCTTTCCCAATGGGAATCTTCAGGTCGGCGAGATATTTCTTCACCAGGTAGGCGACGCCGGCGCCGGTGGCCTCGCGCCGGCCCTCCGAGCCGCCCAGGGCAATGGGTTTTCCCGTCACGACCGCGGCCTCCTGGTGGCCGACATGGTTGGAGTAAGTGTCCATCATCCAGGCCATGATCTGGTCGTTGGTGCCGACATCGGGGGCGGCAATGTCCTGCTGCGGCCCGAGGAAATTGACCATCTCCTGCATGTAGCGGCGGGACAGGTGCTCCAGTTCCTTGGCCGACAGCTCGCGGGGATTGACGATGACCCCACCCTTGGCGCCCCCGTAGGGCAGGCCGACCAGGGAGCATTTCCAGCTCATCCACATGGCCAGGGCGGCCACCTCGCCCAAGGTGACGTGCTCGTGGAAGCGCAGTCCCCCCTTGCAGGGTCCGGTCGAGAGGTTGTGCTGGACGCGGTAGCCCTCGAAGACCGTGACGCTCCCGTCATCGCGCTGGACCGGGAGGGAGACCGCCAGGCAGCGCCGGGGGTACTTGGTGCGGTCTCGAATCGCCTCCGGCAGGTTGATCGCGTCGGCCGCCTGGTCGAACTGGCGGCAGGCCATGCGGAAAACATCAGAATCGTAAAGGGCGGAAACAACGGCCTTGGACATGGGTAGGGGAGACCCCAGCCTAGTCCATTGGGTCCCTTTGTCACGTCCTAGGCGCCCAAAATTAGCAACGGTTGCGGCGGGCAAAGTTATGGTATTGGCTGGGACATGGCTTTCCGCCTCAATTCCGACTACCAGCCGACGGGTGATCAGCCCGCGGCCATTGACCAGTTGGTCCGGTCGCTCCAGGCGAAAAACCGCTTTCAGACGCTGGTGGGGGTGACGGGCTCGGGCAAGACCTTCACGATGGCGAACGTCATCGCGAAACTGGACCGGCCTACCCTGATCATTTCCCACAACAAGACCTTGGCTGCCCAGCTTTATTCGGAGTTCAAGGGCTTCTTTCCCGACAACGCGGTCGAGTATTTCGTCAGCTATTACGACTATTATCAGCCCGAGGCCTATGTCCCCTCCAGCGACACCTACATCGAGAAGGACTCTTCGATCAACGAGGAGATCGAGCGGATGCGGATGTCGGCCACCAGCTCCCTGGTCAGCCGCCGTGACGTCATCGTGATTGCCAGCGTCTCCTGCATCTACGGCCTGGGCTCGCCCGAGGAGTACACCCAGTTGCGCATTGCCCTGCGCAAGGGCTCGCCTCTGGGCCGCAACGCGTTTCTGGAGCGGCTGGTGGACAATCTTTACGAACGCAATGACTTCGAGTTGAAGCGCGGCCGCTTCCGGGTCCGGGGCGACGTGGTTGATGTCATGCCGGCTTATCTGGAACAGGGTCTCCGGATCGAATTCTTTGGCGACGAGATCGAGCGCCTGAGCGAATTCGATCCCCTGACCGGCACCGTGCAGCGGCAGCTAGACCAGTTCGACCTCTATCCGGCCAACCAGTACGTCACCTCCCGCGGCAAGCTCGAGCCGGCGATCGCCGGGATCAAAAAAGAGCTGGATGAGCGCGTCTCCTGGTTTGAAAGCCAGGGCCGGCTGCTCGAGGCCCAGCGCATTCGGATGCGGACCAACTACGACTTGGAGATGCTGCAGGAGATGGGGTTTTGCAACGGGATCGAGAACTACTCCCGCCACCTGACCGGCCGGCGCCCGGGCGAGCGGCCCTTCTGCCTGATCGATTTCTTTCCCCCGGATTATCTCCTCATGATCGACGAGAGCCATGTCACCGTGCCGCAGATCGGCGGCATGTACAATGGCGACTTGGCGCGGAAGAAGACCCTGGTCGATTTCGGCTTCCGCCTACCGTCCGCCTTGGACAATCGTCCGCAGAGTTTCGCCGAGTTCGACCAGATGACGGGCCAGACGCTTTATGTCTCGGCCACGCCCGCCCCCTTCGAACTCGGCCGCTCCGCCGTGGTGGCGGAGCAATTGATCCGCCCGACCGGGCTGCTCGATCCGGAGATTACGGTCCGGCCGACCCAGGGCCAGGTGGAGAACCTGATCGGCGAGATTCAACTGGCGGCCAAGGCGGGCGAAAGGGTCCTGGTCACGACGCTGACCAAGCGGCTGGCCGAGGATATCACCGGCTATCTGCGCGAGGCGAAGATCCGGGTGGAATACCTGCACTCCGACATCGATGCGATCGAACGGGTGGAGATCCTGCGCAACCTCCGCCTGGGCAACTTCGATGTCCTGGTCGGCATCAACCTGCTGCGCGAGGGGTTGGATCTGCCCGAGGTGGCCTTGGTGGCGATTCTGGACGCGGACAAAGAGGGCTTTCTGCGCAGCGAAACCAGTCTCACCCAGACGGCGGGCCGGGCCGCCCGGCACGAGAAGGGCCGGGTGATCTTTTACGCCGATCGCCTGACCGAGTCGATCAAGCGGACGATGGCGACGACGACCCACCGACGGACGACCCAGATGGCCTACAACGAAGCCCACGGGATCACGCCGCGGAGCGTGCGCCGGGGCACGCTGGCCAGCCTGCACGTCTACGACGGGACGGGCGAGCGGGGCGAGGAGGGGACGGTGGCGGAGGATCCCAATGATGTCGCGGCCGTCATCGCCGAACTAGAGGACGACATGCAGGAGGCGGCCGGCCGGCTCGAGTTCGAGCGCGCTGCCGTCCTGCGCGATCAGGTCAATGCTCTCAAGTCCGGCAAGTTTCACAAGCTGGGCAAGACCGTGACGCCACGAAAGCCGGCCCGCTCCCGGCGTTAGGCGCCGGGGTGCCAAGGCGCCGAGGTTGGCTTTATATTCCCCGCCGGCGACAAGGGGGCTTGTCGTCGTACGCGGCGCCGGACAGGCTCCGAGAGATCAGGGCTCGGGGCGATCTTAGGGCGGAACCTCCATCGATGAACAAAATTGCCGCCGGATTGGCCATTGCGGGGATCCTTCTTTTCGCGGGCTGTGCGACCGAACTTAATTTCTCCGAGGTGAGGAAGTCGCTCCCGGCCGTGCCCGCCCATAAGGGCCGCATTTTTGTCTATCGTCCCTCCCTGGATGGGGCGGCGACTCCAACGGACGTTAAGCTCAATGGTTCCGTGATCGGTGCTGCTTTTGCCGGTGGCGCCTTTTACATCGATCGTTTAGCGGGGAACTATACGGCCGAAACGACGAGTGAGGCCACCCGCCCGCTGAGCTTTACCCTCTCCCCGGGGCAAACGCGGTATGTCCGGATCGACGCCGCCATGGGCTACCTGATCGTCCGCCTTTACCCGGAGCTGGTTGACCCCAAGACCGCGGAAGGCGAGTTAACCGGGTGCAATTTAATCAGCGGCAGCCCCTGATTCCGGCCGCTGTCGCCAGCCGGCAACCATGAATTATAGCAGGTGAGCCTGCGGGCAGGACCGCTGGCCTCAGCTCCACTCCGGAGGATTTTGGAGTTCGGATTTGAGGACGCCGATGCAGGGCAAATTGCGGTAGCGCTCGGCGAAATCGAGGCCGTAGCCGACGACGAACTTGTCCGGGATCTTGAAGCCGACAAAATCGGCCTCCGCCGGCACCTCGCGGCGACCCTGCTTGTCGAGGAGCACGCAGACCCGGAGACTGGCGGGCTTCAATTTGCGGATCAGGCCGGTGACCAGCGCCAGGGTCTTGCCGGTGTCGAGAATATCGTCGATCAGCAACACATGGCGCTTGGCGATGTCGAGGGTGAGACTGTGCACAATCTGAGGGGCGCCCAAGGACAAGGTCTTGTCCCCGTAGCTGGAGATGCGGACGCAGTCCAAGCGCACGGGATTGTCGATCTCCCGCATCAAATCGGCCGTGAACATCACCGCCCCGTTGATGATCGAGATGATCGTGAACTCGCCGGTGCTGTAGGTCTTCCGCAACTCCGCGCCGAGGCTCTTCACCCGCTGTTTGATTTGGTCCTCGGTGAACATCACACTCTCGAGGTCAGGATGGATGGAAGGGGAGCGGCGCTTGGCGGGCATGTAAGGACCAGCTAGGCGGAAAAGGCGGGATGTTGGCAACCTCTTTAGAACCTTGCCACCGGGGGGGCCGCCCCGTGTAACTTGCCGGTCCGGCATGATTTCGATCCGCATCCAGAACCTCACCAAGCGCTTTGGGGCCGCCACCGCCCTGCACGGGCTCAGCCTCGAAATCAATCCCGGGGAGCTCTTTTTCCTGCTCGGTCCCAGCGGTTGCGGCAAGACCACCCTATTGCGCTGTCTGGCCGGCTTTTACCTGCCGGAGGAGGGCAAGATTCTGTTCGGCGATCAGGATGTCACCCGGCTGCCGCCGCATAAGCGCAACACCGGCATGATGTTTCAAAGCTACGCCCTCTGGCCCCACATGACCGTGGCCGAAAATGTGGCCTTCGGCTTGGAGGAGCGGAAGGTGCCCAAGCCCGAGGTCCGCCGGCGGGTGGGGGAGATGCTTGAATCGATGCACATGGCGGAATTCGCGGACCGCCGGCCGCCGCAGCTCTCGGGCGGCCAGCAGCAGCGCGTGGCCCTGGCCCGGGCCCTTGTCATCCGCCCCAGCTGCCTTCTGCTCGACGAGCCGCTCTCGAATCTCGATGCCAAGCTCCGCCTGGAAATGCGGGCCGAGATCCGGCGGGTCTGCAAAGAGTTCCAGTTGACCACCGTCTACGTCACCCACGACCAGAAGGAGGCGCTCTCGATCTCCGATCGCATGGCGGTCTTGGAGAGTGGCCGGATCTTGCAGATCGGCTCGCCCCGCGAGGTCTATTGCCGCCCGGTGCGGACCTCGGTCGCGCATTTCATCGGCGAGACCAATTTTATCGCCGGCAAGGTGCTGGCCCAAACCGGAGATGTCGCCACCGTGGAAACGCCGATCGGCCGCTTCGATGGGGTTTTGGGCGATCCGCGGGCCCGACCGGCGGTCGGCGCCGCCGTGACCCTGTCGATCCGGCCGGAATGCTGGAAATTGAGCCGGGAAAGCCCGGGGCGCAACGCCGTCCGCGGGCGGATTGGGGAAGCCATTTACCTGGGCGAGGTGGCGCAATACGCCTTCGTGGCCGGGTCGACCCCGCTGAAGATCTTCGAGTTGAATCCGCGCCACGTCGGCCCGGCCGCCTCGGGCGAACTTTTCGCCAGCGCCGCCCCCGAGGACGTGGTGGTCTTGAGCGAATAGGCCGGGAGGCCGCATGGCTTGAAAAGACTGCTCATCGTTTTCTGCCTGGTCGCGATCGTGGCGCTGCCCTTCGTGCTCCGGCCGAAACAGCGGGTGGCGGCCGAGGCCCAGGACGTGGTGGTGATCGTGACCCCCCACAACGAGGCGATCCGCCATGAATTCGCGCTGGGCTTCCAGGAATGGTACCGGGCGCAGACCGGCCGGACGGTGACGATCGACTGGCGGGTCCTGGGCGGGACGAGCGAAATCGCGCGCTACTTGGAGGGGGAATACGTCGCCGCCTTCCGGAACTATTGGGTCAACCGCCTGGGGCGGCCCTGGAGCACGGACGTGCAGGCCGGCTTCCAGTCGCCGCATTTGCCGCCCGCGGCCCCGGCGGCGGCGCGCGAGGCGCGGGCGGAGTTCCTCCACTCCGGCGTCTCCTGCGGAATCGATCTGTTTTTCGGCGGCGGCTCGTATGATTTTGACCAGCAGGCCGACGCCGGCCGCTTCTGGGCCTCCGGGACCCCGCAGCGCCACCCCGACTGGTTTACCGACGCCACCATCCCGCAGGACTACGCCGGCGAGGAATTTCGGGAGCCGCACGGCCTGTGGCTCGGGGCGGTCATCAGCGCCTACGGCATCATCTACAACCGCGACGCCCTGGCCCGCCTCGGCATTGGCGCGCCGCCGGCGCAATGGGACGATCTGGCGGATCCCCGTTATTTTGGCGAGGTTGCGCTCTGTGACCCGACCAAGAGCGGCTCGATCGCCATGGCCTTCGAAAACCTCATCCAGCAAAAGATGCAGCAGCGGCTGCAGGCGCTCGGGGCGACTCCGGCGCTGAGTGTCGCCGCCCGGGAGGCGGAGGCAGTGGCGCAGGGGTGGGCGGCCGGCCTGCAATCGATCCAGCGGATCGGGGCCAACGCCCGCTACTTTACCGACACCTCGCAGAAGCCGCCGATCGACGTGGCCGACGGCAATTGCGCCGCGGGGATGTGCATCGATTTTTACGGGACGCAGCAGGCGGAGGCGGTGGTGCGGCGGGGGGATTCGCACCGGCTGGGCTTCGCCTCGCCGGCCGGCGGCACCGCCTATTCCGTCGACCCGATCGGGCTTCTGCGCGGCGCGCCGCACCGGCCCGTGGCCGAGGCCTTCATCGACTACGTGCTCTCGCTGGCCGGCCAGAAGCTGTGGGACTTCAAGCCTGGCGTCCCGGGCGGGCCGAAGGATTTTGCCCTGCGCCGCCTGCCGGTGCGGCGCGACTTCTACTCCCATTCGGAATGGAATGAGCTGCGGAGCGATCCGGAGCTCAATCCCTACGGCTCCGGCCCGCGGCTGGTCTACCGCTCGGATTGGACCGGGAGCCGCTTCCGCCAGATGGCCTTCATCATCCGGGTCATGTGCCAGGACACCCACAGCGAGCTGGTGCAGGCCTGGGCGGCGATTTTGCGGGCGCCTCCGGCCAACCGGCCCCGGGCCCTGGCGCTGCTTCAGGACGTCTCCTTTGTCAGCTACGCCCGCGCCGGGCGCGAGATCAAGCAGGCGCTGAATTCCCGCGACAAGGTGAATGAAATCCGCCTCGCCCGTGAGCTGGCCGACCGCTTCCGCGTGCAGTATCGCCTGGCCCAAGAGGCCGCGGAAGGGAAGTAACGCCGGCCCCATGTACCCGCGCGTCTTCAGGTGGCTCGCTCCGGCCGCCCTGCTCGTCGGGGCGTCGGCCGGCCTGGCGGCCGCTGCGCCGGAGCCCGGGGCCCGGCTCAGCCCGGCCGACCAGAGCGTCGAGGCCGCGCTGCAGGTGCTGGCGCACCAGCGGGTGGCGATCCCGCGGCTGTTCGGTCCGGCGCAAGCCACCGCGCAGGCGATGCTGCACGGCGGGCGCTTCTATCTGGCGGGGGATAGGACCTGGGTGGCGGAAGGCTGCAACCGGGCTTCCGGCACCCTGGCCGCGAGCCCATTGACGGATGCCGCGGCGGCCCGGCCGGGCGATGTCGTATGGCTCGGCGTTTTCGGGCCGCCGGAGGCGGCCACGGCGGCTTTGGCGGACCGCCTGGAGCGCCAGCGCTGCGCGGTGATCTATTTCGGTCCGACCGCCCCGCCGGCCGCGAAAACGGCGGCGCGCTGGGTGGACGATCTTACGCCCGCGGGGGCGGACCGGGAACTCGCCCTCCTCGGCAACATCGTCTCGCTCTGGGCCGCAACCGGCGAACTGGCCAGCGCCACCGCCCGGGCCGGGCGCACGCTCGTGTTTCTGCAGAGCCATGTGATTTGGGGCTCGCTGGCCCGCGAGGCCCTTTACCGGGACTCGGTCTGGCATGCCGACTATCCGGTCCTGGCGCCCGTCCCGGCCGGCACCCTGGCCCGGGCCTATGTGGAGGCGCTGGCGCAGCTCGTCCTCCGGCTGCGCGCCCGCGAATTGCCCCAAATCCAGGAGATCGGCCTTGAGCTGGCGGCGCGCCGCCAAGCCGGCCATCCCGCGGTATTTCTGGCGGACGGCGGGCATATCATGTCCGCCGTCCTCGCCGCCGGCGGCTCGCTCTACCGCTACGAGGCGGGACCGGTCGGCGCCCGCCCACGGCAGGCGGATGACCTCGTCGTCTTTTTCGGTTATGTCGGGGTCCCGCTGGATCTCTGGCATGGCCTGCGGGTGGCCGGGGCGCACGCCGTCTGGGTCGTCACGCCGCTGCCGGAGGCCATTGACTATCGCGCCTTCGGCGACCGGGTGGTCGACCAGGGCTGGCGCATCGGCGACGGCGCGATCGCGGCCGCCGGGTACGACATCAGGCTTTTGCCACCATCGGCCGTGGCCGAGCTGGTGATCTACCGCGCCCTCCTGGCCGCGGCCGGCCCTTAGAGTCGCGCAATCGCCGCGACGAAGGCGGGCTTGTCCTCCGCTTTGAAAAACGCGGTGCCGGCGACAAAAGTATCCGCGCCTTCGCGGCGGCAGGCGGCGGCGGTCTCCAAATCGATCCCGCCGTCGACTTCGATGCGGAAGGCGAGGTTGCGCTCCTGGCGCCAGCTGGCCAAGGCGGCGATCTTATGCAGGACTTCAGGCCGGAAGGCCTGGCCGCCGAAACCGGGCTGCACGGTCATGACCAGGACCAGATCGACCTGGGCGAGCAGGGCCTCCACCGCGCCGACCGGCGTGCCCGGATTGAGGGCGATGCCGGCCCGCTTGCGCAATTTCCGGATGAGGGTCAGGGTCCCCACGTGGTCATAGTCCGGCTCGATATGGATGCTGATCCGGTCGGCCCCGGCGTGGGCGAAGGCCTCGACGTACTTCTGGGGCTCGGAGAGCATCAGATGGGTGTCGAAGAACAGCTTCGAACCGCTGCGGCGGAGGGCGGCGAGCGTCTCCGGGCCGAAGCTCAAATTGGGCACGAAATGCCCGTCCATGATATCCAGGTGCAGCCATTCGACGCCGAGCTGGGCCACGGTAGCGGCGCCGTCCGCCAGATGGGCGTGATCGCCGGCCAGGAGCGAGGGGCTCAGGAGGGCAGGATGCATGCCGGCACCTTACCCAGGTCTCACCAGACGTCGAGAACGCTGTGGCTGACCACCCGGGCCGCCTCCTGGGCGAGGAGGGGGACCGTGTTGTACTCGGACTGCAGCTGATCGCCGACCAGGGACGAGTTCGGGTTGCCGCTGTCGGTGAAGGCCGCCCGGTTGACCTTGAGCAGGCGGTTCTCGAAATAGGGCCGACCCGTGCGGTTGTCGCGCAGGGTGCAGCTGAGAGTGAGGGTGATGGCGAGCTTGCTGGCGAGGCCGGTATCCTGCTCCCGCACCGCGGCGATTTCCCGGCGGTAGGTAAGCAACACCACCTCGAGGGAGGCCTCGGCCGCCTGCGGTGAATTTACCAAGGTGACCCGGCCGTCCTTTTCAAAGGCATCCCGCAGCTGGCTTGTGATCATGGCCTGGGCCTGGGGCAGGAGGGTCCGGTTGACCACCGGCTTGACGTAGATCGTCGTGAAATCGAGGCGGCCTTCTGTCCCCAGCCCGTAGTGGGAGCAGCCGGCGGCGAAAGCCAGGACCGGGGCGAGCAACCAGAGGCGGGATGGACGAAGAAGCGTCAGAAAATCAGGAAATGCTTTTTCTTCTCCACCCGCGGGGCCACGATCCCCTTGGCCTTGGCGTCGACATCGGCCAAGCGCTGGCGCGCCTGGCGGGCCACGTCGGAATCCGGGTAGGAGGTGATCGCCTCATTATAGAACACCCGGGCAGCGGGGTAGTTGTCCCGCTTGAAGAAGAAGAAGTCGCCGATCTTGATTTTGCTCAAGGCCAGCATCTTTTTCATGTTGTCGACTCCCTGGGCGGCCTGCCCGATCTTGGGATCGCTGGGAAAGAGGATCATGAAGTCCTCGTCGTAGGTGATGGCCTGCTTCGTCTCCGCCTGGTCGTAATAAGGCCCTTCCACCAGGGAGGCATGCAGTTGGGAGAGCCGCAGATAGGCCTCGGGCGCCAGGACGCTCTGCGGATAGCTGTTGATCATGCGGTCGAGAGCGTCGATCGCCTCCTCCGGCTGGCCCAAATACTGGTGCCCTCGGGCCGAATTCATCAGGGCGAGGGGGGCATAGTCGCTGTAGGGGGCATTCTGCACGATATACTCGAAATAGAGGACCGCTTTTTCGCGGTTGGTCAGGCCCGGCACCATCCCAAAGAGCAGGTTGCGGGTGCCGTCCAACAGTGCGCTGGCGATGCGGTACTCCTCATCAATGATCTCGTTGAACCGCTTGACGTTAGGATAGCGTGCGATGATGAATTGGAAGGCGTCGAAGGCCTTGGTGTACTGGTGGCGGGCCAGGCGGATGTTGGCGGTCCGGTAATAGGCTTCGGGGGCGTAGATCGAGGTCGGGTATTTCTTGATGACCTTCGCGTAAAGCTTGAGGGCGGCGTGGTTCTGGAACTCATCCTCGTCCCGCCGGGCCTCGTTCATCATATGCAGGGCGGTGCGGCCTTCGCTCCCCATCAGCCCGGACATGACCCCGCCCTCGATCTTCCAGCCGTGGTGCGGGTCCCAGACCAGGTCGGCCCGGGCGACGCGGACAAACGCCGCAAGGCAGAAAAGGAGGAGGACGCTGGTGCGCCGTGCGGAGGCCGACAAAGTGAACATGGGATCGGTAAGAACTTACCAGCGAATCAGGGCGCTCCCATAGGTCAAGCCCGCCCCAAAAGCGATTAGCAGGGTGAGGTCACCCGGCTTGATCCGGCCGGCCTTCCGAGCTTCGTCCAAAGCGAGGGGGATGGAAGCGGCGGAGGTGTTGCCGTAGCGGTCGACGTTGACGAAAAAGCGGTCCATGGGGAGTTCGAGATAAGTGGCGATCGATTCGATGATCCGAAGGTTGGCCTGGTGGGGGATGACGAGGTCGATCTGATCTGCAGTAAAGCCATGTTGTTCCAAGATATCGCGGGCGGCTTCGTCCATGGCCCGGACGGCGGCTTTGTAAACCTCCCGGCCCTTCATTTTGATGAAATGGCTGCGCCCGGCCAGGGAGGCGGGCGAAGCCGGCTGGTCGCTGCCGCCCCCGGGAATATAGAGGAGGTCGACCCCGTCGTGGATCGTGCCGAGCTTGGTCCCGATCAGGCCGCGGCCGGCGGCGGCCTCGACCCCGATCACGACCGCCCCGGCGCCGTCGCCGAAGAGGACGCAGGTGGTCCGGTCCTGCCAGTCGATCACGCTCGAGATCTTCTCCAGGCCCACCACCAGGGCCCGCTGGTAGCGGCCGGAGGCGAGCATCGCGCAGGCAGTGTCGAGGGCGTAGATGAAGCCGGAACAGGCCGCGTTGACGTCGAAGCAGGCGGCGGCATTGCGCATCCCGAGCTTGTGCTGGATGATGCAGGCGGCGGACGGCATCGGCCGGTCGGCCGTGAAGGTGGCGACCACGAGCAAATCGATCTCGGCCGCGGTTACGCCGGCATCGGCCAGGGCCCGTTCGGCGGCTTTGACCCCCAGGTCCGAAGCGGCCTCGCCGGGGGCCGCAATCCGGCGCTCCTTGATCCCGCTGCGGCTGACAATCCATTCCTCCGTGGTGTCGACCATCTTGGCCAGTTCGGCGTTGGTCAGGACGCGTTCGGGGGCGTAAGAACCGGTTCCGAGAATGACGGTGGAGGAGGAGGCCATTTAACCAATACGGACAGGGCCCGCGGTCAGGATGCCACCGGTTGGGCGATGATGTCGTTGGCTCGGCCTATGTCCGCTTCGGTTTGGCGATTGAAGTCCGCTTTGATAATTTCGTTGGCCGCCCGGATGGCGTGCTTGATCGCCTCGCGATTGGACGAGCCGTGGGCCTTCAAGACGACGCCGCGCAGGCCCAGGAGGGGGGCGAAGCCGTAGCGTTCGGGATTGATCCGATCGCGCAAGGCCCGGAAGGCGCCTTTGGAGAGCATGCCGCCGACCGCGCGGACGGGGTTGGCCCTCAGCTCCTGATTCAAGGTGACGGAGAAAAAGCTCACGAGTGACTCCCAGCTCTTGATCAGAATGTTGCCGACGAAGCCGTCACAGACGACGACGTCGACATGGTCGGCGAAGACGTGGAAGCCTTCGATCGGGCCCGCGTAGTTGATCAGGACCCCGAGGCGTTTGAGCATCTCGTGGGTTTCGCTGATCAGGGCCGTGCCCTTGCCTTCCTCTGTGCCGATCGTGATCAGTCCGACCCGGGGCGAGGCGACGCCGAGCATCACCCGGCAATAGTGGCTGCCGAGAATGGCATTGTGCACGAGATGCTCGGGCCGGGCTTCCGGGTTGGCGCCGGCGTCGATGAGAATGAAGTGGCCGCCTTGCCTCGGAACGACGGCCGCCAGGGCCGGCCGGGCCACGCCCTCCATCGTGCGCAGGCGGAGGGTGCCGCCGGCCATCAGGGCGCCGGTGTTGCCGCAGCTGACGACCGCCGCCGCCTCGCCGCTTTTGACCTGTTCGATCGCCCGGACCATGGAAGAGTCCTTTTTCCGCTTCAAGGCCATGAGTGGCTTGTCCTCCATCGTGATGACTTCGGGAGCGTGCAGGATCGTGATCCGCTCGCCCAGGGGAACGCCGGCCTCGGTCAGGAGGGGGATGAGAACCGCCTCGTCGCCGACCAGGGTCAGCGGGTTGAGGTCGGAATATTGGTCCAGGGCAAGCTTGATCCCGCCGATGAATTCGGCCGGACCGAGATCCCCGCCCATCGCGTCGACCGCGATGCGCCCGGTGGTGCCGGAAGCCATGGCAATGCGCTGCAGCCGCGCCTCGCCTTAGGTCTCGATGTCGAGCACCTGACGACCGCGATACATACCCGTCTTCGGGTTGACCCGGTGGGGGCGGAAAAGGGAGCCGTCGGTCGGATCGGTCGCGAACTGCGGAGCAATGAAAGCGTTGGCAGCACGGCGGTTAGCGCTGCGGCGCTTAGAGGTTTTGCGTTTCGGATTGGCCATGGAAGTACGGGCGTTGGAGGCGACGGCTCCAGTTGAGCAGGAGCCTTCGAATGTGTTTAAGGGTCAGGAATTAAAGGACGGCGGGGCGGGCCGTCAAGCGCCTTCGCTGGCCCGGCGGGAAGGCACCAAGCCACTCCCTGGCCGGCGCGGATTTCCGGCCCGCTTCGCCGAGGTCCGCCCGGACCAGGATTTGGCCAGAAAGAAGCATTGCGAAACAATTTTGCGCTCTCGATGTTCATGCGAGCCATGCCCTTCACGCTTTCCGACCTGACCCTCCGGCTCCGGGGCGGCCGCTCCCTCGCGGCCGCCGAGGTGACGGCGGCGGCAGCGGAGCTGGCCTCGGCCGAGTCGCCCAGTTCGGCCAAGGAAGAATTTTTGACCGCCCTGGCCCAAAAGGGCGAAACCGCCGACGAAGTCGCGGCCTTTGCGCGGGAATTCCGGGCCCGGGCGGTGGATCCGGGCGTGGGCGCCTGGGCGGCCGGGGCGATCGACATCGTCGGGACTGGGGGAGACCACGCCGGCGGATTCAATGTCTCCAGCCTGGTCGTGCTGGTGTTGGCTTCCGCCGGCGTGACGGTGATGAAGCACGGCAACCGCGGCATCACCTCGCGCTGCGGCAGCGCCGACTTGATGGCAGCCTTCGGCGTGAACCTGGAGGCGGCGGCGGACCGGCAGCGGGCTGCGCTCGAGCAGCTCGGCTTCGCCTTCTTTTTCGCCCCCGCTTACCACCCGGCTTTCCGCCACATCGGCCCGGTTCGAAAAACGCTCGCGGCCAAGGGCCAGCGCACCGTCTTCAATGTCCTCGGGCCCTTGATCAACCCGGGGCGGCCCGCGCATATTCTGCTCGGGGTCTACAGCCCGGCCTGGCTGCAGCCGCTCGGCGCGGCCCTGGAAGCGCTCGGCACCGCGGCGGGGATCGGAGTTTATGGACGGATCGGTCCGGACCGGGGGATCGACGAGTTGACGACGGCCACGGTCAATCAAGTGCAGGGGATCGGCCGGCTGCGGGAGCTGGCGACAGAATGGCGGGCCAGCGCGGTCGGCCTGCCCAGCGCCCCCTTCAGCGATTTGCAGGGCGGCGATCTGGCCGCGAATTTGGCCATCACCGAACTTTTGCTGGCCGGCCGCGGACCGGCCGGTCTGGCGGACACCATCATCTGGAACGCGGCCGTGGGGCTGTGGATCACGGGGCGCACATCCAGTGTCGCGGAGGGGCTGCCGCCGGCTCGCGACCTGCTCCTGGGTGGGGCGGTGCGGCGGAAGCTCCAAGCCGTGCGCGAATTTTATCGCTCATGAATCGCC
>Ga0302279_10004665_pt1 | contig 15941 bp, 9 predicted proteins | sample III_Bog_N3_3_FD_194541 | JGI IMG/M metagenome (GOLD analysis project Ga0302279, IMG submission 194541) | Peat permafrost microbial communities from Stordalen Mire near Abisko, Sweden - III_Bog_N3_3 | ecosystem: Environmental > Terrestrial > Soil > Wetlands > Peat | place: Sweden: Abisko...
CCCAGTTGGAAACCCTCTACCAGGACCCGACCAAGAACAGTTCCGACCTGGCGAACTACGATGATGAGTTCAACCAGCTCCAGAAGGAGCTGACCACGCTCACCACCGAGTCGTTCAACGGCGTCTCGCTGTTCAGCACCGGGACATCGCTGAGCGTCTACACGACCGAGGACCTGAGCACCTCTGCGGCCATTTCGGTCTCGCAGCAGGACCTCTCGAGCACGGCGACGGGAATCGGCGCGCTCACCGCGAGCAGCGTCACGAGCCTGTCGAACATCTCGCTCTCGGACGTGACCGCGGCGATCCAGAACGTGGCCTCGATGCGCGCTGTGAACGGCGCCGAGCAGAGCCAGCTCGGCTTCGCGAGCACGCTCCTGTCCACGAACCAGACGAACCTGCAGTCGGCGGTTAGCGCCATCAGCGACGTCGATGTAGCCCAGGAGACCACGAAACTGGCCAAGTGGAACGTGCTGGTTCAGGCCGGCACGGCCATGCTGACCCAGGCCAACCAGAGCGCCCAGACAGCCCTCAAGCTGATCACCGGCTAAGCCCCACAGTTGCTCTGATTAAGCCCAACCCCGCCCGCCGAGGCTCCGCAAGGAGCGAAGGCGGGCGGGACCAGGGCGGTCGGAGGCAAGCGGAGGCCCCACGGTCCAGCGCGGCAGTCTGCAATCATCAAGGTTGGGCAAGGCCCCGGTTCGTCCGGGGCCTTCGCTTTTTCAGACGGCGGCCTGGACGGGAATCGCCGCCTCGGCCCCAAGCCGTTCCTCGAGGACCCGCTTGATCAGGGGCCCCACGCCCCCGGGACGAATGCCCATCCGGCGCCGAAGCTCCGCGGCGCGGATCTCGCGCCCCGTGTCGGAGCCGGCCGAGACGGAGTCCAGGAACGCCCTGATCCCGGATTCGGACTCCGCCCACGCCTGGTGCTCCCGGATGAAGTCCAGGTCGATCTCATAGTCCAGGTGCGCCACTGGGCCGTTCGGGTTGTGAAGGTAGCAGACGGGCTTTCCCGTGATTCCAAATTCGATGAGCAGCGAGGATGCGTCCGAGATCATCGCCGCGGCGGCAGCAAGGACCGGAAAGTAGGACGGGCTCCGGTCGAAGCGGATATTGCCCGAGGCCTCGCAGCGGGCGATATAACCGTCCAACTCGGCGCGGGTCATGATCCCGCGGTGCTCGAGCGCCGCAAGGAAGGTCGGATGCGGCCGGACGACGAAGGCCAGGTCCTGCCTGCGGGCGAATTCCTCCGCGAGGAAGTCCCTCCAGCGCAGGAACGTCGAGTACCCGTCCCCAAAGCGCGTCCCGTTGAGACGGATGTCAAAGTGCGGGTTCCAGAGGACCAGCGGGCGGCCCGCGGCGAATCCGAGCAGGGCCGGATCCGGTGCGATCGCGCTTTCCCTGCAGAGGGTGTCGAACTTTGGGTGTCCGGTGGCGATGACGTGGCGATCGCCGGCAACGCAGTGGGTATTGAAGAGGGCGCGGTGCGGCTCGGAGCGGGCGAAGAGGGCCCACGCATGCTGCTGGAGCGGCAGGTTGAACTGGAAGAGCACGTCCTCGCTCGTGCCCCCGAACTCAATCGCGTAGGGAACGTAGCAGAGGCGGTGCCCCGCCCTCACCAGGTCCGGAACCCGCCAGCCCTCGGGACGGGTCGCATCGTAGGGATTTTGGAGGAAGACCAGGTCCGCTCCGTTGTCCTGGAGGGAAAAGTCCTCCCACCGGACGTGGGGAATTCCCTGGTCCCGCAGGAAGCCGAAGATGAGGTCCCTGTCACCGGACCGGGAACTTGACTCGACAGAGGGGTGATTCCAGGGAAGGGCGACCACGATGGTCTCCCAGGCCAGGTCGGAGGCGAACGCCTCGCGGACCGAGGCCAGGCACGGCCACGCCGTGCCGTTTTGGGCCACGAAGACCACGCGGCGCCGGCCGCCGCTAGGGCTCTTCCTCCGCCCCGGCACCACCGCCTCGGGCTGTCCGTGACTGCGGCCGAACCACCGCTGCGCCTCCTCGAAGCGCGCCTGCCGGTTCAGTGCATAGCCGAGCCACCGCATAGCGATGAAATCCGACGGCGCGCGGCTAAGGCACTCCCGGAATGCGGCCTCCGCCTCCTCCGGACGGGCGAGTGTGAGCAGCGCCTCGCCCAGGCCGAGCCAGGCCAGCGCGTCCTCCGGATCCAGCGCGAGGCAGCGCTGGAAAGCCGGAACGGACTGGTCAAGGGTTCCCCCCGCCTTCCTGAGGGCGATCGCAAGGTCCCGGGCGCAGTCGGCGCGCCGGGGGGCGAGCCGGGTGGCAATCCTCAGCGAATTGAGGGCCGGTCCGCGCATCATCCAGGTGCCCAGGTGCCGGGCCGCCATCTCGCCCGCCCGACCCTCGAGATGGTGGGACTCGGCGATGCCCGGGTTCAGGCGACCCGCAAGGTTCGCGTAGCGGCGGGCCTCCGCCCAGTCCGCCCCGTCAAATGCGCGCCAGGCCCGGGCGATCAGGCGCCGCGGAAGCCTCTCCCTGGCCTCTCCGCTCGAAAACGCGGTCTCAAGAATCGGTATCCGGGGATCGTCCGGCGCCCGGGACCTGGCCTCGGCGAACATCTTCGCAGCCGTCGCATCCTGGCCATTTTCCTGGGCCATTTCGCCAACCACGAGGTAGGGTTCCGCGCAGTCCGGATTCTCCTTCATGGCCTTCCGGGCGTGATCGAGGGCGCCCTGGGTGTCACCCGACTGGTGGCACATCCGGGCCCTGGCGCCGCCGGGCGAAATCCGCGGCGTGTTGGCGGGGGCGGAATCCCGGGAAAGGAAGTTCCCCGCAGCCTCCCGCGAATAGCCGGCCCGGGCCGCCAAGTCCGGGACCGCGGCGGAGGGGGTGGAGCCCCAGATCCAAATCCGGTCCGGATTTCCCGCAAGCGCAGCCGCAAGGCCCGCCGTTCCGGTGATCGCCAGGTCCGGTGCGCCGGCCCCGCCGGTCGTCCCGGGATCGGGCGCGATCACCCCAAGCCGCGGCAGGGTGGCAAGCAGCGGCGTGAAGCCGGCGGCCAGGCCGCCGTCGATCGCGACCCGCATCGACTCCCGCCGGCTGTGGATTTCCTGAACCTGCTCGTAGCCTGAAAGGACCGCCCGGATCCCGGCGGGATCGCCCGTGGGAAACGACATTTTTCGCGAAGGGGCGGCCGCCGCGAACGCGGCGGGAGCCCTGCCATCCCAGACGATGTCGGCAAACATGGCCCGTCGGCGGCGCTCGGAGAACCGCTCGTCAAACCAGGCGGCTGCGGCGTCGCCAATCGCTCGGGCCTCGTCGGGACGGGCGATCAGGCGCTCGGCCAGTTCCACAAGTTCCCCGGGGCTCCGATAGGTTGCAATCTCACGGCCGTCCTTCCAGAGCAGCTCCATGCCGGAATCGGGCGAGAGCCGGTCGGTGACCAGGGCCGCGCCCGCGGCGACAACCTCAAGGCAGCGCAGGTTCAGGTCACCGTTCAGGCTCACGTTGAGCCCCGCCAGCGACGAGCCGTAGAGCCCCAATGCCTCGGCCTGCGGCAGGTGGGCGATCCGCATCGGCACCTTCCGCCCCGCCAGGAGGCCGGCGAGCCTCAGGCGCCGTTCGTGGAGCGCGCCGTACTGGCCGACCATGGCGATGCGCCTTTCCCGGACGGCCACGCGCGAGGCGGCCACGATGGCGTCGCCGTGCGGAAAAGTGAGTCCCGGAAACCAGTAGAGATTCCTGACGCCTGCCGCCTGGAAAATCGCGAGGTGATGCCGGGTGTAGAGAAAGATCACGCGGTCGAATTTCTGGGAGGAAATGTAATCGAGCATCCCCAGGATTGGCCGTTTCAGGTGGTGGGTGTCCGCCACGAGGAGGATCTTCGGCCCGGGAATCGCGCCGAGGTTGCGGGGAACGCAGATCCAGCTGGAATCGACCAGGCACACGACCGCGTCGGGCTTCTGCTCGGGGGGCAGCCGGTCGACGGTCTTGGCCAGGTCAAACTCGCCGGCGACGGTCCGCATCGACACGACCTTTCCGGCCAGGTCCTCATTCGGGAAAAATGGCCCGCAGTTGACCTGCTCCTCGGCCAGGCGCGGGGGCGCCATGTAATGCCCGGGCGAACCGGAACAGAAGAGGATTCGCATCGGGTGGTCTACTCCGGGCCGAAGGCTCCGCGAATTCGGCGCCAAGGGGCTGTCAACGGATCGAACACCGCCGGGCGGGACCCATCCCGTCCTCGGCAGCCCGGCCGCTGCGCGGCGTCACCGACCTGCAGAAGCGCCCGGGTCGCCATCTCAAAGTCCCTTCGATCGAGCTTCTCGCTCAGGCAGGGATCGGGAAGGACAATGGGCGAACGCATGACGCCACGCTAGTAGCAATCTTTGAACCACTTTTTAAAATAGTTCCTAACCTATTTTAAATCAAATGATTAAAAATTCTGTTCCCAGGATATTCCCCGGTTCTTCGCCGCCTTCTTCCGTGGGCGGCAATTTTTTCACTCCGCGGCGCAGCGCTCTTTCCACATCCGCCGGAAGGCCGCCTCGAGCTCCCGCACAAACCCCGCCTCGTCGCAGATCGGGCTCGACCGCATGCGATCCCGCAACTCCCTCCGCAGGCCGGCAAGCCGTCCCAGGTTGGACGCCAGGTTCAGCGCCGCCGCCACGTATCCGGGCTCGCCCTGGGCTATCCCCTCGGAGAGGCCGAGCTGGCTGAGCAGGCTCGCCCCCACGCGGCTGGCATGTGTGCGGCCGGCCAGCGTCACAACGGGAACCCCCATCCAGAGGGCCTCGCAGGTTGTCGTGGTCCCGTTGTACGGATCGGTGTCCAGGGCGATGTCGACCCGGTGGTACTGAGCCAGGTGTCGGGCGACGGAGAGTTCCTCGCCGTTGCACTCAATTCGTTCCCCGGAGATCCCCAGCAATGCAAATTGGTCCCGCACGGAGGATGCTGTGTCCGGATCGAGGAGACCGCGGGACCGGAGGAGAAGCCGGGACTGCGGAAGCGCATCGAGAATCGCCGCCCACCGGCCGAGGGTTGCCCGGTTGACCTTGGCCAGGTTATTGAAGCATCCGAACGTGATTCGGCCCGACTCAAGGGCCGGAAGCGGTCCCACCTCGGGACTGTCCCCCGCCGGCCGGTAGCACGAAAAGGCGCGCGGCAATCGGAAGAGCTTCTCGGCGTGCCAGCGCTCGGTCATCCCGGGTGGATCGCAAACCCCCTCTGTCAACCGGTAGTCGATCGCCCCCACGCCCGTCGTATTGGGGTACCCCAGCCAGGTCACCTGCACGGGCGCCGCGCGCCGGCCAAAGACGAGCAGGCGGTTGCGGGCCGTGTGGCCGGCCAGATCCACGAGGATGTCGATTCGGTCCAGGCGGATCCGGGCGTCGAGTTCGTCATCGGTGAGCCGGGAGCTGTCGCGCCAGTTGCAGGACATTCCCTGCAGCCGCCCGGTGACCGCGTCGGTCGCCGGCGCGTCCGAATAGCAGAACACCTCCACCTCGGCCGCATCGTGGCGGGCGAGCACCGGCTCAAAAAAATAGGATACCGCGTGCCGCACGAGGTCCGGCGAGACATAGCCCACCCGCAGGCGCCTTCCCGGCGAGAAGTCATGCGCGGGGTGCCCCCCCGCCCCTCCCCCGGCGCCGAGGTTTCGCGAAGCCCAGCGGCGGTGCTCGGCGGCGACTTCCTCGGGATCAAGGCCGGGAATCAGGTTGAGCGTGTAGAGAAAATTGCTGTGCGTCGACGCCTGTGGCTCGCTGTGCAGGGCAGCCGCGTGGTAGCCCAGGGCCTCCGCCGCGCGCCCCTGCGCCTTTAGGACCCTGGCGAGGTTGTCATGGGCGGCCGCATAGCCGGGGCGAAGCTCGAGCGCGCGCTTCAATTCCCGGGCCGCGTCCGTGCAGCGCCCCCTCAGGAGGAGCGTGTGCCCGAGGATGTTTCGGGCCTCGGGCCGGAGCGGCTCGAGCGCGAGGGCCTGCCGAAAGCATTCCTCCGCGCGGCCAAGCTTGGACATCTCCAGGCAGGCCACGCCCAAGTTGAGCCATACGGCAGCCTGCCGCGGATTCAGCCGCGCCGCGGTGCCCAGGCTCCTCGCCGCCTCCTCGTAGGAACCGCGCTGCTTGAGCAGGTTGCCGAGCAGGTGGTGGGTCTCGGCGCTCTCCGGGACCTCGGCCGCGACCCGGCGGGTCTCCTCGATCGCATCATCGATGCGGCCCTCCCCCCGGAGGAGGCGCGCCCGCCGGAGGAGCACCCGGTCGTCGGTTGGTGCGGAGGTGCTCATGCGGCCTTGCCGGCCCCGGCCTCGACCGCGGGCCGGCAGTACTCCCGCCACATTGCCCGAAGCGCTGCGCCGAAGCGCCGACCCTGGCCTTCGTGATCGAGCAGCGGCGAGGCCTGCATTTCCGCGCGCAGGCCGCCCCGCAGGCGGAGCCGACCTTCGGGATCGCCGGCAAGCGCCGCCGCCTTCTCGATGTATTCGTCCCAACTGCGAGCGAGCCACTCCGGATGCCCGACGGCGGCGAGGAGACTCGCCCCCACCCGGCTCGCATGCCGGTCGCCGGCCCGGCTGACGACGGGCACGCCCATCCAGAGGGCCTCGCAGGTGGTCGTCGTCCCGTGGTAGGGAAAGGTGTCGAGCGCGATGTCGACGCGGCCGTAGGCTGCCAGGTGCTCCGCGAGCGTCCGTGTCTTTTCGAGGAATTGCACGCGCGCGACCGGAACCTGGGCCGTCTCAAGCCTCCGGAAAATGTCGGTCTGGAGCGCGGGCTGCGTCAGCCCGGATCCCTTGAACAGGAGCCGGGAGCCGGGAACGGCCGCCAGCAGCCGCCCCCAGGCGAGGAGCGCGTGGTCGGTGACCTTCGCGAAGTTATTGAAGCAGCCGAAGACGGTGCCTTCCCCTGCGTCGCCGCCGAGCCGCCCGGTATCCGGTGCGTCTGACGGCGGGGCGTAGCTCCAGGCAGTCGTCGAGAAACGGATGAGGCGCTCGCTGCTGAAGGCATCCGCGGTCCCCGGTGGATCGGTGATCGCATCGACCAGCCGGTAGTCCATCGCGGGAAGGCCCGTCGTGTCCGGATATCCCAGGTAGGTCGCCTGGATCGGGGCAAGCCCCCGGGAGAACAGCGGCAGCCGGTTCATCCCGGTGTGCCCGGCGAGGTCGAAGAGGATGTCCAGCTCGTCGCCGCGCAGGACCGCCTCAAGGGCGGCATCACAGGTGCCGGCCACGACCTTCCAGTGGGGAACGAGCTTGCGGAGCCTCTCGGACATGGAATCGACGACCGGCTGGTCGTGGTAGAGGAAGACATCGAAAGCCGCCCGGTCGAGGTGCGCGAGGATCGGCTCGATGAAATACGCCACCGAGTGCCGGTGGAGATCCGGAGAGAGGAATCCGACCCGAAGCGGGCGATCCGGATCCCGGCTCCGCCCGAATTTGCCGCGCCCCTGCCCGCCGACCGCGGCGCCGTAGGCGCAATGCTCCCCGTAGAACTGGTCGCGGGATCGGTTTCCAAGGTACTGCAGGGCCACCAGGCGAGCGCTGCGCGCCTGGTGATTGCGGGGATTCCCCGCCAGGGCCCGGTCATAGGCCTCGACCGCCGACGAGAGGCGGTAGCAGCGCTCGAACGCCAGGCCCTTGCCCGCCTGGGCGTGGTCGAGGTTCGGGTCGATCTGCAGGGCCCGGGCGAAGCAGCCCAGAGCCTCTCCCAGGCGGCCCAGGTAGAGGAGGCAGACGCCGAGATTCGACCAGGAGGGGGCGTTGCCGGGTTGGAGCTCCGTCAAGCTTCGGAAATGGGGCTCGGCGGCCGCGTGTCCGCGCGTGTCGACAAGGAGCGATCCAAGGCGCGCATGGGCATCCGGGTAGTCGGGGTTCAGCTCAAGGCTCTTTCGCAGCGCGGCCTCGGCCTCCCCGAGCCTCCCGGCCAGCCGGACCACGCTTCCCAGGTGGAACCACGCCTCCGGCGCCTTTGCGTCAAGGGCGAGGGACTTCCTGAGCGACGCCTCAGCCTCGGGCAATTGGCGGAGCATGCCCAGGGCAACCCCGAGGCGAAGTGCGACGAGAGCCGAATCGGGCCTGAGCCGGCCCGCCTTGGAAAGCAGGGCCGCAGCCTGCGCGGGCTCTCCCTGCTGAAGCGCCGCCACCCCGCCGAGGTGGATGGCGTCGAAATTGCCCGGAAGGGCCGCCCTGACCCGCGCGTAGCCGGCAGCCGCCTCCGCTATCCGCCCCTTTTGGTGGAGGGAGAGGGCCGAACGGAGGAGGTTTTCCGATTGCGAGGAAGTCATGGGTGGCGGGTTCCCGCCATCACGCTACCGGGATTGAAACGGCACCCCGTTGCGAAACTTGAACATTTTCCCCGTATTCGCCCTTAACAGGAAGGGGTTCCGCGCCGATCAAGGCACGAGCAGGCCATTTTTGAGTCCATGTCACCCTCGCTGCTATCAATCGATCCCGAAACCACGACCGCCCCCTATACCGAGGCGGATATCAGGCGTCGCATCGACGCCTGTCCCAAGCTCGCGTCCCTGCAGAGCATCAACCAGGCGCTTGCCGACCTTGTGAACAGCGAGCAGAGCCTCACCTCCCAGATTGCCGAGATCATCCGCCAGGATCCGTCGCTCTCCTCGCGGATCCTCAGGATGGTCAACTCCGTGTATTTCGGTCTTTCGGCCCAGATCAACGACATCGAGGACGCGGTCTTTTTCCTGGGTCTCCGCCAGCTCCGGGAGCTTTCCGTCGCCACGCCGGTCATCGAGGACCTCGAGCGCCTCCAGTCCGGGGCGTTCCCCCCCGAGATGTGGAAGAAGCTCTGGGCGCACAGCATCGCGACGGCGATACTGACCCGCGAGATCCTCGCGTCCGCGCCGGTCTCCGTTGACGACGAGACCGACTACCTTGTCGGCCTCCTGCACAACCTCGGGAAGATCGTGATGGCCTACGCCTTCCCGAAGGAGCTCGCCGCGGTGGCGGAGGCCGCCGTCGGCACGCCGGCCGACGTGTGCGCCCTGGAGCGCCAGCTCATCGGCTGGGACCACGCGAGGATCGGCGCCTATTTCCTGGAGAATCACCACCTCGCTGACGAGATCGTCCTGGGCGTCCGTCACCACAACGACCCGGACGCCGCCCCCGCCCACAACTACTATGCGGCCGCCGTCCAGGTCGCCGATTGCCTTGTCCGCCACGCCGGGATCCCGAGCGGCTTCGAGATCGTGGACCCGACTCCCGCCGACCAATGGAAGGAACTCCCCGGATGGAAACTGCTCTACAACGCCAAGCGTCCCGAGACACAAATTGCGAGGGCCTCCCTCGCCAAGCTCGTGCGCAGCCTGCCCGACCTGCTCAGCGGGCTGGTTTGAGCGCGCGCGCACCCTCGCAGCCGGGCCGATGAACAAGGATATCGACAACATCGGCCCGCCGGGGGGCCCGGGAATCGCGGCGGCCGACTGGCTCGGGCCCTGGGAGTCCAGCCCCATTCCCGTCTACTGCCGGGACACCGACGGGGTGATTGTCGGCGCAAACTCCGCCTTCGAGTTCAAGTTCGGGCGGGAGGGCGACACGCTGGCCGGCACGCCGGCGGAGACCCTCGTGCACCCCGAGGAGCGGGCCGCCTTCCACGCGGCCATCGCCCGTCCGGGCAGGGCCCAACCCGAGTCCATGCGCACGCATCGCTGGCAGACCTCAAAGGGGTGGCGCTGGTTCGTGTGGGAGGAGTCGCCCGTCCTCGACGACGCGGGGAGGCAGATCGCAACCCGCGCGATGTGCCGGGACATCACGCGCCAGAAGCTTGCCGAGGAGCTCTATTTGAAGCTCTCGCGCGCGGTCGACCAGTGCCACGTGGCCATAGCGATCACCGACGCGGAGGGACGCGTCCAGTATGTGAATCCCAAATTCACCACCTCGACCGGCTACAGCCTCGAGGACATCCTGGACCTTAAGGTGGAGCTCCTGCGCGAGGGCCACCAGACGGAGGAGGACTACCGGCGATTCTGGGCCGCGATTCACGCCGCGGGCGAATGGCGGGGCGAGCTGCACCGCGAACGGCCGGACGGGGCGATGGTCTGGGAGTCAGTCCACGTGTCGAGCATGCGCAATCCGGCCGGCGAGATCACCAACCTGCTGTGCATGCGGGAGGACATCACGGACCGCCGTCGGCTGCAGGACGAACTCCGCCAGGCGCAGAAAATGGACAGCCTGGGCACCCTCGCCGGGGGGATTGCCCACGACTTCAACAACCTGCTGGCCGTGGTCACCGGCTACGCGGGAATCGCCTCCATGAACACCGGCGACACGGCGATCCTCCAGAAGAGCCTCGGGGAGATCATCCGCGCCGCCCAGCGGGCGAGCGGGCTGGTGAGCCAGATCCTGACCTTCAGCCGGAAGGCGGAGGTTCACTTTGCCCCGATGGACCTCAACCAGCTCGTGGGGGACCTGGTTGCGCTGCTGTCCGAGACCTTTCCCCGCGTGATTGAATTTCGGACCGACCTGCAGGCCGGGCTTCCCCCGCTCATGGCCGACCAGAACCAGCTTCAGCAGGTGCTCCTGAACCTGTGCGTCAACGCCCGCGATGCCATGCCCACCGGCGGCGTCATCTCGGTGAGGACACTGCTCAGGGAAAAGGGCAGCGTCACCGGCCCGAGGGCCGATCCCACCCAGTCCTACGCGAGCCTGATCGTCACGGACACGGGCGTGGGCATGCCCCCGGAGGTTTGCAGCCGCATCTTTGAGCCCTTCTTCACGACCAAGGACGTGAACAAGGGGACGGGCCTCGGCCTTTCCGTCGTATACGGGATCGTTGCGTCGCACCACGGATTCATCGAGGTGGAGAGCACGCCCGGGGCGGGCAGCGCCTTTAATATCTACCTGCCGATGGCCGAGAGCGCGCCGGTTCCGCAGGCGCCCGCCGTGTCCCGCGACTTCCCCGCCGGGGCGGAGGCCATCCTGGTGGTCGACGACGAGACCGCGCTGCGCGAATTGCTCCGGATGGCGCTCACCCGCAAGGGATACCGGGTCACCGGCGCCCGGGACGGGCTCGAGGCAATCGAGACGATCGCCCGGGCGGACTGCGAGCTGGATGCAATCCTGCTGGACTTGAACATGCCCGGCGCCACCGGACTCGACGTCCTCAAGGTCATCCGCGCCATGCGACCCAATCTCAAGGTCATGGTCATGAGCGGCAATTTCAAACCGGACATCCGGGAGGAGATTGAAACCCTGGGGGTTACGTCGATTGTCGAGAAGCCGTACACGCTCGACGAGATGGGCAAGCGGCTCCGGCAGCTCCTCGATTCCTAGGATTGCGCGATTTACCGGGTTTGGGCCTCAAGGTATCCGCCGGAAAGCCGATAGTTGAGGCGGGCTATCAGAAACAACCGTGGGATCGTCTACACGCATCCTCAATGAATTATCCGGTGAATCCGCCAACGGCGGCCACGCGGAAGGCCTGGATTTTGCTGGGCCTGATCCTTCCGCCCCTGGCTACCGGGGTGTCCCAAAGCCTGACGCCGCACGTCTACAGCTGGCGTTACGGTCTTCAGGACCCGCAGCCGCGCGGATCGGCGGCGGGCTCGCCGTCCGAACCAGCCGGAGGACCGGATGCGCGGACGCCCGAACCCCGGCAGTGGCACAGCCAGCTGCCGGGTTCCCAGGGCTACCTTGGAATCATCGGCCCTCCACCCCTTCGTTTCATGGACCCGGATCCCGATCCGGGTTCGGACCGCCCTCCGCCAGCCCAGGAAGCGACGAAGCCGAAGATGATCGAGAAGGTTGCGATTGCCGCCGTGACGCCGGATGTCGTCGTGAACCCGGGCTCCCCCGAACCCGGCCGGAAGGCGCCCCGGCAGGAGCAGGAGATCAGCGCCGGCACCCCGCCCTCCCTGATACCGGACGACAGCTCGCCGCGGGTGAGGCCGGAGGATTTTCTGCCCTTCTTCCAAAATCCGGGTGTGCGGCAGGGCCAGGCGGGCGGCTCGGTTCCCTCCGTGGCCGCGCCCCCCGCTCCCCCGACCCTGGCACCAAGTTCGGCGACCTACCGCGAGGAATGACGCCGCGAGCCCATTGCCGCGCCCGGGCCTTGCGCGCGCTTGCCGGGGCCCTGGCCGCGCTGCTCATCGGGGCGTGCCCTCCCCTCGCCCGGGCGAACCCGTCGCCCGCGCCGCCCCCGGCCCGCCCCGCCGCCAAGCCGGCCCCCGCCCCCAGCCAGATCGACGGTCTGCTCCGCCTCGGGGCAAAGCTGACGAATCGCGGCGACTACCCGACCGCCGAGATCGCGTTCTGGCAGGTCCTGAGGGACCCGGGAGCCTCCCTCTACCAGACAAAATCGGCCCTGCTGGGCCTCGCCCGCCTCCACCGGCGCCAGGGCTCGCTCACCAAGGCCGTGGCGATCTACGAGAGGTACATCAAGGAATACCCTGACGATGAGCGCCTCCCCGATGCCCTCCTGGACCTCGGACGGACCCTGCGCGACATGGAGGTCTACCCGATGGCGATAAGCTGCCTGTACAGCGTGATCAACTCGACGCTGAAATTCCCCTCGCAGGATTTCGGGCACTACCAGCTTCTTGCCAAGACCGCGCAGTTTGAGATTGCGCAGACCTACTTTGAGTCCGGCGACTTTGCGTCCGCGGCGAAGTATTTCTCCCGCGTCCGGCTCCTTGAGCTGGCCCCGGCGGACCGCGCCCGGGCCCATTTCATGGCCGCCTTCGCGCAGCAGCTCAGCGGCGACAACCAGGGGGCGGTTGCCACCCTGCACACCTATCTCGAGGAGTGGCCCGCTGACAAGAATGTGCCGGAGGCCCGCTATCTCCTGGCGACGACGCTGCGCCAGCTCAAGCGCCCCCAGGAGGCCCTCGCGGTCACCTTCGACCTGCTCCGGGCCGAGCACGCAAATTCCGCGGCGGACCCCGCGCGCTGGGCCTATTGGCAGCGGCGCACCGGCAACCAGGTGGCGAACGAGTTCTTCCAGAACGGCGACGCGCTCGACGCGCTCGCGATCTACCAGGGCCTGGCCGCCCTCTCGTCCAACCCGGAGTGGCGCCTCCCGGACACCTACCAGACGGCGCTCTGCCACGAACGGCTCGGCCAGCTCGACCTGGCGCGCTCCGATTACCGGCAGATCGTCGCGGCAGGCAACGCCGCCGCCGGCCACGCTCCGCCGGCCGAGGTCTCCGAGCTCGCCCGCATGGCCGCCTGGAGGCTTGCGCACCTTGAGTGGCGGGACAACACTGACCGCACGTTCTCAACCCTCTTCTCCCCCGCCGAAAGTCCCCGGGTCACCTCCCCCCGCCAACCGCCCCCCTCATGACCGTGTCGGATCCCATTTCCGCCCACCAGGAGATCTGCGACGAGCTCTACGGGCTCGCCCAGGAGGAGAACCGCTGCCTCCAGCAGGAGAAGCGCGCCCCGGGCGCGGAACTGCTCGGCCGGAAGGCCGCGCTCCTCGCGCGGTTGGATGCATCGCTCGCCGCGCTGCGGGCGGCCCCGCGGCCCGACGCGTCCCGGCGCCCGGCGCTCGACCGCGCCCGCACGCGGATTTTGCAGGTCCTGCAATTGGACAAGGAAAACGAGCAGCTTCTCCTGCGTTTCAGCGTGGCGCGGCCCACCGCGGAGGCCCCGATGCCGCCGCCCTCGGCCGCGACACTGGACCGGCTCTACGCGCGGCATCCGTGATTGATATAATGTAGCCGGCCTCCCAGAGGCCGGATCCGGGGTCCCATCCTGAGTAGCCGGCCTCTGGGAGGCCGGCTACATTCTGCGGCAGAGCGCGCTTTCGCGCCCCCTCAGTACCGGTAATGCTCGGGCTTGTACGGCCCGTCCAGCGGCACGCCGATGTACTCGGCCTGGGCCGCGGTGAGCCGGGTCAGCTTGACGCCAATCCGCTCCAGGTGAAGCCGGGCGACCTCCTCGTCGAGGCGCTTGGGCAGCCGCGTGACGCCGGGCTTGGCGCTGTCGCGGTGGTTCCAAAGGTCCATCTGGGCGAGGACCTGGTTGGTAAAGCTGTTCGACATGACGAAGGAGGGATGCCCCGTCGCGCAGCCGAGGTTGACCAGCCGTCCCTCGGCCAGCAGGTAGATGCTCCGGCCGCCGGGGAAGGTGAACATGTCGTATTGGGGCTTGATCGTCGTCCGCCGAACGCCCGGCGCCGCGTAGAGGCGCGCGACCTGGATCTCGTTGTCGAAGTGCCCGATATTGCAGACGATCGCCTGGTCCTTCATCGCCTGGAGATGCTCGAGCGTGATAACGTCGGTGTTTCCCGTCGTCGTCACGTACAGGTCCCCGGAGCCGAGCGTGTCCTCGATGGGGGCGACCTGGAAACCCTCCATCGCCGCCTGCAGGGCGTTGATTGGGTCGATTTCCGTGACAATCACGCGGGCGCCGAAGCTGCGCAGCGAGTGCGAGCAGCCCTTGCCGACGTCGCCATAGCCGCAGACAACCGCAACCTTGCCGGCGATCATGACATCGGTCGCCCGCTTCAGCCCGTCGGCGAGCGACTCGCGGCACCCGTAGAGATTGTCGAACTTAGACTTGGTGACCGAGTCGTTGACGTTGATGGCGGGCACCAGGAGCCGGCCCTTCTCGTGGAGCTGGTAGAGCCGGTGGACGCCGGTGGTCGTCTCCTCCGACACGCCGCGCCACTCCTTGGCGAACTCGTGGAAAATGGTGGGGGTCGCCGCATGGATCCGCTTGAGGAGATCCTTGATGACCTGCTCCTCGTGCGAGGCGCCGGGGGAGGAGACCCAGTCGCTTCCCTCCTCCATCTCATAGCCCTTGTGCAGGAGGAGCGTCACGTCGCCGCCGTCGTCGACGACAAGCTGCGGCCCGCGCCCGTCGGGATGGCAGACCGCCCGCCAGGTGCAGTCCCAGTACTCCTCGAGCGTCTCCCCCTTCCATGCGAAGACCGGCACACCCGTCGCCGCGATCGCGGAGGCGGCGTGGTCCTGCGTCGAAAAGATGTTGCACGATGCCCATCGCACGTCGGCGCCGAGCCGGACCAGGGTCTCGATGAGGACCGCCGTCTGGATCGTCATGTGCAGCGACCCGGTTATCCGGACCCCGGCCAGCGGCTTCGTCGGCCCGAATTTCGCGCGGATCGACATGAGGCCGGGCATCTCGTGCTCGGCGACTGAGATTTCCTTGCGCCCCCACTCTGCAAGGGTGATGTCCCTCACCTGGTGGTCGGGCTTGGCGGCGGCGGTCTTGGTGGCGTTTGTCATGAGGGTGCGGCGGTGTTCAGCGGCCGACGGCTGCGCGGAGGGCGGCGACCCGGTTGGTCCGCTCCCACGAGAGGCCGGCCTTTCCAAAATGGCCGTAGTTCGTCGTCCGGCGGTAGATGGGGTGAAGGAGGTTGAGCTGGCGGATGATGTCCGCGGGCTTGAAGCTGAACACCCGGGCCACGGCGCGCGCGATCTTCGCGTCGTCGTGCCGGCCGGTTCCCTGGGTGTCCACGTGGATGCTGACCGGGTCCGGATGGCCGATGGCGTAAGCGACCTGGATCTCGACCGCGTCGGCGAGCCCGGCGGCCACGATGTTCTTCGCGACCCAGCGGCACATGTACGCGGCCGACCGGTCGACCTTCGAGGGGTCCTTCCCGGAAAACGCCCCGCCGCCGTGACGGCCCCATCCGCCGTAGGTGTCCACGATGATCTTGCGCCCGGTAAGCCCCGAGTCCCCCTCCGGCCCGCCGACGACGAAGCGCCCGGTCGGATTGATGAGAAATTCCGTCTTCTTTGTGAGCATCCGCGCCGGCAGGACCTTCCGGACGAGGCGCTCGATGAGGAAGTCCTCGATGACGCCGTGCGTCACGTCCGCGGTGTGCTGCGTGGAAATGACGACATTGACGATCTCCACCGGCTTTCCGTCCACGTAACGGATCGAAACCTGGGACTTGGCATCCGGCCGGAGCCACGCGGCCTTCCCCCCCTTGCGCAGCGCCGTCAGCCCGCGCCCGAGGCGGTGGGCGAACATCACCGGGGTCGGCATGAGCTCCGGGGTC